>Ga0209254_10002743_pt1 | contig 16029 bp, 12 predicted proteins | sample FrelakmetDIP11DI_FD_187148 | JGI IMG/M metagenome (GOLD analysis project Ga0209254, IMG submission 187148) | Freshwater lake sediment microbial communities from the University of Notre Dame, USA, for methane emissions studies - DIP11 DI (SPAdes)... | ecosystem: Environmental > Aquatic >... | reverse complement strand
AGCAAGCGCGCAATCTCAAGATCGCGCGGATTGTTCATTACCGCAACTAAGATCAGCGCGGTAGCAGCAGGTAAACCTGGCGATTCCTGGCTCATTTACCCCGGCAACTCACTTATGAAAGACCTACATCGCGATTAAATGATTCAATCAACTCGTCAATCTCATCTACCTGGTCTTGCACATTGACCCAGTAATCGCGCTCATGCCATTGGGCTACGATTTCCTCGTAAGTTTTCCCCTGTTGTTCCACCCAGGTAAAATACTTCAAGTTGTGGACACGTCTCCGGTCAGCATAGCTCAGTTCGATCATATTGTCGATCGATATCCCTTTGAGATATTCGGCGTAGTGGCCAGCTGCATCCAGCGTAGTGTACTCGCCTTGCTCGGTGTGCATTTCGACTAACCGGCTGCCGTATAATTCCATCGAGTCGGTTAACACAGTCAGCACAATATCATTCTCTCCCATCTCGTAGTATTTCGCCATTTTTATCGCCGAGATCACGTTCGAAATACCAGAAAAACCCAACAGATCCAACTGTGAGACAATCGTCTCCGGCACGCCTTGCTTCACTAAAAACTGCCTGCCGGCAGGCTCATTGAATAGGCGCGCAAGGTTCACTACCGCACTATCATCGATGGCTACGATCACATCAGTATTTTTCGTGTTGTGAATCCAGGGAACATGCTTATCCCCAATCCCCTCAATCCGGTGAGCGCCGAAGCCATTCTCCAGTAAGGTGGGGCATTGTAAGGCTTCACTGGCTGCAATTTTACTCGCCGGGAAAAGCTGTTTCAGATAGTCCCCGCTGGCAATCGTGCCTCCCGACCCGGTCGCTGAGACAATCCCCCGAAAATCATCTCGCGCCCCCATCTCCCGATTGAGCACCTCTTGCATGGCATGCCCGGTCACTTCGTAATGCCAGAGATAGTTGCCAAATTCGTCGAACTGGTTGAAGATCATTAAGTCTTGACCAGAGTTGCGCAATTCCCAACACTTATCGAAGATCTCTTTGACATTTGATTCACTTCCGGGCGTGGCAATCACTTCACCAGCGATTTTTGAGAGCCAATCAAATCGCTCACGACTCATCCCTTCAGGCAAAATCGCAATAGATTCGCAAGCCAGCAGCGCCGAATCGTACGCGCCGCCCCGGCAATAGTTTCCGGTCGATGGCCATACTGCCTTTTGTACCGCCGGGTCAAACTGCCCTGTAACCAAGCGTGGAACAAGGCAGCCAAATGCCGCGCCAACTTTATGCGCCCCGGTTGGGAACCATTTGCCTACCAACACGATAATCCGAGCTGGTGTACCGGTCAGGCTGCTGGGCAACTCCAAATAATTCACACCCCCATAACCACCACCATGTGGGACTGGCTCGTTTTTCCATGTGATGCGAAACAGGTTATTAGGATTTATATCCCATAAACCAATTTTGCTCAACCTCTCCTTGATCGATGCTGGAATTCGTGTGGGATCCTTCATCTGTGCAAAAGTAGGGATGATGATATTTCTCTCACGTGCTCTTTGAACCGCGCTCTTCCGCCGGTCAAGATCAATTGATAAATCGATGGTAGTCATTCTGTCTAAATACTCCTTAGGCTGTTGATATATTTTCTTCGAGATGACCAGCAAAACTATCTTGCCAGTCCTCACTTCGAGTGATGCTACTCGTCTTCAACTGGTGATTCACACACAATATAGAGTGGTCGTCCCCGGGCTTCATCATATAACCTGCCAATATACTCCCCAAGGATACCCAGTGATATGAGTTGCACCCCCCCGAGAAACAATACTGCGATGAGTGTGGTTGCCTGGCCTGCAAACGCTTCCTGGGTACCGGTTATGCGCATTGCAGCTACAACCGGTATCGCGAGAGTGCTCAATCCCGCCGAGATAAACCCCAAATAGGTGGCTATCTGTAATGGTATAAACGAAAAGCTGGTGATAGCATCCCAGGCGAACTTGAACATCTTCTTAAACGGGTACTTCGTCTCTCCGGCAAAACGAGCTGCCCGGCGATACTCCACCCCGGTCTGCTTGAATCCGACCCAGACAGACATACCGCGCAAGAATCGATGCCGTTCCCGCATCTGCTTGAGCACGTCAACCACCTTTCGGTCAAGCAGACGGAAATCGCCAGTATCCAGCGGAATCTTCACATCAGTTATTCTGTATATGATCCGGTAAAAGACTGAGGCGGTAACCAGCTTAAACCAGCTTTCTCCTTCCCGCTCAGCGCGGACAGCGTAGACAACCTCGTACCCCTCCCGCCACTTGGCAATCAAATCAAGGATCACTTCAGGTGGATCTTGGAGATCAGCATCAATAATTACGGCAGTCTTTCCGCGGGCATAGTCCAGACCGGCAGTTACCGCAAGCTGGTGGCCAAAATTGCGGGCAAAGATTACCGGGCGGATACGATTATCTGCAGCAGCAATTTGCCGGATAAGCTCGGTTGATCCGTCCGTTGAACCATCGTCAATCAATAACAACTCCCAGCTATCACCGCTGGAATCCATTGTCTCCTTAACCCGGCGATATAACTCGGGTAGAGTTTGGTTTTCATTATAGATTGGAGCGATGATCGAGTGGATTGGCGTACCCATACACCTATTTTATCATTCGCTTGACGGCATCCAGGGTTGGTTCAATCACAGGCGCTTCAGCAACTGCCCGGACAGCCGATCTGACATCTTTCAAGCCGCTGCCCGTGTTGATCACTAAAACTGGATCATCCGACATGATGACGCCCTGACGCACTGCATTTACCAGACCCGCATAAGATGTGGCTCCAGCCGGTTCAGCGAAGATGCCTGCTCGACCTAAATCTGCAATTGCAACCAGTATCTCCTCGTCACTGACAAGGATATAGCTTCCCCCGGTCTCTCGACATGCTCGCACTGCCCGGACTCCGTCACGCGGCAGATCAACCGAAATGCTGTCTGCCAGAGTATTCGCGGAGACCGGTGTTATGTGCTCTGTACCAGCATTGAATGCATTGGCTATCGCCGCGGAGCCTTCAGCCTGAACTCCGAATATCCTCGGGGAGGTTTCCAGCCAGCCGATCTCCACCAAATCCTTAAACCCTTTATGGATACCTGAGATGATATTTCCATCTCCTACCGACACGAACACCGCCAGCCGGGCAAATTTTTCCGCAATCTTTTGTGCTGATCCTTTCTTATCACCACTCAGCTGCCTGTACATCCATTCCCAGATTTCAAATGCTGCGGTTTTCTTTCCCTCTGCGGTAAAGGGGTTATACCCTGTATTACGACAATACCAGCCAAATTCTTGTGCAGCGAGAATGGTCAAATCGAAAGCATCATCATAAGTGCCATCAACCAGCAGTACCTGGGCACCAAAAACCAATAGCTGAGCAATCTTGGCGGGCGGCGCGGTGCTAGGCGCGAAGATTACCGCTTTCTGACCAATCGCTGCAGACATACCAGCCAGAGCAGCCCCAGCATTTCCAGTAGAGGCAGTGACCACAATCTCAGCGCCTATCTCTCGCGTTCGGGCAACGACAACTGCACTGGCCCGATCTTTGAAGGACGCAGTTGGATTACGGCTTTCATCTTTAACCCACAAGTGGTTAAGACCAACCTGCCTGGCTAAGGTATCCGGTGCAAACACAGGTGTAGCGCCAGCAGCTCGTAACGGCGTGCCATACCCTCCAGGATCGGATACTGGGATCAGGGGTAGATACCGCCAAAGGGAGGCCTCTTCTGTCTCAACAATATGCCTGACATCTACCTGTTGGCGGATGGTTCGATAATCTAGGATAATATCCAGGTTTCCGCCGTCCTTTGGGCAGGTATAAGTCACCTCCCCCGTGGAATACTCTCCATTACAAATTGAACAGCGATAACCCAGAAAATTCAAACTCATTCAACCTCCTTCGTACTATTCGCCCTTACCCCTGCCATGAGTAAGCCCAGTCCTTCCGGTGTTGCATCTTTCGTCACTACCTCACCCATAATCTCGCCTTCATAGATGACAATAATCCGATCAGAAATCGTTAAGATCTCATCCAAGTCTTCTGAGATCAACAGGATAGCTGTGCCCTCCGAGCGTTGCTCTAACAATCGGTGGTGGACATACTCGGTCGCGCCAATATCCACCCCGCGAGTGGGTTGTGCAGCCACTAACACTTTCGGTTTCCGTGACAATTCCCTGGCAAGTAATAGTTTCTGAATATTTCCTCCCGACAGATTCTTAACCGGGGTATCCTGGGAGGGAGTTTTTACATTAAAACGTTCGATCATCTCCAAAGATTGGCGTGAGATTCTCTGAAAGTCCAAAAATCCAAGTCGAGAATATGGCTTCTTTCCATGCTCTCTCAGGATCAAATTCTCTGCCACGGTGAACTCGCGAATCATCCCATCTCGCATGCGTTCCTCGGGTATATAAGACAATCCTAGAGCAAGAATTTCCCCAGGTGATTTTTTAGCGATATCTTTTTGCCCTAAAAGCACTGCTCCCTGAGTGGTAGGTCGTAGACCAGTAATAATTTGTGCCAACTCCCTCTGACCGTTGCCAGAGACACCCGCAACACCCAGTATCTCCCCGGAGCGGAGTTCCAGGTTCACTCCTTTCAGTGCTGGGGTTCCCAGATCGCTGTTTGCCCAGACGTCCTTTAAGGCAAGGCGTATCTCCCCCTCCGATTTTTCTGCCCGTTCGGGCTTAAAACCAACTTCACGCCCAACCATCATCCTGGCAAGCTCTTCTTTTGTTGTATCTCCGATCGGGCGTGAGCCGATCGAGCGCCCATCCCGTAACACGGTTACTCGATCACTGATATCAACCACTTCTTGAAGTTTATGCGAGATAAAAATTAAGGCATGCCCATCTTTAACCATTTGGTGCAAAGTAACAAACAAATCCCGGACTTCTTGAGGGGTCAATACTGCTGTAGGTTCATCCAGGATTAACAGGGCTGCACCTCGATATAAAACTTTGATGATTTCAACCCGCTGCTGTTGTCCAACTGCCAATTGCCAGACATAGGCATTCGGATCTACCTGCAATCCATACATCTCAGCCAGTATCTGAATTCGTTTTGACACAACGTCCAGGTCTGTCAAGGGTCCACGAGATGAGGCTAATCCCAGAGCTACATTCTCGGCAACGGTCAGGGTTGGCACCAACATGAAATGCTGGTGGATCATCCCTATCCCGATACGGATTGCGTCGTGCGGCGATTCTATCTGTACAGGAGATCCATCGATGAGGATTCGTCCTTCATCCGGTCGGTATAATCCATACAATATCCTCATCAAGGTGCTCTTGCCAGCGCCATTCTCTCCGAGTAATGCATGCACCTCACCTGAATGAACACTAAAATCCACATGATCGTTAGCCAGAACGCCCGGAAACCGCTTAACGATTCCAAGCATCTCCATTTTTGAGATGCGCTGCTTTTCAGGGAGAGAAGTATTTTCGTTTTGTCTCATCACACCAAACCACATATAGCAATAGGCAGGTTATGCAAAGGCTCCGCCTTTGCATAACCTGCTCACCAAACTATTTACACCCGTTCTTCTGGGTTAATTGCTCGGACCCTCCATACCTTCCAGCAATTGCGGCAGGTACCAGATCTGCTCGTCGGTGGCAACCTGTCCATCCGGGATGTATTCTGTACCATCCTGCAGGTTGATCGGTCCGGTCCATACATTGATCTCGCCAGAAGCCAGGCCAGCGATAAACTGGTCAAGTAATGCCTGAGCCTCGGCGGGCATTCCTGGTCCATTCACCCAACCGGCAGGAGTCTTGGTATTGTCGGTCAAGTCCTCCCAATAGGGTGCATTCCAGTCCCAAGATTGTTCCCAGGTTCCAGCCAGGATGGCTTGAACAGTCTCTAGATACGACGGTCCCCAATTGAAGAATGGAACGCCCAGGCAGATATCTGGAGCCTGGTCGCAAGCACCTACATAGTCATATGGTACCGCCCAAACTGCGGCACCCTGACCAGCACGCTGTCCAGCGACATCAATCCCTTCGGTTGTGTCGATGCCACTCATAACCACATCAACTCCACGATCAAAGAAACCGTTGGTGACTTCCGTCGGATCAAGTGTCACACCAGGGATATTGAACCAGAAACCAATCCAGGTCACTACAAATTCCAAATCGGCAGGGTTCATGGCACGGTAGTTCTCATAGCAATACCTGGCTCCCAGGTAAGCCGATGCAGCCAGACGGCGCGTCTCAAAGTTGATCAATGGTCCAAGGTAACCTAAAGACCCTGTCTGAGTATTTAAAGCTGCTGCACACCCGGCGATGGCTTTCATGTCTTCCATGCGCCCCATAATATTGCCTTCGTTCGGTGGTGCTTCCCCGGTAAGAACGTCATCTCCAGATATGTTAATGAAGATGACATCCGGATATTTTTCAGCCACACCCAGCGTATCCTCCTCAAATTCGTCTGAGGTAGTCAATACCAGTTTAGCGCCATCTGCCACCATATCATCGACGACCCCTTCCAGGGTAGCTTCTGGTTTATCCGCAGGGTTGAGTGACTCGAAGATGATCGCCCGCGCTCCGGGTACATTTGCTTCCACATAAGCTGCGCCTTCAGCGTGAGCCTGGCTCCAGCCACGGTCATTCCTAGGACCAACTAATACTACGCCAAAGACAAACTCTTCGCTCACTGGTGGAGGTGGAGGAGCATCTCCAATTACGATTGAACCATCGATGATCCCCTGGATGGTTTGATCAGCTAAGGCTTTCACATCAGCCGGCAGCTCATAGTCTGGGTTGAAGTCCATCTTCAACCCACCATTAGCAAGGGTGAGTGCAAAAGCTTCACCACCCAATGTACCAGCCTTTACTTTACCAATGACATCGTTCAGAACGACTGTCCAGTCGTAAATCTGGTTAGCGACTACAATACCGGGTGCCAGAGATGTCTGGCTGGATTGTGTTCCAAACCAAATCACATCATTTGCTTCAGCAACCCCAACTGCACCCACTACCATTTGAGCAGAGCCTGTTAGGCCATCCGCACCTGCCTGGACATGGGTTTCTGCGGCTGCTGACGCCAGCGCTACGTCGCTAAAAGAGCCGATATAGTTGACATTAACCTCGATATCCGGTTTGGTAGCTTTAGCGCCTACCACAAAGCCATCCACGTACAGCTTGGCATCCCCTGTCTCGATTGGACCAACCACGCCTAGCACATTGCTTTCAGATAGGCTGGCGGCGATGACGCCATTCACATAGCCGCCCTGTTCCGAGCGAGCCTCGTAGGCGTATACGTTCGTCACACCCTGATCCACAAAGGTATCAACTGTCGTGCCCCAAGCAAAGCTGGTTTCCGGGAAATCAGGGGCGATCTCTAAAAGGGAACTGCCGTACTGCGAGCCGTGGGCAATGACAAGGTTATACCCCTGGCTGGCGTAATCACGGAGAGCCGCGGCCGCGTCATCCACAACAAACATATTTTCAGAGTAGACGAATTCGAAGTTCTCTGCGCCCATCTCGCTTTGAATCGCCATTAGCGCATCATAGATGCTCTGACTGAAAGCCAGATCATTGATCGCACTTGGCATCACAACCGCGACACGAAAGGTCTCCATTGCCGCGGGAGGTTCTGTCTCCTCAGGTTGCGGCTCTGGTTGTTGGGGTTCAGCCGCCGGGGGTTCTGTCGCCGGAGCTTGGGTTGCCGCACCTCCACAGGCGCTGAGCACCAGTGAGAATAACAGCATCAATATGAGCCATTTCGAAGTTTTATTCATTTTCTCCATCCTTTTCTAAGCTAAGTCTATCGTACTACTGTTGCATACATCGTAAGATCTATTGAGTCGCAACCACCTCCTCGATATTATATTCCCGTAACGAATTGAAGCTAGAAGAGTGTCTTATCCTCCACGCTCAAATGGTTTAGCCAGAGCAGATGGTGGACGAACACGCTGAACAGCAATCACCAGCGCCAAGATGGTTAGCACATACGGCATCATGATAGCAATATCAGACGGGATTGGCAGCGATTTTATCTGGACCCAGAGTTGCAAGGCATTCACCAGGCTAAAAATCAGCGAGCCTATCAGCACCCCAAAAGGACGCCACCCTCCAAAATACACCAGGGCTACAGCAATAAAACCCTGTCCGCTGGTCAAATTTTGTTGAAATACATTCAACAACGCAATCGACAGGGAAGCTCCAGCAACCCCAGAGAATACGCCTCCCAATATGCAGGTGAAGTACCGGATTCCTGTGACACTCACTCCCATCGTATCCGCCGCTTCAGGATTCTCGCCGACCGCACGGATCTTCAATCCTAATGTTGTCTTATTGAGCAAGAACCAAGAAACCGGGACCAAGAAAAATGCAGTATAAACCAGCAGGTTATGGCGGAATAAAATATCTCCTACGACCGGCAGGTCACTTAAGATTGGTATATATATTGGGGGAAATCCGCTAACTGTTTCCACCGTTCCCATGGTTATCTGGAAGAGCAACTCACTGATACCCAATCCAAATAAATAAAAACCGATCCCGCTGATTCCCTGTTCAGCCTTCAGGGTAACATTGACAAAAGCCACCATCAGGCCAAGCACTGCACCTACTATAATCGCCGCCAGAAGCCCCAGCCCCAGATTATTCGTTGTAAATGTAACATAGAAACTGGCAAATGCTCCCAGCAACATGATCCCTTCAACACCCAGGTTTAGCACCCCACTTTTCTGCCCGATCGTCTCGCCAATAGCTGCAAATAGATAAGGAGTCGCCAGGCGAATACCCGAAGCCAGGATACCTACAAATACCGTCATGGTAAACAGATCCGAGATCACGTCATCTCCTCCGCTTCACAAGCTATGGGTACCTTCTCAATTGTTTCTGTCTCCCGTCGCACGGCCCAGCGACGTTTAAAATACTCACTACTCACCACGAACACCACCACTAAACCATTCAAACCGATGATGAAGGCAGATGGCACCTGCATTACTCGTTGTAATTTATTCGCCCCCACTAATAAAGCCCCAAATAAGAAAGATGCCGGTATCGCACCAAGCGGATGTAAATTCCCAAATAGCGCCACTACAATGCCGTTAAATCCGGCACTACCTGTGAATCCAGTGGCTGAGCCATCCGTGAACATCCGGTGGTGAAGTCCATACACCTGAACTGCACCAGCCAGGCCCGCAAATGCACCGCTCAGTAGTAGAGCCAGGACAATATAGCGCGGGACATTAATACCCGCGTAACGCGAGGCGTGCGGATTTAATCCAACCGCTCGGATTCGGTAGCCAATTACCGTTCTCCACAAAAATATGTACACCAATATGGCTGCCAGAATAGCCAGACCAGTTCCCAAGTGCAACCGTGTAGGGATAAGGCGGGGCAAATCAAAAGCAATTGCCAAACGAGCCGTCTGCGGAATCCGCGAAGCCGATTCTAGTTGTACCGGGTCGATCAAGGGAGCTCGCAACAGGTAGTTCATCCCTTGAACTGCTATGGCATTCATCATGATCGTGCTCAGGATTTCATTGACATTAAAATATGCTTTTAATAGGCCCGGTATTGCCCCCCATACCGCTCCAGCAAGAAATCCGCATAGCAGAGCTAATGGGATTACGACCACTCCGGCTGCATCTGGAAAAGCTAAACCAACAACGGTTGAAGCCAACGCGCCTACAACGAGTTGGCCTTCACCGCCAATATTCAATACTCCACCCCGAAAGGCAATACATATACCTACCGCAACCAATAATAGAGGTGTTGCCTTCACCAGGGTATCAGCCAGCGCATTCGTGCTCCCAAGTGCTCCCTCCATCAAAGCGCTATATGCTGCTAGCGGATTCTCTCCCAATAAGATGAGCATCACCGCACCGACTGCCAGCGCAGCCAGAGTTGCCAGGAAAGGGAGCAAGAGATTAAAAACTCGCCAGAGTCGGGGGTACTTGTTGAATATGGCTTGCATAGAGTTGTTGTCTCAATCCTCAACAAATGTCGAGCCAAGGGCTTTTGGCGGCGATATTCGTAGCAAGCGTTGTAATGGACGTTGCATACGCTCGGGGGCCATGGTGATGATCCGCTCAGTGAAATCACTTCCTACCAGTAATAGTACAGTAATCATCAATACCCAGGGAACAGCGTTAAAGGCAACCACTGACACTTCTGGAAATCTCCTCTGCAGGAAGGTTGCCAGGGCTTTGGTTGCCCCAAATAGCAATGCGCCAAATGCACCCCGGATGGGCGACCAACCTCCGAAGATTACAATTGCCAGAGCAATCCAGCCAAACCCTCGAATATGGCCATCCGACCAACCGATCTTAATATCAAGCGAGTACGCTGCTCCGGCTATCCCTATCAGTGCCCCACCAACAATTGTATAAATATAGCGTTGGCGATTCACGCTGATCCCTCTCGCAAATGCTGCTTCGGGTCGTTCTCCCGCACTCCGCAACCGCAGACCCGGTTGTGTGCGAAAGAGGTAAAACCAGGTGACTCCAACCAGGATGTAGGCAAAATATACAACCGGACTCTGGTTGAAGAAGATCGGTCCGAGAACTGGAATATCTTCCAATAGCGGAATAGCAAAGTGTTTTACCACCGGTCCTGGAATGCGGGTGTAATTTTGCCCCAGGAAAGCCGCAAGATCATCCCCCAGTAAGGTCAACACAAATCCAATCGCAAACTGGCTCTGGCGTAATCGGATGCTGCCAAAGGCAATAATCGATGCGAAGAATGCCCCCACAATCATAGCCGCCAAAAATCCAATCCACACACTGTCAGATTTCAAGGCAACCACGAATCCGGTCATGGCTGCCATCAACATGCTCCCGTCCAGCGAGAGATTGACGATACCCGCACGCTCGGTAAGGATCTCCCCACAGACTGCAATAATCAACGGCGTAGAGGCCAGAACTACCGAAGACAGGATCAAAATTAAGGCTTGATCAATCATGGTCTTTTTTCCTTTGCAGGAATTTAATTTTGGTCGCATCTCCGAACAAGACCACAAACAAGACCATCATTTCGGTTAATATGCCTCCCAACGACGAGTGTAATTGGGTTCGAAGCTGGAGGGAGATCGCACCATTGAGTACTACAGAGAAAAAGAGAGAAATTGGCGGAATCCAAAATGCACGATAATTCGCAAGCATAACAATTAACAATGCCAGGAAACCAATGCCTCCAGATATACTTTGACGCAAGCTATCGAACCAACTGAGGACTCGCACTCCTCCACCCAGGCCAGCTAGCGCCCCGCAAAACATCATTGCCAGGATCATCTCACGTTCACTGGATACACCCAATAGAAATGCTGAGCGCAGGTTTTTTCCCAGTGCTTTGAGTTGTAATCCCCATAAAGTACCGCGTAAGGTAACCACAACTGCGCCAAAAGCGACTAGAGCCAGAACTAACGACAACGGACTGAAACGTGAGCTCCCGAATAGCGGGAACAAAGCCTCCGCTTGAAATGGTGCTGTTCCTCGAAAAGAGCCACCTTCTGAGGGTTGCCAGGGACCCGAGATCAGGTAATTCGTTAATATGATAGCAATATTATTTAATGCCAAACCGCTGAAGATTTCATGCACCTTACCCCGAGTTTTCAGGACTGCCGAAAATCCTGCCCATAGTGCTCCTGCCGCCATCGCAGCCAGGATTTCGAGAGTAATAAGGACAGGAGATGGCGCTTCTACTCGCAAGGCAACCCAACTGGCTGCAATTGCGCCCATCACAATCTGGCCTTCAACTCCGATATTCCATAAACCGGCAGTAAATGTGACCAATAACCCAGTTGCGGTCAGTAAAAGGGGCACCCAAAAAGCTAGTACACTGAGTGTCTTGGATTGATCTCCAAAGGCACCTTTTAGCATTGCCTGGAACGACTCGATTGGACTCGCTCCGAACAAATACAAAAGAAGTGAAGTGACCAGTAAGCTGGCAAAGATTGGTACCACCGGCCACACCCACCGCAGCCAAAGCCGGGATTTCACTCCTGTCCTCCGATCAAATGCCCTATCTCGTCTACATTTGTCTGCCTGGCATCTAAGGTCCTGGACATCTTTCCCCCAGAGAAAACCGCTATGCGATCACTGCGCTCTATGATCTCGTCTAGATCAGAGGACATGAAGAGAATTGCTGTCCCGGCCTGCCGGCGTTGGTATAGTTGATCCCATATCCAATCCGACGAGCGAACATCCAGGCCGCGTGTCGGATGTTCAAGCAGGATTAATTTCAGCGATTCCCAAAGCAGCCCAAATAAAAGGCGCTGTTGGTTACCCCCTGATAGCTCCTCAGCACCTGAATCTGGGCTACCAACAATTTGATATTGTTCAATCCTGTCCTGAATTTTCTTGCGGGCGTCCGACCAATCAATGAAAAACCTTCGGGATGGTTGGGAGAGCACCAGATGCTCAGTCAGCGAGAGGTCTGCTACCAGACCTTCTTCCAATCGACCAGCTGCTACAAATCCAACCCCAGCTGTCCTTACCCGCTGGAAAGGCCAATTGGTAATGTCCTGTTCTGCCAGCGAAACATGCCCATGATCCGCCTTAATTAGACCAGCGCATGCTCGTAGAACTAATTGTTGTCCGCTACCTTCCAACCCTGCCAGTCCGAAAATTTCTCCCTCATGGACTGTCAGGTTGATATCCTTCACGGTTAAGCGGTATGTTGGGATGCGCAAATCTTTCAGTTCCAATACCGGCTCGCCCAGCGTATGGCCTGGCCTATCAGAGCGCAATGGTATCTGACCAAACATCATCTCAACCAGGCGCTCATTGGGGCAGGGTATTTCAATTTTCCCAACCAATTGACCTTTGCGCAATACAAACGCTTCGTCGCAGAGTTCCTGTACTTCATCCAATTTATGGGAAACCAGGATAAGCGTTTTTCCCTCATCCCGAGCCAGCTTTTTGATTGAAGCAAACAATTTCTCTTTTTGATCAGCGCTGATCCCAGTAGTCGGTTCATCCAGGATCAATAGCTGCGCCCCACCGACTAAGAGCCGGGTAAGTTCAAGCTGCTGGCGCTCTCCTAATGAGAGACTCTCGATGCTTGCTTGCTGGTCTAGCACGAATTGGAAGCGCGTTGTGATCTCGCTTAGTTCCCGCTTCGCCGTCTTGTAATTTAGCACGACCCGGCGATTCCGCCCGAGCAAATAATTGTCCTTTACATTGAAAGCGGGTATATCCAGGGGATCCTGGTATAACATTCCTATACCACTCCCCAGCGCTTCTGCCGGTGAGGCGAAGCGCTGGGGTTGACCATCGAGAAATATATCCCCCGAGTCGGGCAGTTGGTATCCCGACAGGATCTTCATCAACGTACTTTTACCAGCACCATTTTCACCTAATAACCCGTATATTCGCCCACCTTCCAGGGTCAGGCTGATGCCGTCATTTGCTCTTACTGGACCAAAATACTTGCGGATTTGTCGCAGTTCAATTTGCATGGCATTATGGTGTTAATAATGGTTCAAGTCGACCGATGTTCTATTTTACCCTTATTAGCTTTCTATCAACAACATCTGAGAACGTGACTTAAGTCACTTCCATCAGGATTAGATGACACTTAAGGCACAATCAAGGTGCCGGTTTCACCTCGTAGCGCCCGTCCGATGTTCTCGGGATTGGTGATGATCGCCTGCTTACCTCCCGCTTCCAGATACCAGACGATCGCCTGAATTTTGGGCGCCATAGAACCCTTGGCAAAGTGGGTCCCCTCGGACAAGTACTGCTTGGCTTCAGCCAGGGTCATCCTGTCAATCCAGCGTTGGTCTGGTTTACCAAAGTTCAAGGCGACTTTTTCAACCGCCGTCGAGATCAGGAGCAGATCAGCATGGATCAGCTGCGCCAGTAAGCTGCTGGCAAAATCTTTATCGATCACAGCCGCGACTCCGCGCAGCTCACGATTGCCCACATCGATCACAGGTATGCCACCACCACCTACGGTGACCACGATAACTCCCGCCTCGATCAGATGCTTGACTGATTCCAGCTCGACCACTTCCTTGGGTAGAGGAGAAGCAATCACTCTGCGCCAGCCTCGCCCGGCATCCTCAACCACATTCCAGCTGAGCTCCCGCTCGCGGCGCTTTGCTTCCGATTCTTCCATGAATCCGCCGATCGGCTTGGTGGGATTACGGAATGCCGGATCATTCTTATCAACCAGCACCTGGGTAACCACCGTGGCAACGGGCTTGTCGACACCCCGGCGGTGGAGCTCGTTTTGCAGGGTTTGCTGCAGTGCATAGCCAATTGCTCCCTGGCTATCCGCGCCACACACATCCACTGGCACCTCGTGCATGCCCTCTACCTTATGAGCAATCTCCGACCGGCGCAGAATAAACCCAACCTGAGGTCCATTGCCATGACCAATCGCCACATCCCACCCGGCTTCCACCATATCTGCTATATGGAGGGTGGTCTCTTTGGCTGCATCATACTGATCTTCAACAGTTTGATGATTTTTATCTTTGATCAGCGAATTGCCACCAATGGCTACGACAGCTATTTTCTTCTGTTTTTCATCCATGATTTACCTCATTGTCAAAGCCATCACAGCTTTTTGGGCGTGCATCCGATTTTCTGCCTCATCGTACACCACGGAGTTAGGACCATCCATGACCCCGTCCGTCACCTCGATGTTACGGTCAGCCGGCAGCGGGTGCATGTAGATTGCATCGGGTTTCGCCAATGCCATCTTGCGCTCGTCCGTGATCCAATGCGAGTATTTGCTGATGATCTCGGCTCCCTCATCCGGATCCGGTGTGTGCACCATGGCTCCCCAAGACTTGGCGTAGACGATATCGGCATCTTTGAAGGCAGCTTCCATATCATCCATGACCTCAAACCCCACCCCAAACTTGCGCGCCTGTTCCTGCGCCTGGTCCATGATCTCGGGCATGAGCTTGAACTCCGGCGGGTGTGCCAGGACCACATCCATCCCAAAGCGCGGCATCTGCAACACCAGAGATTGCGGTACCGACATCGGCTTTTGGTAGGAAGCCGCATAAGCCCAGGAAATCACCATCTTTTTCCGGCGCAGGTCACTACCTTTCTTTTCAAATATGGTCATCAGGTCCGCCAGGCACTGGAATGGGTGGTAGATATCACACTGCATATTGAGGATCGGGACGCGGGAGGCCTTCGCCACTGCGTTGAGATAACCGTTGCCTATTCCCCAGTCCACGTGCCGGATGGCGATCCCGTCAAAGTAGCGCCCAAAGATCTCACCGATCTCCTTGGGTGTGTCTCCATGTGCAATCTGGGTGGTCTTGCTTTCAATAAAAGCTGCATGCCCACCGAGCTGAGCCATGCCTGCCTCAAACGAGCCGCGCGTGCGCGTGCTGGAGAAGAAGAACAGCATTGCCAGCACTTTATCCCGCAGGTAAGCATGTGGCTCACCCAGGGCGCGCTTGCGCTTCAGGTCAAAAGCCACGTCCAAAACAGTCTCGACCTCTTCCTTGCTGAAGTCAAGATCTCCAATTAAATCGCGTCCTCTTAATTCGGTTTGCATCTCAACACCTCCGCCTATTCCATTACACCCAGCACCGATGCCAACAATGCCATCCGCATCACCACTCCATTGAACGCCTCTTGCCAGTAACGCGACCAGCGGGTGATGTCCACATCGGGTGGGATCTCGTCCATGCGCGGCAGCGAGTGCAGCAAGATCGCATCTGGTTTGGCTTTTGTGCTCAAAAGCTCGCGGGTGATCTTGTAATTCGCCGGGGTCATTCCATGTTCGCCAGCTTCCTGGCGAGATTGGGTGTAATCCGGCTGAACAACGGGCTCGACCAGGATCACGTCCGCCTCGGCAATCGCCTGTTCGACGTGCTCCGCCTCTTTGAAATCAAGGCTGTATCCCCGCAGCTCGTTCTTGAACTCCTCGGTCAGGGACATATCGGGGGGTGCCACGAAAGTGATCGGGCAATCAAACTGGGTCAAGGCATACCCCAATGAGTGCATCGTGCGCATGCGCATATCGCCTACTGCCAGCCAATGCAGCCCGTCAATCCGCCCTTTCTCACGCAGCACGGTATAGAGATCGGTCAAGATCTGGGTTGGGTG
>Ga0209254_10002742_pt1 | contig 16032 bp, 14 predicted proteins | sample FrelakmetDIP11DI_FD_187148 | JGI IMG/M metagenome (GOLD analysis project Ga0209254, IMG submission 187148) | Freshwater lake sediment microbial communities from the University of Notre Dame, USA, for methane emissions studies - DIP11 DI (SPAdes)... | ecosystem: Environmental > Aquatic >... | reverse complement strand
CGAGGGGGGTGAGCAGGGTGAGCGACACACCCGGGTCGTCGACGGCGCCTGCGTGTTCCTCAACCGGCCCGGCTTCGACGGGCCGCCGGGCTGCGCCCTGCACTCGCTGGCCGCCGACGCCGGTGAGCACCCCCTGACCACCAAGCCGGACGTGTGCTGGCAGCTGCCGCTGCGGCCGGACTACCGGGAGGTCACTCGCCCCGACGACACCTCCTACACCGAGATCAGCATCGCGGAGTTCGACCGGCGGGGGTGGGGCCCAGGCGGCCACGACCTGGACTGGTTCTGCACTGGCGACCCGATGGCGCACGTCGGCAGCGAACCGGTGGTGCGCAGCTGCCGGGACGAGCTGGTGGCGCTGCTCGGCGAGCCGGCGTACCGGGTTCTGCTCGCGCTGTGCGAGGACCCACCTGTCGTGCACCCGGCGTCGGCCTGACGCGGTGAGAGCGTCGTCCGCCGAACCCACGCCCAGCCCCAACATCTGGCGACAACCGGAGGTCTACGAGCGACTGAACAGGGCCGGCGACCCCGACGGCATCGTGCTGGCCGCTCTCGACCGGCTGCTCGGCAAGCAGCGACCCGCACGAGCCGTCGACGTGGGCTGCGGAACCGGCTACCACCTGCCGGCCCTGGCCGAGCGGGCCGACCGGGTGGTGGGCGTGGAACCGCATGCGGGCCTGCTCGACCGGGCCCGCCAGCGGGTGCGCCGGGCCCGGCTGGACGACCGCGTCGACGTGACGCCGGGAGTGGCGCAACGCCTCCCGCTGGACGACGGGTCGGTGGACCTCGTCTTCTCGCACTGGGCCTACTTCTTCGGGCCGGGCTGCGAGCCCGGACTGGCCGAGGCTGACCGGGTGCTCCGTCCCGGCGGGTGGCAGGTGGTGGTGGACCTGGACACCCAGGCCCGCCACGGCTACGCATCGTGGTTCGCAGACAGCGGTACCCAGGTGGCCGACCGGGGCCCGGCGTTCTTCACCGACCGGTCCTTCACCCAGTGGCGGCTCCCGGTCGTGTGGCAGTTCACCAGCCGCGCCGATCTGGTGGCGGTGCTGCGCATCGAGTTCCCCGCTGCGGTGGCCGAGCGTGCCCTGAGGCAGACCATCGGCACCACGATCGCGGTGCCGACCGTGCTGCGCGCCCGACGCCTCGGCGTTGTGTCGTAGCGCCCGTCTAGCGTCGCGGGCATGAGGCGAGCTGCGTTCCGCTGCGCCGACTGCGGCTGGGCGAGCCCCCGGTGGGTCGGTCGGTGCGGACAGTGCCAGCGGTGGGGAAGCGTGAGCGAGCAGTCGGGGCCAGGGCCGGCCACCGTGGACGAACCGGCGCGCCCGCTGACCGAGATCGCCGGTGATGATGGCCGTGCAATCGCCAGCGGGGTCGGCGAGCTCGACCGGGTGCTCGGCGGGGGTCTGGTTCCCGGCGGCGTGGTCCTGCTGGCCGGTGAGCCCGGCGTCGGCAAGTCCACCCTGGCCCTCGAGGTGGCCGCCCGGGCCGACGGGCGCTCGCTGTACCTGACCGGAGAAGAGACCGCGGCCCAGGTCCGGCGGCGCGCCGAGCGCACCGACGCCGTCCTGGACCACCTTTTCCTGGCCCCGGTCCGCAGCCTCGACGAGGTGCTCGCCCACGCCGACCAGGTGCGGCCGTCGCTGCTGGTGCTGGACTCGATCCAGACGGTGACCACCCGCGAGGCCGAGGGCGCAGCCGGCAGCACCAGCCAGGTTCGGGCCATCGCGGCTTCACTCGTCGCCATGGCCAAGCAGAGCCGTACGTCGGTGGTGCTCGTCGGCCACGTCACCAAGGACGGCGCTGTCGCCGGACCGCGGGTGCTCGAGCACCTGGTCGACGTCGTGGTCGTCTTCGAGGGCGACCGGCACTCCAGGCTGCGGCTGCTGCGGGGGGTGAAGAACCGGTTCGGACCCAGCGACGAGGTCGGCTGCCTCGACCTGACCGAGGGCGGGATCAGGTCCGTGGCCGACCCGTCGCGGCTGTTCCTCAGCGCGAACCCCGACCCGGTTCCCGGCCGCTGCTGGACAGCGAGCCTCGAGGGACGACGTGCCCTCCCGGTGGAGGTCCAGGCGCTCGTGGCCCCCACCCTGACCGGCCCGTCCCTACCGCCTCGACGGGTGAGCACCGGGCTGCCGGCGGCGCGGGTGTCACTGGTTCTCGCCGTCCTCGAGCGGCGCTGCGGGGTCGCTGTGAGCGGCAGGGACGTCTACACGGCCACCGTCGGTGGGCTGAGCCTCCAGGAGCCCGCCGGCGACCTGGCGACGGCGCTGGCACTCGCCTCGGCTGCCGCCGACACCCCGCTCCCCCGCGGGATCGCGGCGCTGGGGGAGGTGGGCCTCGACGGCGAGATCCGGATGGTCGGCGGGCTGCGTCACCGAGTCGCCGAGGTGGCACGGGTCGGGGCGACGCGTGTCCTGCTGCCGACGCTGACCGCCGACGAGCGCCGTGACCTGTCGGTACCGGCGGGGTGCCGCCTGGTGGAGGTCAGGTCGCTCGCTGACGCGCTGGCGAGGGCGGCGGTGCCTGGGCCGCTGCGGCTGGTCGGTGGCTGAGCGCTCGTACACTGGCGCCCATCGACACCTCCCTTCGCCGCACGCTGGCCATGGTGGCCCCCGGCACCGCCCTGCGTGAAGGGCTGGAGAGGATCCTGCGCGGTCGCACCGGAGCGCTGGTGGTGCTGGGCTACGACCGCGAGGTGGAGGCGCTGTGCACCGGCGGCTTCGTCCTCGACGTGGACTTCTCCGCGACGCGGCTGCGAGAGCTGGCGAAGATGGACGGTGCGATCATCATCGACACCAAGGCCGACCGGATCGTTCGTGCCGCCACCCAGCTGGTGCCCGACCCGTCCATCCCCACCACCGAGTACGGCACCCGGCACCGCACCGCTGAACGCACCGCCCGTCAGACCGGTCACCCGGTGATCTCCGTCAGCCAGTCGATGAACCTCGTCGCCCTCTACCTGGAGGGCCACCGCCACGTCCTGGAGGACTCCGCGCAGATCCTGTCCCGGGCGAACCAGGCGCTGGCCACTCTCGAGCGGTACAAGCTGCGGCTGGACGAGGTGACCGGGACGCTGTCCGCCCTGGAGATCGAGGGGCTGGCAACCCTGCGCGACGTCGTCACGGTGGCGCAGCGGCAGGAGATGGTGCGACGTATCGCCCAGGAGATCGAGGGCTACGTCGTCGAGCTCGGCTCGGACGGCCGGCTGCTCGGGCTGCAGCTGACCGAGCTGGTGGCAGGCCTGGACACCGATCGGGTGCTGCTCGTGCGGGACTACGCCCATGAGTCCGAGCCGCCCCTGCAGGCCACCCTGGAAGCCCTGGCCGCGCTGAGCGCCGGGGACCTGCTCGACGTGGCGTGCGTGGCGTCCGCGCTGGGCTACACGGTCGGCGAGGCCGAGCTCGACCAGCCGCTCAACCCGCGGGGGTACCGGCTGCTGGCCAAGGTGCCCCGTCTTCCTGGCAGCGTCGTCGCTCGGCTGGTGGCCCACTTCGACGGCCTGCAGCGCCTGCTCGGCGCGACGGTCGAGGACCTGCTGGCCATCGACGGTGTCGGGGACGCCCGCGCACGCACCATCCGAGAGGCTTTGTCGCGGCTGGCCGAGGCGAGCATCCTGGAGCGGTACGTCTGAGCAGACCCCTGGCGAGCGAGGTCGGCCTCGACCCTGCCCGGCTGCACGCCGCGCTGCTCCCCTGGTACGGCGCCCATGCCCGGGACCTGCCCTGGCGAGCGCCGGGAACCAGCCCATGGGCGGTCCTGGTGAGCGAGGTCATGCTGCAGCAGACACCGGTGGAGCGGGTTCTGCCGGTGTACTCGTCCTGGATGCAGCGCTGGCCGACGCCGGCTCGCCAGGCCGACGACCCGCCTGCCGAGGCCATCCGTGCCTGGGGCCGGCTGGGCTACCCCCGCCGCGCCCTGCGTCTGCACGAAGCGGCCGTGGTCATCACCTCGCGGCACGCCGGGAGAGTCCCGGGCACCGAGACCGAGCTGCGAGCGCTTCCCGGTGTCGGGGAGTACACCGCGGCAGCGGTGTCCGCGTTCGCCCACGGACAGCGGGTCGCCGTCCTGGACACCAACGTGCGACGCGTGCTCGGCCGGGTGGTGGGCGGGCACGCGCTGCCCCGCCCGCATCTCACCCGAGGCGAACGCGCGGTCGCCGAGGCCCTGCTGCCCGAGTCGGCCTCGGTGGCCGTCCGGTGGTCGGTGGCCGCCATGGAGCTCGGGGCCCTGGTGTGCACGGCCAGAGCCCCCTCCTGCCCGCACTGCCCGGTCGCACCGGACTGCCGCTGGCTGGCCGCGGGACGCCCGCCGGTGGCTCACCCGCGGCGTCGCCAGCCGTTCGCCGGCACCGATCGCCAGGTCCGTGGCCTGATGCTCGAGATGCTGCGGCGCGACCCCGCAGGAGTGCCTCGCGACCGGCTCCTCGGCTGCTGGTCGGACCCGGCTCAAGCAGGGCGCGCACTGGAATCGCTGGAGAGCGACGGGCTGGTCCAGGCGGGTCCCGGGCGAGTCGTGCGGCTTCCGGGCTAACCCTCGCGCTGGCTCGCTCCGGTTGGCTCCTCGCCGGCGAGGCGGCGTTCGAGCCGGCTCAACCCCTCGCGGTACTCGCTGCGCGGGTGAAGCGCGACAGCGACGCGGTAGTGCCCCACCGCCTCGTCGATGCGGGACTGCCGCTCGCACACCCTGCCCAGGGCGAACCGTGCGTAGGCGTCGGTGGGGTCCAGCTCGACCAGCCTGGCGAAGGAGCGCTCGGCCCGCGTGAGCTGTGCGCTGTGGAAGTAGGCGCGCCCGGCCAGCTCCAGCACCGATCGAGCGTCCGGCTCGTCGGACAGCAGCGGTGCCAGGGCCTCCAGCGCCTGGGCAGGCTTGCGCTGGCGCACCAGGGTGTCGGCGCGGCGCAGCGCATCCGCGGGATGCTCAGCAGGAGCGGTCACGTCTCGCGTGTGCTCCTGCTCAGCTCTCCTGCTGCCCAGCCGGCTCGACCGGTGGCGTGTCGGGCAGGTCGGACTTCCCCGCGCCGGAGAAGGTGAACTCCGCCGTGGCGCCCTCGCCCTCGACGTCCACCAGCACGATGTGACCGGGCTTGAGCTCGCCGAACAGGATCCGCTCGGACAGCGCGTCCTCGATCTCCCGCTGGATGGTGCGGCGCAGAGGGCGCGCCCCGAGTACGGGGTCGAAGCCACGCTTCCCCAGCAGCTCCCGGGCCGCCGGAGTCAGCTCGATGCCCATGTCCTTGTCGCGAAGCCGCTCGTCCACCTTCTCGATCATCAGGTCCACGATCTGGACGATCTCCTCCGGCGTGAGCTGGTGGAACACGACGACGTCGTCCACCCGGTTGAGGAACTCCGGACGGAAGTGCTGCTTGAGCTCGTCGGAGACCTTCGCCTTCATCCGGTCGTAGCTGCCCTGGACGTCGCTGGCCTGCGCAAAACCGAGGCTCACGCTCTTGGCGATGTCGCGGGTCCCCAGGTTCGTCGTCATGATGATCACGGTGTTCTTGAAGTCCACCGCCCGACCCTGGGCGTCGGTGAGCTTGCCCTCCTCCAGCACCTGCAGCAGCGAGTTGAAGATGTCCGGATGGGCCTTCTCCACCTCGTCGAACAGCACGACGGAGAACGGCTTGCGGCGCACCTTCTCGGTGAGCTGCCCGCCCTCCTCGTAGCCGACGTACCCCGGCGGGGAGCCGAACAGCCGGGACACGGTGTGCTTCTCGGAGTACTCGCTCATGTCCAGGGCGATGAGGGAGTTCTCGTCGCCGAACAGGAACTCAGCGAGAGCCTTGGACAGCTCGGTCTTCCCCACCCCGGACGGTCCGGCGAAGATGAATGAGCCTCCGGGACGCTTGGGGTCCTTGAGCCCGGCCCGGGTGCGCCGGATGGACTTGGACAGGCCCCTGATCGCGTCCTGCTGGCCGATCACCCGCTTGTGCAGCTCGTCCTCCATGCGCAGCAGCCTGGAGGTTTCCTCCTCGGTGAGCTTGAACACCGGGATGCCGGTCGCGGTGGCGAGCACCTCGGCGATGAGCTCCTCGTCCACCTCGGCGACGACGTCCAGATCACCGGCCTTCCACTGCTTCTCCCGCTCGGACTTCTGCCCGAGCAGCGTCTTCTCCTTGTCGCGCAGCCTGGCGGCCAGCTCGAAGTCCTGCGCGTCGATCGCGGACTCCTTCTCCCGGCGCACCGCCGCGATCTTCTCGTCGAACTCCCGCAGGTCCGGCGGTGCCGTCATGCGTCGGATGCGAAGCCGGGAGCCGGCTTCATCGATGAGGTCGATGGCCTTATCGGGCAGGAAGCGGTCGGAGATGTAGCGATCCGACATCTGGGCGGCCGCGACGAGGGCGGGGTCGGTGATGGTCACCCGGTGGTGGGACTCGTAGCGGTCCCGCAGGCCCTTGAGGATCTCGATGGTGTGAGCCAGCGTCGGCTCCTGGACCTGGATGGGCTGGAACCGCCGCTCGAGCGCGGCGTCCTTCTCCACATGCTTGCGGTACTCGTCCAGGGTGGTCGCCCCGATGGTCTGCAGCTCGCCGCGGGCCAGCATCGGCTTGAGGATGCTGGCCGCGTCGATCGCGCCCTCGGCGGCGCCGGCGCCGACCAGCGTGTGGATCTCGTCGATGAACAGGATGATGTCGCCGCGAGTGCGGATCTCCTTGAGGACCTTCTTCAGCCGCTCCTCGAAGTCACCGCGGTACCGGCTGCCAGCCACCAGCGCGCCGAGGTCGAGGGTGTAGAGCTGCTTGTCCTTGAGCGTCTCGGGAACCTCACCCTTGATGATGGCCTGCGCCAGACCCTCCACGACGGCGGTCTTGCCGACACCGGGCTCTCCGATGAGGACCGGGTTGTTCTTGGTGCGCCGCGACAGCACCTGCATGACCCGCTCGATCTCCTTCTCCCGGCCGATGACCGGGTCGAGCTTGGCCTCGCGAGCGGCTTGCGTGAGATTGCGCCCGAACTGGTCGAGCACGAGGGAGGTGGACGGCGCCTCGGCCTGCGGACCGCCGGCCGAGACCGTCTCCTTGCCGCCCTGATAGCCCGAGAGCAGCTGGATGACCTGCTGGCGCACCTTGTTGAGGTCGGCACCCAGCTTGACCAGCACCTGGGCGGCCACACCCTCGCCCTCACGGATGAGACCAAGCAGGATGTGCTCGGTGCCGATGTAGTTGTGGCCGAGTTGAAGCGCCTCGCGCAGCGACAGCTCGAGCACCTTCTTGGCGCGCGGCGTGAAGGGGATGTGTCCACTGGGGGCCTGCTGCCCCTGGCCGATGATCTCCTCGACCTGGGAGCGGACAGCCTCCAGCGAGATGCCCAGGCTCTCCAACGCCTTGGCGGCCACACCCTCGCCCTCGTGGATCAGCCCGAGCAGGATGTGCTCGGTGCCGATGTAGTTGTGGTTGAGCATCCGGGCTTCTTCCTGGGCCAGGACGACAACCCGACGTGCTCGGTCGGTGAACCTCTCGAACATCAGCGCTCCTCGTTGCCGCGGTGCGCAGACACCCGCCCGTCACGAGCGCCTGTCCGGGAATGCTAGCCCCGATGCCAGAGACTGCACTCCTCGACAGCGGTTCGTGACGCGCCCTCGCATGAGGGCACGGACGTGCTGCGCCTGGATCGCCAACGGCGCGGCAGGTCATCGGTGTTCCGCGGCACCCCGCTGTTCTGCCACCGGCGAACGCCTGCCCTCAGGCGTGCGCCGCCTCGTACTGGGCGACGATCTCAGCCGGGATCCGACCGCGCTCGTTGACCGGGAGTCCTCGCTCCCGGGCCCAGGCCCGGATCTGTGCGGTCTCGGACGTCCGTGCTGCCCGTCGACCGGTCGGCCCGCTGCGTCGACCACCGGTCCGCCGGGCGTGTCCGATGAAGGAGGCCATGGCCTCCCGCAACGCCTGCGCATTCGCGTCGTTGAGGTCGATCTCGTAGCTCACGCCGTCCAGACCGAGCTGGACTGTCTCGCTCGCCGGTCCCCCATCGATGTCGTCCACGAGAACGACTTCCACCCGTTGCGCCACGAAGAGCTCCCCACCTTCTGCTGTGTCGAACTGCTCTGCACCCTGAACCGTCACCCTAAACCACTCAGGAGCGGATCCGAAACACCATGCGGGTGTTCCCCAGCGTGTTCGGGCGAACACGTTCGAGGTCGAGGAACTCGGCAATTCCCTCGTCACTCGAGCGCACCATCTCAGCGAAGACCTCCTCGTCCACCCGCAGGTCACCCGCCAGCTGGAATCCCTGGCGGGCAAAGAAAGCCACTTCGAACGTCAGGCAGAACACACGCGCGACACCAAGCGCGGCGGCTGTCTCCAGCAATTGCGACAGCAGGGCACGTCCGATTCCTCGACCGCGGAATTGGGGGACGACGGCGAGAGTGCGCACCTCGGCGATGTCCTCCCACATGACATGGACGGCACCGCACCCCACGACGGTGCCCTTGGAATCGACCGCCACCGCGAAATCCGTCACGTCTTCGTAAAGCGTGACGATGTCTTTGGCCAGCAGAATGCGGTCGGTGGCGTACAGGTCGACGATCCGACGGATCTGCTCGACGTCGCCGGTGCGGGCCCGTCGAACGGTCACCTCCAGGGGCACTTGCCGAAGGTTATCGATCGTCCGATCGGGCGACGTCACCCGCCGCGCCCAAGATCAAGGCGCCCAGGTGTCGCTGCGACGATGATCAGCGCGCTCCAGGTGCCGCTGCGACGATGATCAGCGCGCCCCAGGTGTCGTGATAGCAGCACCTAGAGCGCGTTGATCAAGCACCGGCGCCCAGCGTCAGGGCGTGACGGGATTCAGCGCGTCCCAGGTGTCGCTCACGCAAGATCAGCGCGCCCCAGGTGTCGCTCACGCAGATCAGCGCGCCCCAGGTGTTGCTCACGCAAGATCAGCGCGCCCCAGGTGTCGCTGCGACGATGATCAGCGCGCCCCAGGTGTCGTGATAGCGGCACCTGGGGCGCGCTGATCAAGCACCGGCGCCCAGCGTCAGGGCGTAACGGGAACGCCGGCCTCGGCCAGTGTCTCGAGCCCTGCATCCACGTCGTAGACATCGGTGAAGCCGGCGTCAGCCATCTGTGACGCCGCCTGGGCGCTGCGGTTGCCGCTTCGGCAGTAGACGACGTACGTCGCGTCCTTAGGCAGGGCCTCGATGTCCTCGGTGAAGGTGGGGCCGCTCACATCAATGTTGATCGAGCCGGGGACGTGGCCCTCGGCGTACTCCTCGGGAGTGCGGACGTCGAGGACGACCACGTCGGGCCCGGCGGCCACGTCGAGGAGGTCGGCGGCTCCGATGGTGGTGACCGCGGGGTCGGACTCCGAGGCGCAGCCGGACATGCCGATGACGGACGCCCCGGCCAGGATCGAGACGGCAACCAGTCGGCCCAGTTTCTCACGCATGGCCGAGAGTATACCCCCCCGGGTATAGCGTCACCTACTGGTTGCGGTCCCACACCAACCGCAGTCCGATGAGGGTCAGCCACGGCTCGTGGTGCGCCAACGACTCGGCCTCACCCAGCATGAGGGGCGCCAGGCCTCCCGTGGCGATAACGGCCACGTCCTCCGGCACCGGGTGCAGCGCCGTCGACATCCGCGCCACCATGCCGTCCACCTGCGCCGCGAACCCGTACACCGCGCCGGACTGGAGGGCTTCGACGGTGTTCTTGCCGATGACCGAGCGCGGCCGGGCCAGCTCGACCTTGCGCAGCTGAGCGCCGCGCACGCCCAGGGCGTCCAAGGAGATCCCGATGCCGGGGGCGATGGCGCCGCCGATGTAGGCCCCCTCCTCGGAGACCGCGTCGAATGTCGTGGCAGTGCCGAAGTCGACGACGATGGCGGGCCCGCCGTAGAGGTGCACGGCCGCCAGGGAGTTGACTATCCGGTCGGTGCCGACCTCACGTGGGTTGTCCACGAGCACCGCGATCCCGGTGCGGACCCCGGGTTCGACGACGACGGTGGGAAGTCCGGGGAAGACCAAGTCGGCCATCTCGCCCATCTGCAGCAGGACGGCGGGCACCGTCGAGCACATCGCTACCCCGTCGATGTCCTCCGAGCGCGGCCCCGGCACCCGGGTGAGCAGCGCCTGCAGCAGGACGGCCCACTCGTCAGCGGTGCGGTCGGCATCGGTCGAGACCCGCCAGTGCTCGACGACCTCGACGTCGGTCCCGTTCTGCGCAGCGGGGTCCCCCAGCAGTCCCAGCACGGTCTGGGTGTTCCCGACGTCGACAGCCAGGATCACGCCCACGCCGCACCTCCATGGTCAGGCTCACCGAAGTCCAGGCCGATGTCCAGCACCGGCGCCGAGTGGGTCAGGGCGCCCACAGCGAGGTAGTCCACCCCGGTCGCGGCCACCGCGGCCGCGTCCTTCAGGGTGAGCCCCCCGCTCGCCTCGAGCCGCGCACGGCCGGCGACCCGGGCGACGGCCTGCCTCAGCTGCTCGAGACCGAAGTTGTCCAGGAGCACCAGGTCGGCACCGGCCTCCACGGCCGCGACCGCGTCGTCGACCGAGTCCACCTCGACCTCGACGGGCAGGTCGGGGCAAGCGGACCGAACGCGTTGGAAGGCCGGGACGACGCCCCCGGCAGCCAGCACGTGGTTGTCCTTGACCAGCGCAGCGTCCGACAGCGACATGCGATGGTTGGTCCCCCCGCCGCAGCGCACGGCGTACTTCTCCAGGGCGCGCAGCAACGGCGTCGTCTTGCGGGTGTCACGGATGGCTGCGGAGGTCCCCGTGACGGCATCCACCCACGCACGGGTGAGGGTCGCGATGCCGCAAAGGTGCCCCAGCAGGTTCAGAGCGGTACGTTCGGCCAGCAGCAGGTCGCGTGCGTGGCCGGACACCGTCAGCAACCGTTGCCCCGCGACCACGCGGTCACCGTCGGCGGCGTGCTGCTCACACCTGACCGGGTGCCGGGCCGCACGCTCCAGGACCGCTTCGGCGATGTCGAGGCCGGCGACCACACCGGCGGCCCGGGACGCGAAGACGGCGCTCGCCCGGGTCTGCTCGGGGACGGTAGCGACACTGGTCACGTCCTCGCCTCCGGCGAGGTCCTCGGCGAGGGCCGCGTCGACGATGGCGACCAGCGCCTGCGGGTCCAGACCGGCCGCGAGTACCCGGTGCGCGAGGTCCGCACTGAGCGAGCTCGACGCGCTCACCGCTCCTCCAGCGGACGGTAGGTCAGCCAGAGCTCGCCGTCGGGGTCGCGAACCCCGATCAGCCTGCCCCGCCAGTGATCGTCGTCGCGCGAGGGGTAGTCGGTTCGCCAGTGCCCGCCCCGGGTCTCCTCGCGAAGCGTGGCTGCGGCGGTGAGTGCCATGCCCACCTGCTCGAGGTTGGAGGTCTCCCACGCCTCGGTGGACGGGTCGGCCGTCGGCTCGGACGAGCCGGCGGCTTCCAGGGCTGCTCGGGTGGCGGCCAACCCGTCGGCGTCACGGGTGACTCCGGCGCCGGCAGTCATGGCCCGCTGGATGCCCTCGCGGGCGGTCGGCGGAACCACCGGCGACGCTGCGCGGGTGACCGGCTCCCCCGGCGCGGGAAGCCCCTCCACGGTGAGGTAGTCGACGATCCGGTACCCCCAGACCAGTCCCTCCAGCAGCGAGTTGGACGCGAGCCGGTTCGCACCGTGCACGCCGGTTGCCGACACCTCGCCGCAGGCCAGCAGACCCGGCAACGACGACCTCCCCCAGACGTCGACACGGACCCCACCGGAGGCGTAGTGCTGCGCCGGCGCGACCGGCACCAGGTCGGTGACCGGGTCGATGCCGTGGGCCCGGCAGGAGGCCAGGATCGACGGGAAGCGCTGCTCGAGGAAGTCGGCCCCCAGGTGGCGGGCGTCGAGGTAGATGTGGTCGGTGCCGCTGTCACGCATGACCTGCACCGCAGCGCTGGCGACCTTGTCGCGCGGAGCCAGCTCGGCGAGCGGGTGACGGCCTGCCATGAACCGGCGCCCCTTCTGGTCGAGCAGCACCGCCCCCTCGCCGCGCACGGCCTCGGAGATCAGCGGCTGCTGCCCGCTGGCGCCGCCACCGAGCCACAGCACGGTCGGGTGGAACTGGACGAACTCCAGGTCGGCCACCTCTGCGCCGGCGCGCAGCGCGGCAGCCACTCCGTCCCCGGTGGCCACGGGGGGGTTGGTGGTGGCGCGGTACACCTGACCGAGTCCGCCGGTGGCCAGCACCACCACCCGTCCGAGGGCCGCCCCCACGCCGTCGAGGGTGCCCTCGCCGATGACGTGCACGCTCACCCCGCACACCTGTCCCGCGGCGTCGGTGAGCAGGTCGACGACCAGGGCGTGCTCGATGACCTCGATCCGTGGGTCGGACTGCACTTCGCTGAGCTGGGCGATGAGGGCGCGGGAGATCTCTCGTCCGGTGGCGTCGCCGCCGGCGTGGGCGATCCGGTCCCGATGGTGCCCGCCCTCGCGGGTCAGCGCGAACGCACCGCTCTCGGTGCGCTCGAACTCCGTCCCCAGGGCCACCAGCTCCCGGACGCGCCGCGGTCCTTCGGTGACGAGCACCCGCACCGCCTCGTGGTCGCAGAGCCCGACTCCGGCGGTCAGGGTGTCATGCAGGTGCTCAGCGGGGGAGTCGTCCGGGTGCAGGGCCGCGGCGATCCCGCCCTGGGCCCAGGCGGTGGCCCCCGCGTCCAGGTGCGTCTTGGTGACCAGCAGCACCCGTCCGAGGTGACGGGCGGCCAGCGCGGCGGTGAGACCGGCGATGCCGCTACCCACGACGATGACGTCGGCGTCGATCGTCCAGCCCGGTGCCGGCGCAGCCAGCGCAGCCGGGATCGCCACACCCGTCGGGGTCGGGGACCTCATGGCCGGGTCTCCCCGAGGTGCACGGGCATGTTGTCCAGCAGGCGTGTGCGACCCACGCGCGCCGCGACGAGCAGCCGTGCATGGCCGATCTCGGGTGGAGGTTGCAGCTGCGGATCGGTCAGCACCAGGTAGTCGACCTCGACCCCGGGTTCTGCTGCCAGCACCTCCCCGGCCGCACGCAGCGCGGCCTGCCCGCCGCCGTGGGCGGCGTCCTGACCGGCTCGCAGCGCCCGGGACAGGGCCAGCGCCTGGGCCCGTTCCTGGTCGCCGAGGTAGACGTTGCGGCTGGACAGAGCGAGACCGTCGGGCTCGCGGACCGTCGGGAGGCCGACCACGTCCACGCCGAGCTCGAGGTCCGCGCACATCCGCCGCACGAGGACCAGTTGCTGGTAGTCCTTCTCGCCGAACACTGTCAGCGCTGGAACGGTCAGGTTGAGCAGCTTGGCCACCACGGTCAGCACCCCGCGGAAGTGCCCGGGACGGGCAGCACCTTCGAGCACCGCCCCCAGCTCACCGGGGTCCACCGTCACCCGCAGCTCGGTGGGGTACATCTCCTGCACCGACGGGGCGAAGACCAGGTCGACACCGGCGTCCTGCGCGGCCTGCAGGTCGCTGCGCAGCGTGCGGGGGTAGCGGGTCAGGTCCTCGCCGGCACCGAACTGCAGTGGGTTGACGAAGATCGTCACGATGACCGAACCGCCGGGGCCCACCCGCCGGCGGGCCTCGTGGACCAGGGCGAGGTGACCGGCGTGCAGCGCGCCCATGGTGAGCACGGTCGCCACGTCACCGTCCAGGGCGTCGTCGAGGCCGAACCGGGCGTCGGTCAGCTCGTCGCGCGTCTGGGCCAGCTGCACCGCTCAGGCCGTCGCCTCGTACGGGGTCCCTGTCCCGCCGAGCGCATCGAGCAGACCGGCGGCATCGACCGGACGCAGCCGACCGTCGGCCACCGCGCGGGCCGCGGTCTGCCGGGCCAGCGCGGCGTAGAGCTCGACACTGTCCGGGGCGACCTCGCCGATGGTGCGCAGGTGAGCGGCCACCGTCCCGGCGTCCCCGCGGGCTACCGGCCCGGTCAGCGCCGCACCACCGTGCTCGAGGGCGTTGTCCAGCGCGGCCTCCAGCAGGGGCCGAAGGGTCTGTGCGGGGTCGGGGACGCCGGCGCTGCTCAGCAGGTCCAGTGCGTCGGTCACCAGGGTGACCAGGTGGTTCGCGCCGTGCGCCAGCGCCGCGTGGTAGAGGGGGCGGTCGGACTCCTCGATCCGGACCGGCACCCCGCCAAGCGCGGCGACGAGCGCCTCGGCCACCCCCATGAGCTCCTCAGCGGCAGTGATGCCGAACCGGGTCCCGGGCAGCCGGTCCAGGTCACGGGCGGTCCCGGTGAAGGTCATCGCTGGATGGACCGACATGGTGAGCGCACCCTGCGCGGCCGCGGGCGCCAGCACGGACGCGCCGTGCCGACCACTGGTGTGGGCGACGACCTGCCCGGCCCGGAACCCGGTGCTGCGGGCCAGACCCTGCACGAAGCCCGCGAGCGTGTCGTCGGGGAGGGCGAGCAGCACGAGGTCGGCCTGCTCGACCACCGCTGCCACCGACACGAGGGGGACGCCTGGCAGCAGCGCAGCCGCGCGGGCCCGAGTCGCGTCGGACAGGCCGTGGGCCGCCACGACATCATGGCCGGCGGCCGTCAGGGCCGCTGCGAGGACGCTGCCGACGCGACCGGCGCCGATGACGCCGACGCGCCAGCGTGCAGGCATGACTGACGGAGAAGACGACGTACCCATGCGATCCAGCCCTTCGCGCTCCAGTCCATGGCGGTACCGGTCGTTGCGTGCTGACTGCGATCAGGATACCCCGTCGGGCGCCTCCCCCGGCGCCGGGCCGGACATCCAGCGGTCGGGGCCGGCCGTGGCGCGGGCGGCCTTGGCCCGCTGGGCCTGCGCATCGGCCTGCGACCGGGCCGCGGCGGCGTCCTGGTGCAGTCCGAGGACGCTGACCGGGCCCGGCGCGATGTCGACCTGCACCGTCGCCAGATCGAGCCTGCGCTGCCACGGCCCCTGCGTGAGGTGGACACTCTGGGTGCGGGCATGCAGCACCAGCGTCAGTCGTCGGACCAGGCGACCGCGGCGGCAGGCGAATACCCGGTCATCTGCCGCGGTAGCCAGGTGACGCCACTGGATCGGCGCCCGGAACCGGGCGCGGTCGGGCGCGAACGTCCACTCCAGGTCGGGCACGGCCAGGCCGGGCACCACCCGGTCCACCACTGCCTCGGCGACCTCGCGCGGGGCCACCGGTAGCAGGACACCCGTAGTGCCCCCGGACTGCTGGTTCTCCTCGGTGGCGGCTCCGGCGATGGTCAGCTGCACCCGGACCCAGCCCTTGGGGCGCCAGAGCAGGGGCTGCTCGTACTCGATGGCGTGCACCCGCCCCGGAGGGACCGTCTGGGCCTGGGTGGAGGTGAGCCCGCTGTGCAGTCGCAGCCCGTCCGGGGACTCTGCCACGGTGAAGCCGAAGAACCGGACGAACTGCCCGAACGCCGCGAAGATCGGGACGCCACCGGTGACCAGCAGCGCCGCCAGGCCCACGGCCCCCTCGGTGAGCACCACGACGGCCACGATGCCGGCCGTGGCGAGGACTCCCACGAGCGTGGTGGAGGACAGCAGCAGGGAGACGACCAGGTCTGAGGTGGGCACGCTGACGAGCACGTTCTGCGGAGCCGTCCCGACGTCGGGTCGCAGCCCAGCCGCCCGGGCGAGCACCTCGTCACGCAGCCGCTGAGCCTCCTGCAGAGTGAGGTACTGCAGCAGCACGCGGGAGTCCCCGGCACCAGCGACCTCCACACGGATCTCGGCCATGCCGACCACCCGTGCGAGCAGCGGCTGGTTGACGTCGACCGACTGGAGCCGGGACAGCGCGAGCCGCCGCTGCTGCCGCGTGATCACCCCGGAGTCCACGCGCAGGTCGCCGGCGTCGTCGAAGTAGTAGAAGCGGCGGCTCCATGACAAGTAGCTTCCGATGCCCACCAGTCCGGCGACCGCCACGACGAGCAGGACACCGACGATGAGGACCGGGACGATCGGGAAGTCGGCCAGCAACGCCCCCCCGGACTGGGCGACCGCCACCACACCGACACCGAGGAGCACCGGGATCGATCGGAAGACGTGCACGAGCACCGTCGTGGGGTGGGTCCGCCGGGGCTCGGTGGAGCCGCCGGGCGCGTCTAGGGTCTCGGT
>Ga0209254_10002741_pt1 | contig 16038 bp, 17 predicted proteins | sample FrelakmetDIP11DI_FD_187148 | JGI IMG/M metagenome (GOLD analysis project Ga0209254, IMG submission 187148) | Freshwater lake sediment microbial communities from the University of Notre Dame, USA, for methane emissions studies - DIP11 DI (SPAdes)... | ecosystem: Environmental > Aquatic >... | reverse complement strand
AACTTTTCCAGTCCATCCCCGTCAACAGCGAATATCGTGAGAGAGCACCTTTCATTGACAGGTTTACATTAAGTTGGACCAATCTCATCCGGGTTATTTTGGAAAATGAAAAAATTAGAAAAAAAGTCCTTCCCTGTTAGCGTATTCTATTCCAATCTTCTTCCAGACAACTTAAGCAGTTCGGCCAGCCGTTCATAGCTCTCTGCAGCCCCCTCTTCCATTCCCTCCATCACCATTTCATCCCGGTCTTCAACCGATTGGTACACAGACTGGTCAAGCACCTCGGTCAATCCATCCTCCTCTGTGAACGTGATTGTTTCAAGAAGCACATGACCAGGCGTCCCCTCGTATTCAAAGGTATAAACAAGCTTCTCCGATGAGATTACAGCGTGGTAAACCCCATGGAAGGCATATTCATTCCCGGCTTCATCGGTTTGGATAATGCGCCACTCGCCGCCCGGTCTCACCTCCATTTTCTCCACCACTGTAATTAGGTTTCTGGGACCCCACCACTGTGGTACAAGATCTCGATCCGTGTATATCTTGAAAACGCGCTCTCGCGGGGCATTAAAATACCATATGAAAATCGCTTCCTGTTTTCCTGGCGTAAGTATGGTTCGGTTTCTGTCCATTTTTCACCTTTGCAAATTCTTATCGGCAATCTGGCTGGTAAACAAGGAACACCAGTCCGTTATTAAATAACCGGGTGCTGACCAGCCGAAGTTTGAATGGATTTTTTACATCCTTGAATAAGGGATGGCCGGTCCCCAGCACCACGGGATTGATAAAGATCCTGAATTCGTCAATCAGGTTTTGATTAATAAGATCCACAGCCAGGTCTGCACTTCCAAAAATCACGATATCCTTGCCGGGCAGGTGTTTCATTCTGGCTACTTCTTGAACAGCATCGCCTTTTACCAGTCTTGAATTGCTCCAATCGGCCTTATCCAGGGTCCTGGAAAACACAACTTTCGGAAAGGAATTCATCATCCTGGCTACCTGGGGATCATCCCTGATCGCCTCCTCTGTCGGCCAGTAACTTGCCATCAGTTCATAGGTGATCCTGCCAAACAATAAGGTATCCGCTGATTCGTTAATTGTCAGTGACTCATGATTGAAGTCTTCATCCACTATGTGCCAGTCGATTTCTCGGTGTGGACCTTCAAAGAAACCGTCCAGCGTGACCATATTTGTTAATATTACTTTTCGCATGTTATTTCACCTTCAGTCCTGCATTTTTCCTATCTATATCCAACTTTTTACATTATAAAACTTTTTATATCTATATTGTCTTATTATTTAATTAGGAATATTTTGGGGGGATTTCAATCGTTTTGAGTGGACAGGATCCATGGCTTGAAAGGTGATAGGGTTTTAATTAAGTCTGCAATATCTTCTGGTCAATGAACGAATCGACAGGTATCAACAAATCCTCCTGCCAGGGGCATCATAAGTGCCTTTGCACAATTCGGGTATCCCAGGATCATATCGGTAGCGAAGGCGGTGGCAACTCAACCTGCCCGCCAGCAGGATCATGGCATCTCGAATATTCCCGTTCGATGGCAGAGTCCCAAATTGGGGTCATAAACATCCCACCGCCAAGGCATTTGATGCCATCAATTTACAGCTTGACAGGATACTTTTCAGATACATGACCAACCTGACTGACAATTAGTGTGTTATTGGTCATTTGTCATGCTTCTTTTTCGGCCTTATCATCTGGTCTGAACATAAACCAGGTAGGTATGTGACCCAGATAGGCTTCACCGGTAACCTGGTATCCAAAATGCTGGTAGAGGGTAACGTTGGAAAATTCATGCGTGTCCAGGCCAACACCGCTTGATATCGGATTACCTGCCGAGAGTTTATGGACCTGACGCAGCAAAATACTGGCAAATCCCATTCCCCGGTACGCCGGGAGAACCCCGATATCTTCAAGATAGGTATGGGGATTTTGTGGAAGATTTTCCGAAACCAATTGATTGTATGCCTGTATCCGGCTGGCGGCACTTGCTCCGATTTTTCTAAAAAACTCCTCTTCCCTGCGCTTGAAATCATTAGAAACTGGTTTGGTTTCAGGGCCCTTCGCACAGGCTGCAGCCACAAGTTTCCCATGGTAAAGGACTCCCATCAACTTCATCCCCTGGGCAAGACAGTCATCCACGAAAAACCTGAATAACTCACTTACGCGCGCTTCATAATGGTTTCCCTGGTCTTCGAAAAAGTATCGGATAACCGGATAATCCAAAAAAGCATTTGCCAATACCTCTGCAGCCCTGGCAGATTGATCCGGTGAAATAATCGTAACCCTGGTACTATCCAATTGACTTAAATTCAATGAATTCCTTTTGGACAAATTGTATGGCAAATTAGAAGATTATTCAAGGTTTGTCCCATGTTGATACATATCATACCATTTGAGTGGGAAAATGAAATTTATGACTAGACTTCGTTTGATAGACCGTTTGATCGGAAATATTGGTTCGATAATTATAGACTGATTATCTGGTCTTATCTATTTTTTAGTCCACTATTGATTTGAGGAAGATAACCTGATGCTTTGGATTTTTCGCGCATAATTCCTGGAATTTCAAATAGGGTTAAAACAAGGATGGCTGGCCTGGAAGGAGGGGCTTCGCCGGCGCTCTTTCCCGCATCCATTCAACCAGTTTTAGCGGCGATTCCGTAAAAGGATGGGGGAAACTCAGGGCCCCTTTTTGAATCAGCAGCTTGTTCCCTTCTGGCATATTTTCATGCTCGAGCGCAAAAATAGGGATCCACCTGTTTTTTAATGTCTCCACTGCCCCAGCCCAGGTACCACCGCTTTCCGCATCGCTTGCAACAATAATTGCAAAATCCGCCAGCGTATAGATCAGCCGGTTGCGGCCCATGGCCGCCCCTACAGAAAACCCTGCATTGGGTTGGTAAGGGGTCACCAGGCACAAATCCCCCCGTACAAGGGCCGCCTGATTGCTGCGGACCGCCCTTTCCAGGCTGTCCGCCAGGATTCCCACTGCTGTGCCGCGCGCCTCCAGGGCAGCCTCCATGCTGATGGAATCCACCCCTTTTGCTCCCCCGCTGTAAAGCACCTGCCCGGAGATGCCGCAGGCATTGCCGACAAACCTTGCACATTCCATTCCATTATCGTCCAGATGGCGGGATCCAACTACAGCGATCCCCGGCTGGCCCAGCAGCACCCTATCACCTGCATAGAATAATACCGGCGGTGCCGCATCCTTTAATCGCATCCGGTACTGGCTGGGATATCCTTCATCCAATCGGCATAAATAAAAAATTCCCAGGCGTGAAAGCCTCTCAAGCTCAAAACGGATCCTGTCCCTCCGTGAAAGAAGCAGCCCGATGCGATTGAATTCTTCCTTATCGAGATGAATCTTTTGCAGATTGCTTGCTTCCAGGATATCGGCAGGTCGAAGAGATTCCGCTTGCAGTTTATGGGCCAGGCTGTTCCACTCCCGTACATTCATTGGTTTGATGGAGTCATCCTCAAGGACAAGTCGGGAACATAGCAATAAGGTAATTTCTGAATCCGGCGAGTTTTCCATAGTCTAATTATGCATCTGAATGGATGGTGCGGGTCAATGTCAATACATTCACAAGAGCTGCTCCATTTTGTTTGAGGATTTGGGTAATTTCCTGCAGGGTTGCACCAGAATCAAATAAATCGTCAACAACCAGGATGCGTTTTTCTCGTACCTCTCCAATGAGTTTAAACACTCCCCTCACATTGGCGGTTTTCTGTGCCAGGGTTGTCATTTCTTTTTGAGGCTGGTTTACCCTGCTCTTTGCAGCGATTATTTTTACACCAATACCGGTTCTTTTAGCAAGCGCTTCACTGAATAATTGCACCGGGTTGATTTCACGCTGCGTGGTGGATGGCACCGGTAGAATGAAATCTACCTTGTAGAGTTCAGGATGCAGCGTCATCAGGTTTGCAGCTTGATCTACCAGCGCTTCCAGCACAGTTGTGTCGCCCTGGTACTTCAGCCGGTAGGTTAATTCTCCCACCGAACTTCTGCCCCATTCGCCGCCAGAAAAGCTGGAGTGGAATCCCAGGGCCCAACCCGATTTCCAGGGACCTGCCAGCGGTCGCGGGTGGGCATTTTTCAGGAAGGATTCGACAACATCAGCATTTCCCTGGACAGTTTGGCTTGGAATGGAAATGGCAGAACCGCTGGATTGTTTGTCCATCTTCCGTTTATGTCCGGCAATTACGCACCGGATTAAATTTATATCTAAAAATTGAGGGAGTGCGTCAAATATTGCTTGGAGATTTTCCGTTGATCCCGCCTTCTGAATGGCATTTTCCACCATCAGCCGCTTATCCTCCGCAACCACTCGCTCGACAGCAACTCTTCCGACTGAAATTAACTGCGAAAAATGTCCGTAAATGGTGGTCAAGGCAAGCCCACGCTCAGCAGCGATTTGTTCAGGGATTAATCCTTCCTCAAATAATTGTTCAGTATATTCAATCGACCCACCCGCTTCAAGTTTTGCCTTATTGCGCTTTATATTTTCAACTTCAAAAGACTTTGGCAGTTGGAGGGTGATTTTTTCTTTTTGTTCCAGGGCATTTTTACCTCTCACTGTCAGGGATAATACCGGGTATTTTCCGCCGATTACCTTGATGTAACCCAGCTCAACCAGTTGGCTGATCAGGTCATCAATCTCCTTGTTCTGGATCACTGCCAGGCTGCCGTAATAAGAATTTCTCTCGTGCTGGAAATTTAGAATGTCTTTGGCTTTTGAACCGTGCAGGATTTTTGCCAGTTTTCCCAGGCCGATTTTCACTCTGGCACGCCTGATGCAGTCCAGAATGATCAAGGCCGCCCGCTCCCCATGCCCCATCTGTGTCAAATCCCCTGACGCCGGATGTACTGCGGTTTGGTTCTGTCGGTCAATCTCCTGTTTTTTAACATGCCGGGAAGCCCGGCAGGCATCACAGCAGTCGCTGACCGGCATTTTGTCCTTATCGCCAAAGTATTTCAGGATGATACTTCGCCGGCATTCGTCGGATTCCGCATAGCGGATCATATGCCCCAGCATTAACTGCCGGTTTTGTATATGCAGTTGGTTGTGTTGGACAGTCGCATTAATTTTGCCAGCGTTCCAATTCCCTTTCTGGTAAGACATGCACATACCTTCGTCACCTGCATGCTGCAAAACCTCCGCCCGTTCCAGGGCTGATAGGCAGATTCTTATCTGAATTTCATGCATTCCCGTGCGCAGTGAAATTTCACCAATTGTGATCCAGATCATATCCCCTTTGGGTAAGGCATCATAAATGGTTCTTATTGTCTCATTTGAAAATTTGCTCTGTTCGATGAAAAATTCTTGCAGGGCACGGTCATGCGGATCATATAGCAAAGTTGCCCTGGCAGGCTTGCCGTCCCTCCCCGCCCGTCCGGCTTCCTGGTAATAATTTTCCAGGGTTCCCGGCAAAGATAAATGGATCACCTGGCGCACGTCCGTCCGGTCTATACCCATACCGAATGCATTTGTAGCGGCAATCATTTCCAAGTCTCCACCGATAAAAGCATCCTGAATGCGGTTGCGCTCCTCCACAGCTAATCCGGCGTGGTAACACTCCGCAGGTTTATGAATCACCTCCCGAATAAAATCTGCCACCTCCTCCGAGTCACGCCTTGTACCGGTATAAACGATGACTGCCCCTTTTTTTTGGGATGACAAAAGCTCTGACAATACCCGCAGCTTATTGGTTGGACCGTTTGAATAGCGTACGTCTAGGAATAGGTTCGGGCGGTTAAATCCCGTCACAATTCTGACAGCATTTTCCGGCATCCCAAGGTTCTTGATAATATCAACCTGGACTTTTATTGTTGCAGTCGCCGTTAAGGCCACCGTCAGCGGGTAATTAAGCACATTCCGGACTTGCTGGATATTCATGTAATCCGGGCGGAAATCATGACCCCATTCAGAAATACAATGGGCCTCATCAATCGCCATCAAGCTGATAGCATTTTTCTTTAACGTTTCAAGGAACTTCGTGCTCCGCAGCCTCTCGGGGGCGATGTAAACCAGCTTGTATTTCCCTTCAGAAATTCCTTGCAGGCGTGCAGTTTGTTCCCCGGAACCCAGGGAGCTGTTGATATAAGTAGCAGAAATACCCCGTTTTTTAAGGCTGTCTACCTGGTCTTTCATTAATGCAATTAATGGTGAAATAACCAGGGTATATGGCGCTTTGCCCATACCATTCTTTAGAATAAGCGCAGCAAGCTGGTAAATTAGGGATTTTCCAGCCCCCGTAGGCATAACCGCCAGTGTGTGGCGGCCTGAGATCAGGCTCTGCAGGGCTTCCTCCTGCCCCGGCCGGAATGACGAGAAACCAAAGTATTCTTTCAGGCTTTCATTGAGGTTGGTCATGGGTTAATCTTACAATGAACTGCGCAGAATAATTTTTCAAATGTCCGTCCAAATAGCCGAAAAATGGCCGGAATCTGCCTGCAAACGGAATATTATGTTACCTTTTTCTCCGGGATCCCATGCTGGTTTTATACTTCCATCACCAATCGTGATTCGGTCGTTAATTTGTTTTAAACTCGAAACATCCCATCCTTATAAAACAAATCTCCATCCACCGTGATCTCACTATCAGACATGTCGCATAGCATATCCCAGTGGATGCCTGCCTGGTTCTTCCCGCCTGATTCCGGCAGCGAAACTCCCGCATCCCGGCGGAATCGTTCAGGATTTACTTCTAATAACTTACGGGTATTGTGAGGTGCCGGTAGGATGAGACAAGCGAAGTATTCTTAAATAACCATTTTTCGTACAGGTGGAATATAATCAATTTGAAAATCCTGCGCATATGTATAGAGAAAATAATCAGCTCCCGCCAGATTGTCTAAAAAGGAACCATTTACTCCTGCCAGGGTCTCTGCCTTTAATTACAGACAGGCCGATTCCATCAGCAAGGAGGCAGGTTTCCAGGCAAAATTCATCCCCTCGCTGGAGTCGTACCGAATATTTAACCAGCACCTGGGCAAGTTCTTCGATTCGAGAATCCAGCATTGCTTCTTCTATATAATTGTTTACACAAAAACCTGGTTGTTTGAGCCGTACAATCAAATGAGGAAATGGTTTCAATCATTTGTAATCACCCGGTCTTCGATCTCCCAGGCATGATCCAGAACGTGCCAGGCTGATCGGCGGAAAAAATAGCGCAGCGGCCATCTTTCACCGCCCCTTGGACCTCGCTCCTCAATGGATCCTTGAAACGCCCTTTCGGTTGCCTGATTAATTTCTATCTGTATTTGTTGTGCATCCATAACTTTTTCTGAAGCAGGTTTGCTTTGTACCTTCCAGCCAATCATTCCCAGGTAAGCCAGCTCTGCTTCCAGGACATGGATCATAATTTTTCCAGGATCCCTGCCCCCGCCCCTTGGACCCTTGGTCAGTTCCCGGCCTTCTGCATGTTGGGCTGCCTGGGCTAGCAACTGCCAACAAGCCGCCAGGATACTCTGCAGCCGGGTAAATTCCGGTTGGTGCATGGGTTTCCGGTCTGACACCGGCACAATCATCGGTGCTCCGAAGTCGGTGCCGGAGTTTCCCGTGTATCTGGCAGTCAGGATAAAATCAGATGGCTTTTCGGGTGGTATGAACGCTATTTGTCTTTCAACCAGGATTTTCCCATACCTCAACCTGTAATCGAATAAGGATTTGAGGGCTTCATTTTCATCTTTCCCGCTGCGGCACCAACCCGGCCAATCTTCCGCGCAGGCAAACACTTTTTTCTCACCCGATTCAATATATATCTTCATAAAATCTCCATTACTCACTAATACTGGGACAACCTGATCGTCCCGGATTTCTATCGACTATCCTGTGTCTCAAATCCATAAGGTTAACCCAATGATCACGCCTGCAAGGACTGAATAAAGGGTGCCAATCAGAAAACCGCGAAAGTGGTACCCGTAATCTTTGTAACCCCTTGCCCCTTCGCTGCCGGGAATCACTACAAAAGGCGGCGTTATGGTACAAAACATCAGCCAGTCCAGGATCAGCCAATCTACCAGGTTAAAGACAAAAACAACTCCGAATGCATTAATTGCCAGAATTCCAAATGAGATTTCTCCTGGGGTTGTAATCCTCAAAGTCAGGGTTGAGTAGAACGGAAAAGCAAACAACAACACCAGGAAAGGAATTCCAAGCATTAGGGAGAGGCGTTTTTCTTTTTCCGATTTAGGGGGTACCATGGCCTGGATTTCTTTCGGGTAATCGTGCAGCCAGATGCGCGGGTTTGCCCACATGGTTATGGTAATAAAGAGAGCGGCACATGCTGTAAGAATCAGTCCATCGTGGATAATGTTTTGGATAACTACCATTGCTATCCCACTCCAATTCATTCTACCTGATCGGAATCATAAAAATTCCCAAAAACCCGGAAGGATTTAATTTGGAAAATTCACCACACACCTGGAAGCAAACGGTAGCGTACCCGCCCGGCATACTCCCGGTAGCCCTCCAGTTCATCCTGCAGGGTTTTATCCTCCAGACCTGTGCGCAGGATCAGGATAATGAATAAGAATATTACCGGCAGGAACGCCCATCCCGAATCCAGGAAGACGGGTGTGCCAAGGTAGGTCAGCAGACCTGCCGCATAACCGGGATGCCTCATCCAGCGGTAAGGTCCCCCTGTTATCACGTGATGGCCGCGCTCAAACTGGATTCGAACCATTCCGGAGAAATAACGGTTTTCAATCAATGCATAGGATCCCAGGATATAGCCGGCTGCAATGATAACCAGGGCAAATATCTTTAGCTCCAGGCTGTAGGAAGGTGACCAGTCCAGCAAGGCATCCAGACCAATAACAACCAGGACGAGAATCCCGCCTAAACCAAGCAGTGGGGATAGCAGCTTGTCCCAACCTTTGGCATCTTCGTGTCTTAAGAATTTTGCCCTCTCTGCTATCAGGTCCGGATGGCGCCTGGCTGCCAGCACACGGCTGATAAAAAAACCAAAGATATAGAGTGCTGCATACAACCAGGCTTCCCGCCAATCCCAATCCCGGGTTATCAGAAGCGGTATAAATGGAATGACTACAATGAAAAAAAACACCTGAATCACCACCCTTGGAGTGATGCTTTCCCTTATAGTGCCCATATTTTCTGCCTTCCGATCCAAACACATTCCGCCACATGGCAGATCGTTTACGATTAATATGCAATTTCCTAAATTATCGCCCAATGCAAATTTATTTTTCCATCGGATTTTGCTGCATAAACAGGTCTTTTATCAGGCGTATTCCACCAATCCCCATACCGATCACTGCGAACGTATAACCCGCTAGCGTTGCCAGAACAAGGAACCACTGCCATCCGGTTGGTTCTATCTCTCCCGAAGCCAGTCCGGTGACAACCGCCAGCGCCTGGCCGCCTATTAGCAAAACTACTCCAATTCCCAGCATCCAGGCCATCCACCGTACATGGGATTTTGCCCTGATAGCCGCCCAGATAAGCAGCCCTCCTCCTACCAGGACAAGCGGGAAACCCTCAGCCGGCATCAGGTAGTCAAACATAAAATTGCCGCTCTCTAAAAATCGAACCAATGAAAACAGGATGGCCGCCACGATCGGCAGCCAGACCAGTCCAGTCCCCACTATAGCCAGAATTTTGGTAAGGGCGTCCTTCTTTCCCATCAGATACCTCTTTAGACTTGTTGACTATACTTGATCCACTTTCTCATTTTACGATACCATCTTCTATCATTATTGCACTTTTTCTTCTAACTAATTGGGATTACAGGAGGAATTTGGTCCAGGTATTCTGGATAATTTTCTTCTCTGCGAAGGATGGGCACCAGACCCAGCATTTCAGCCTGCCTGCGAATTCAGGTCAGGATCGAATTGGTGATGAATCAGGTAATTAGATCAGGTTCCGTGATAAGAAATAAAGCTTGGACAAATCATCAATTAATGACCTTCTTGGTGGGTATAATAAAACTACCGTAAGAACCGGTTTGGCTTTATTTATCAATCTGGTTAAAAATGGTGAAACCGGCAAAAAAAAGATGATTAAATAGGAAATCCATCAATGAAACATGAGAGTATCTTCACATCACAGCAGTACCTCAACCTTGAAACATTCCGCAAAAACGGTGCTGCGGTCAAAACACCTGTCTGGTTTGTGCAGGATGGTGATGCGATTTTCGTGCGAACCCTGGCCAATTCAGGTAAAGTAAAGCGCATCCGTAATAATAAATAGGTCAATATTGCTCCATGTAAGGTCGATGGAAAGTTGTTAGGGGAATGGTATCCTGCTCAAATTCAAGAAATTACAGATCTAGACACGTATAAAAAAGTGGACCACTTGTTGGACAGGAAATACGGCTTGACCAAGAAATTCTACTGGCTGGTTGAAAAACTTCAACGCAGTCCCACCACAGTTTTGAAAATCGTCCTGATGGAACAGGAATGAACCAGCCAATTAATAAAGAGAGCCGTAAGGAAAGAAATTTACTTCCATGGGTAGTGGCAGTAAGCGTAGTTTTACCGGTTGCTGCCCTGGTAGGACCTTTTTTGATTCCAGTGCGCCCGCTGGAAAACACATACCCGCCCCAAGCCCTGGCTGATCCTGACAGCCATTTTGTTGAATTGAATGGTCTGAAAGTTCATCTAAAAAAAATGGGGCATGGAGAACCGGTATTTGTTCTCATGCACGGATTTATGAGCAGTCTCTATAGCTGGCACTCTGTTATGGAACCATTCAGCCGCATCGGCACAGTTATCGCCTATGACCGCCCGGCATTTGGTCTTACCGAACGGCCTCTAAAATGGCAGGGACAGAATCCTTATGGCCCTGAAGCACAGCTGGTAATGCTGGATGAATTGCTGAACTATTATGAAATCCAGAGGGCTGTCCTGGTGGGCAGCTCTGCCGGCGGCGGCATCGCCATGCAGTACACCATAAACCATCCGGGGAGAATTTCAGCCCTCATCCTGGTTGATGCTGCCATTTACAACAGCGGCGGTGTCCCGGCTTGGCTGCGTCCCCTGCTGGCTTCACCGCAAATGCGCCGGGTGGGACCTTTAATTATCCGCCGGATTCCCAGGGGTGGTACCAGGCTGCTTGAACTTGCCTGGCACAGGCTTTCCAACCTCGATCCAAAGATCCTGGATCTTTATAGAAAACCCCTCATCGTGGACAACTGGGATAAAGCCTTATGGGAATTCACTATTGCACACAAAGCTCAGGACCTGGGTACCCAATTGGATCATTGTACCCGGCCAGTTCTGGTAATCACCGGCGAGAATGACCGCATCGTACCTGCTTCCTACAGTATCCGCCTATCCAAAGAACTTCCAGATGCCAGGCTGGAAATCATATCCAAAGCCGGACACCTCCCGCATGAGGAACAACCCGAAGTGTTTATGGAAGCTGTTCAAAAATTCATTGGCTCATAATCCAAATTACTAAATCCCCTAAAAAGTTTATCCGAAAACCCCTAAAGGTGGGTCCGTTTACTGCAATTGGAGTACACTAGATATTATATTATTCCGATCAGGTACACACCGGTTAATAATTATTATCAAGATTCAATTATCCCTATTGACCCTGATATAAGGGGTTTACAAAAATATACATGGAGGAATTTATGGATATCTTGTTGATTCTGAAAATAATCGCAGCGTTAGCAACCGCAGCAACCGGTCTTCTTGCCCTGGTAAAACCCACTGCGGTGTATGGATTTACCGGGTTAACCGCCAGCGGGGTGCGCGGTATCTCAGAAATTCGTTCCATTTTTGGCGGATTGTTCATTGCATTGGGGATAGCACCGTTATTTCTGGGGACAGTTGGGTATCAAATGCTCGGGTTCAGTTACCTGGCAATTGCTGCAGCACGCCTTTTCTCAATCCTTTTCGATAAATCAACCGACCGGTCAAACTTGATCAGCCTGGCAATTGAAGTTGTCTTAGGCTTGATACTCGTCTTATAAAATAGGAGTGCAATACTATGAAGATAGCAAAAATTATTGCATGGTTTGGTTTCCTTGCCATGTCCGCAGTTCTGGTATATGGATTTATCGTTGGAGATTTTTTTGCAGATGGGGCAAAAATAGTTTCAAATCCCTGGGGAATTGTTTCCCTGGTTGATTTATACGTTGGATTTATCCTCTTCTCCGGTTGGATTATCTTCCGGGAAAAAGCTGTCCTGCCATCCGTCATCTGGGTTATTCTCATGATGGTGCTGGGATTCTGGGCGGGCGCCCTTTACACATTGATCGCCCTGCAAACCAGCGGAGATGACTGGCGGCGATTCTGGATGGGAAAAAGAGCTTAAACCGATCCTCTTTTTTCTGTCTTTGATTTTTAATTACCGAAAATTCGCCTGTCAGGAACCTCTTAAAACCAGTATCAAATTGGTATGATCCAATATTCAGATATACTTCTACATCCGGATTAATCGGTTAGAACCAATTTTCAGGGAGCCTTACAATTTGAACAGGTATCTTGGCGTTCGTGAACAATAACGTTCGAATTCCTCTCCAAATTGCTTTATTAAATATTCCTCTTCCGTTTTAATCATCCAATGGCCGGACATTCCATAGAGTAACACCCAGATGCAGGCATACCCGGATGGCCATTGAACGGCCGTCCCCAGGACCAGTAAATACCCTCCCAGGATCTGGGGATTTCTGGACCAGCGGTATGGGCCATTAATGATCATTCCGTCTGTATTCAAGCCAAAAGCCCGCCTCAACCCAAACCAGGCCATGGTTCCGAAAGCGATGAGAAAGCCCGCCAGGATGAGGACCAATCCTGCAATCTGAATTTCTATGCTGGTCGGCCCCTCCAATTTCCAGAACCAGGGCCATTCCGGCGGATTGTAAAGGTACGGGTAGCAAAACACTCCTGCAAATACAATCAGTTGCAGGGTCGAGGCCAATCCACTGAGGGAGCCCTTACGCAGGTAATCTTCCCTGACGATTCTTCTGAAGACCACAAATGCAGTTTCTAAGAGAAGGATTGTCAGAATGAGATAGACCAGCAGGGATACGTTCAGTTGGATCATTTTTATTCCTTCACCATTTAAAAATCAACTTATTGAGCCCAAAATCATACTCATTACGGTTATAAATTATAGGAGTCCGAGATAATGCGCCCATTATCCCGGATGATTATGTTGATACAAGCCCTCCGCCAGATGTTTAATATCTTGCCGCATAACCAGCCGTTCCTGCCAGCATAAAGGGATTCCGCTTTCCCCATAAAAAGCCCCGGCCACCTGCCCGCACACTGCCGCCGTCGTATCCGCATCATCCCCCAGGTTTGCCGCTTTCAATATCGCTTCTTCAAAGGAGTCCGTCGACCAGAAGCACCACAGGGCGGCTTCCAGGCTTTCCACCACGTACCCGCTGCCTTGGATCGAACTTTCCTGCTTGGTTTGGTAACTCCCGCAGGCAATTGCCCTGATCTCTGGAGAGATGTAGGAATCCAGGTGACAATCCAGAAGCACCTCATTCTTGCCGGACCCCTTCAATGCCCAGTAGAGGATATTTCCCAATAACTGGCAGGCCTGCACACATTCCGGTGCACCGTGGGTAGTACGTGAACTATCGGTAGAATATTTAACGATATGCTGTCTGTCAGGATAATAGAATAAAACCACCGGTGCCAGCCGCATGATGGACCCATTTCCTGCCGAATTTGGATTTGTAGAACCACCATACAGTTCACCCGTTTCTTGAAAACGCTGGAGCGCTGCCCGGGTCGTATTGCCAATATCAAAGCACTTTCCGGTACTGCTTAGGTAACCCTCCCGGTACCAGCGCCAGTAGCGTTCCATCTGGTCACGCGCATCAAATCTGCCTTTCTCAAGCAGGCTGGTTGCCAGGCACAACGCCATGGAAGTGTCATCTGTCCAGGCGCCTGGGGGCAGGTTAAATGGCCCGCCGCCGGTCATATCTGTCACAGGCGGAAATGTACCGCGTGACCTGAATTCAACCGCGGTTCCTACAGCATCCCCCGCAGCAAGGCCAAGCAAACATCCAGTATAGCGGTCGAGAAGATCCATTTTTATACTTTTCAATAAAGATATATTTCAAAAACATGTGAAGGCTTTATCATCCGTTCTGTGTTCCGAATAGATAGTTAGATTTGAATAATTTCTCAGGAATAAATCTCATTCAATGATTACAGGCATATCAATGAATGTACCATACCTGACCGCTGCGCATTCTAAATCCCTGATTTTTTCATGGTCAGGCTCTTCAAACCACTCCGCAGTGATGACCACCGACTTCTTTTTAGTAATTCTTTTCCAGGTTCCTTCAACCATCCCATTGATGAGGATTGTTGGCTTGATTATCCCGCCCCCGTCATTTAAATTTCGATTATATTTTGGGTCAAGGACTGCACTTCGGTCCTTATACCCGACCAGGTATTCGTCGAAGGCAGGCAGGAGAAATGCACCCTGGTTTGAGTAATTATTGTCGCCTGGTTTTTTCATTTGCCAGTAGGTTTGATTGTTAAATTTGTCCTGAATCAGGTCCGGTTTTGCTGATTCCAATCCGGCAGCAACGTCCTTGGTCATCAATCCTGACCACCAGGCAAAGTCCTGAAGCGTGGCCGGTCCGTGGCTGTTCACATACCGCAAAGCAAGCATTTTCAGTGACTCCTCACGGCTCATTTGCTCCACCATGGGTACCCATTCATCCAGAAGGACGAAGGTGTATTTCTTGCCCTGGCGTGGACCAAAGCAAATCAGTCCTTCCTGCGCCATCCGCTGCAAAATATGAATTCCCCGTTGTCCCTGGGTAGAAATATGATCTGTCTCCAATGCCTCTAGTACCGCCTGCCTGGATAGCTGGTTGCCGCCCCGTAATAATTTGGCAATTATTTTTCTGCTGTCCGTAATCACCCCATCGTCAATTCCAAGCTGCTTGAATCGGCTTTTTGTTCCAGCAATATTTCGTTCTCTGAATAGTTCCAGCATCCAGCGTACATCTTCGGCTGTCACAAAATGGATAGTCCCCCGTCCAAGCCAGGTCCGCACAATTCTCCGGTCACCGATGGCTTTCTCAACCTCTTTTTGAATTGGTAAGGCGCCGCGCAGCCCGATTCCCCAGAGTGCCCATCCATAATCCTGCGCTTGAACTACCCCCAGGTGCGCTACGACATCTTCCGGATTACTCAGAATTGGCTTGGCAATAAACTGGTTAGTCAACCTCATGCTTGCAATCGTACTTAGCATTCCACCTCAAGATTGTCTAATTTGGATGATTGTTCAACAGCCTGTCATTTTTTGTAGCCCTGCAACCTGATTAATAATGGCATGAATAACGTCCGAAGGTAAAAGCCAAAGTGTCTGTGGCAGTGTTGTGAGAAGCGCACTAAAAAAGCTGCAATTTGAATATCAGCCCCTATACACCTTGAGACAGGATACCCGGGAATTCACATCACCTTTGATCCAGGCTATATATTCAATATTTTGAAAGTTCAGGAATTCCTCCTGAAAACGACTTAATGCCAATCATATCATTTCTCTTCGCCCGTTCCCGGTGAAAAAAGGACCAGGGCGCAGGCAGGTTTGTACCAATCAAGGACTTCCCTTATAATCAAGTTGTTACGTTCCAAATTTTCCGAAATGGTTGGGTCCGGCATCGTAACCAATAATTACTGAAATTAAGAATATTTAAAATAATTCTGGGATTAATTTTGCATCCTGGCTGGAGAACTGGCCGCAGGTTTTGCCTTACCCCGTCGGTAATTATATCTTTGAGCTGGTTGATTGCGTCCATACCGGCATGCTAGAAGACTCTGGTGTGGTTTTAATTTATTGAAGCTGTGATGATTTTTGCCCTTCGGTCTGCTATTCAGGTGGTTGGAAAACATCAGATTGAGTATGCCACTCTGGCTGCCACTGATGTTAAAGGAGGCTGAATTGGTTTTCTACATTCTGCGCAGACTTTTGACCCTGCCCTTGATGCTGTTTCTGATCTCGGCTGTTTTGTTTTTCTTTATCCTGCTCATTCCGGTAGAACAGCGCGCCCAGGCATAT
>Ga0209254_10002740_pt1 | contig 16043 bp, 12 predicted proteins | sample FrelakmetDIP11DI_FD_187148 | JGI IMG/M metagenome (GOLD analysis project Ga0209254, IMG submission 187148) | Freshwater lake sediment microbial communities from the University of Notre Dame, USA, for methane emissions studies - DIP11 DI (SPAdes)... | ecosystem: Environmental > Aquatic >... | reverse complement strand
GTTTGTACAGTATCATTCGTCCAGTATCGCGCCATTGTTATGCCAAGAAATTTATTATCAGTTTTAAAACCATTGAAGTAGTCCCTTAGGATAAGTGGAAGATAGATTTGATTTTGGTCTTCCATTGGTTGGGCTTCAACAAGATCGAATTTGTACTGGTAGAAAAACGCAATAAGAATAGTAAGAAAAACCAGTCTGAACAATACCTTTGATAGAAAAATCGATTCGATATTTTTCATATATGAGTATCACCAAAGCTTCTTTGTTCAATTATAAATTACGTGTATAACAAGCTCTATACAAATTTGATAAGTATTGGATTTTTACCACCGCGGGTCGATCACCGTATGAATCTGCGAAGTTGCACTCGATAGATGGCAATACAAAAGGCCGATCCAACGTGGTGCACAATATATCTATTGCGACGAAGCCATTGAGTGTATGTTGATGGTGAAAGAGGTATACCATTTGACGAACCGTACAGCAGAAGAATTAGCACGCTCGTTGTTTAAAGAGTTAAGAATTGGATTTGATGTACCGGATCATTCTACTCTTTCCAGAAGAGGCAGAACGATACATGTGAGATTGCCAAAACGTGCGAAAGGTCCGATGCATTTGGTTCTTGACAATAGCGGGCTCAAAATATTTGGCGAAGGGGAGTGGAAAGTGCGTCAACATGGCTGGTTAAAACGACGTATCTGGCGCAAAGTGCACCTGACAACAGATTCCGAAACGCATGAAATACAGTCGCTTGTAACCAGCGAAGCCGGTATGCATGAATCGGAAGTCGTTGTGCTTATGCTGAAAGATGTTGATCAACCAATTGCCAGTGTTACTGTTGATGGCATCTATGACCGTCGTCCAGTATATCGAGCTATTCAATCTCACAATCACAGTGCACATATTGTTATCCCTCCAAGAAAAGATGCCCATATCTGGCAACATGGAAATTCCATAGCATAACCTTTGCCGAGAGATCAAAACCTTCGTTATATATGTGAGCATGGTCGTTGCGCATGGAAACGGGATTCGGGTTATCATCGTCGTTCATTGACCGAGACAGCTGTTTTTCATCTGCAGACTATCTTTGGAGACCATCTCAATGCACGTCTGACTGCTATGCAAGATGTACAGATGCATGTACTTTGTCGAGCACTAAATGTCATGACCCATTTAAGGATGCCAAATAGCTATATAGTTGCGTGAACATGACAAATTGTTGTAGGACTCCTTGGATGTTTTTTATATATGAGGCTTTATGCACCAAAGCCTAGTTTAGATATATGTTTGATATTGTTCAGATATATGACTTTGACTCGACAACTTTATTGATTCATAAGAAATATTTTCTCCGGAAAATTAGCATTATTGAATACTCTTTTATCATATCCCAATTAAGTTAAAAAAACGATCAAGAGATTGATTAGTGGATTTATACCGCATAGCCCATTCGTTCCAGATATGGACCAAGCGTGTTTACAAGAACCTCCTGTTGTTCCTTGTCCATCTTTTGACGAAAACGACCAATTCTCCCGTGGCTGAAATGTAATCCTCGCTGTTCAGTTTGTACTTTCTCAGGACGATATTTTTCGATAACTTTTAAAATCTCTGGATTGTTTTTCTTGATAGAAAGAAAATCAATCAGGTGGTTAGATTCATCGTCGAAGTTTAAGAGTAAATCCTCGTAGTGGGTTTGTAGAGCAAATTTGCATTCTAACCAGGAGAGAGTGGTATGAACATAACCACTCATGAACTTTAGAGCATTGTCGAAAGTCGCGAATGGAGAGAAGGCATTTGGGCTTCCACGTTCGATGGCCTTCTGTCCGTTTTCCATGGCTGATAGCATAGCATCGCGCGGATCGCGAAAGATGTGGGTCGGAAGAATCCAACCTCTTTGAATGAAACTCAACGCAATTGGAGTTGGTTTGGAATGGGCTTTAATTACGTAAGTATTACCCATGAACGATGGTATTAATACCGCAATTAATCGGGGAAGAGTTAATGCACCGATATTACAATTAACTTCTGTTAAAATGCTCTGTAAATGGTAACGTTGTCTTATGTGGCGGGCATTTTGACCACCATTAGCCACTACCAAATCATTGGATAAGTTGTAAAACCAACCAGAACCTGCACGAGGCATACCAATAGATAGAATGATCATGTGCATAGATTATACAGTTGAAATAGTCTTACAGTGTAAGGATTAATCCATAACTGTGTTGGAATCTCCTGTATACAAGTTATAATTACTAATAAATCTGATAAAACAGCATGGAGGTTCATAAAATGAAAACCGCGATGAATTTCTTATTGGGACTGATTTTAGGCAGTTTGATAGGGGCATTGCTAGCTATCCTATTTGCTCCATCTTCGGGACAAGAATTAATAGGCAAGATAAGAAGTGAAACTGAACGTATTCGGTTGGATGTGACTCAAGCGGCACAGGAACGTCGTGCTGAGTTAGAGCAGCAACTCGAGGTGCTTCGTTCTCCCCGAAAACCTACTGATGTGTAAGGTTTTTTGAGATGGAAATCTTGTTTTTAATATGGTGTAGTATTATCTGAGGAACCATCAAATAGGAGATCACTCAGGATAGGATTCTTTGTTAGAACTTCATCAGGATAAACGTTCGCGCAATTTTCACTTCTTGCCAAGAAATCTGTGACAGGAGATGATTCTTGTTGCAATTCGCGTTTACAGAACACCCAATTTTGTAAATTGATTTTTTCCAAACAGTCATTCAATAACAGTTGAATATCCAATGGGAACCCGGTGGGGGCACACTGCGGGGAATTTTGATGTGGTATATTTATATCCCTGACTAAGGAGTATATTGTTTACAAGGATAAAGAGCAGAGCACTTGGTAGATAAAACACCCTCCACCCGAGTTATATTTTGCCGATCAAATCCTATTGCACCGGATCCACGTGTTGAAAAAGAAGCTCGTTGCTTGGCAGAATCAGGATATTCTGTAAGAGTCTTAGGCTGGGACCGTAGCAGCAGTCTTCCAAGAAAAGAGGAAACTAAAGGCATAAACGTTGAGCGAATATCAATTCGTTCTGGATACGCACGTGGACTATCGAACCTACCAGCGTTATTACTTTGGCAACTAGGTTTATTACTCAAACTTATTAAGCTTAGAAAAAAGTATGATCTAATTCATGCGTGTGACTTTGACACGATACTGCCGGCTCTTATTTGCAAGAAACTCTTCAACAAAATTGTTATTTATGATATTTTTGATTTTTATGCAGATCACTTGCGAAAAACACCTGGGTGGATTAAGAAGCTAATTCGCTCCACAGATTTGAGAGCTATAAACCATGCCGATGCAGTGATCCTGGTTGACGATTCGAGGTTTACACAAATCCAAGGAGCTTGTCCGAAGCAAGCTGTAATAATAAATAATTCCCCAGAAGACAAGACAATTGATCTAGAATCTCCAGTGGTTGGCGACAATTATTCTCTTCGATTGGCATATATAGGGCTGATTCAAGTTGAACGTGGCTTATTACATGTGCTCGGAATCTTGAAGCGTCATCCTACATGGATTTTAGACATTGGAGGATTTGGAGGCGATGAGGTCTATATAAAAGAAATAAGCGGAGATATGTCAAACGTCAGATGGCATGGTAGGATTTCCTATCAAAAAGCTCTGAATCTGAGCGCTGGTGCAGATGTATTGTTTGCTTTATACGATCCTGATATTCCCAATCACCGTTATGCCAGCCCAAATAAAATATTTGAAGCGATGATGTTAGGAAAACCCATCGTTGTTGCTCGAGGGACAAATATGGATTGTGTAGTTGATCAGGCTAAGTCGGGTTTGGTTGTGGATTATGGTGACGCATTTGCCCTTGAAGAAGTGTTTACAAAGTTGGAACAGGATCATCATTTACGCTTAGATTTAGGCAAGAACGCTCGTGAAGCGTATAAGAAGAAATATAGTTGGGAAATCATGAAAGTAAGGTTGTTACTACTCTATCAGTCCCTTTTGGAGGATTCTGTAGTTGGAAAACCGAATTAACATGGGGATAATCTCCAAAGTACTTCTACCTATATGAAGCTTCAGTGTTGATAAGAGGTATAATTTCCAAATTGTCAGGTAATTTTCGGGTAATTATGTTATGGATGCATGCTAGCTTTGGGTTGTTGATTCTCAACTCTAAGCGTTCATGTATTTCTTATGATGACCATTCTGGAATACACAATGAAGATTCTCTTGGTTGCTAATACCGGTTGGTATCTTTTTAATTTCAGATTGTCCTTACTCAACAAGCTCAGCGAAGAGGGATTTGAGGTTGTTTTAGTCTGCCCACAAGATGAATTTGCCCAGGAACTGAAGAAGAATGGATATCGAACTATTTTTTGGGACTTAGAACGACAGGCAGCACGTCCTTGGGAGGAATGGGATTCTATTCGGAAATTGACCCAAACCTATCGGATCGAAAAACCATCCTTGGTTCATCACTTCACCATAAAACCAGTCACTTATGGCTCGCTTTCGGCACGTCTTGCCGGGGTACCCGCAATTATCAACTCAATTACTGGACGAGGGTATGTATTTTTGGGTTCGGATCAAAAAACCGCTTTCCTCCAGATGGTGGTTAAATTGCTTTTCCGCCTGGCTTACTTCAAACAGAATGTAATCACTACCTTTGAGAATGAATCTGACTTAAACTTCTTTGTTCGCCGGGGTTTGGTCTCTGAGAAAAACCTCTGGTTGATCAACGGCGTGGGGGTTGATACCCATCTCTATTGTTACAAGCCTGAGACCAAGGTCGACATTCCCCTTGTTGTATTTCCAGGACGTCTACTTTGGGCAAAGGGAGTTGGAACTTTAGTGGAAGCAGCCCGCCTTCTGAAAACCAGGCTTCATTTGCGAGTTATCTTAGTGGGAAAACCGGATCCTGGAAATCCTGAGACGATCAGCGAGCGAATCATCCGAACCTGGGTCAAAGAAGGAATTGTCGAATGGTGGGGTTGGCAGTCAGATATGCGATCGGTTTATCATCAATGTCATATCGTGGTTTTGCCATCAATGGGTGAGGGCATATCGAAGGCACTACTCGAAGCTGCAGCTTGTGGTCGACCGATAGTTACAACTGATGTACCGGGCTGCCGTGAGGTCGTAATACCTGGAGTAACCGGATATTTAATTCCTTTGAATGATTCTGCTGCACTCGCAGAAAAGCTTGAAAAATTAGCTACAAATTCTAAGCTGAGGATTCAGATGGGTCAGGCAGGTCGCAGGTTAATTGAAGAAAAATTCTCAGAAGAGCTTGTGAACGAAGAAATCCTGTCAATTTATCAATCGATTCTTAAAGCGTAGTCGAATTTCTATAGCCTTTTACGCATATATCTACGATACGCTTTGCGGACAGGAGAGATTTATTGAGTGATATAAAATTGATAGCTTGCCTTTTGGGTGGTGAAGCGGGTGGTTCCTGAGATTACTAAAATTAACTCATCCTCAATATGGATAGGGATGTCTAACGTAGTATTTTGAGTAAGCTCATATTTCTCTATTGTGGTCTTGGAATTCTTATGAATCAGTGATAGGCGAAAAGTTTGCGGTAATATATTCTGTATTCGTACAAAACCATCTGCTTGCCAGTCACCATCATCTTCTTCGAAATCGGAGAAGTAATTGATCTCAGGTACGGAGATATCATCAAGAAGAAAACCATCTTCGTTTACTGCTCCATCTGTTACATATTCAAACCGTAACTTTATTTTCTGTCCTGCAAATTGGGAAATGTCCACTTTCTCTTGAATCCATCGTGGAACTCCTCCACTTTTACCATTGTATCCCCAGCCATAACTATTGCCCGAAGGATTTTCGGCGGTGCCAGAAGGCGTTGTCAATATCTGCCAGCTCTCTCCGTCTAGGGAGGCAGCCAAATAAACGTAATCATAGTCCGTTTCAAGGTTGTGCCACGTCCAATATGTCAAAGACAAAGGACCAGAAAATCCTGAAAAATCGAAATCTCTAGTGAGAGTCATGTCCGACTCGTCTCCGCGATTGGAATAGAACATATAATTTCCAGAGTGAGGATTCTCAGGAACGACAGGTACTTGTCGAAGACCTTTAAAATGTAAGGTGAAGTCTCCCTCACAACGGATGCGAATGAAATCTACTCCATATTGGCTAACATCCGCTCTATATGGCTGAGTTGGACAAGATCTGATTTCATCGGTTGGAGATGGATTGGGTGCTCCCGGATAGTTGTGATAGGCAAAACGGCCATCTTCCACATCTTTATCTTGTAAGTAAGTCGCTATAACCCAGTCCGAAAACACATCATCTGCATCTACGATCTTTCCAGTTGATGGTTCTAGAATATTTAAGATGCTTAATGTGTTATCAATGCTGACTAATCCATTTAGAGGGTCAGCGACTAACACCTTAGTAGCTTCTTCACCGAAACGATCCAAGAAATAGGTCATAAACAAGAATGATGCACCATAATTAGCTGCTCGGTTAGAAGGTTCGGAAGGCCAGTTGTTGAGTTGCATGTCTGGATCATTGATATAAACATGATCTACACCACCAGCTGTGTAACCATTCAATAATTGAGCTAGTACCGAGAAACCCTCGTTGATCCAAACTTCTTCGTTTCTATCGCGATACCAATGGATCATATGTTGGAATTCGTGCGCCAAAACACTGTAGGCAGATTGCTGATCTAGATCGACTTTATCAGCGCTTATAAAAAACATCTCATGCCCATTCGAGTCTTCTCGAACAACAGGTAGATATTCATCTGCTGGAGAAAAATAGCCGGCTACTCCTCTTCCAAAATCCCTGGCATATAGGATGAACAAGTGAGGATCGGCATCGACTCCTGGTGTCCATTCACTTCCAAAGAATTCGCGGTTGGTCGGATAGATTTTATTTTCAAAAGTGTCTACCAGGGCTTTTATTTGATTTTCTGGTGGAGAGATTCCATTTTGAATCCAGAAATATGCATGGTCGGTTATGTAATGTAATGTTGACTTAACTTGAAATGTCTCATTGGTATCACCGTTATTCACCCAGAAAGTTTCCTGGTCGCCAATCTGGTAGGTTTTGACCTGGAATTCAAGTTTAACCGGTAGATTTTGCTTACCCTCCAAACGTCGAGCCAAATCGATAGGATCAGAAATTGGGACATTCGTGTTTTCGAAGGTTGCTAATGTATCTTCTCCTTGAAGGAGAAATAGATTGGTCGACCCTCCAGGTGTGATATAAGGAGTTGATGTGAAAGAATTTGGCAGAGAGAGTGTCGGGTAATGCTGAATAGTTGGAGTGGGCAGCAAAAACCCATAGGATTGAGACGATAAAGTTGCTGTTGGCTCCCTGGTGGGTGGCACGAATACCGAGATCGTTGAATTAATATTTGGGGTTCCACTTACGGCAGAGAGGGTTATTATGCAAATTGCCCCAATAATGCAAAAACAGCAAATGAAGATCACTACTGTGCAAGCAAGAATGATTAATAACGGGTTTTGAGGAACTCTCATTTTGTTATCCCTAATGATTCCCCTCTGGAAGCGGAATAGGGCATTCTAAATAAGTAGGATAAGAAGAATTATACCAGATCGCTCGTGGGACCCCTGAAGAATTGAATAGAGAGATGGCAAGAACTTCTTCTTCAGGGCAGGTAAAAACTAAAACATCAGATGAATTGGGAAAGAACTTTGGTTTTTCATCTATTGGTATAGTTAATGTTGAATTATATTTTCCAATCAAGTAAAAAATTAGCCGTGCGTATGGTTTTTGTGATTGGGAATCTCCCTTATCTCCTATCCCCCCACTATTTGCTCGATAATATTGAGGGTATAAGGCACGTCCAGCATAAACTAGACCACCATTTGAAAGAAATGTTTGTAACTCCCTTTGTTTTGCTTCAGAAAGCAAATCGGATTGGTATAGAGCTTCAAACATTTCTTGTTTCCGAGTCTCAGTGAATATTTGTGGGAAGCTAATTTCTACCAGAGGTATGGCACAGGCGAACAGGAATAGGATGATTATTGTCACATAGAATTTGGGTGAAGAAAGCAGATATTCTGGTTTCCGAGGCGATGCAGGTTTTTCTTGAAAACCTAAGAGATTTTCCAAAACATTGGATTTGGAAAAGTAGTCGATAATTCTTACTGACAAGTGTGCAAGACCTATGCTGAAGTAGACCATTATTGTCCAATCTACAGGCAGAATATAGCGACCACCCGAGTTTCGGAATAATGCATTAAACAACAGATAGGTTGCACCAAAAATAAGCGGGGTGATACCAATGTATTTGTGTTTTCTCCAGGAGATGTAGACTCCAGTTGCCAAGATCGACATGTTCGCAACTAATGGAATAACGGACTGTTTTGGAAAAGAGCCATCCCAATTATGCCAATAAGGCATCCTACGGATATAGTTCTCAAGAGAACAGCACTCTATCCACAGCTTTTGGAAAGAGTGATGGCCTAGAAATCCTGCCATACTATCCAAACCCCGAAAAGTGGAAGGCATAATAAGAAAAGTCTGTATTTGACTATTTAGGGAATGAGCCAGAAAGAAGCCTACTAGTTGTTTAGGATTCTCCTTGATGAAACTTACTGCTTGTTTTATTGTTGTCTGGACATTTTCTTCCTCTGAGGACGGTAATGCGGTAGGCTCAGCAGAAGTGATTGGAGAAACCATCTGAGGGGAGGGAGTCCATTCTGGCTCTCCTTCTTGAATTGTTGGTAATGGGGATTCAGTAGCAATATTTCTTGATTCAGGTGTGGAGGTAACCAAAGCTCTAAACCGTTGGGCTATTAGTGAGTATCGGAAATAAGGAGAATCTATGTATATCATTCCAGTGGCTTTCCAATTACGCCATATCCAGGGTGAAAGTATTAAAGTTATTCCCAATAAGAATAAAATCACATTCTTAATCCAAAGCGAGTAGAGCCTCTTGGGAAATAATATCACCATCATAATAATCGCCAACGGGAAGAAAAACACAAAAGACTCCAGGCGGATCATCATTGAAAGCCCTAAAGCACCGCCTGAGATCAGAGCATATAATTTCTTATACTCGATTTCTTTTAACCACTTGATAACAAGTAAGATAAAAAATGTATTTAAGAGCGCAGACGGTAAATCGACCATGATTAATTTAGCATGGGAGGTTGTAATCATTCCGGCCCCAGCTATTGAGTTAGCCTCCCTTAGCACTATCATTATTCCGGCAATAACGCCGGAAATACGATTGTGAAGAGATTTTGTGACGTTGAAAACTAATACCGGAAATAGAGCCAAGACAAGGATTTGCATCGAAACCAAAAGATTGCTATTTTGTCCACCGATCAGATGTAAAACTGTTACGTACAAAGCGTGTAGAGGTCTTCTAATGATTGGGGCACCGTAGAAGAGATATCCTTCTCCAATCAATGCGGTTTGACCGACAACGTCATAAGCACGGGCATCAGAGGTTGGGTAGCTTTCAAAATTTGGGGGTGTAGGAGCTGAGAGAAACCAACTTGGAATAACAGGTACATTTCCCCAAATGCTAAATGCGACAAGCCAAATTAACAAGCTGATAATTATGTCGATTTTAAGGGGAGTGAGCTTCCTAACTAGTCTGGAATGATCTGGTTTGATCGATATCAAATAAAGAACCAAAAGAGTAACCATACCGGCACCCCAAGCTATTAAAAGCTGGTATTCTAGAATGGGTACCCCCATAGAATTCCAGCCAGTGCTTCGGAATTCCATTGTATGGACAGCCTTCATTACCAAAAACCAGGAAAGAAAGATTCCCAGGAGGAGTAAGGTAATTAGAACGAAAGCTTTCCCTTTTAGTCGATAACTGAATAGATTTGTTCCATAATTCAAGATAAGTAATGAAATAATAGTTTGTATGCTTAACCCTGTTATCCAAATGGCAACAGGCAATAATCGGCTGAACACACCAAATACGAATGGTTCGCTAATATCCGGAACAAGAGTAATGAAGTATGACCCAGAAAGGATCAATCCTCCCAGGAATAAAATTGAAATCTTAAAAACCTTGGGTAGGAAGATAATTTGAAACAACCTGGTAACCCTTTTTTGGAATCTGGTTGCGTTTGTCCAGGTTTCAACCAGTAAGATTACCGAAAAAATTGAGACAACCAGAATTATTGACCCAATGATCAGTTTAGTATATGAAAGACCATGTATAAAATTTGAGCTTTCTTCTGATTTCGCTTGGGTAATAATCACAAGTGCCACTAATCCCTGGATCACCACCAACAATAAATATATACGAAGCCCTGTCCATAAATTTTTCTTACTTATTGGTAGATTATTTATGTTCATTGAACTCACATTATTTATTTTTGGTTTTTAAAATGGAGGTTAGCGAGGAATTGGTTGATGTGCAGCAGCAGTAATTAGACCAAATACGATCCACATGTTCGGAAGGGCAAGCGAGTCAAAAGAGAAAATGAGAAAGGCAAATACAAATATTGCTAAGATTCCTCCAGTCCCCCAGAATTTCTGATCCTTTTCTCTGGAAAGCTTAAGAAATACAACGCAACCAACGATTGCTAAGACAAATGTACAAAACAATCCCGTACCAAGTATTCCAGTTTCAGAGATCAGTCTTGCCAAGAGATTCTTTGGAGTTATTAACCGATCTCTTCCTTGTTCAGGAGTGATTTGTCGGATGATTTCTTTCTGAAGATCATATGGTTGGTTAGGTAGCATCGAGTCAAAATAAAACGCATAGTTTCCTAATCCAACTCCGAGAAAGGGATTGAGTTTAAAAATCTTGAAGGCAGTTTCCCAGTATAAGAATCGTTGTTGAAAGGAAATATACTCAAGGTAGGTCCTTTCACGATCGTTCTTGCGTTCTGTCCAATACAGCCAAAACCTTGAGAAGTAAGTATTTTGGGAACCGACCAGAAAAATGATAACTCCTAGAATAGCAATAATTCCAAACACTTCAATTATTTTTCTACCCTTAATTCCTAGAAGTCTCTTCTTCGGATTGGATTCTTTCTGGGAGGTTGAGCGGAATAGAAAATAGCTGAGGAATGCTAACGCTCCCAGGATAATGATCCCGGTTCTTGAAAATGTAAACATTAGGATCACAGCAGCCCATCCCAGGAGTAACCATTCCACTGTGATCCTCTTGAAGCGCCATTTGAAAATACTTTGATTTGATAAAACAGAACCCAACAACCATGGAAGCAATAGGAAGCAGATTTGCTCAGCAAACCATTTTGGTTCATAGGTCATTCCTGATATGCGCGAGCTAAACAATCTCCGAGATGAAATTAGACTCTGTGCTTGATTTGCTAGCTTAAAGTATTTAGGAGAAAAATGTAAGACATACGGAATTTGAAACGTTCCCCAAAGCAAGGCGATTCCAAAACCTGCATATAGCCAACGTAGAGAGAATCGCAAGTCATCCCAGTTCTCAGGTAATAGTGTGACTGTGAAGTAAAACGCAAGCCCTATACCCAGAGTAATCATATTCCGGATAAAACGAGAGGTTAGAGTAACACCTCGAAAAGCTTCCAGATCATACGTGAAAGCAACTATGGAGCTTATCGAGGAGACAAAGAGGAATGCTAAAATTGGCAAAAACGTCCTGGGTAGAGGTCGCTTAAAGAGACGGGGGATTGTAACCAGAAATATCAACAAAATGAGTGGATATACAGAAAGTGGACGAACCAGAGTCCTGCCTCCCAAATTTGAAGGGAAGAAAGGAAAGCTAGTTATTGGAAGAGTGAGAAAAAGGAATGCCCAAATAACCTTTATAATTTTTGTATATATATTCTTATTGGCTGTTGTGTTCAATCGTCTTTTACTCTATTCGTAATAATAATCAATTGGGTTAAAATCCAAATAAAAAGACCAACAGCTCCCCCAATTAAAATCAGAATGCTGGTTGGTTGAATAATCCTGGTTGGGAGGTTTCTAATCTCCTTAATTTCCAGGTTTGGTGAGAGGCTGAGACTGTTATCCGCTTCGAGATTGTATTGGGTCTCGAGTTGATCGTGCTTGTTCTGTAAACCAGTGATGAGTTGTGGCAGTTCTGAGAGTTCTGTGTCAATAAGTGAGACTGTTTTTTTGATCCAATCTTGATACTGAGAATTAAGAGAGTTTTCTGGTGGTTGTTCCTGTAATAAGGCTTGCCATGGTGGTGAAAAATCAGCCATGTGAGTCGTTAAATAGAGTAATTTCCATCTTTCACTATATCCGAGTAACTGATCTCCAGGAAGCGCCTGAGCTGCTTTGCTCCATTCCAGTAGTGAATTCTTAGTCTGGACCAGTTCCTGTTGTCTGTGTTGGAGAGTAAAAAGTTCTTCAGATAATACCTGCAATTGATGGTCAATGATAAAAGTCTCTCTTGCAGCCCGGATTGCCTCCTTGGTGTTCTCCCGTACCACATTACTCCAGGTTTGAACCGCCTGTTCTGCACGATCTGATTCTGGATGTTCGGCAGATAAGGTCCATTCACCTGCTGTCCGCCACTCAGCATTCAACATATTTAACAATTCGGAGCGGTCATATTTTGACCAATAAGAATCAGTTTCTATTAACCTATCCAGCGTTTCTTGGATAAAACCTTCAAGGTAGATTGCTGTCTGAAGTTGGTACATTTGCCAGTACATATAATTGTCGATGTTTGCGTACCTGGGTTTGGCAAGTGAGAGAAAATTTGTGTCTGAATATGTGCGATAAGGATTGAGACCGACATATATTTGGTTAGAAGCCCGGTAAAAAGAAGGCCAGACGAATGAACTTATATATCCGATAAGACTACCCAATATAAGAAATGCAATCATGGAAGGCCAACGGTGTAACATTCCATACAATTCATCGCGTAATACCCAATGCATTTTCATGATTAATAATCCAAAGTTTTATAAGTTTGAGAAGTCACTCGAGTTGCTGCAGTAATCAAACCAAAAACTATCCACATATTTGGAATAACAAATGAATCAAACGTGAGAGCTGAGGTAGCAAAAGCTATTAGTCCGAGTATACTAGCTGTCCCCCAATATTGGCTCTCACGATCCGATGAAAGTCGTAAGTAAATTGCGCATCCAAGATGGGCAATAACAAACGCAAAAAATGTACAAGTTCCAATGATTCCTGTTTCAGCCAAAAGGCGAAGATATAGGTTCTTAGAGGTTATCAGGCGATCCCTTCCACTTTCTGGAGTAATCATTTGTAGAACTTCTGGAACTTTAGCAATAGGACGAAAAGGGAGCATTTCTTCGAAGTAAAAAGCGTAGTTACCCAAGCCAACACCCAGGATTGGAAAACTCTCGTAAGTACGATACGCAGCCTGGCTGTAAATTACTCGGGCATCCAATCCAATGGAAGTAAGATAGCCTGTCATATTCGTGTTTTGTTCACGCCAATAATTCCAGAGGCGAGAAAAGAATAAATTCTTGGATCCGATATAAAAGATGGGTACAAAAAGAATAACCGAAGTCAGAAGAACCTGTAGCAGCTTCCTCATAGCCATATTAGTTTTCAAGACAGGTATTCTCTTCTTTTCATATTGAATAAGTAATCCAATTTGTTTTCTAGGTCTGAATAACAATAAACCTGAAATTATCAATATCACCAGGTTAATGAGACCGGAACGCGAGTATGTGAATGGGAGTATTAGAATTGAACATCCCAATAGCAACCACTCCAGCTTGATGTAAGGCCACTTTCTTGTGATGAATTTTGGTAAGCAAAACACGCTATAATCCGTAAGAACAGCCGCGAGCGACCAGGGTATTATTAGAAGATTGATTTGTTCAGCGAACCAATGAGGTTCATATGTCAGACCTACAATTCTCTCAGGGTGTAAACGTCGTATCGAAATAAAGCTTTGTGCCCTCTCGAGAAAAGCTAACCAATTCGAATCTGGAAATAGAATATTTATCGCCTGGATGGAACCCCAGAAAATTGCAATAACAGCTCCAACGTAAATCCAGCGCATAGAAAACTGTAATTCATCAATAGAGTCAGGGAGTAAGGCAACTGTCAAATAAAAGGCGCATCCAATAGCCAAAGTGAGGATACCTCGTATCACTCGAACATTGACTTCAATACCAAGCACAGGTTCGATTCCTCTAAGTAATGAAAGCAATGATGTGGAAATTGCAACCATGATGAATAGAATCAATGGAAGTAATGTTCTTGGAATTGGTCGTGTTATTAGATGTGGCAAGATCACCAGTAGAACCAAGAGAATCATTGGGTAAATCGAAAGAGGTCGCACCAGGGCTTCTCCCCCCAGAGCTGGCGGAAAGAATGGGAAGCTAGTCACAGGCAAGGCTAGCAGAAATAACGCCCAAGTAATCTTCTTGAACAACTGGTATATTTCAGACAGCTTCATTCTGTCCATTTCTTTCCTTAAGACTAAGTTTAATCAGCCAATATATTACCCAGGTGATGCCACCAAGAATACCTCCAACAAGGATTAGCAATCCAGTAGGACGTACATATGCATCCTTCGTTTTACTCCCAGATAGGTTTTCCACCAGCAAATCCGCAGAAAGCCCGAGACTTTTACTGGCGGAGTCAGCATATCTTGCGCTAAGTTCATTCTTTTCATCTTCCAGAGAAGTTATTTGAGTCTGAGCAAGCAGAAGTTGTTGATTAAGGATAGGGATAATGCGATCTATCCAGGTGATGAAATCTAATAAATGATCTGATCTATGAGGAAAAGAATCTACTAACCATTTCTCAGAACTTTCCAAGTTTACCTGATCGATTAGATTGCAAATAATCCCATAATCTATTTCATCTATGGGGAGTCTGGTGTCCTCTTGTGATGCAGTTGTTCGCCAGGAGCTCAGAAGTTCACGAGTTTGGGAGAGTTCGATAATCCTTGATGCAGATTGAGCTTGCACAACAGATAAAGATTGAAGCTGGTTATTAAGGAGCATAGCATTCTGTGATTCGCTCACAGATGTATGGACATGATTGACTATGACATCTTCCCAAGTAAGCACTGCTTGCCTTGCATATTTTGAATCAGGATTCTCTGCTACTAAGTGCCATTTTCCTGCATTTCTCCAATAGGCATGGAGCATATTTGCTAACATATTTTGATCCACATTGTGCCAATAAGGATCCTGATTTCGTAGATTTTCCAAGGTTTGATCAATAATTGCATCCATGAAGATCATAGTATTCAGATTATCCATCTGCCAATTCTTGTAATCGTCCGGATTATTGAAATTCAATCCTGCATGTTCGGCAACTGTTCGGTCTTCTGTAGCTCTATAGACATTGAGCCCTACATACAGTTCTCTAGTAGCTCTGATTGGAGATGGTATTAGCATTGAGATAATCAATCCACACAAACTTCCTATCAAGCAAAAAGCTATAAATTCAGGCCAGCGTTGGGAAACGCGAAGTATTTCTTCACGCAAGGACCATTCAGAGATTGGATTGTTTCTTATCATCTAAGCTCCATGAGATAGATAGTATGAGTTGTCCTTAGATTGTTATTAAACAACTGAAGATTGCTTTCTTTTGGGAATCGCAATAAATAATTGATCTCTGCAAGTAGAACAATCTCGAGAGCGATTATACTCAAAGACCTTGATTGTCCAGGTGAAAAAGGCTGAAAGCACTGAGACCCAGTACCACAAAAAAAACCAAGTTCGCAATCAGTGGAGGCTTGTTAAGAAGTACAAAAGCAAGGCAGCTCAAGGAAAACGCAGTTATTTGCATAACCAAGACAGCCCTATTGGAATCTAATCCCAGACGGAGTAAGCGGTGATAAGTGTGGTCGAGTCTGGCTGAGTAAACAGGTAGCTTTCTACGCAATCGAGAAAAAACCACGAGAACTGTGTCCAAAATGGGAATTAGAAGGATCAAAATAGGAATAAACCAAGAAGAAGCTCCATATACTCCTTGAGGACTATAAGCAATCCCAAGCACAGCCAGGATGAAACCAAGAGTCTGTGCACCTGAATCCCCAAGAAATAGGCGTGCAGGGGGCGAATTATAGAAGTAAAGCCCGGTACATATTCCTATGACGAATGCGCTGTGCTGAGATAATACAAATTG
>Ga0209254_10002738_pt1 | contig 16050 bp, 14 predicted proteins | sample FrelakmetDIP11DI_FD_187148 | JGI IMG/M metagenome (GOLD analysis project Ga0209254, IMG submission 187148) | Freshwater lake sediment microbial communities from the University of Notre Dame, USA, for methane emissions studies - DIP11 DI (SPAdes)... | ecosystem: Environmental > Aquatic >... | reverse complement strand
GGCCGTGGGTGGCCGGGGCGCTTCCCATCTGCGCGCAGGGAGGACAGGCGAAGGTCACCCGAGCACAGATGGGAACGTCCCGGACAGGACCCGCGGCCGACACTTCGGTGCCGCGCCCCGCTACAGTCTCAAACGCGTGAAGATCGAGCCGCCGATGAACTCCCGGAGGATCGAGTTGTCGGGCACGTGCTCCGGCGGCGCGGGGCGGAACCACGTGAGGAACGACAGCAGCCGGTTCGACTCGACGAACTCGGGCGAGTCGGGGCGCACCTGGAGCAGCAGCGGCTCGGCGAACGGCCTCAGCACGGCCAGTTCGTGGACCAGCGCCGAGTTGAAGACGGCGTCGGCGTTCTCCTGGAACGCGAAGATGTGCTGCTTTTCGCCTCGCACGACCGAATCCCAGCGCCGCAGCGTGGCCGTCGCGCTGTAGCCGCGCGTGGCCGCGTCCCTGACGGTGCGCCGGAGGAGGCGGCAGTCGGAAGTGGCCACTCGGTTGTGCCGGTCGAGGTTCAGCTGGGTGAGCGCCGACACGTAGACGCGGAACACGCACGAAGCAGGCAGGCCCCGGGCGAGCACCGGATTCAGGCCGTGGATGCCCTCGACAATGACCACGTCATCGGCGCCGAGTCGCACTGTCGGCCCCGCCTCGCGACACCCGGTCAGGAAGTTGTAGTGCGGCAGCGCGGTCGGCTGCCCGCCGACGAGCGATCGGAGGTGCTCGCCGAACAGATCCAGATCGAGGGCGCGAATGGTCTCGTAGTCGTACTCGCCCTTCTCGTCGCGGGGCGTCGCGTCGCGGTCCACGAAATAGTCGTCGAGGCCGAGCGGCATCGGCCTGATGCCGTTGGCGAGCAACTGGACGGCCAGCCGCTTCGAGAAGGTGGTCTTCCCCGACGAACTCGGCCCGGCGATGAATACGACGCGGACCTTTCCAGGCGTCTCGGCGATGCGGCTCGCGATCCGGGCGATGCCGGCCTCGTGCAGCGCCTCGGCGACCAGCGACACGCCGCGGATCCGGTCGCCGGCGATCGCGTCGTTCAGCGCGCCCGCGCTTCGGATGCCGAGCCGGTCCATCCAGTCGCTCGCCTGCTCGAACACCGCGAACAGCTTCGGGTAGGGCGTCAGGGGCACCAGCCTGCCGGGCTGGCGCTGGTGCGGAAACTGCAGCATGAAGCCGGTCGGCAGCGCGTGCAGCGCGAAGTGAGAGAGGCAGCCGGTTGACGGCGCCATGTAGCCCTGCAGGTAGTCGCGCCGGCCGCGGAGGCGGTACAGCGTGAGCGAGTCGCGATCCCGATGCGCGAGCAGGCGCGCCTTGTCGTCCTCCCCGCGCGACTGGTAGACGGCAATCGCCTCCTCGCGGGAGACGCGTTCGCGGACGATGGGCGCATCGTCGGCGACGATCTCGCGCATGCGGCGTTCGACGGCCTGTAATTCGCCCGCCGTGAAATGGCCCCGATCGCGCACCTCGCAGTAATAGCCGGCGGCCGTCGTCGCCGAGTGCTCGATGAAGATCTCGCTGCCCGGGAACATCTCGTCGAACGCCACGAGCATGAGAAAGGAGAGCGAGCGGCGGTAGATGCGGACGCCGTCGGCCGTCGTCGCATCAAGCGGCACCAGCGTCGAGTCGCCCGCCAGCGGGTAGGTCAACTCGCGCAGGCGGCCGTCGACGATCGCCGCCAGACAAGGCTGCGACAGCCCGCCGCAGGCTTCGCGGAGCACGTCGCCGACCGGCGTGCCCAGCGGCGCCTCGAACACGCGCCCGTCCGGCAGCGTGGCGTGGACCCGGGTCCGCGGCCGCGCGCGCCGGATGTCACCAGAGTGCTCGCTCGCCACTACTCCACCTTCCTGGTCGAATCCCACCACAGGTACGCGCACACGCCGGCGAACATCACGGCCGACACGATCTGCGATACGGGGTCGTTGTCGAAGAACGGCGTCTTCACCAGGTCTTCGGCGAACCACGGGAACAGCCGCAGCGACGCCCCGAGCACGCCGCCGAGGGCGCCGCCCGCCATGAACCCGGACGCGATGATCACGCCGCGCTCGCGGATGAGCCTGCCCCGAGGCTCGCCAGCCGCGTCGGCGCGCCTGCCGAGGTAGTGCGCGATCACGCCGCCGACCAGCGCCGGCAGGTTCAGCTCGAGAGGCAGGTACATCCCCAGCGCGAACACGAGCGCCGGCACGCGCAGCATCTCGATCATCACGGCGATCATCACGCCCGACCCGAACAGCACGTACGCCACCGGCTGCCGGCTCATGAACCCTTCGACCAGCGCCTGCATGATCGACGCCTGCGGAGCGGCCAGCACCGGCCGCACGTCGCCCGCGGCCGCCTCGCCGAACTGGTAGGTCTGGGCCAGCATGACAATCGCCAGCCCGGCCGCCGCCGCGGCGGCCACCACGCCCAGGAACTTCACGCGCTGCTGCGCCGACGGGGTCGAGCCCAGCCAGTAGCCTGTCTTCAGGTCCGTGATCGTCTGCCCCGACACGGAGAGCGCCGTGCACACCATCCCGGCGATGGCCATCACGAAGAACATCCCGGTCGGGCCTTCAAGGCCGAACCGCAGCAGGACGACCGACGAGAAGATGATCGTCAGCATCGTCATGCCCGACACCGGGTTGCGCGCCACGGTGGCGATGGCGTTGGCCGCCACCGACGCGAAGAAGAACGCGAAGGCCAGCGTCAGCGCGAGGCCCAGCAGCAGGACGGTGAACGACGGCTTCAGGCTGCCGAAAAAGAGCGCGATCGCCAGCGCGGACGCAATGACGCCGACGAGGATGGCCATCACGGGGATGTCGCGGTCGGTGCGCTCCTCGGCCACGCCCTTGCCCGCACGAAACGCCTTGATCGCGATGCCGAACGAGCCCGCGACGATGCGGAGCGACTTGATGATGCCGAAGATGCCCGCCGTCGCGATTGCGCCCACGCCGATGAAGCGCACGTAGCCGCGGAAGATCTGGCTGGCCGTCATCTCGGCGATCGGCACGGCGCCCGGCGCGACGGCGATCCCCGGCAGGTGCTGGCCGATCATCCAGATGAGGGGCACGAGGACGAAGTTCGCGAGCACGCCGCCGGCGACGAGGATCATCGACGACCGCAGCCCCATCACGTAGCCGAGGCCGAGAATGAACGTGACCGCGTCGAAGCTGGTGGCGATTCTCGCTTTCTCCGCCAGCGTCTTCACCACGGGCACGAACTGCAGGTCGATGTACTCCCTCCACACCTGGAACGTGGTGACGAAGAAGTCGTAGACGCCGGCGATGGCCGTGGCCTGCAGCAGGAGCTTCGCCTGCGACCCGCCCTTCTCGCCGGTGACGAGCACCTCGGTGATGGCGGTGGCCTCCGGGTACGGGAACTCGCCGTGCATCTCGCGGACGAAGTAGCGCCGGAGCGGAATGAGGAACAGGACGCCGAGGCAGCCGCCCGCCAGGCAGATGAAGATCGTCTGCACCGGATGCGGATTGAGCTGCATGGTGTAAAGGGCGGGCAGGGTGAAGATGGCGCCCGCCACGACCGCGCCCGAGGTGCCGCCGATGCTCGTGATGATGACGTTTTCGAGCAGCGACGAGCGCCGCGGGTACATCCGTGCCAGGCCGATCGCCAGGATCGAGATCGGGATGGCCGCTTCCATCACCTGCCCGACCTTCAGCCCGGAGTAGGCCGACGCCACGGTGAAGATGACGCAGAGCAGCAGCCCCCAGAGCACCGACCGCCACGTCGTTTCGGGCATCGCCGCGGCCGGCGGCACAAGCGGCTGGTAGACCTCCCCCGGCCCGAGTTTCTTGTAGGCATTGTCGGGCAGAGCGCTCGTCGTCGGGCTCCCGTGGCCAGCGGTCATGCGGCGTCCTCCTGTGGTCCCGCGCGCGCGGGCGCAGCAGAGTTTACTGCATGTCGCGCAGAAGCAGGCCGCCCCGGTACAAGAGGTACAGCGAGGCCATCTGGACCACGTGGAACAGGTCGTTGTGGTTGAAGCGGACGTGGGGCGCGAGGTGGGCCCACTGGATGACGCCGGCCACGACGGCCACGGCCACGCCCGCGGTCAGCCACCACGCGGCCGGGGTCAGCCCGCTCGGCCGGATGAACCACGCGGCCAGCAGGACCGCGACAAGCGCCGTCCCGTAGTCCGCGATGACCAGGACGAACTGGTCCCTGGACGCGATGGTCCACGTGTAGACGATCAGCTTCACGACCACGATGACGATCAGGGCCGTCCGGAGCGGGCCAGCGATGGAGGCGACAACGGCCGCGGCCAGCAGGAAGGCACTGCCCAGCCCGGTCGCGACGAGCGTCGTTTTCCACAGCGCGCGCCCGGTGAGGCCCGGCATCCACTGGATGAACCCATGGTAGGTGCCGCCGACGAAGGCGGCCACCGCCGTCATCACGAACGCCGCGGCCCAGAGCCGGCCCGAGAGCTGGCGGCCGGCCGATGCGTCGGTGAGCAGCCGCATCGCCAGAACGAAGGCGAGCGCCCCCATCGCGTAATCGGTGATCATCGTCATCGGCTCGGTGACGCGCATGGTGCCCACCGTGTCACTCCCGCCCGGGCGCGGTCCCGAAGACGATGCTCGTGCCGAAGCCGGTCTCGACTCTCGGGCCGGGCGCGAGGCCGGCCCCGCTCATCCAGCCCCGGATCTCGCCTTCGGTGAACGTGTCGCCCCCCTCGGTTGCCACGAGCATGTTGAGCGCGAAGAAGGCGCCCGCCGCGGGCGCGACCCGATCGTCTTCCATCACCCAGTCGACCACCGCCACCCGTCCGCCGGGGTTCAGGGCGGCCGCGCACGACTTCAGCAGAGAGGCGTTCTGGGCCGCCGAGTTGCTGTGGACGACGGCCGACAGGAAGACGAGGTCGAACCCGTGCGGCAGCGGATCAACCAGGTAGTCGCCGACAGCCGTCGTGACACGCGACGTCAGGCCGGCCTCGGCGATGTACTCGCGTGTCAGGGGCAGCACGTTGGGAAGATCGAACACGACCACGTCCAGGCCCGGCCGGAGCGTGGCGAAGGCCATCGCGAAGGCGCCCGATCCGCCGCCGACATCCAGGGCACGGCTGACGGCGTCGAGGCCGAGAAGCGCCGCCACCACGGGCGCCTGCTGGGCCGCTCGGTAGTGCATGGCGGCGATGAACGGCTGCAGCCACGCGTCGCCGCGCTCGTTGATGGAAGACCGGAGGGCCGGCTTGCCCTCGCGGACGGCATCGGTGAGACCGCTCCAGCTGTGCCACATGCTGGCGGTGTGGCCAAGACCGGCGGCGTACTCGGGGCTGCCATCGTCGAGGAACCGACGGCTGTCGGGCGTGTTCCAGAACCGCCCGTCGCGTTTCTGGAGCAACTGCATCGCACAGAGGGCGTTCAACAGCCGTTCGGTGGCCTGCTGTTGGCAGGCGGCGCGGCGGGCCAGATCCTCAGAGGTGAGGCCGCCGTCTCCGATGAGGCTGAACACGCGCAGCTCAATCGCCGTGAGAAGGATCCGGCTCGGCTGAAAACTCATGGCGAGTTCGCGGATGGCGCCAGGCGTCCACGACCGCGCTTGCCCAGGCTGTTGGGACATTCGTCGCTCTCCTGCCTGAACTATCATAGGACCAACCGGGCATGATCCCGGCCGGGGGATGTTGATGACCGAGCCCGCCGCCGCGTCCGATCGCCGTGCGTTCCTGCTGCGCGTGCTGCGCCTGGGAGGCGCCAGCGCAGCCACGCTCGGCCTGGGCGCGTACCTGGCTGGCCGGAGCCAGCGCCCGGCAGAGGGCGCCGCGGCCGCCATCGAACTCGATCACCGCGTGGCGGACCGGCCGGATCTCCCGGAGATGGCCGTGGCCCAGGGCGAGTCGGCCTCCCCCGCCGCGCTCGTGGAGCGCGCCATCGCCGACATGGGCGGGATGGGCCGGTTCGTGTCGCGCGGCGACACGGTGGTGGTCAAGCCGAACATCGCCTGGGACCGGCTGCCCGAGCATGCGGCAACGACGAACCCCGAGGTGGTGGCCGCGATCGTCCGGCTGTGCAGGTCGGCCGGCGCGCGGTCGGTCATCGTGACTGACGTGAGCTGCAACGAGGCGGAGGCCTGCTACGAACGCAGCGGCATCGCGGCCGCGGCCCGCGCCGCCGGCGCCGAGGTGGTGCTGCCCGAGACGCGGTTCTTCACCCGCGTCGACCTGAAGGGCGACACGCTCGGCGAATGGCCCGTCCTCGAGCCCTTCCTCGACGCGGACAAGCTCATCAACGTGCCGATCGCGAAGCACCACAGCCTGACGGGCGTGACGCTCGGGATGAAGAACTGGTACGGCCTGATCGGCGGCGACCGGAACCGGCTCCACCAGCGCATCCACGAGAGCATCGTCGACCTGACGTTGTTCGCGAAGCCGACCCTGACCGTGATGGACGGCTGCCGCGTGCTCATGCGCAACGGCCCGACGGGCGGTGACGTGGACGATGTCGAGGCGAAGCACACGATTGTCGCGAGCGTCGATCCCGTGGCCATCGATGCGTATGCCGCGCAGGCGTGGTGGAACCTTGCCGCGCCGCGGGTGCGCTACCTGCGGCTGGCCGAGGAGCGCGGCCTCGGCAAGATGGACTACGCGTCTCTCCGCACGGTCACGGCGGCGCTGTAGACGCGGGAATAACGGGCCGCCCACGGCATGCCGGCGCACGAGCAGGACGATGAGGGACCAGCGATGGAGAAGATAGCCACGACCCGGCGGGCAGTCCCTCGCCGATGGCTATGTACATGCCTTCTCGCCTTCGCTATAGGGTCGGCGGCGTGCGCATCGGCCGGTGGCCGCGGAGCGCAGACGAAACTGGTCGTCACGACGGAGCCGGCCGGCGCGACACTCTTCGTGAACGGGGCGAACATGGGGCCGACTCCCGTCACGCTTCAGGTAAAGCCCGGAGAACAGTGGCTTGCGTTGCGACTGGTGCGTGAAGAATACCAGGCGGTCGGGGTGACCGTGACCCGGCACCAAACAGGGAAGCTCGAGTCGAGCCTGCCGATCGAGGGAGAGCCGATCGACAGGACGCGAGGCGGGAGTTCCGGCGAGGCGATTGGGGCCGCCGCCGTCGCTGCCGCCGTAACGGCGATCGATCGCGGTACCGGCTCGGCCGGCCGGCTGGTCCCGTCCGCCGTGCACGTCGTGCTCGTGAAGCGACAGTAAGGCGAAAGTCCGACGATGGTGCGTATGCCGTCTGGCGGGCGCGCCAATTTGTGCTATACTGGTCCTCGTTCCGCTTTGAGTCCCGCCGCCGACGGCCGGCCATGTGGCCAGCCGCTCCCGACATACTTCAAAGCTACAGGCTGACGCGATTCGACCTCTGTGCATAGCAGACCCGATTGCGACCTCAACCGGTATGTGAACGTCAACACGGCGCCGCTTGCGGCGTTCCGGCGGGCATCGGATCTTTGAGAGGTCAGGTAACGACAATGGCAATGAACGGCACGATCAAGCGTATGGTGAGCGACAAGGGTTTCGGTTTTGTCGCCGCCGAGGACGGCAACGAGTACTTCTTCCATCAGTCCGCGTGCACCAGCACGCCCTTCGACAGCATGCACGAAGGCCAGGCGGTGACGTTCGAGCGCGGCCAGGGTCCCAAGGGCCCGCGCGCCGAGAACGTGAAGCCTGTGTAGTCGTCCGTTCACGAGTTGGAGGCGGTTTCAGGACCTTCGCGACCGGCCCATATGTGGCCGCGAGCGTGGCCTGACACCGGCCGCCTTCTGGCGAGGCCGTCCCGCGCGATCACCGCGCCGGGCGGCCTTTGCCGTGTCTGCCCGCGGGGCGCCGGGGGTCGGCGGTCCGACTGGTGGAGGTCGAGGCTTCAGCCTCGACGAGGATCGTCGCCCAGCGCGAATTCCGCCGCGGCCTCGGCGTGGATCGTGGCCGTGTCGAACAGCGGCACCGGCGCGTCCTCTGGACCGAGCAGCAGGCCGATCTCGGTGCACCCGAGGATCACGCCCTGCGCGCCGCGCGCGACAAGATTCAGCACCACCTGCTGGAATGCCCTGCGCGAGTCGTCCCGCACGCGGCCCAGACAAAGCTCGCCGTAGATCACGCCATGCACCAGCGCGCGCTGGTCGGATGGCGGCGTGAGCACCGCCAGGGCGTGCCGGCTCTCGAGGCGGCCGCGATAAAAGTCCTCTTCCATCGTGAAGCGCGTGCCGAGCAGCCCGACCCGCTCGATGCCGGCCGCCCGGACCCGCTCGGCGGTCGCATCCGCGATGTGCAGCAACGGGACGTCCACCGCCGCCTCGATCTGCGGCGCCACCTTGTGCATCGTGTTCGTGCAGAGGACGATGGCGTCGGCGCCCGCGCGGCGCACGGCACGGGCGGCATCCGCCAGGATTTCGCCCGACCGATCCCACTCGCCCGCGTGCTGCAACTTCTCGATCTCGTCGAAGTCCACGCTGTAGAGCGCCACCTTCGCCGAGTGCAGCCCGCCCAAACGGCGGCCCACGACCCGGTTAATCGTTTGATAGTACGGGACCGTCGATTCCCAGCTCATGCCGCCGATGAGGCCGATCGTCTTCATGTCGCCCTCCCGCCAGCCGCCGCCGGGCGTTCAAGCGCCTCGAGCGGAGGAATCTTCCGTCCGCGGGCCGCGCTGTCGATGAGTATGCCCAGCCGCTTCGCGCGTGTCTCTTCCCGCTTCGCGCTCATGATCCAGTGGGCCATCAGGCGGCGGAACCCTGGCGGCTGTCCATGGAAGAAGGTCGACGCCGCCTTGTTCGCGCGGATGGCCTTCACGTATGCCGCCGTGAGTTCCGGCCGTTCCTGTTCGAACGAATAGACGCCCGTGCGCCCGTCGTCGCGCGCCTCGTACGCCGCCAGCCCAGCCGCCATCATCCGCCCGGCTTTCTTCAGCCGCTCGACGTGCTCCACATTGCGCCGGCTCCAGTTGCTCCGCGGCTTCCGGGGCGTGTAGCGCTGGCGGAAGCTGTCCTCATCGAGCCGGTGGACGACGCCGTCGATCCAGCCGAAGCACAGCGCCTCGTCCAACGCCTGCGCATACGTGATCCCGCGGTGCGCCGCGTGCACCTTGAACAGGCGGAGTTCCAGCACCGCCGCCGTGGCGTGGTGCCGCTCCAGCCACGCCCGAAAGGCGGCCGGCGTGCGGAACACCTTCGGCACCGGTGTCGGCCCGGCCGGTCGAGTCCGCGCGCTCACGCCCTACACCGCCTTTCGATAGTGGATGGTCTCGGGCAGGTAGCCCAGCCTGTCGTAGAGGGCCCTGGCCCGCGTGTTCCGGTCGAAGACATTGAGCGTGACCCATCTGTAGCCGCGCCGCTTCGCCCACTGCTCGATCGCGTCCATGAGGTCCCGCGCGACGCCGCGGCGCTCGGCGCCCTCTTCCACGGCGATTACTTCCACGTGAGCGTGGGATGCGCGCGTGAAGTAGTCGTGCTTCGTGGTCGCGAACACGTATCCCGCCCGCTCGCCGCCCGGCATCGATTCCGCGACGAGGATGACCGCGTGTTCCAGCCTGCCGTGCAGCGCGTCGAGGAGGATCTGGCGGTCGCCGCGCGCGATCTCCTCCGCGGTGCGCCATGCCGGCAGCGGGAAGTCCGCAAGGCGCGGCAGCAGCCTCAGCAGGAACTCCTCGTCATCATGACGGGCGGGACGGATCGTCAGTGGATTCTTCGACATGGCGCCTCCCGGTGCGGTCACACCTCGCGTATCCAGACAATCGACGTCGGAGGCGGAGGCGCGGGACGGGGTGCGGGCGCCGCGCCCGCCGGCGCCGGTGCAGCCGCAGCCGGCGTGGGGGCAGACACTGGTGGCGCAGGCGGCGGCGCGGGCGGATTGCGGTTGTAGCGCGCGTAGTTCGGGATGGCCAGCATCGGCGCGCCGTCGGCGAAGCGCCCGGTGATCACCTTGACGCCCTTGAGCAGGCCCGGCCGCCACTCCGACGCAAGCGCCGCATCCGGCGGCAGCACGCCGCTGATGTCCTGATCGACCTGCTCGATGTTGTAGACGAGCGGTCCCAGGCGCAGGGCCACCTTCCCCTTCACCGGCGACGGGCGGTTGCCGCCGGCGACGATGCGGTCGCTGCCGTAGACGCGCTGAATCGGCAGCGGCAGCGTGAACTCGATGGTGTCGCCGCGCTTCCACTCCCGCACGATGTCGATATAGCCGCTGGCCTCCGTCGCGCGCGCCTCGGCGCCGTTCACCGTGATCCGGCTGATGCCGTCCGCGGCCGGCGTGGCGCGATACAGGCTGCTCACGTCGCGCTTCGGCGAGCGGATGCGCACGGCGAAGCGGGCCGGCGCTGCCGGGTTCAGCGTGAGCCTGACCAGGCCGTCCCACGGATACTCCGTCGCCTGCACCACTTCCACGTCCGTGCCGGCCAGCTCGCCCACGCCGACGCGGCTGCCGGCGAAGAGGTTCACGTACAACGCGTCGGCCGACTTCGAGTACATCCACGTCGGCAGCATCAGCAGCGTCCGCGCGATGTTACCCACACAGCACGGGCAGTTGTGCCACGGCGCGCGCTGCTGGTTCGCGTCGAGCGGGTTGGTGTAGTAGAAGACCGTGCCGTCCAGGTCCATCGCGCCGAACAGGGCGTTGTAGAGCGTCTGCTCGTAGAGATCGGCGTACTGCGCGTGGTGATACGCCAGGTGCAGCTTCCACTGGAAGAAGATCTCGCCGCAACTCGAGCAGGCTTCGCAGTAGCCGTTGTTGCGCAACGAGTAGTCCGGCCCGAACCCTTCGGAGGTCTCGCCGCTGCCCACGCCGCCGGTGAGGTAGTACTTCTTGTGGACGATGTTGTCCCAGAGCGATTTGACGGCGCTCTGGTAGTCGACATCGTGCGTCTCGACGGCGACATCCGCCATGCCGGAGTAGGTGTAGACCGCTCGGACCGCGTGGCCTACCGCCTCGTATTGCTGCTGCACCGGCAGATGGCTCTGGTCGTACTCGGATCCGCCCTTGCGGCAATCCAGGAGAAACTTCGCGAGCGCCACGTAGCGGTCGCCCGGGCCGCCGGCCGCGCCGCGCGGCTTCTCGACTTCGTTGACGAAGCGCCCGAAGCGCACCAGCGCCTGCTCCATCTCCTGGTGTCCGTCGAACCACTCCTGCTTCGGCGGCGCGCCGATGTGATCCGCCCAGCAGTCCGCCAGCCGCTTCGCCGCGTCGTAGAGCCGGCGGTCGTGGCCCTCGGTCACCATGAAGTGATTGATCGCCGACTCGATGAAATAGCCCGCGACGTACCCCTCGTGGTTCGGGCGCGAAGCCTGCGACCACGGAGCCGTCCACGGCGCCTTCGACGCGGCCGGGTAGCCCGAAGCCGGCGCCAGCGCACGCAGCGTGAAGGCAGTCTGCAAATAGCCGTCCGGGTGCTGCGCCGCCAGGATCTTCGGAATCCAGTCGTCGAGCGTCGCGCGCATCTTCGCCTGGGCCGCGGCGATCTCGGCGTCGCCTTGCGGGTCCACCATCAGCGCCAGGCAGATGGACTCGACCGTCTGGTGCACCCAGGCGTTCGAGAACACGTAGCCTTTGTGCGGGCCGTGCGGCTCGCCACGCAGCGCCTTCGCCGCCTCGACGAAGTTGTCGATGCCGCCGTCGCCCTGGCCCGGCGAAATGTCGGTCCGGTTGATCTCCTCGATGCAGTGCGGGATCCACGACGTGATGAGCGCCTTCGCCCGCGACGCCCAGAACGGGCTCGTAATGGTGTAGCGCCGGGTGACGACCGGCGCGAGCTCCTGCGTTGGCGGCGGCAGTTCGACTTTCACGAGGAGCGTCGAAGCGGCCGTCGCCGTCCCGTCGGCGGTTCCGAACTCCAGTGTGTACTCGCCCGGCTCCGAGAACACGGCCGTCGTCGTCTGTGCCGCCGGATCGGCGAAGGTGACCGAACCCGGCCCCGACCGCTTGCTCCAGCGGAACGTCGCGCCCTGGCCGAGCGGCGGCGGTGCCTGCGCACCGGGCGGCAGACGGCGGCCTCGTTGGGGCGGCGCACCGTATCCCGCCCAGGCGTTGAGATAGGTGCGCCCGTGCCGCATCACGACGCGATCGACGCCCGCGATGGCGTTGAGCGGTTGTGCCTGCGCCTCCGCGCCGGCCACCGCGTCAGCGCCTGCCGCGAGGTCGAGGCAGGGGGCCGCGAGAGCGACGATGGTGGCCTTCCCCGCCGTCGCCAGGAGCGCACGTCTCGTGAGCGTGTTCGGTGGCTGCCCGTTCATCTGTCTCCTCAGCCTTCGCGCGGCGAGCAGGTTGCGGAGGTCAGCGTCCAGCGCCGTCCGGACTCCACGTGCAGCAGGACGCATTTTGATCCGCTCTTGACCAGCCGGAAGTGGTCGGGCCGGCGGGTCTCGCGTCCGCCGAGGTTCATGTCCCTCGCGTCGCGCCGCGCGGCGGGCTCGATGATCAGCGTATCGTCGGCAGTCAGCGCGCCGGCGGCGATGGTCACCGGAACGCCGTTCATGGCCTCACCGACGACCCGCGACAACTCCGCCCGGCTGTGCTCCGTCGGATTGGTGAGGACGGCTGGAACCTCCGGCGCTGCCTTGCGCTGGGCGCAGCCGGCCGGAACGAGCGCCGTCACGACGAGCGCCGCCCCGACGAGCGCCGCGGCTGTCTGACGCCGCATGGGGCTACCGCCTCAGAATGCGGTTCTCGCGCCAGGGAGATCGCTGGAGCGTCCCCTCGCGCACGAGTTGAGCGCCGCCGCCTTCCACTGCGGACGGGGTGGCCAGCGCGGCCGGGCAACTCCCGTTGACCATGTATCCCAGCGCCGCTTCCAGCCTGGCTTCCTGCGGATCCCCGAGGGCGTGGTCGAAGTCGTCGGCGACCGAACACCCGGCAACCGGGACCCCGATCGAGCCCCCGGCGTTGGCCGGGGAGAACCCGTCCGGGTAGTCCCCGAACCCCTTGTCGTTGGCGCCCTTGAACTGGATAGAAAAGTACGTCGTGCCGCAGTTGTCACGCGGGTAGAACCCGTAGGGCTTTCCGCAGGTGGTCGCCCCGACCTGGATCACCTGGACGCCCACGCCCTGGAGGCCGTTGATGATGGACTCGCTGGCCGAGCACGTGTTCGCGCCAGTCAACACCGTGACCCGCGAGAGGTTCAGTGTCGGAAGCGCCTGACCGTCCGGCACGGTGAATCCCTGGGCGGTCGCGTGGAACGGCACGGGCGTAATCACCTGGCCCGTGACCGGGTCGCGCGTCGTGTGCTTGTCGCTGAAGACCGTCTTCTCGAAGGTCCGGCCGGTGGTAAGCCCCGGGCCGGCGATCATGTAAGCCACCTCGCTGGCGATGTCGAGGTAACCGCCGCCGTTGTAGCGGAGGTCGAGGACGAGGTCGCTCACCTTCGCATCCGCCAGCTGGCGGAACCCGGTCACCAGCGCCTGCTCCGCGGTCGCGATGTGATCGTTGAACAGCATGTAGCCCACCGTGCCCGCGGCGGTCCGGATGGTGCCGACATTCTGCACCGGAGACGAGGTCACGTTGGCGGAGACCATCGTGATCGTGCGCGGCGCGCTCGCGCCAGGGTCGAGCACGGAGAACGTGTGAGACGCCCCCGCAGCCGATGGGAACAGGCCCTCGTTCAGTTTGGCGATGCTCGCGCTGTCGGAGGCGTTGACCAGATCCACGCCATCCACCGTCAGCACCTGCGCGCCGCGCGCCAGGTTCGCGGGCGGCGTCGTGGCGGGGCTGCCCGGCTCGGTGTAGGCGACCACGGCTTTGCGGGGCGGTGACGAAGCGGTGATGAGGAATTGCGCCCCGTATCCCGCCTCCACGCCCGATTGCGACAGCGCCTGCCACTGGTCCGTCGGATACGTGAAGTGGAACCGGTCTTTCAGGTTGCCCGACGGCGTGACGGCCGACGTCTTCAGGAGATTGAAGTAGTTGGCCGTCGTGTACGACGCGGGATTGACGTCCGGCACCTCGCTGTACCAGAGGTACAGCTCGTTGGTCCACGAGCGGAGGAAGTTGTTCTCGTTAACGGTCGTGCCCTTGGTGTCGGGATAGGCCCTGCCGGTGGAGGGATTGGTGCCGGTGCGCGGACTGGCGCACTGGGCCGCGAACGTCGTCGACGCCTGGAACACGCCCTGCGTCCAGGAGCTTCCGCCCACGCTGCCGCCGCCGCCGCTGCTGCTGTTGCCCAGGCTCCCAGTGCTTCCGCTCTCGCCACCGCAGCCGAACGTGGTCACTATCGCCGCGAAGATGATCCAGTGGGCCTTTACGCGCATACCGTGACGATAGCACAGAGCCCGAGGTTCAGAGGCCGGCCAGGCCCGCGTCCGACAGGTCAGGTCACTCGCCGTCCCCGGACGTCGCCCTCGGCGCCGAAAAGTCGTACGATTGCGCTGGTCAGGAGTCGTCGATGGACGTCCGCGCGCAGATGGAGCGTATCTACGGCGAACTGCCGCTTGACGAGATTCCCTGGAATCTCGAGGCGCCGCCGCGGGTGCTGGTGGATCTGGTCGAATCCGGCCGCGTCGCGCCCTGCCAGACTGTTGACCTGGGGTGCGGGGCCGGCAACTACGCCGTGTGGCTCGCGCTGCAGGGGTTCGAGGTCACCGGGATCGACCTGTCGGCCGCCGCCATCGCCCGGGCCAGAGAACTGGCTCGATCGAGGAACGCGCGTTGCCGTTTCGAGGTCGTCGACCTGCTCGAACCGACCCACGCGCTCGACGGCGGCTTCGACTTCGCGTACGACTGGCTCGTGCTGCATCACGTGTTTCCTGCCGATCGTCCGCGCTACGTCGCCAACGTCCACCGCATGGTGCGCCCGGACGGACTGTACCTCTCGGTGTGTTTCAGCGAGGACGATCGCGCGATCGCGGGCGAGGGCAAGTACCGCCAGCCTGAACTCGGCACCCTGCTGTATCTCTCGTCCGAGCAGGAGATCCGCGACCTCTTTGAGCCATCGTTCGACGTCGAAGAGCTTGCCACCGTGGAGATCGCGGGCAAGCGCGCTCCGCACGTGGCGGTGCGGGCGCTGATGAGGAAGCGAGCCTGAGCGGTCGGCCCGACAGATTCAACGCGCCGCGAGGCTGGCGGCGCGTTCAGCCAGCAGCGCGCGGTAGGTCGCTTTCCCGTTTTCCGAGAGGGGCGCCCCGTCCACGAGTCCGGCGGCGCCAGGAAGCGCGGCCGTCACGTCGCCGAACACCCGTTCGATCGCGGGCGGGCGAAGGCCGCAGTACTCTCCGAAGGCCACCCAGTCGCGCCGCGTCAGCTTCGACTTCTTGCCGCCCACAGGAAGTGCGAGATCGTCGTCTTCGATGACGAGGCGGGTGCAGACCAGGTCGTAGGCCGGCGACAGCCGACTGATGCCGCTGGCGTCGGTAACGATGGAAAAATTCTTGAGGTGCATGTCGCCGTTGCCCGTCCACCACGCCGCGAGCACGAGCCGGAACAGGCGCAGCGCCTCGATGACCGGCTCCGTCGCGTACTTCTTTACGAGGCGGGCGCAGAGTTCGGCCGACCCGTCGTACTTCTGCTTCGCCGGCAGCAGTGCGAGCTGGCAGAAATCCTCCTGGCGCTGCTTCGTGCCGTCTGTCAGCCGATCGAAGCGCCGTACAAGGTACGCCAGCGACGCATCAGCCAGCGTCACCAGGCCGCAGGCGGGGATCTGCACCCCGGTCAGCTCCGCGATCCGCATCGTCAGCAACTCGTTTTGAGGCAGTTCGGGATACGTCGCGGACTGGGGCTTCAGGATGCACTGACTGTCGCCGAGGGCGACCTGCAGCGTCTGCTTGTCGGCGGTCAGGCCGACCGAGACCTTGCGCTGAACGCCGGAGAGAGACTGCCGTCCGACCATCGCGAGCGCAAGGGTGTGCAGCTTCGCCAGGTCGACGTCCACGACGGCCGGCGGACGCCGCGCGTCGAAAAGCGCGCGAACGCACTTGGCGTGGTAGCCGTCGCCGGCGGCCAGCGGACGCAGGCACGACAGGCACGTGCTCACGGCGCCGCCTCCTCGGGCATCGGCAGGATTTCCACTGCGCCGACGCAGTCCGCACACGTCGCGAGCATCAGGCCAAACCCGTCGTCCGGCGCGATCTTCAGCTTGGTCGTCGCGATTCCCAGGAGCCAGCCTTCGGGGAGCAGGTTCTCGAAGACCGGATGCAGG
>Ga0209254_10002737_pt1 | contig 16052 bp, 19 predicted proteins | sample FrelakmetDIP11DI_FD_187148 | JGI IMG/M metagenome (GOLD analysis project Ga0209254, IMG submission 187148) | Freshwater lake sediment microbial communities from the University of Notre Dame, USA, for methane emissions studies - DIP11 DI (SPAdes)... | ecosystem: Environmental > Aquatic >... | reverse complement strand
TTCGAGCGGCGCTGGCGCGCCGAGAATGAACAACGCGGGACGATCGCGCGATGAAGCACCACGCGTTGCCCACCGCCGGCCGTCGTCGTGTTCGAATGACACGACCCCGCCGGCCGGCCGTGGACAACGCTCGTGCCGGATCGTGGCGTCCATCAAACGGGTACCGCTTCATGGCGCCCGCAGCGCCTGCCAAGCGCATTCACGAGATCGCGAAGGAGCGCCACGGCGTCACCGCCGATGCAGCTGAGCGGTTGGCGCGCTGCTTCGGGGGCGATGCCGCATCGAGGCTGGCGCTGCAAACCGACTCTGACCTGGAGACCTTGGCCACTCGGGACGACATTGCTCGCAAGGTATCGCCGCGCGAGGACGCTCCTGCATAGCTTGCAGGCGTTGCAGGAGCCTGGACTGGTATTCTTTGAAGCCATGTTGATTCGTCTCATCTACGTGAGCAAAGCGGTTGTCCCGCAGAGCCGCACGCTGACCGATTCGATTCTGCGCAAGGCCCATGCCTGGAACACGCAGAACGACGTCACCGGCGTGCTCTGCGAGGGGCAAGGTGTGTTCCTCCAGGTGCTGGAAGGGGAGCGCCGCAAGGTGACAGACCTGTATGCACGCATTCATGCGGACCCGCGCCACAAGGACCTGGAGCTGATCCATTGCGAGTGCATCACCCAGCGGCGCTACGGTGACTGGTCCATGGCGCACGTCCATCTGTCCGACGTGGACCCGCAGACGAAGATCGTCTGGCCGGAATTGGATCCGTACTCGCCAAGCGGCCTGTTAGTCATGGCACGCATCGACGAGCTCGTCGCTCAGGGCAGAGTGGTCGAAGCCCCGTTGCCCTGAGTTACCTGGGTTGGCTCGATCCCGGCCCTCGGCTTGTGAAGGTGCCTACAGGCGAGCCCGCCGCGCGGTTCGGCCGATACGCCGATCAATTCTTTGCATGACAGCCGGCTGCAATGCGATGAGACCCATCGCTCGCGCGCCCGCCGATCGACCACGATGACGCTGCAACGCCGGCTACGGACGAACTGAACCGGGGCCGGCTGCGTCCGCTGAAGTGCGCAGTCCGGTGGTCCCTTCGCCGCTCCGCCACCGGGGCTTTAGCCCCTGAGGTCAGGCATCCGGTGCCGGCAGGCGGCGCAGCACTTCGAGCGCGCCCGCACGCCGGCGCACGGCAATGCCCTCGCCGGAGGCCGGAACCAGGCCGGTCAGCCCGGTGATGTTCACCTGGTGGGTCACCACCACCAGCAGCCCGGGCCCGGACCATCGCTCAAGCGCGCGCAGCGCTGCCTCGGTGCGCGCCTTGCCGACAGCAGGGTCCTCGAAGAATGAGTTGAAGGCCGGCATGTCCTGCGCGGGCAGGCTGAACGCCAAGCGCGCTGTTTCGCGGGTGCGGCACCACTGCGATGTCCACACGGCGCCAACAGGCACGCCCAGCGCGCGCACCTGCTGGCCGATGCGCCGCGCCTGCGCGCGTCCAGCCTCGTCCAGATTGCGCTGCGTGGTGCAGTCGTTCAGCCGGAACCCCGCCGGGTCGCCGGTCCCAGGCGCGTTGGCGTGGCGCACCAGCACAATGTCGCCCGACTGCAGTGGTGCCGCAGGGGAGGGGACGGCCGGGCGCGGTGTGGCAGCATGCGCGACGGCCGCCGTCTGTAACGGAAGGGCGAGGCTCAGCAGGCATAGACATGCCACCGTGGTGAGCTGCAGGCGCAGTGGCAGGTACCAGGACGGCAACTTCACCACCGGCGCCAGGCGTCTGTCGCGAACGTAATGCGCAAGGAAAGCCAGCACTAGCAAGGCCACGGCCCAGGCCGTGCCGCGCGCAAGCACAGCGTGGGTCAGCAACGCCGCCCAGGCGAGCAGCGAGGGCACCACGCTCCACGCATACAGCGCAGTCCAGCGGCGATCAAGGCCGTCGCCCGCGCGTGCAGCGGTCATGGCGACGCCCCAGTGCAGGGCACCCACGAAACTGACGATGACCGCACCGTACGCCAGCAGCGCGTACTCCCACAGGGACGCATGCGTGGGATCGACCCAAGGCGCCAGGGCTGCGCCGATAAAAGGCAGGACGCCGGCATAGCCTAGCCACGCCACCGCAGGTGGCAGCGGCTCGCCGCGGGTGGTTGGCACGGCCCTCAGCCTCTTCGGTCGACGGCCTGCCGCTCGAACAGATGCAGCGGCTCCGCCAAACCTGCCCGGCCAGCACTTTCAGCCTGCACCCGAGGTGCACGGCACATCTCACGGCCGTCCCACTGTTGGCCGCACCAGCAGCGGCCTTCGGTGTCGATGATGCAGGCGCTGCTGCCGCAGCAGCGCGGGTCTTCGTTCATTCGCAACTCCTGGGTGTCGCTTCAGATGATTGCACAGCTATTTCACCAGTGGCCGCACGGTGGTGAAACCGCCATCCACCGCGATCACCTGACCGGTCAGCCGTGCCGCGCCATCGCCGAGCAGCCAGGCCATCACGTCGGCCACCTGGTCGGCCGTCTGCACGCCGCCCAGCGGGTACTGGCGCGCAGCGCCCTCGCGCATCGCGGGTATCTTCAGCATGCCGGCCGTCAGTGGCGTATCGGTCATGCCCGGAGCGACGGCATTGACGCGCAGACCCTGTGCCGCATAGCTGGCCGCGGCGCTGCGCACCAGGGCTTCGATGCCGCCCTTGGCCGCGGCGATGGCTTCGTGATTCGCCACACCGATGCGAGCCACCACCGAACTCACGAACACGGCGGCGCCGGGCCCGCCCTGCAGCGCCGCGATCCACGCCTGCAGCATGAACACCGCGCTGTCGAGGTTGACGCGCATCACCTCGCGGTAGGCCTCCAGGCGGGTGCGGTGCAGCGGCGCGATCAGCGTGTTGCCCACGCAGTGCGCCAGCACAGTCGGCGCGGCGCCGAACGCTTCCTGGCAGGCGGCGATGGCGAGCGTGGCACCTTCGGGCGTGGTGGTGTCGGCGGCGATGCGCACGGCGGCCTCGACCTCGGCCAGGCGGCCGGCATCGCGCCCCACGGCAGCGACGCGGCAATCCTGGGCATGCAACTGGCGAGCCAGGGCGCGGCCGATGCCGCCGCTGGCACCGGTGATAAGGACGATCGAAGTCATGCGGTGGGTTCCAAGGTTGAGGTAGCTGAGGTCAGCGGGGAAGGGCAGGGCGTTCCAGGCGTGAGGCCCAGCGCTGCAGCATCGGCCGCCAGCGCAGGAAGAGGCGGTAGATGCGCTCCATCGCCCAGGCCACACCCGGCAGGCGGCCGATCCGGGCCAGCCAGCGCCAACCCGGCAGCGCGGCCCACAGCGCCAGGAACGCTTGCGCGCCACTGAGCAGCGCACCGTCGCGGCCGCGCACGTGAAAGCGCACCAGCAGTTGCTCGCGCGTGGTACCGGGCGGCAGCGGCAGCGCAGCGTTGCTGACATCGGCAAAGCACACCGGCGTGTTCGGCCGCAGGCCGCGATAGACGCCGATCTCGCGCCGGCACAGCGGGCATGCGCCGTCGTACAGCACGGTCAGCGGCGGCAGTTCGTTGACGGGTTCGATCATCGTACGAGGACCTCGTTGACGGCCAGCAGGTCCGCGGCCGAGTCCAGGCCGCGCGAGGCGCGGGCCCACCATTGCGAGAAGGAATCACAGCGCCGGTCGACCGGCGGAAACAACGCCGGCGCGGGCTCGCACTCGGCCCAGCGTGCGAGCCAGGGCGCAAGATGGGGCTCGGCGATGCTGCGCACGCTGCGCGCGCCCTTGAGCGCAGCGCCGATAGCGGCGGCGTCACCGTGCCAGCGCACCGCGGCGAGCTCGGCCATGCGGCTGCCGACGAAGCGCCAGCGCCGTTCGCTCCACGGCCAGGCGCGGTGAAAGTCGGCCAGGAAAACGCCGATCACCACCGTGTCGGTCGGTAACGCGGCCGGCAGTTCGCCCAGGCTCCAGGGGTGCACCAGCCAGACATCGCGGGCGGCGACGGCAGCGGCATCAGGGGCGGTCGAGCCGAGTTCTTCCGGCGGCTCGGCACCAAAGATGGGTTCGCCTGGCCGTGGGCTGCGGGGAAAAGCCTCGTATTCGCCTTGCGGCTGCCGCTCGGCCTGTCGAGAAGCCTGACGCGCCAGGCGGTCGAGCGCCTCGTAGGAGGTGTCGATCACGCTGCCCGGGCTGTGCCACGACGCCGGTGCGTAGCGAGCCACGTTGTCGGCGTTGAAGAGATAGGGCTTGCGGCTGCCGGTGCCGGCCACCCATTGCCAGCTGAGGTGATTGCTGGCCAGGTCGCCGTCGAGCAGGTGGCCATACAGCCAGTCGGCGCCGGCTCGCCAATACACCTTGCGCACATGCACCACGTAGCTGGCCAACCACATGCGCGCGTGGTTGTGCAGCGTGCCGGTGGCGTACAGCGCACGCACCGCCTCGTCGACCACCGGCACGCCGGTGCACGCCTGGCGGATGTCGGCCGGCAGCGCGTGGGCGTAAGCGTTGTCGGGCAGCGGGCCTTCGTGCAGCGAGCGCAGGATGGCCTCGCCGCGGTGCTGCCAGACATTGCGGAAGTAGGCACGCCAGCCGAGTTCGAAGACGAACTTGTGCTGCATGTCGAGCGCATGGCGCGCGGCCACACCGGCCAGAACTTCAGTGAGCGTGACGAGGCCATGGGTGATGTAGGGCGACAGGTTGCTGACGGCACCGTCGAGCGCGTTGCGGGTGCGTGCGTAGGCGGCCGGCCGCACGGCGGCGATGCGGGCACGGGCCGCGGCGAGCGTGGGTGCGAAAGTCTCAGCCATGCCGAGTGACCCCAGCGGCCCCAACCCCCGCGCCTACCTCGCCGCGGCGGATCGCCGCGGCGCGTTCGCCCACCGCCTGCTTCTGCGCGTCGGTCAGCCGCGCCACGTTCTTCACCTGCAGCGCCATGCGCGGGTTCTTCGCGAGCGTCGCCTCATGGCGCATCAGGAAGTCCCAATACAGGGTGGTGAACGGGCACGCGCTGTCGCCAGTGCGCTGCGCCGGGTCGTAACGGCAGCCCTTGCAGTGCGGGCTCATGCGCTGGATGTACTTTCCGGTGGCGATGTAGGGCTTGCTGCCCATCACGCCGCCATCGGCGTACTGGCTCATGCCCAGGGTGTTGGGCAGCTCGACCCATTCGACGGCGTCGACGTACACCGCCAGGTACCAGGCGTGAACCTGCCTGGGCTGCACACCCAGCATCAGCGCGTACAGGCCGGTGACCATCAGGCGCTGGATGTGGTTGGCGTAGCCGTGAAGGAGCGTCTGCGCGAGCGCGTCGCGCAGGCAGGCCATGTCGGTCGCGCCGGTCCAGTACCACGGCGGCAGGTCTTCCCGGGCGCCCAGCGCATTGCGTTCCAGGTACTGCGGCATCTGGGTCCAGTAGATGCCGCGCACGTACTCGCGCCAGCCCAGGATCTGGCGGATGAAACCTTCGACGCTGGCCAGGGGGGCGTGCCCGTCGCGGTACGCCGCTTCAGCCGCAGCCACCACCTCGCGCGGGTTCAGCAGCTTCAGGTTGAGCGCCGCCGACAAATGGGCGTGGTAAAGCCACGGCTCGCCCGGCCACATCGCGTCCTGGTAGCGGCCGAACAGCGGCAGTCGCTCCTGAACGAAGGCCTGCAGGGATTGCAGCGCCTGCGCGCGCGTGACCGGCCAGGCGAAACTGTCCAGCCGGCCGGGGTGCGAAGCGAATCGGGTTTCGACAAGCTCGATCACCTCGCGGGTGACGGCATCGGGTTCGAAGCAGCTACGCGCCGGCACCGCGCCCGGGCCGGCCGCGCCAAAGGCTTCGCGGTTCTCGGCGTCGAAGTTCCACTGGCCGCCGACCGGCCCGGCGCCCCGGTCATCACGCTGCATCAGCACATCGTGGCGCTGGCGCTGCTCGCGGTAGAAGTACTCCATGCGCAGCGACTTGCGCGCCTTGGCATGGGCGGCGAATTCGCGCACGCTGCAGAAGAAGTGGCGGTCCTCCCGGATGTCCAGCGGCAGGCCGTTGACTTCGGCCACGGCCTTGATCATCTGCAGTACTCGCCAGTCGCCCGGCTCGGTCATGACCAGGCGGTCAGGCCGCAGGCGCAGGACGTCGGCCTGCAACTGCGCGCCCAGGCCATCGCCGTTGCCCGGTGTATCCAGACGGCGGTAGTGAAGCGGGCGCCCGGCGGCATGCAGGGCCAGCGCGAAGTGCCGCATGGCGGCGAGGAACAGCGCCGTGCGTGGCTTGCTCGACCACACGTGGGTCGACTCCTCGGCCGCCTCGGCCATCCACACGGCGTCGTGCTCGGCATCGAAGCCGTCGAACGCCGCCGCGTCGAGATCGAGCTGGTCGCCCAGCACGATGATCAAGTTGCGCAGTTCAGCCACGCGCCGCCTTGTTGCGTCGACAGGCTGCAGAGCAGTACCTGAGGTCGGCCCAGTTCTTCGCCCAGCGGCGGCGCCAGCTCATGGCGAGGCCGCACGCCGCACAAGGCTTGCTCGGCAGCGCGGCCTTGTTGCCGCGAAAACCGGCGCGGCGCGCCGTCACCGTGAGGCCTCGCGGGGGGCGGTCGTGTTCACGCCTTCTTCGCCCAGGCGCTGCACCAGCCGGTCGCCGCCACCTGCCTGGTGCCAGCGAGCGGGCAGCCGCCGGCCGTCTCGGCTGCCTTGCCCTGAAAGAGCGCGCAGTCCTGGCCGGCAACGAACTTCGCGAACTTCTTGACGTCGACGCGCCTGGCATCGGCCACATAGCCCAGCGCCACGGCCTGGGCGTCTCTTTCGTCGAGAGAGGCCTGGGCCTGAACGCGAGCGGCGAGTGCCGTGCCAGAGGCCGCCAGCGTCATCAGAAGCGCGCGACGGGACACGGGCCGATTCATCGAGACTCCGAGGAAGGGCGGGGGGATGAAAGAAAAAAACCGTCAAGCGACGAGGCGCCGGGATGCGTCTTCAGAGGCGAATGCATTGGGCGCATCAGCCACACCGAGTGCACGCTGCCGCAGCGCTTCGCACGGCGCTGCCCGGACGACGAGGCCCCTCGACGCCAATGCCGCCGAGGACGACTCCGCAGACGCCCGGTCTCGCGCATCGCGGCGGTTCCAGCGCGTGCTCAGGAAAGCCTCGAGTCGCGCCGCTACCGCGTCCTCGAGCAGGGAGCAACTCACCAGAATCGGTTCCCGTGTGTCACGGTCATTTCAACTTACGGAACTCAATGACCGTCAAGCCCAAGCCGACAATAAGCAAACCGAAAACGACGATGCCCCACACCAGAAGATCGATGGCGATCACCGTTGTCTCCCCATCAATGCGGCGAGCTTGAAGTAAATCCCAAAGCAGAAAATGGACGGGATCCAGATCGCCGTAAATATCGCCTGCTCGCGGTCCTGCACCGCAAACCAAAGATAGGCGGAGATGAAAAACGAGATCATCACAGCCAAGAGAATGAAGTAGTCCGATTTCCTGAACATCTGAGCTCTCCTTCTGATTTCACTTCTCGAGATAGTCCACGACGCCGTAACCCACAGCGCTCAATAGACACCCGGCTATCGCAACCGAGCCAATCACGCGAATGCCCGACGAGATCCCGATCGCGAAGAACTCGGCGGGGATCAGCCCACTTGAGCCGAGTATCAGGCCCACGCAGCCAATGCTGGTCAGCGAGTTGCCGACGAAAATTAGAAGCCTGGACATGAGCCGAGTGGCGGTGATCATGCTCAGTTTCAAACTCCGGCAGCGGGGAGGCCAACGCATCTGGCCGCTTCATCCGCTGGCGTGAGGCGGCCGACGATCCTACGGCGACGCATTTCGAGTGGGAGCCCTTCCTGCCTGCCGGCGGCGAGCAACATCCCGAACTCGCCAAGCGCGGCAACGCCTAGGGGCACAAGTGCGGTTGCCCGCAGGGGCTCTCGTTCGACGCGCGCGGAGTGTTGTCGACCCTGACCCGCGCGATACGAAGCGCAGGCCCGAACGGCACGTCCGCGAGCCGCCCGGCGCGCGAGCCCCGCGACGCCCCGTGCAGCCTCGAACTCGGCCGGGCGCACGAAGCGGCGCAACGAGTGAGTGCCACGCGGCAGGACGCGGAGGACGAACACGGCGTCGCGCGTGAGGCCGGACCCGGGCGCGGCGGGATCGCTGCAGGCCGCATCTGCCGGGGTAATCGCGTCCGCGCCGGCACGAGCGCCGTATTGGGCGATGTCGCGCATGCCCAGCGGACAAGCGCCATCTCGGTACACGGTGAATGCCGGCTGGAGCATCTGCATCATTGACTCTTGAAGCGAATTTAACGAATGATATCGGAAATGTTTTGACTTTGTCAAACTATCAATGGCAAAATTAACAGACATCAGGGGCAAAAGCTATTCAATATCGAGCGATCATGACAGGAAACGAGACAGAAGTGTCCCCAGTGACTCAAATCGCTAGTTACCGCAGCGGCTCCGCCGCACGCCTCGCCGGCATTCCCGTAGCCACTCTGCGCGTCTGGGAGCGCCGCTACGACGTGATCGGCCCGAGCACCCGGCCGAGCGGCCACCGGCGCTACTCCGCCGAAGACATTGCCCGCCTTGCGCTGGTGAAGGCGCTGGTGGACGCGGGCCACCCGATCGGCGCCGTCGCGCACTTGCCGACGGAGAAGCTCCGCGCGCTGCGCGGCGCGCCCGCCACCTTGCCCGAGGCCGCGGGCGGCACGCCCGCGCGCATCGCGCTGGTCGGCGACTCGTTAGCGGCGCAAGCGGCCGCGCGCGCCGGCGCGTCCCCCGGCGTCGTCGCGGTCTGCGCGGCGCGCGCCGGCGCCGCCGACGTACTGCGCGGCGTCGCGGCCGACGTGCTCGCGGTGGAGCTCCCCGCGCTGCGCGAGGACGCGGCGGCCTGGGTCGAATCGCTCGCCGCGCAGGTGGGCGCGACGAGCGTCGTCGTGGCTTATCGCTTCGGCACGCAGGCCGCCGCCGCGGCGTTGCGCGCCCGCGGGCACGTCGTGGTGCGCGCTCCGCTCGACCTCTCGGAGATCGCCACGCTCGCGTCCCTCGCGTCGACCGAGATCGCTCTGCAGCCGCTCGCACGGGCGCCGGCGCCGCGCTTCGACGAGCCCACCCTCGCCGCGCTCGGTGCAGCGGCCACATCGATGTACTGCGAGTGCCCGCGCCACGTCGTGGAGCTGCTGCGCAGCGTGAGCGCGTTCGAGCACTACAGCGCCGAGTGCACCAATCGCAGCCCCGCCGACGCCGAGTTGCACCGCTATCTCGAGCGCGTGGCCGGCACGGCGCGCACGCTCTTCGAAGAGGCGCTCGAGCGTGTGGCGCGCGCCGAGGGTCTCGCGCTGCTGCCCGCGCCGGAGAGCGGCCGTGGCTGAGGTCGCGCTCGTCGTTGGCACGCTCGCCGCGGCGCTGCTGCTCGGCTCGATGGCATTCTTTTCAGCGGTGATGGCGCCGCTCGTGTTCATCGAGCTCGACGCGGTCACCGCGGGGCGCTTCATCCGCAGCGTGTTCCCGTGGTACGCGCTCGTGGTGCTGGTCCTCGCCGCCGTCGCTGCTGCCGCGCTCGCTGCGGACCGGCCTGTCGACGCCGGCATCATGGCAGCGGTCGCGCTGGCGGCGTCGGTGTCGCGGCAGCTGCTCATGCCGCGGATCAACGCCTACCGCGACCGCGCGCTCGCCGGTGACGCCGCCGCCGGGCGGCGCTTCGACGCGCTTCACCGCGCTTCCGTCTGGATCAACGCCGCGCAGCTCCTCGCTTCCGGCGTGGTCATGGCAAGGCTCGCCGCAACCTGACGTGCGTGCGCCGGCGGGGCGGCGACCGTATGGGTCCCGGTTCCCCACTCGCGCATCGGAGCCGCCGTGGACGCTGCCGCCTCGAAGACCGTGCGCACGATGGTGGAGACACTGCGCGTCTGCGAGCGCCGCGACGGGTTGACAGACCCAGAGCTGTCGCCGAGCAGTCTGCGTCTGCATCGGGCCGACGCCGTGTGCGAAGCATGGGCCACGGCCGGCACCGCGTTGCTGCGCGAGCCGCCGCCCGACGCGGTGCTGGCGCAAGGGCTGCGTGGCCTTTCGGTGGCGGCCCCGGCGCCGCAGCCCGCGGCGGACCCGCTCGCGCTCTCGACCGAGCCCGTGCCGCCGTACCGTTGGGTCGATGCGGCCTTGGCCGACTTCGCGGACCAGTTGTCGACGATGGCCTGCGAGTGCCCACGCCACGTGGCCGAGCAACTGGCGCAGGTGTCGCACTTCGAGGCCCACAGCGCCGAGTGCGAGCACCGCGGCACGGCCGACGCCGAGCTGCACGCCGATCTGCGACACGTCGCGGCCGCTTCGCGCGCTCGTTTCGAGGCGGCACTCGAGCATGTGGCGATGCACGAGGGCCTCCACAAGCCGCCATCCCTGCCATCATCGCCAAGGCAAGGCGCCGCGGCTGCGGCACCCAACGCGCGGCGTCCGAAGGCCTCGATGGCCTCGAGGCCGCTCCGTCGGCCCTGAAAGGAGCCCGAAACGCCGGACATCGATTCCGACGGCGTCGCCCGAATTCTCACCTGCCCCTTGCTGACCCCTTACCTGCACCCTGCCCATGCGCCGATTCCTGCTCCTTCTCACACTCGCCACCATGCCCTTGTTCAGCCACGCAATCGAAGAGCCCGACTACGAGGTCGTCAGGAAGTTCGACAACGTGGAGTTGCGCCGATATGCGCCCTACGTCGTGGCCGAGGTGGTGCTCGACACCCCGGCCGAAGACGCAGGCAGCCAGGCGTTCCCCATCCTGGCCGGCTACATCTTCGGCAAGAACAAGGGCGAGAAGAAGTTCGCGATGACGGCGCCGGTGACGCAGACCGTCGCGCCTGTGCGCATGGACATGACTGCGCCCGTGACCCAGGCCGCCGTGGCGGGGGGGACGCTCGTGCAATTCGTCCTGCCCAAGGGGGTGACGCTGGCGACCGCGCCTGAGCCGATCGACCCGCGCGTGCAACTGCGGCTGGTGCCTGCCGGCACTTGGGCGGTCATCCGCTACTCGGGCACCTGGTCGCAGTCCAACTACCTCGAGCACCTGGGTGAGTTGAAGTCAGCTCTCGAGGCGGCGGGCGTGGCCACGCAAGGCGAACCGGTGCTGGCGCGCTACAACTCGCCCTTCACGCCGTGGTTCATGCGGCGCAACGAGATCTGGTTGGCCCTGCGCTGATGGCACCGGACCCATGATCGCCGGTCAAGCCCTGCAGGGAACCTTGCGCGCAACGTAGTAGCCGTAGCTGACGTAGTCGCGATAGCGCTCGTACAGCCCGATCTCGAGCCTTTCCGACTCGACGAGCGCCCTGGCCGCCTCGCTTGAACCGTGGTCCTCGAGAAAGCCCTGAAGGCGCTGCTCCAGCGGGCGGTAGTACGCGTCGAGCCAGCATGTCTCCGGCAGCACGAAGTACCCCAGCGGCGCGTAGCCGTTGCGCTCGAGCACGGCGATCTTGGCAGATGCCGTGGCCACCTCGGGGTACTGGGCGTGCCAGTGGTCCTCGAGTTCCTTCGGTCGCGTCGAAGTGAGCCACGTGAGTTCCGAAACGGCGAGGATTCCGCCAGGCTTGATGAACCGGCGCCACTGCCGAACCCCCGTCTCGAAACCGATGTTGTAGACCGCACCCTCGGACCAGATCGCGTCCAGGGACTCATCGGGGAACGGCAGGGCGTCCATCGATGCCGCATGCGCAGTGATACGGTCAGCGAGTCCCGCTCGGGCGGCTCGGGCCTTGAGCTTCTCGAGGAACTCGGGAAGAAAGTCGACGGCGACCACCTCGGCGTCCAGATCTCGGGCAAGCACGAGTGCCGATGCACCGGTGCCACAGCCAATGTCGGCGATCTGTAGTCCGCGCCTGCCTTTCAGGCCGGACAGATCGATGGCCCGCCGGGTTTGCTCGTCGCCACCCGGACCCTGGCGGTCCGCGTCGAGATGAAGCTGCAGCAGGAGTTGCAGGTCTTCCAGAACAAGGTCTCCTTCGGCCGTGGCCTGCGGCCACGATGACTACGCAGACAAACACCCGCTCGAGCGCGCCTGGCCGGCGAAGCCCATTTTGATCCCTCGGCAACTTGCTCGACTGCCTGCGACAGGACCCGGAGGAGGCGAGGCCGCACCGCCAGCGAGGGCCGCAACCGGCACACGGTCGGCTATGCGGTCAGTGGTGTCGACATCGCCAAGCCCATGGTGCCGCCTTGCGCGTGACAGCAGGGCGATAGACCCTTCGGCCCCTGCGCGAGTCCCGTGGGATGTCCGCCGCCGCATCGGCAGGCTGCATGCCATGGGGATCTGCCGGCGGACGCGGCCCCGCCCCGAAACGCGTCAGCTTGAGTTCAGCGGAGCGACGCTCGCATGCCCCCCTGCAGCCTCTGCGGTCCGTACCGGCATATCACGACCCACAGTGGCGGCAGGTGTTCCGCCTGAAGTAATCTGTACGGAAGATCACACTGACAAATGATTCGCGCGTTCGCGTGCGCCGATACCGAGGCCGTGTTCGTCAGCCGCGCGGTATCCCGCTCTCGCAACGTCGAGCGCTTCGCGAGGCGCAAGTTGCTTCGGATTGCCGCCGCCACGGAACTCGCCAGCCTGCGCCTCCCGCCGGCGGCTTTCCCCCTGCCGTTCCCCTTCCTGCGCGCCTGCGCCGAGGCCGACACCGCGAGGCAGGGGACCGGGGCGGCGCCGTTCGTGGTCGGGGCGATGATGACCGCCGGCTACGCGTCCCTGGCCGAGCGCCTGCTGCAGTCGTGCGAGAAGCTGGGCGTCGCCGCCGCGGTGTTCGAGGTGGCTACGGTGCACCGCTCGATCAGCTGCAAAGGCACCGAGGAACTCGCCTGCACCAAGGCGAACTTCATCCACTTCCTGCTCGACCGCTACAGCCTGCCGGTGCTCTACATCGATGTCGACTGCTACCTGGCCCAGTTCCCGAACCGAATTCCGGCACTGATCGGCAAGGGCGTCGACTTCGCCATCTACAACTGGCTGACCGACGAGGCAAACACGGCCTACCTGCCGATCGGGATCGAGGCCGACAGCGCCGGCGGCCCGCGGCGCGCGCGCAGTCACGTCTACCGCTACTCGCACAGCGTGGACTTCTACGCGCCGGCGCAGCTGATGTGCAGCGGCGCCGCCCAGTTCTACAACGACACCGGCGCGGCCCGGGAACTGCTGCGCCGCTGGCACACCGTCGTGGCGGCCGCGCCGCGCTCGGCCGACGACCAGTGCCTGGACTTCGCCTTCAACAACTTCGCGGCCGAGATCCCGGGGCTGGCTTGTTTCTGGTGGGACCGCGCCTATGTCCGGTACCCCTGGTGGATCGACACGCGGCCGGTGATCGACCACCCGGACATTCCGTCATTCGGCGAGGGCTTCGAGCCGATCGACGGCCTCGAGGGCAGGCAGCGCTACTATCTGCAGCGTGCCCAGGCGCACCCGGCCAGAGGGGCGTTCCCCCGCGACTGCCTCATCGACACGCAGCGCAAAATCCTGCTGCGCCTGCGCCAGGGCCAGTTCGTGCCGGCGGGCTCGGTGCAGGGCGAGCTCTGGCTGTAGTAGCGACCCGCGCCCGATCCATGAACGACACCGCGACCCGCGACGACCAGTTCCCTTGCCAGCGCGGCAGGCAGCGGCAGGCACCTCCGGGCGGCCCGAGCGCCCGAGGCTGTCCGTTCGGTGTGAGCGGCGCGGGCGGACTGCGCACTTTCCGGCATCGCCGGCCGCGAATCCGGACGATGGTCGCTCGCCGATGAATGCGCCCTCGGAATTCCAGCAGGCGCTCGCGCTGTATCGAGCGGGCAACCTGGCCGCCGCCATTGCCCTGCTGCGAACGCTCGCCGACCGGGGCCCGCAGGACGCGCAGGTCCTCTTCTATCTCGGCACGGCGGAACTGCAACGAGGCAACGCCGCGGACGCGGCCGGCCTGCTCGAGCAGTCGCTGCGACTCGCCGCAAATTCCAGCTCGTACAACAACCTCGGGCTCGCCCTGCTGAAGTCGGGCGAGACCGAACGTGCGCTCGACGCGTTCGAGCGGGCGATACGCCTGAAGCCGGCCTATGCCGACGCGCATTACAACCGCGGTGCGGCACTGCAGGCGTTGGGCAGGCTTGGCGAGGCCCTGGCGAGCTACGACCGGGCAATCCAGCTCACGCCGGATCACGCCAACACCCACAACAATCGAGGCGTCGTCCTGAAGGGCCTGAAGCGGCCGGACGAGGCGCTGGCGAGCTACGAGCAGGCGATACGGCTGAAGCCCGACAGCGCCGAGGCGCACAACAACCGGGGCAACGTGCTGAGCGATCTGAAACGGCCCGCCGAGGCGCTGGCGAGCTTCGCGCAGGCGCTGCGGCTGAACCCGGACTACGCCGAGGCGCACAACAACCTCGGCGGGGCCCTGAGCGACCTCGATCGACCGAACGAGGCGCTGCAGAGCTACGAGCGGGCGATACGGCTGAAGCCGGACTACGCCGAGGCCTACGGCAATCGCGCCAAGGTGCTGAGCGATCTCGGCAGGCTGGACGAGGCGCTGCTCGATTTCGGCCGAGCCATGGAACTGAAGCCGGAACACGGGTCGTGGACCGGCGAATGGCTTCACACGAAGCTAAGCATCTGCGACTGGACGGATTTCTCCGCCGCCACCGAGCGCATCACCAGCGCGATCGACGCCGGCAGGAAAGTGGCATCGCCGTTTCTGTCATTGCTGGTGAGCGGTTCCGCGCCGCTGCAACGCAGGGCGGCCGAGATCTGGGTGCACGACGAGTATCCGGGGCAGCGGTCGTCACCGGGCCCGACCGCATGCGCGCGGCGAAGCCGGCTTCGGCTGGCCTACTTCTCCGCGGACTTTCGTTCGCATCCGGTGATGCACCTGGTCGCCGAGATGCTCGAACGGCATGATCGGTCGCGTTTCGAACTGCTCGGGTTCTCTTTCGGGCCGGCGGCGGACGACGAGTGGCGACGGCGCGCGCGCAACTGCTTCGAGGGATTCTTCGACGTCCGCGATAGGCCGGATCGCGCGGCGGCCGAACTCGCGCGCAGTCTCGAGATCGACATTGCGGTGGACCTGAACGGCTTCACGGCATATTCGCGCCCCGGCATCTTCGCCGAGCGCTGCGCGCCGATCCAGGTCGGCTACCTGGGCTATCCCGGAACGTCGGGCGCGCCGTTCATCGACTACATCGTCGCCGACGAGACGGTGATCCCGGAGGAAGCGCGCAAGCACTACACCGAGCAGGTCGCCTATCTGCCGGACTGCTACCTGCCGGGCCGTCGCGACGTCGAGGCCGCGGCGGAGCTTCGCTCGCGGACGGATTGCGGCTTGCCGGAAGAAGGCTTCGTCTTCTGCTGCTTCAACGGCGTCGGCAAGATCGCGCCGCCGGTGTTCGACCGCTGGATGCGCATCCTGCGGCGGGTCGAGGGAGCCGTGCTGTGGCTGGCCGAAGGCAACCGCTGGGCAGCGGCGAACCTGCGCGCCGAGGCGCAGCGGCGCGGCGTGAATCCGGACCGCCTGGTCTTCGCGCCGAGGCTGCCGCGGATGGAGGAGCACCTCGGCAGGATCCGGCATGCCGACCTGTTTCTGGATACGCTTCCCTACAACGCCCACACGACGGCGAGCGACGCACTCAGAACCGGCGTTCCGCTGCTTACGCAGATCGGCACCGCATTTGCCGGACGCGTCGCCGCCAGCCTGCTGAAGACCCTGGACCTTGGCGAACTGATCACGCAATCCGCGGCAGAATACGAGGAGCTTGCCGTGGCGCTGGCGACGACACCGGAGCGACTGTCGGCGATCCGGCGGAAGCTGACGGACCGCATCGAAAGCACGCCGCTATACGAACCGGCACTCCTGGCCGGACAGATCGAGCGGATTTACGAGAAGATGCACGAGCGCTACCTTCTCGGTCTGCCGCCCGCACACATTCCTGCCGAGGGCTTTTCCGAAGGACCCGCTCGATGCGCCCGCCAGCCGTGATCCTCTGCATCGGCCGCGGAAGTCCGGCGACGGCGATGCGAACGAACGGCAGCGGGCGTTGGAGAGGATCGATTGAGGCTTGATCCGCCCATCACGGAGGCGCAGCAGGCGATCACCGCCGAGCACTGGCTGCAGCGTCTGGCCGAGCTGGCCCGGCGGCGAGGG
>Ga0209254_10002736_pt1 | contig 16065 bp, 16 predicted proteins | sample FrelakmetDIP11DI_FD_187148 | JGI IMG/M metagenome (GOLD analysis project Ga0209254, IMG submission 187148) | Freshwater lake sediment microbial communities from the University of Notre Dame, USA, for methane emissions studies - DIP11 DI (SPAdes)... | ecosystem: Environmental > Aquatic >... | reverse complement strand
GCGCCGTGACGCCCGCCATGGGCATGGCGTTGTAGAGGCTGGCCCGCATGCCGCCCACCGAGCGGTGCCCGGCGAGCGCCACGAGGCCGGCAGCCTTGGCGCCCTCGAGGAAGGGCTTGTCGAGGTCGTCGCTCGGCAGCGTGAACGGGACGTTCATCCAGGAGCGGCAGTCCGGCACGACCGGGTTGCGATAGAAGCCGGAGTCGTCGATCGCCGCGTACAGCGCCTCGGCCTTGGCACGGTTGAGCCTTTCCATGGCCGCGAGGCCGCCCTGGCGCTTGATCCACTGGAACACGGCGCCCGCCACGTACCAGCTGTAGGTGGCGGGCGTGTTGAGCATCGAGCCGTCGGCGGCCATCGCCTTCCAGTCGAACACGGTGGGCACATCGGCGCGCGCGCGACCGAGCAGGTCCTCGCGCACGATCACCACGACGAGGCCCGCGGGACCGATGTTCTTTTGCGCTCCGGCGTAGATTACGCCGAAGCGTTGCACGTCGACGGGTCGCGAGAGGATGGTCGACGACATGTCCGCCACGACGGGCACGTCGCCGGTCTGAGGAACGAACGGAAACTCCACGCCGCCGATGGTCTCGTTGGGTGTGTAGTGAACGTACGCCGCACCCTGCGTGAGCGACCACGTCGCTTGCGCCGGGACCGACGCGTACTTGCCGCCGGCGTCCGCCGCGACGTTGACCTTGCAGTAGCGCTTCGCCTCGGCGATCGCCTTCTTCGACCACGCGCCGGTGTTGACGTAGTCGGCAACCGAGTCGGGGCGCGTCAGGTTGAGCGGGATCGCGGCGAACTGCGCCGTGGCACCGCCCTGCAGGAACAGGACCTTGTAGCCCGGCGGGATCACCAGCAGTTCGCGGAGGTCGGCCTCGGCCTGCTCGGCGATGCCGACGAAGGCCTTACCGCGGTGGCTCATCTCCATCACGGACATGCCCTGCCCGCGCCAGTCGAGCATCTCGTCGCGAAGCTGCTCGAGGACCTCGGCCGGCAGTGCGGCCGGGCCGGCGCTGAAATTGAATACACGGCTCATGCGGGCGGGTCTCCCGTTCGATGTTGCAGCGCAGTGTAACAGTCGACCGTCCGGGAACGGCGACCCGAATGGGCCGGACGCGCCGTCGGCGGTGTCAGGCCGGGGCCGACGGCTCCGAGGGGGGTGAGTCCTCCGCGCCGGCGTCGTCGCCAGCCGCCGCGTCCACATCGACGCTTTCCGGTTCGACGGGTTCGACGCCGACGAGCCGCTCCCCGTCGTCGAGACGAATCAGGCGCACGCCCTGCGTGTTGCGGCCGAGCACGGAGATCTCGCCGGCACGCGTGCGCACCAGCGTGCCGCTCGAACTCATGAGCATCAGCTCGTCGGTCGTCGCCACCTGCGTTGCGGCGACGAGGCGACCGTTGCGCTCGGTGGTCTGCATGGCAATCACGCCCTGTCCGCCGCGGCCGTGGCGCGGGAACTCCTCGACCGGGGTGAGCTTGCCGTAGCCGTTCTCGGATGCGGTCAGGATCAGGCCGTCGGCGTCGGGGATGATGAGCGAGATCACTTCCTCGTCGGGCTGCACGCGGATGCCGCGCACGCCCGCGGCCGTGCGCCCCATGGCCCGCACGTCGTCCTCGGCGAAGCGGACGGCCTTGCCGCTGGAACTGAACAGCATGACGTCGCGCAGGCCGTCCGTGATGGCCACCCCGACCAGCTTGTCGCCCGGGTCGAGCGCCACGGCGATGATGCCGGCCGCGCGCGGCCGGGAGAACGCCGACACCGGCGTCTTCTTCACCGTGCCGGCCGCGGTCGCCATGAACACGTAGCGGTCGTCCTCGTACTCGCGGATCGGCAGCACCGCGGTGATGCGCTCCTCGGGCTCGAGCGGCAGCAGGTTCACGATCGGCTTGCCGCGCGCACCGCGTCCCGCCTGCGGCAGGCGGTACACTTTGAGCCAGTAAAGCTGCCCCATGCTCGAGAAGCACAGCAGCGTGTCGTGGGTGTTCGCGACGAACAGCTTGTCGACGAAATCCTCGTCCTTCATCGCGGTGGCCGACCGGCCTCGCCCGCCGCGACCCTGGGCGCGGTATTCGCTCACCGGCTGCGACTTGGCGTAACCACCGTGCGAGAGCGTGACGACCATGTCTTCGGGAGTGATCAGGTCCTCGATCGTAAGGTCGGACTCGTCGGCGTCGATGCGCGTGCGACGCCCGTCGCCATACTGCTCGCGGATGTCGAGCAGCTCCTGGCGGATCACTTCGAGCAGTCGCTCCGGGCGCGCGAGGATGTCGCTCAGGTCGCGGATCAGCTCGAGCAGCTGGCCGTACTCGGTGAGGATCTTGTCCTGCTCGAGTCCGGTGAGCCGATGCAACCGCAGGTCGAGGATGGCCTGGGCCTGGACCTCGGACAGCCGGTACTGGCCATCGTGCAGGCCGAACTCGCTGCCGAGCCCGTCCGGACGCGTCTGGATGGCGCCGGCACGTTCGAGCATCTGCGGCACGACGCCGGACGTCCACACGCGCGCCATCAGGCCGGCCTTCGCCTCGGCCGAGGTCGGCGAGGCCTTGATCAGCGCGATCACCTCGTCGATGTTGGCGAGCGCGATGGCCAGGCCCTCTAGGATGTGCCCCCGCTCGCGTGCCTTGCGCAGATCGAACACCGTACGGCGGGTCACGACCTCGCGGCGGTGCCGAAGGAAGGCCTCGATGATGTCCTTGAGGGTCATCAGCTTCGGCTGGCCGTCCTGCAGCGCGACCATGTTCACGCCGAACACCGACTCCATCGGAGTCTGCTTGTAGAGGTTGTTGACGACGATGTCCGCGTTCTCGCCGCGCTTCAGCTCGATGACGACACGCATGCCGTCCTTGTCGGACTCGTCGCGCAGCTCGGAGATGCCCTCGATGAGCTTGCCGCGCACGAGGTCGGCGATGCGCTCGAGCAGCCTCGCCTTGTTCACCTGGTACGGCAGCTCGGTGACGATGATGGCCTCGCGGCCGTGGTCGTCGATTTCCTCGATCTCGGTGCGCGCCCGAACCACCAGGCGACCCCGCCCGGTCGTGTACGCAGTGTAGATCTCGCGCGCGCCGTTGATGATGCCGGCGGTCGGGAAGTCCGGGCCCGGCACGTGCTCCATCAGCTCGGGGATCGTGATCGCCGGGTTGTCGATGAGCGCGACGCAGGCGTTGATCACCTCGGTCAGGTTGTGCGGCGGGATGTTGGTCGCCATGCCGACCGCGATGCCCGAGGAGCCGTTCACCAGCAGGTTCGGCACTCGCGTCGGCAAAACGGAGGGCTCGGATTCGGATTCGTCATAGTTCGAGACGAAGTCCACCGTCTCCTTGTCGATGTCGGCAAGCAGCTCGGAGGCAAGCCGCGACATCCGCACCTCGGTGTAGCGCATCGCCGCCGGGGCGTCGCCGTCTACCGAGCCGAAGTTGCCCTGCCCGTCCACCAGCATGTAGCGCATCGAGAACGGCTGCGCCATGCGAACGATGGTGTCGTACACCGCCGTGTCGCCGTGTGGATGGTACTTGCCGATGACGTCGCCCACGACGCGGGCGGACTTCTTGTACGACTTGTTCCAGTCGTTGCCGAGCTCGCGCATCGCATGGAGGACGCGACGGTGCACGGGCTTCAGGCCGTCGCGGACATCCGGCAGCGCGCGCCCCACGATCACGCTCATCGCGTAGTCGAGGTACGAGCGCTTCATCTCGTCCTCGAGATTGACGTGCAGGATTTCGCGGGCGATTTCAGCCATGGATGCGGTGCGCTTTTGTTGGGCAGCGACGGGCGGCGCGGGGCCAGCCCAAAGACGCGGAATGATACCATACGCACCCCTTCTCTAGACCCGGTCCGCATGGAGCCCATCGACACGCTCGTCTGTGCCCGCTGGGTGCTTCCGGTCGAACCGGACGGCCGCGTTCTCGACGACCACGCCGTGGCGATGCGGGCCGGGCGCATCGTCGCGGTGGTGCCCGCCGCAGAGGCGCGCCTGCGGTTCGACGCGCACGAGACGATCGAGCGGCCTGACCACGTCGTCCTGCCGGGTCTCGTCAACGCCCACACGCACGCCGCGATGGTGTTGCAGCGCGGCCGCGCCGCGAACCTGCCGCTCGGGCGGTGGTTGCGCATGGCGGGATGGCCGCACGGGCGGCGCCCGGCCGACCCCGAGTTCGTGCGCGACGGCACGGAACTCGCGATCGCGGAGATGCTGCGTGGCGGCATCACCTGCTTCGCGGACAAGCAGCTCTGGCCGGACGTCGTTGCGCGGGCAGCATCGGCCGCACACATGCGCGCCAGCGTGGGGCTCGTGGTCGCGGAGTCGCCCTCGAGCTGGGCCTCGTCCGCCGACGAGTACATCGACCGCGGTATGCACCTGCGCGACGAGTACCTGGGCGACCCGCTGGTCACGACCCACTTCGCGCCGCAGTCAATTCAGGCATCTTCCGATGCGACCCTGGCCCGGGTGCGTCGCCTCGCCGACGAACTCGACGTGCCGGTGGCGATGCTCCTGCACGAGACGACGCTGGAGGTCGAGCAGTACCTGCGCAAATTCGGGCAACGCCCGCTCGAGCGGCTCGCAGGCCTCGGGCTCGTGAGTCCGCAGCTCGTCGCGATCCACATGACGCAGGTCGAGCCCCGGGACATCGACCTGCTGGCGGGCTCGGGTGCGAGCATCGTGCATTGCCCGGAGTCGAACCTGAGACACGGGTCCGGCGTCTGCCCCGTGGCACGCCTGCTCGGTCGCGGGGTTCGAGTGGCGCTCGGCACCGATGGGGCTGCCGCGAATAACGACCTCGACCTGCTCGCGGAGGCGCGCCTCGCCGGACTGCTGTCTGCCGGGGTTGCGGCCACGCCGGGCGACCTCGTCGCGACCGACCTGCTGCGGATGGCGACGCTCGAAGGCGCGCGCACGCTCGGCCTCGGCGAGGTGACGGGCAGCTTGGTGCCTGGAAAGTGGGCGGACCTGTGCTGCCTGAACTTGCGTGCCACACGCAGCTGGCCTGTTCACGACGTACCTACCGCCGTGATCTACGCGACGTCATCGCAGCAGGTCACTGACACCTGGGTTGGCGGCCGGCGGCTGCTCGCGGAATCCCGCCTCACGCTGATGGACGAATCCGCGGTACTGGAGCGTGCCGAAGCGTGGCGCACGCGGCTCGACGAGAACGCGGACGAGGAGACTGGCGACGATGACTGAGCAGTTGAATGCCGACCCGACCGAGCTCGCCCGCTTCGAGGCGTCGGCGAGCCGCTGGTGGGACCCCGACGGCGCGATGCGTCCGCTGCACGACCTCAACCCGGTCCGCCTTCGGTACGTCGAGCGGTGCGGTTCGCTTGCCGGGCTCGCGGTCGTGGACGTCGGTTGCGGCGGTGGCCTGCTCGCCGAGGCCATGGCGCGCCAGGGCGCGCACGTGGTCGGGCTCGACCTCGCCGCTGAGCTCGTCGAGGTGGCACGACTGCACGCACTCGAAGCCGGCGTCGCCGTCGAGTACCGGACCGAGTCGGCGGAGCAGCACGCCCGCTCCAATGCCGCACGCTACGACCGGGTCACCTGCATGGAGATGCTCGAGCACGTGCCCGACCCGGCAGCGGTCGTAACGGCGCTCGCCACTCTGGTGCGCCCCGGCGGCGACGTCTTCGTCTCCACCCTCAACCGGACGCCGCGGGCCTATGCGATGGCCATCCTGGGCGCCGAGTACGTGCTGCGCCTGCTGCCCGCGGGCACGCACACCTATGCCAGGTTCATCCGCCCCTCCGAGCTCGCGACCTGGGCACGGGCCGCAGGGCTCGTGCACGTTGACGTCGCAGGGCTCGCGTACGACCCCTTCTCCCGCGCGGCCGCCCTCACCAACGACGCGCGCGTGAACTACCTGATGCACTTCCGCCGGCCGGCCGTGGTCGGCACCCCGGCATGAGGATGCGCCACGAGGCCCTGCTGCTCGACCTCGACGGCACGCTGCTCGACACCGCTCCCGACATGGGCGGCGCGCTGAACCGTCTGCGACTGGAGCACGGTCGCGAGCCGCTGGCCGCGGAGAGCATCCGGCCGGTCGTTTCTCACGGCGCCGTGAAACTGGTGGCCCTTGGATTCCCCGAGGCGACCGGTCCGGAGTTCGAACGCCTGCGGCTGCGGTTCCTCGACTTGTACGCCGCGCATCTCAGCGACGGCACGCGGCTGTTTCCAGGGGTTGAGTCCGTACTCGCGACGCTCGAGGCTCGCGACACGCCCTGGGGCATCGTTACGAACAAGCCAGGTTGGCTCACTCGCCCGCTGCTCGAGGCACTCGGACTCAGCCACCGGGCTGCGTGCGCCGTCAGCGGTGACACGGTCGCGGAACGCAAGCCGCACCCGCTGCCACTGCTCCATGCCGCCAGCCTGCTCGGCATCGCAGCCGAACGCTGCCTCTACGTCGGCGATGCCGAACGCGACATCCAGGCGGGCCGGGCGGCCGGCATGACCACCGTCGTCGCCGCATACGGGTACCTGTCGGCCCACGACGACCCCCACAGCTGGCAGCCCGATGGAATCGTCGAGGTACCTGGCGACCTGCTGGCCTGGATCGGCGGCGAGTCCGTCCGCAGCACGGCCCGTCGGGCGGAATGAATCCGTCGCCGGTCCTGCTGCCGCTGCTAGTCCTGCTGCCGCTCATTGCGCTGGTGGCCGGCTGGCTGCTCGGCCGGCGCCGGGTGCACGGGCTCGAGGTCGAGCTGGCCGTCGCCCGGTCGGAACTCAAGTCGGCGGACGCGCTCGCCGGGGAGCGCGAGCAGGCACTGACACTAGCCGCCGAGCGACTGCGCGCCGGGTTCGACGCCGCTGCGAGCGAAGCCTTGCGCGGCAACAGCGAGATGTTCCTGCAGATGGCCGGGCAGGTGCTCGGCCAGCAGCGCGAGCGCGCCACGCGCGACCTCGCCGACCGCGAGCAGGCCGTGGCCGCGATGCTGTCCCCCGTGCGGGATGCGCTGCAGCAGACCCACGAGCAGATCGCCCGAATCGAAAAGGAGCGTGCCGAGGCCTTCGGCGCGCTGCGCGCCTCGCTCGAGGGCGTGACGCTCGGGCAGCAGGCGCTGCAGCGCGAAACGCGCAACCTCGTCACCGCGCTTCGTCGGCCGGAGGTGCGCGGCCAGTGGGGCGAGATGACGCTGCGCCGGCTGGTCGAACTCGCCGGCATGGTCGAGCACTGCGACTTCGTCGAGCAGGTGCACGTGCCCGGCGAGGACGGCGCGCAGCGCCCCGACATGATCGTCAACATGCCGGATGGACGCCAGCTCGTAGTGGACGTGAAAACGCCCCTCGACGCCTACCTGTCGGCGATCGAGGCGACCACGGATGACGCACGCTCCGTCGCGGCGCGACGGCACGCGCAGGCCGTGATGGAGCGCGTGCGCGCGCTGGCCTCGAAATCCTACTGGTCGCAGTTCGAGCGCAGCCCGGACTTCGTGGTGCTATTCATCCCCGGTGACCAGTTCCTCGCGGCGGCCGTCGAGCAGATCCCCACGCTGCTCGAGGACGCGATCCGGCAGCACGTGATCGTGGCGACGCCGACCAGCTTTATCGCGCTGCTGAAGGCCGTGGCCTACGGCTGGCGGCAGAACGCGCTCGCGGAGAATGCCGCCCGAATCCAGGCACTGGCCGAGGACCTCTACCGCCGGCTCGCGAAGTTCGGCGAGCACATGGGGCGGATCGGCAAATCCCTCGGCGCCAGCATCGACGCCTACAACGGCGCGGTGGGTTCGCTCGAGCGCCAGGTGCTGCCCGGTGCGCGGAAGTTCACCGAGCTCGGCCTGCGGCCGGAGCGGGAGATCGAGGAACTCGCGCCGGTCGAGAAACTGCCGCGCATGCCGCGACCCGAAGATGGGACGCTCGGCGATGGCTGACGGGACGAATCCGTCCGCCACGGACCCAGTGCGTGAGGCCCTTCGGCGCGGCCTGGCACCCGGCTCGCCTCGTCACCTCGCGGTGCTGTTTGCCGAACCCTCCGCGCGGCCGCTGCTCGGTGCCTTGTACTCGTTCGAGGCGGAGATCCGTCGCGTCGTGGCGAGCGCGTCGCACGAGGCGGCGCACGCTCGCCTGCAGTGGTGGCGCGGCGAGCTCGACCGGCTCATCGCGGGTCGACCGTCCCACCCCATTGCGACGGGGCTGAGCGCGCTGCACGGTCGCGACGAGCTGGACCTCGGCCTGCTCCACGAACTGCTCTCGTCTGCCGATCTGGACCTGGCGCGGTTCACCTACCACCACTGGCGAGAACTCGAGGCCTACGGATTCCGTTCAACTGGCGCACTGCAGGTGCTGATCGCCGGGGTGCTGGCCGGCGGGCGGACCCTCTCGGAAGCGGAGCGAGAGTTCGCGCGGCGGCTGGGCATCGGCATCCGCGAGGCGGAGATCCTGCGGGACCTGCCGCTCGACGTCGCGCGCGGGCGCCTGTACGCGCCGCTCGACGCGCTCGCGGCCGCGGAGGTCGATCCCGGATCCCTCGGGCGCCGGGGGACGGATAGGGCATCGGCACGGTTCCTCGCCGACTGGAGGGACCGGATCCGTCGGGAACTGCAGTCGCTGCCGTCGCTACTCGGCACGCCGCAGCTGCGCCGCACGCACCGGCACGGCCTGGTGCTTGCGGCCCTGCATGCGCGCCTCGTCGATCGCCTCGAGCGGGCCGGCACCGGTCCGACCGGCAGGCTCGATCTCGAACCGTTCGCGCAGCTGTGGACCGCCTGGCGCACGGCGCTGCGTCACGCCTGAACACCGGGCCTCTTTTATGGAGACACGACCGTGCCGACCGATCCAGACGTGAAGTCCTACGCCGCCCCGCCCGGTCTGCTGGAAGGCCGCGTCATCCTGGTGACCGGAGCCGGAGGCGGGCTCGGCGGCGCGCTCGCGACGGCTTGCGCAGCGCTCGGCGCCCGCGTCGTGCTGTGCGGACGAAAGGTGCCGAGGCTCGAGCGCGTCTACGACGCCATCGTGACCGCCGGCGGCCCGCGACCATCGATTGCGCCGCTCGACCTCGAGAGGGCCGACGCGGCGCACTACGAGACGCTCGCGGATGCGGTGCGCAACGAGTTCGGCCGGCTCGACGGACTCGTGCACGCCGCCGGCCTGCTCGGCGAACGCGCGCCGGTAGAGCACTACGACGTGGTGACGTGGTTCAAGGTCATGCACGTGAACGTCAATGCAGCGTTCATCCTGACCCGCGCGTTGCTGCCGTTGCTGCGCGCGTCGGAGGACGCCTCGGTGGTGTTCGTGACCAGCGGGGTGTCGGTGCAGGGACGCGCGTACTGGGGCGCCTACGCGGCGTCGAAATTCGCGGCCGAGGGACTGATGCAGGTCCTCGCGGACGAGACCGACACGCTCACGAGCATCCGCGTGAACAGCGTCAATCCCGGGCGGATGCGCACGTCGATGCGTGCGAAGGCTTATCCGGGCGAGGATCCCGCCACCGTGCCCCTGCCGGAGCGAGTGCTCCCGCCCTTCCTCTACCTGCTGGGACCCGAAGCACGCGGGACTACCGGCCGCCGCTTCGAGGCGCAGTAGTCCGCCGGTCGCGCGCGGCGCGCGCGGGCCCTCGCGGACGGGGCGGCTTCTTGCGCCCCGCCAGCGCCAGCAGGGCATCGAGCTGCGGGCCGTCGACGTCGCGTGAGCGACCGCGCGGCAGGTCGCGCGGCAGCGCAAGCGGCCCCCAGCTTACCAACAGTGTCCGGCTCACCTTGAGTCCCACGCCATCGAAGAGCGCGCGCAGCGCGCCGCGCCGCAGGGGACGCTCGGCGGCGACTCGAAACCAGACGTTCGTCCCCGCACCCTCGAGGCGCTCGACCGCCGAGAACGATACCGTTTCGCCGGCCACGTCGATCTGCAGCGGCATGGCAGGCCAGTCGTCCGCCTCGCGCGGGCGGAGCACACGCACGCGGTACTCGACCGGCTGCAGGCCGACGTTGCGCGCGATGGCGGAAGCGAGCGTCCCGTCGTTGGAGAGGACCAGCAAGCCCTCTTCGCCGAAGCCGAGCGGGTTCACCGGCAGCCAGCGGCCCGAGCGCAGCGACGGCAGCCGGGTCTCGACGTCGGCTCGATCGTCGCCCTCGCGGCCACGCGTGATCTCCCCGCCAGGCTTGTGATAGAGGATGACCCGAAGTGTCGGCGCCGCCGCAAGCCGCTTCGAGACGTCACGTCCGTCGACGGTGATTCGGTCGGAAGTCCGTACGCGCTGGCCGACTTCGGCGGGACGACCGTTGACGAGCACCCGCCCGGCACGGATCCAGTCCTCGACCTGCCGTCGCGACCCGATGCCGTGCTGGGCCAGCAGCTTGTGGAGGCGCTCGTCCAAGCGGGTAGTCAGCTGCGTTCGTCGCGGGAAGGCGCTGCGACCAGCGTCGGGACCTGCTCGGGCTCGGACACCGACTCCGGTTCGTCCTCCTCGGTAGAGGCCTCCTCTTCCTGCGAGTCGCCGACGAGCGGCGCAGGCAGCGCCGGGATTCCCGGGACAGGCTCGCCGCCCGGGAACTCGAGCTGCAACTTGATGTCGTCGAGATCGCGCAGCTCAGCGAGCGTCGGCAGGTCATCGAGGCTCTTCAGCCCGAAGTAATCGAGGAACTCGCGCGTCGTGCCGAGCAGTTCCGGGCGGCCGGGAACCTCCCGGTGTCCGACGACCCGGATCCAGCCACGCTCCTGCATGGTGCGCATGATCGTCGTACTCACGGTGACGCCGCGAATATCCTCTATTTCGCCGCGCGTGATCGGCTGCCGGTAGGCGATCAGCGCCAGCGTCTCGAGCAGCGCACGGGAGTAGCGGCTCGGCCGCTCCTGCCACAGGCGCGAGACGACCTCCGCGAAGGGCGGTCGCACCTGCAGGCGCCAGCCGCTCGCCACTTCGCGCAGTTCGAATGCCCGCCCGGCGCACTCGGCGTCGAGCTCGACGAGCGCGGCACGGACCTCCTCCGCGGTCGGCCGCTGGGGCTCCTCGAACAGCTCGCGCATCTGTTCGAGGCCGACCGGCCGGCCCGCCGCAAGCAGCACCGCCTCGAGCACTCGTGACAGGGGGATATCGTTCATGGTTCGTTCCGGCTGGCGATCTCGGCGCGGTCGTTGTCCACCACCAGCGTGACGTGCCGAGGTGCGCCGGCGCGAACGTGGATCGGGGCGAACGGCTCGGCCTGGACGATCTCGATGAGCCCCTCGCGAAGCAGCTCGAGGACGGCCGAGAAGGTGACGGTCACGCCCATCCGGCCCTCCTCCGCACGGAACAGCTGGGTGAACTCGACGAACGCCTGGCTCCTCAGGGCGCCGAGCACGTCCGACATGCGCTGGCGCACCGACAGCCGTTCCCGGCTCACGTGGTGGTGCGCGAACATGTCCACGCGCTCCATCACGTCCCGGAGCGCGACCAGCATTTCCTGCAGCGTCACCTCCGGCAGCAGGCGCACGACGCGCCGTTCGCCGAGCTCAGCGGACGCCGGGAAAGTGTCGCGGTCGACGCGTGGCAGCGTCTCGATGTCCAGGGCGGCCTGCTTGAAGCGCTCGTACTCCTGCAGCCGACGCACGAGTTCGGCGCGCGGGTCGTTCCCCTCCTCGCCCGACTCGCTCTGTGGCCGCGGCAGCAGCATGCGCGACTTGATCTCGGCGAGCGTGGCCGCCATCAGCAGGTACTCGCCGGCGAGCTCGAGCTGCAGCTCGCGCATCAGCTCGATGTAGCGCATGTACTGCCGGGTGATTTCGGCGATGGGAATGTCCAGGATGTCGAGGTTCTGTCGCCGGATCAGATAGAGCAACAGGTCGAGCGGGCCCTCGAAGGCCTCGAGGAACACCTGCAGGGCCTCGGGCGGGATGTAGAGGTCGCGCGGCATCTGCGTGACCGGCTCGCCCTCCACGACCGCGAATGGCATCTCCGTCTGCTCGGCCAGATCGGCCGTCGGCGCTTCCACCGCGGGTGGCGGGCCGCCTTCGATCACGCGGAGGTCAGGCTTGCTCATGCGGGCTCCTCAACGGTAGGCCAGGCCCATGGCCTGCTTGACGTCATCGAGCGTCTGGCCCGCTACGGCGCGCGCCTTCTCGCAACCCTCGGCGATGATGCCGCGCACGAGATCGGGATTGTCCTCGTATTCCTGCGCCCGCTGGCGCATGCCGGTCACCTCTTCGACCACCCGTTCAATGAGCGGCTTCTTGCACTCGAGGCAACCGATGCCCGCGCTGCGACATCCGCTTTGCACCCAGGCCTGGACGTCCTCGCCCGAGTAGAGCTTGTGCAGGTCCCAGACCGGGCACTTTTCCGGATCGCCCGGGTCGGTGCGCCGCGCGCGCGCTGGGTCGGTCTGCATGGTCCTGAGCTTCGCGGCGACCGCCTCGGGATCCTCGCGCAGCCCGATCGTGTTGCCGTACGACTTGGACATCTTCCGCCCGTCGAGGCCCGTGACCTTCGGCGTCGCGGTGAGCAGCACATCCGGTTCCGGCAGGATGGTGCGGCCGGAACCCTCCAGGTAGCCGAGCAACCGCTCGCGGTCGGCGACTGTCAGGCGCGAGTTGCCCTCCAGCAGGCGATGGGCGCGGTCGATGGCGTCGTCGTCGCCCTGCTCCTGGAAGCGACGGCGCAGGTCGCCGTAGAGCGCCGCGTTCTTGGCGCCCAGGTTCTTTACGGCGCGCTCGACCTTGGCCTCGAAGTCCGGCTCACGGCCGTAGATGAAATTGAAGCGCCGCGCGATCTCGCGTGTGATCTCGACGTGCGCGACCTGGTCCTCGCCGACCGGCACGTACATCGGCCGGTACACGAGGATGTCCGCGCTCTGCAGCAGCGGATAGCCGAGGAAACCATAGGTGGCGAGGTCCTTCTCCTTGAGCTGCTCCTGCTGATCCTTGTAGGTCGGCACCCGCTCCAGCCAGCCGAGCGGAGTGATCATCGAGAGCAGCAGGTGCAGTTCGGCATGCTCTGGAACGCGGGACTGGATGAAGAGCGTTGCCACGGCCGGGTTCAGCCCGGCAGCGAGCCAGTCCACCACCATCTGCCACACCATCGCCTCGATCTGGCGAGTGTCCTCGTAGCCCGTCGTGAGGGCGTGAAGGTCGGCGACGAAGAAGTAGCAGTCGTACTCGTACTGCAAGTCGGTCCAGTTCTTCAGGGCGCCGTGGTAGTTGCCCAGGTGCAGCGTGCCGGTCGGGCGCATTCCGGACAGCACGCGCCGCAGCGCGGAAGCCGATGAACTCAAGCGCTCACCCCGGCGCAGGATGCCAATTTAAGGACCTCAGAAATCATGGACTTGGAGCCGATTCGTGACCGCTGTTGGAGGCCCGGCCGGCCTCGGACGCCGAACGGAGCGCGGATTATACGCAGGCACGCCGTGCGCCGCCGTCATTCGAAATTGCTGACGTCGCCCTTGCCCCGCCGAACCACGATCGGCGCCGTCCCGGACAGGTCGATCACGCTGCTCGGCTCGAACCCGCAGGGTCCCCCGTCGATGACCACGTCCACAGCGTGCTCGAGGCGCTCCTTGATCTCGTGCGGATCGGTCATGGGCGTGGGCTCGCCCGGCATCAGCAACGTCGAGCTCATGATCGGCTCGCCCAGTTCGGCGAGCAGCATCCGCACGATCGGGTTGTCCGGGACGCGAATGCCGATGGTGCGTCGCTTTGGGTTCTGCAAGCGCTTCGGGACCTCACGCGTTGCCTCCAGCAGAAAAGTGTAGGGCCCCGGCGTGAACGCCCGCAGCGTCCGGTACTGGGTGTTGTCCACCCGTGCGTATTTCGCGATCTCGGACAGATCGCGACAGACCAGCGTGAAGTTATGGTTCTTATCCGCGGCCCGAATGCGCCGGATACGCTCCATGGCCTCCTTGTCGCCGATCAGGCAGCCAAGCGCGTAGCTCGAGTCGGTCGGATAGGCGACGACGCTGCCATCGCGCATGGCCGCGACGGCCTGCCGGACCAGCCTCGGCTGGGGGCTGACGGGATGAATTGAGATGAGGAAAGCCACGTTCGGCGCAATTCGTTGGGCGCGGGAAGGGACTTGGCTATGATACGCGCCCCGGGCTCGGCGCCGAGCCCACCCTCGACGCTCACTTCATGCAGTTTCTGGTCGACCTTCTTCCGGTCATCGCGTTCTTCGTCGCCTACAAGCTTGCCGACATCTACGTCGCGACGGGCGTGTTGATCGTGGGCGTGCTGATCCAGACGGCCGTGAGCTGGATCCGGCACCGGAAGGTGAGCCCGATGCTGCTGACCTCCGCCGTCCTCGTCCTTGTGTTCGGCGGGCTGACGCTGCTGATCCACGACCCGGTGTTCATCAAGTGGAAGCCCAGCATCGTGAACTGGCTGTTCGCGGGCGCGTTCCTGCTGAGCCAGTTTCTTTCCGGACCAACCATCGTGCAGCGGCTCATGGGCGAGAACGTCACGCTCGACGACGGCAGCTGGAAGCGCCTGAACCTCGCCTGGGTCGGGTTTTTCCTGGTCGCTGGCGCGCTCAACCTGTATGTCGCTTTCCGGTACGACGAGGCCACCTGGGTCAACTTCAAGCTGTTCGGACTCATGGGCCTGACCGTCGTCTTCGCGCTCGCGCAGGGCTTCTGGATCGCGCGCAAGGCCGAGACGGCGGACGCGGGCACGCGCTGACATGTTGTACGTGATCCTCGGCCGTGATGCGCCCGGCGCGCTCGAGATCCGCCGGCGCGTCCGTGCGCGCCACCTCGAGCGGATCGACGTCCTCGCGCAGGCCGATCGGGTCGTCCTCGCCGGGCCCTGCCCGGCCGTGGATTCGCCGGACCCGGGCAGTGCCGGCTTCAGCGGCAGCCTGATCGTCGCGGAGTTCGAGTCGATTGAAGCGGCTCGCAACTGGATCGCCGGCGACCCTTACGTCACCGAGGGAGTCTTCGACGCCGTCGAGGTGAAGCCGTTCGTGCAGGTACTGCCGTGACCGCCACGCGGCTCGAACGGCTGACGAGTCGACTGCAGGCTCTCGAACCCGACGGGCTCGATGTAGTGGACGACAGTCGTCGCCACGCCGGGCATGCGGGCGCGGCCGACGGTCGCGGGCACTTCTCGGTGATGGTCGTGTCGAAGCGGTTCGCAGGGCTCAGCACGCTGCGGCGGCATCGACTGGTCTACGAGGTCGTCGGCGACCTGATGGCCACGGACATCCATGCGCTTTCCATCCAGGCGCTCGCCCCGGGCGAGCCAGTCCCCCACTGAATCGAGTTCAACACAGAGGCTTACGATGCGTAATTCAAGATTGCTCCTGGTCATTGCCGCCACCGTTCTCGTTGCGGCCTGCACCCGCCCAGCCGACGAAGGAACCAAGCCGGCCGAGGGCAGCAAGCCTGCCAAGGCGGCCGTCGCCACGGTCAACGGCAAGCAGCTCAGCGCGGAGCTGTTCGATGCGTTCAGTCTTGCCGTCACGGGCGGCGCACAGGAACCCCCGACGGACGAACAGCGCGGACAGATGCTCGACCAGTTGATCAACATGACCCTGGCCGCGCAGTCGGCCGAAAAGGACGGGCTGGCCAAGGACCCGGCGGTGCAGGCACGGCTCGAGTTGCTGCGCACACAGATCCTGGCGGAGGCCGCCAGCGAGCAGTACATCAAGGCCAACCCGGCGTCCGACGAGGAAGTCCGCGCCGAGTACGACGCGCAGGTGGCCACGATGCCCAAGGAGTACAAGGCCCGACACATCCTCGTGGACGCCAAGGAAGCCGCCGATGCGATCATCGTCAAGCTTCAGGCCGGTGGCGACTTCGCGAAGCTGGCCACCGCTGAGTCGAAGGACTCCAGCGCGAGCAACGGCGGCGACCTCGGCTGGTTCTCGCCGCAGACCATGGTCAAGCCGTTCGCCGACGCGGTAGCCGCGCTGGAGAAAGGCAAGTACACGCAGGCGCCCGTCCAGAGCGAGTTCGGCTGGCACGTCATCCTCCTCGAGGACGTCCGCAGTCCCGAGGTTCCGGATTTCGAGCAGGTCAAGCCGCAGGTCGAGATGTTCACCCAGAGGAAGAAATTGCAGGCGCACCTGGAGGAGCTCCGCAAAGCGGCCACGGTTCAGAAGTAGCGCGTTCAGTCAAGATCCAGTTGCGCCAAATACGGCCGACCCTCCTGACGGGAGGGTCGGCCGTTTTCTTTT
>Ga0209254_10002735_pt1 | contig 16071 bp, 11 predicted proteins | sample FrelakmetDIP11DI_FD_187148 | JGI IMG/M metagenome (GOLD analysis project Ga0209254, IMG submission 187148) | Freshwater lake sediment microbial communities from the University of Notre Dame, USA, for methane emissions studies - DIP11 DI (SPAdes)... | ecosystem: Environmental > Aquatic >... | reverse complement strand
CGAGCCGGTGAGCCCTGGGAGTATCCAGGTTGGCTTGTAGAGGTGCCTCTGTACTGGATTTATCAATATGCAGGACCCGGGGGACTCAATCTGTGGACGGCCTTGATGGTCACGGTAACATTTGCCTTTGTCTGGCAAACTTTAAGCGGAGGAGCATTTCTCAGAGCGTTTGTCATTGTTTTAGCTGCGGCTGCCGCAGGTGTATATTGGGCTGCCAGGCCTTATCTTGTAACCTTCTTGCTTGCAGCGATTACTCTGTGGATTCTGGAAAGATACCGCTGGAGGATGCCGGGGAATATTGGGAAATTTGTTTACTGGTTGCCCGTATTAATGGTATTGTGGGTTAATAGCCATGGTGGATTTTTGGTGGGTTTCATGATTTGGGGTATATATTGGATAACAGAAGCTGGATGGCTCGCCTGGGAGACACTCATCAAGAAGCAAAGGTCCTTCAAGCTTCGCTCATTTGCAACGCCGCTATTCTGGGCGGGTTTACTCATGCTCATGGCTGTATGCATCAATCCGTACGGTCCGGAGATGTTGTTGTACCCTTTCAAGACGGTTAGCATTGGTGCGTTGCGCGCATATATCCAGGAATGGCAGTCGCCAGAATTTCATTTGATCTCTGTACAACCCTTTGCCTGGTTAATGCTACTGACATTCGCCGCTGTGGGGGCATCCCGACAAAGATTAGCCTTCATCGATTTTATTCTCGTCGGGCTGTTCTTTTATATGGGTTTGTTGGCTGGTCGGAATGTAGCCTTATTTTCAATAGTAGCGCCTATGGTGCTTACACGACATGCTGCTCCTGTGCTGGATGGTTTAAGCGGATCGCTGGGTTTGCAGACTTCCCCGACTCGCACCCCGAGCAAGCGAGTCTCTCTTTTGAATACCATTATCCTGATCTTACTGGCTGTGGCAGTTGTGTTTAAAGTCTCACTGGTTTATCCTGAAAAGGCCAATATTGAGGCATATAGGGAAAATCTGCCGATGGGTGCGGTTGCATATTTAAATGACAACAAGCCTGAAGGAAGACTGTTCAATCCGTATAATTGGGGAGCATATTTGCTCTGGGCATTGCCAGGTTATCCTGTTTTTGTGGATGGGCGGACCGACCTGTACAACGATGAGATCATCAATAAATGGTTGACAGTGGCACGCGTTGAAGATGGATGGCAAGATATCTTGGAAGAATATGAGATCAATCTGTTGATGATCGAGCCTGGCTCGATGCTCGACCGGACACTGGCCTCAGCGCAGGCGTGGGAGCCGGTGTACCGGGATGCGATTTCTGTAATCTACCAGCGAATCCACCCTAACTCCCCTTTTTGAGGTGACTTCTAACAGATTCATCATGTTTTCTTAATGAGGTTTGAGATGGTACAACCGACAGATCGGGAGAATACACCTACACACTATCGGGCGTTGATCACAGGTGGGGCTGGCTTTATTGGCTCGCACCTGGCTGAAACATTGTTAGCACGCGGTCATCATGTAACCGTTATTGATGATCTTTCTACCGGACGATTTGAAAATATCGGTCATCTGGTTGCCCATCCGCGTTTTCGTTTTGCCATCGATTCGATCACCAATCCACTCGTTTTGGACAGGCTGGCAAGTGAATGTGACATTGTCTTTCATCTGGCTGCGGCGGTGGGGGTGATGCTGATCGTGGATAAACCGGTGCATACCATAGAAACCAATGTGATGGGCACCGAAGCTGTATTGAAGGCAGCCCTGCGCTATCGAGCCAAGGTGTTGATCGCCTCAACCTCAGAAGTTTATGGCAAAGGGAATCAATCGCCTTTCAACGAAAACGATGATATTGTCTTAGGCCCGACCAGCCGGAGTCGCTGGGCGTATGCAGCTTCAAAAATGGTGGATGAATTCCTGGCACTGGCTTATCACCGGGAGAAAAACCTTCCGGTTGTGATTTTCCGTCTTTTCAACACAGTTGGTCCTCGGCAGACCGGGCAATATGGCATGGTTATCCCTCGCTTTGTGGGGCAGGCGCTCCGAGGGGAGGCGATAACCGTTTACGGTGACGGTGGCCAGACGCGTTGCTTTTTACACGTTGAGGATGCTATCGAGGCTATCCTTGCCCTGGCAGATTGTCCACAGGCAATCGGGGAGGTTTTCAACATTGGCTCAACAGAGGAAGTGCGCATCATCGATTTAGCGAAAAAAATCATTCACCTGGTTCATAACCCGGATGAAGCAGCGAATATCCCGGATCCGGAGGAAGAGATTTTATACATCCCCTATGACAAAGCCTATGCAGTCGGGTTTGAGGATATGCGAAAGAGAGTGCCAGACAACAGGAAGCTCCATTCCTACACTGGGTGGGCACCCCGGCATACCCTGGACCAGACATTGCGAGATATTATATTGGCAACACAGGGCGAGCGTAGCGATTAACGAGCCACAATATGGATAAGGACGTGTCTAGAAAGACGCTGACCCAATATTCCTGGTTTGTTCCCCTCATTTTTTTAGTAGCACGATTGATGATCGTCATCACACTGCCGCTGGAGGGCCTCTATGGGTTTGGAGACATCAAACATTTCTACAACCTGGCGCAGCTTGGCTGGCCCTACCTGGAGTATTGGGTTGAATTCCCACCTGTGTTTCCTTATATTTCCTTACTTCTCTACAGGCTTGCTGGCATTCGGGAGCATACCTACTTATATTTATTAGTAATCTTTCTTTCAATGGTTCAGGCTGTTACGTTATTTGTGTTTATCAAACTGTGTGAATTGGCCTATCATGAAAAAGAGGCGCGCTGGCGAATTTTTATGTACGCTATCCTGACGGTCGGATTGGTGTATGGTTGGTGGTATTTTGATCCGCTGGCTGTCTTGTTTACTTTATTGGGCATATATTACATTTTGTCCGGTCGCGATACGCTGGCCGGACTGGCACTAGCAGCTGGAATTCTCGTGAAGTTTTTTCCAATCCTGATTATTCCGTCTGTTTGGCTGTTCACCACGAGACGGCGAGCGCTTAAGCTGACATTGATCGCATTAGGGACGGCTCTGATTGTCTACTTTGTGTTATATCTCTTGTCTCCAAGCTACACAATTGCATCACTGAGCTCGCAGTTCAATAAGGGTTCATGGGAGACTATTTGGGCGCTGATCGATGGGAACTTTAAGACTGGCAATTTCGGTCCTTTGGTGGAGAGGCTCAATCCAATATTTGCTTATGATTTACAGGGTAATCCCGCGCGCTTGTCCCCTCTGTTCACGCTGCTATTGTTTCTGATTGTCGGTGTGTGGATCTTTTTCCGCACCCGCCTGGATGGACCGATCCCTTTGATTGCCTTTATTGGCTTGACGTGGTGCATTTTCTTGATCTGGTCTCCTGGTTGGAGTCCCCAATGGGTTCTCTACCTGATCCCATTTATTCTTCTGACATTAGATGAACGCGACGCCGTACTGATGACCATCATCCTGATCCTGGTCAACCTGCTTGAGTGGCCCGTGCTCCTCTCGCGAGGGTACCAATGGGGGTTATGGCTGACTATTCCGTTAAGGACCTTGGTCATGCTCCTCCTGGCATGGCTATGGTATCAAAAGATTTCTGGGAGGAGATCCCTTCCAGTAAGATCTATCAATTTGCAAGAAGCATCTGATTAACACTGGTAAATTAATCCCGACAGATCTCTCAAATAAGATTATGATCATTGAAACGAGTCTTGCACCTGGAACCCTTATTTCTGGAGAATTGATTTGGCAAACCTGAGATCGGCTATTGGGATCGTCCTGCTTCTACTCCTTATTGGACTCGTAATTGCTGGGCTGACATACGCCAACCTGCGCTTTTCCAATTTGTATCCAGGCGGGAATGATTTCCTGGCTCGCTGGAATGGCGCCCGTTATTGGTTGGTGCAGGGCATCAGTCCATACGACGAGCGGGTCAGCCGGGACACTCAGATGAAGATTTACGGGCATGTGGCAGATCCATCGATAGGTGAGGATAAGAATCATTTTGTTTACCCCCTCCCCTCAATGATATTTTTTGGACCTTTTGGTTTGCTGGATTATCAGTTGGCTCGCGCACTCTGGATGACCACGCTAGAACTGAGCCTGATTGGCCTGGCTATCGTTGGGATCAGGTTGGCAGACTGGAGGTTGAGCCCCTGGAGAGTGGCGATTATCCTGTTATTTTCACTCCTGTGGTATCACGGGATAAGGACAATCATCCTTGGTCAGTTTGCTGCGATCAATGCACTTCTTATTGCACTCGCATTGCTTCTAATAAAAAGGAAGCAGGATTTTGTGGCTGGTTTGGTTTTATCCTTATCAATCGCGAAACCGCAGATGAGTTTTCTCATCTTACCCTATGTCTTGTTCTGGGCATTTTCTGTAAAACGGTGGGAATTGTGGTGGGGGATCTTGACTGGGTTGACAATTCAGATTGGTATCACTCTAGCACTAATGCCCGATTGGCCATCGCAATGGATCAGGCAGGTTTTGGATTACCCGAGCTACACCAATACCGGCTCACCACTATGGATTATCGCAAATACTATGCCAGGGGTTAGCCGCCAGGTCAACTATTTCCTTAACACAATTTTCTTGGGATACTTATTCCTGGAATGGATCATAAGCTGGAGAAAGGACACCAAGCATTTTGTCTGGACTGCATTAATGACGCTGGTTGTTACTAACATGGTTGTCTGGCGAACAGCGACAACCAATTACATGATGATGTTACCGGTATTATTCTATATCCTTGCAATTTGGGAAGAAAGGTGGAAGATCACTGGTCAATTCTTTGCATGGATTTCATTGGCTGGGTTAGCAGTCGGATTATGGGTACTATTCTTGATAACTGTCCAAGGAAACCTCGAACAGCCGATTATGTACTTGCCATTACCCTTCTTCTGCCTGTTTGGATTGTGGTGGGCGCGTTGGTGGGCAATAAAGCCACCCCGCCTGATTATGGAAGACCTAAGCAAGCAATTGGTGGAGTAAATTCAGTACAGGATTATTTAACTCAAGTGACTGATGAGTGAGAAATCGGAATATCAGCAATGCGTTACTGGTCGTCTGCCAATTCGTGGTAACCAGCATGGGTTTTCTGGTTTTTCATAATATGAAAATACCCCGGTCTCTTCTGGCGATAACGATGCTCTCAGTAGCTTGGCTACTGCTGGTTATCAGCTTATATTACGCGGGTCATAAACCGTTTTCCTTAGCCACCATCCTGCGTTTTGCTATCGCTGCCTGGCAAATCATTGTGAGCTTCATGGTACTCGCTCTGGGAGGTGGACTGGGAAAGCGATTAATCCGCTCGTACGAGATTAACCCGCTTGCTATGCTGATGTTGCAGTCTGCTACAGGATTGGGATTGGTCAGCATTGGCATTTTCATCATAAGTTCGTTAATTGGTATAAATAGATACGTCTGCTGGATCATTGCCCTGATGCTAGCATTGTTCTTGTGGAGAGAAACCTTGGCGTGGGTATCCGGCTGGAGAGCTTTAATCCCTGTGTGGGCAGCCAGCGGGCGATTCGGAAAAGCGCTTGGCTTCGGGATCCTGAGCTTGTTACTATGCGCCCTGGTTATCAGTCTGGCTCCACCTGCCAGGTTTGATGCTCTGGTTTATCATCTTACGCTTCCCAAGATATATCTCAGCTCAGGCGATGTAGGTTACATACCAGAGATCATGTTCTGGGGGATGCCTCAGATCGGTGAGATGCTCTTCGCCTGGAGCATGGGTCTGGCTGGCAATGAAACTGCGACAGTGTTAGGCTGGTGGGTGGGGGTGCTCGCTCTATGTGGTCTCATTGGGTATACCGCTGATCGGTTTGGTGGTAGCGCTGGCTGGGTTGCTGCTACAGCCCTGATGGGTGGCTACACTATGACTAAGCTCCTTTCATCCGGTTATGTTGAGTGGTTTTCGATTTTGTTTGGAGTTGGTGTAATCATTGCTTTTGATGTGTGGTGGAACCTGGGTGACAGGGCTGGATTGGTATGGGCTGGCGTCATCAGCGGGTTCGCCATGGGAACAAAATATACGGGTGGGGTTTTATTTATAGCCGGTGTGGGAGTTGTGCTGGTCTATTCACATTACACAAAAGTAGGCTTTAGAAAATTATTAATAAATCTGGCCGCCTTCATGATACCAGCTATACTGGTGCTCTCTCCCTGGTTGGTAAAGAACCTGTTGGCAACGGGTAATCCCTTATACCCGCTCCTTTTTCCCGCGGGGAGCATGGATCGTTTTCGTCTCGAGACCTATCAACTTCCACCCTGGGGAGATTGGAAAGATATCATGCTGCTCCCGATCCGCGCGACCATCGGGGGATTTGAGGGCGCGCCGGGTTATAGCGCCTCAATCAGCCCATTATTGCTGGCATTAGCGCCATTTTCACTTTTGGGCTATAAAAACCGGACGGATAAGCAACGTATCGCAATACTGATCTCTGTCATATTAGGTATTATCGGTATGCTTGTTTGGTTATTAGCAAGCAGATTTTCAGGATTCCTGATCCAGACCCGGATGTATTTTGGGATATTTCCGGCTTATGCTGTTCTGGTTGGAGCGGGCTACCAGGCCCTGGCTGAAATTCGCTTGCCTGGTTTGCGATTGAGGCGTGTTGTAGCAGTATTGGTCAGCGTAGTCTTGGGATTCAACATCCTACAAGTAGCAACAGAATTGGTAAATGGCGGCGCACTTGCGGTTTTGTTCAATGTCGAGACACCGGAAGATTATCTGAACGACAATCTTGGTTGGTATTACCCCGCGGCTAAAGCGATCAGGGACTTGCCCGTTGGTTCCCGGGTATTATTGCTCTGGGAGCCGAGGAGTTTCTATTGCCAGCCCAAATGCGTTCCGGATGAAGTACTGGACAAATGGCGGCACGCCAGGCAAATGGTGGGCGAGCCGGGTGAAGTTCTCGAAAGCTGGCGGGATGATGGTTATACTCACCTGTTATACAATCGCTTCGGTGCAAATTTTATCCGAAGCGATGATGCGCGTTACAACAATGCTGATTGGGTAGCCTTTGATGATTTATTGGCTCGCCTCAATGCCCCGGTGGAATTTGGTAGTGCCTACGAGCTCTATTCGCTGCTGCCATGAAATTTATTAATTATATATTCTTGTTCTTCCTAAGTCTGGGGATTACCTCTTTGGTTGCGATATTTCAGGATTCTCCAGGGTATATGGATGCAGATTATTACTATGCTGGCGGAGTGCGCCTCGCACAAGGATTTGGCTTCTCTGATCCTTTTCTGTGGAATTTTCTTGACGATCCGCAAGGATTACCTCACCCTTCCCATACATACTGGATGCCTTTGCCTTCCATCCTTGTGATGTTGGGGATGGCGTTGAGCGGTGCTGAGAATTTCACTGGTGGCAAGCTGCTCTATTTAATAATAGCGGGATTTATCCCTGTAATCACCTGTGCGCTTGCCTTCTCGCTTACGGGGAAGAAGCAGCATGCTCTGTTGGCTGGCATACTTGCTGCCATTCCTGGTTTCTATTTATCTTATGTGGGAACGACCGATTCATTCGGGCTCTATATGGTGCTTGGAGGTCTGTTCTTGTTCCTGGTCGGCCAACAGAAACGGTTGGGGCATAAACTTCAGGCGTTCTTTCTGGGATTGCTAGCGGGTTTAATGCACCTGACGCGCGCGGATGGTGTCCTGTGGCTGATCCTTGCTTTGCTCACGGTTGTTATTCTTGCTTACCGGTCGAACTTATTGACCCGGTCAGCGCGTCTGGCTAAAAGTCTTAATGCATATGGTCTACCTCTCATCATTTGCTTGACTGGGTATTTTTTGGTTCTTGCTCCCTGGATGTTACGCAACGTTCGTGAATTTGGCGTATTGATGGCTTCCAGCGGGATGAAATCACTCTGGCTGACGGATTATAACCAGCTCTATGCTTATCCAGCGTCGATCTTGACCTTCGGCCAGTGGCTGGAGAGTGGATTCAATGCAATTGTTCAGGCTCGCCTTGTTGCTCTCTCGCAGAACCTTCAAACTGCTGTTGTTGTACAAGGAGAGATATTTCTGGCTCCATTGGTACTCATGGGTTTGTGGCATTATCGCCGGGATTTACGAGTCCAGATTGGAGGGTTGGGTTGGCTGATCACATTTCTGGTGATGACTTTTGTTTTCCCCTTTGTAGGATGGCGGGGTGGATTTTTTCACTCCGGCTCCGCTTTCCAGCCATTGTTCTGGTCGGTGGCGCCGGTGGGGTTGGAGTTATTTGTAGGTTGGGGTGTCAGAAAACGCGGCTGGGTACAGAAACAAGCGACAGTTGTATTTTCAGTTGGAGTAATCTGCTTCTCATTGTTGTTGGCTGCTTTTGCGGTACACAGCCGTGTTATCGGCCCAGATATTAAAAATCCTTCCTGGGGACAGAGTAATCGCCGATATTCTCAGCTCGAACAGGGATTACGCCAGGCAGGTGCGGATGTCAATGAGATTGTATTGGTTAACAATGCGCCCGGGTATTTTGTAGCTACAGGGAGATCAGCAATATCGATACCAGATGGTGATCTGAATATGTCACTGCTCGTTGCGGAGAGATACGGTGCCACTATTTTGATATTAGAAAATAATCATCCACCCGGTCTTGATAGGATTTACCAGTTGCCTGCGGATTATGCTGGAATCGATTATTTAACAACAATCGATGGGGCTCATATCTTCCGAATTATTGAGTGACCCACATGACCTCAAGAAATATATTGTTCTTAATTCTCCTGTCTGCCTTTTCTGTAGGCGCCTATCTTATCGTAAGCTGGTTGACCTATCGGATTGGCTTCCCATTAGACGATGCCTGGATTCACCTTACCTATGCGCGAAATTTAGCTGTTCGAGGTGAATGGGCATTTATCCCTGGGCAGCCCTCCGCCGGCTCAACTTCTCCGCTATGGTCGGGCTTATTAGCTCTCGGTTTCTTTCTCCCGTACGCGCCATACCTGTGGGTCTACCTTCTCGGGACAGTAACGCTCGCAGTATTGGCAATCACTGGATATTATGGTTTCAGGGTGCTTTGGCCCTGTGAAAACGAAAATTGGGCGCTTTTCACCGGTGTTTTGCTGATTGTGGAATGGCATTTGGTTTGGTCCGCGGTTTCGGGCATGGAAACGCTACTATTCAGCCTGCTCGTTTTGGTATCTCTGATCCTGATGGCGGCGAAGTGGAATTATTGGGGTGTCTTGGGGATGCTCATCGGGATCAGCATCTGGCTACGCCCCGATGGATTGACGTTGATCTTTCCGGCTCTCCTGCTTCTCGGTATGGCGCATCTGCCCCACACAAAACTGCGCCATTCGATCTTGCGTTTCGGGTTGGGTTTCATCAGCATGGGTGTACCATACCTTTTGTTCAACAAGTTGATCAATGGCACCTGGCTGCCAAACACCTATTACGCAAAACAAGCAGAGTATGCAATTGAACGGGCGGCACCGTTATTTAGTCGGCTTGGCGAGCAGGTCATCTTACCGCTTGTTGGTGTGGGCATCTGTCTGCTTCCCGGTTTTGTGTACATCTGCTGGAAATCGATCCATAACCGAGATTGGCCTGCGCTTGCCGGGCCGATCTGGGCGGTTGGTTATCTTTGCATGTATGCTCTGCGTCTACCGGTCACCTACCAACATGGGCGATATGTTATTCCAATGATGCCAGTATTTTTTCTCTGGGGGCTGGCAGGCACAGCGCTACTCATCCAGGTCGATTCCTCCGTTCTCTGGAAACGAATTCTCAGTAAGGTATGGCTGATATCTACGGGAATCGTATTATTCTTGTTTTGGGTACTGGGTGCACGTGCTTACGGAAGAGATGTCGCCTTGATCGAGAGTGAGATGGTGGGAACGGCTCAATGGGCGGAAAAAAACATCGAGCCCGATGCCCTGGTTGCTGCGCATGACATTGGTGCACTCGGATATTTTGGAAATCATAAGCTGATCGATCTGGCTGGATTGGTATCTCCTGATGTCCTCCCATTTATTCGGGATGAGGATCGCCTTGCGGGTTATCTTGACGAACAAAAAGCCAGCTACCTGGTGACATTTCCTGGATGGTACCCAAAGCTGGTGACCCTGGCGGAGCCTGTTTATACGAGCGATGGGATCTTCAGTCCACTTCAAGGTGGGGAGAATATGGTAATTTACCGCTGGCGTGGCAGACCTTAAGGATATGTTTGTTGAGTGAGACCTCTCCTGTGCTATACTCGCCATAATCATGTGGCGGAGGAGTTAGCGTTTATTTTCATGGACACCATTTCAGTGATCATTGTGGATGATCATCCTCTCTTTCGCCAGGGGGTTGCTGATACTCTTTCCCTGGAGACAGATTTCCGCATTGTAGGGCAGGCGGAGACTGGCGAGGAAGGATTAACCTTAATACGAAAGATACTTCCTGATATAGCAGTGGTTGACGTAAATTTGCCCGGTTTGAATGGTCAGCAATTAACCAGACATGTGGTCGGAGATAAACTACCAACCCGGATTTTGTTGCTTACAGCATATGACGACGCGGAGCAAAAAATTCATGCGATGCGGGTGGGAGCGGCGGCCTACTGCACTAAAGATATCAAACCTGAAAACCTAGTTGACATTATCAGGCATATTGCCCATGGGCAGTACGTTGTTGGCGATGTTGTCATAGAGAGCACCGATGTTGACCGGTGGATCTCAACGCATATTGACGGTGCGATTCGTCCATACAGCGATCCAGGCGAGCCTTATGAACCTTTGTCGGCAAGGGAGATGGAAGTTCTAACCTACGTTGCTAAAGGGTTGAGCAACAAGGAGATCGCGATGTTCCTTGGAATCAGCCATCAAACCGTAAAAAATCATGTGACGGCAATTCTCAGAAAACTAGGGGTGGAGGATCGCACACAAGCGACAGTTTATGCGCTCAGGCGGGGCTGGGTGCGATTGATTGATCCAGAACTTGATAATCAGGAGTAGATGATGGTGGTATCTGAGCCGCAAGATGAAATCAATGAGTGGGAGATCCTGAAGAACGATATTAAGGATGACTACGAACAAGCCCAACGCGAGCTTAAGGAAATTGAGCTCATGATGGAGCATAGCCAACTTGAAGTGAGCAAGCTTACTCAGCGAAATGCTTCTATCACTGCGCATCTCCAGCAGGTTCAGGGTCAGTTTGACAGTTTGCCCAGAGGCGATATCCGCCAGGCATATGACAATGCGTTGGATGGTCAGCAGCGATTGTTTGTTATGAGGGGACAATTGGAAAAACTACAGAGCGACCATGCTCACCTGGAACGTTATACTACGACGCTGGCGCAAGTGCTCGAACTATTCGATCATAGCGAGCCAGGGAAGAAAAGAGGCGGTGCTCCTAAAGCAACCGTTGAGACCGTTGAGATGATGATTCAGGCTCAAGAAGCGGAGCGACAGAGACTGTCTCGACAGATGCACGATGGACCAGCACAGGCTCTTTCCAATTTCATCCTGCAAACCGAAATTGCAATGCGTTTATTTGATATTGATCAATCAAAAGCACGCGAAGAATTGGAGAGCCTGAAAGGGTCGGCGACTAGTACTTTTCAAAAAGTGCGAGATTTTATTTTTGAGCTTCGCCCTATGATGCTGGACGATCTGGGCCTTGCTCCTACGCTTAAACGTTACATTGACGCAGTCAAGGACCAGTCAGGGGTTGACATACAACTGATGGTGACCGGAATGGAGCGTAGACTCGAGAATTACCTCGAAGTGATGGTTTTCCGAGCAGTGCAGGAGCTGCTGGCGAGCGCCATCCGAGATAGCCACGCCACAAAGGTTACCGTTGATTTAGATGTCGGGGAAAAGAATGTCAAGGTTAGTGTAGACGATAATGGAAAGGGTTTTGATATAGAAGCGCTATCTGATCGCAACAATATGGGGATCAAAGTGATCAAAGAGCGAGTGGAAATGCTGGGTGGCTTCATGGATATCAGCAGCGTTATCAACCAGGGAACGCGCATCACTTTCCAGATACCGGCTATGATAACCGGTGGATTTGCATAATTGCAAGGAATATTTCATAAATTGCCTATTGCAAAATTTTAAAAGCAATTTATAATATAAACAGTCAAGAGTAATTAAGAATTCAATTTGAAAGGAGGTGAAAGCCATGTTGTTCGCACCGAAGGAGAAAGGTCAGGGTCTTGTAGAGTACGCGTTAATCATTGTTTTGGTTGCGATTGTTGTGATCGTCATCCTCGTCATCTTGGGCCCGGCCATCAGCAACGTCTTCAGCAACATCATTGCCAACCTGTAGCAATTGTGTTCCTTCCTATCCACCATGATTTCTTAGGCCCTGCTGGAACGCAGGGCCTAAGAGTTTAATACAACGCCTTCCAATCATGCTGAATTTAGCCTGGCTCGCTTGTTGCACCCATTCAGAGATGAAGGGCAGGCGAGGCGTTTGCTAACAGAACTGTAATCGTTTTGCGTGAATTTATACATTAACATTAGCTAACAAATGGACTTTTAACTATATGATAGGTAGAGTAGTAATTCGATCCCAAAAATAATCAAACGGGAGGCAAAATATGCGTCGAGGGAGAGTTTTCATCTACTTGGCATTGATCATCATCTTAGGCCTTGTCGCCTTTGTGGTGGTCTGGCAACGTTTCTTGGTGCCATCAAACCAGGGGACAACCACAGAAGCACAACCTACGCCTGTAATCACAACGGTAAATATTATTGTGTTGACCCAACGGGTGGCCAGAGGGGCTGCTCTGACAGCAGACGTAATGGGTATGATCCCCATCCAGCAGGAGCTGTTTATTCAGGGGATGTTCACAAATATCAGTGATGCCGAGGGGAAACTGGCAAAGTTTGATCTCGATTCTGGCATTCCTCTCACCAGCAGCATGGTTGTGGATAGTGCAGAACAGCTCTCCTCTACAGGATCAAATGCTGCTTTAACGATTCCGCGGGGCATGGTAGCGATCTCGATTCCAATCAACCGGCTTTCGAGCGTGTCGTACGCTCCACGCCCTGGTGATCACGTAAATGTGATTGTGGCGATGAACTTCATCGACCTCGATCCTGACTTTCAAACAGCATTGCCCAACCGGAATATCGGTGTGATTGCTCCGGGTACTGGCACCGGAACAATATCCGGGCAAGGCGGTGGTGAAGAGCTAAGTGGCGCGGGGGGTGCCTCAGCTGAGTTCCAGACCAGCTCAATCGTTGCTGTAAGCGGCGGTGGCGGTGGCGTAGTCGGACGCGTGGTGACTGATCCTGTTCTGGCGCAAACTTTTTACCATGTCCCTTCTGAACAATATCAGCGGCTACGCATGGTCAGCCAAAACCTTTTACAAGACGCGGTTGTATTGCAGGTGGGTAATTTTTCGATCAAAGATGAAGTAGAACCGGTAAGTCCAGAAGCAGAGCCAACCCCGCAACCTGGTGGTGCTCAACCAACCCCAATGCCAGAGCCGCCTGCTCCAGATTTGATCACTTTAATTGTAACTCCACAGGATGCAATTACGTTAAACTATCTGATCTATAGTGGTGCTAGGTTGACTATGGCCCTTCGCCCAGCTGGTGATGATACCAGGGTAAATACTGAATCTGTAACGCTTCAATATTTATTGGAACAGTATAATGTATCCGTTCCTGCTAAATTACCGACTGGAATGCAGCCCAACAACGAGCTACCGCAGACCGATTTTTCAATCTATGCAACCTCACCGACGCCGGTTCCGTGACACTGATGAGCTGGTGATAATTTTCCCAGGAGAAGATGGATGGCTGTAGGCGATAAGATCCGCGTCTTAATTGTCGATGATATTCCCGAAACGCGTGAGAACATCCGCAAGCTCTTGCAATTCGAAAACGATTTCGAGGTTGTGGGAGTCGGGCGGACAGGTCGTGAAGGAATTGATCTGACAAAAGAGACAAAACCCGATGTCGTTATCATGGATATCAATATGCCTGATATTGATGGCATCGTGGCTACAGAGACAATCCGAAAAGCAATGCCTTACGTCCAGATTGTGATCCTCTCTGTACAAGGGGATCCCAACTATATGAGACGTGCAATGATGGCAGGGGCGCGGGACTTCTTAACCAAACCCCCTTCTGTGGATGAGCTGACTTCTGCTATTCGAAGAGCGGGTAGAATGGCGCAGGATGAGCGGGCTAAGACTCCCTCGAGAGCACAAAGTGCCGGATCAAGCCCGTCAGCAGCGGTTGCTTCCGATGTGAGTTATGGTAAGATCATTACGGTTTACAGCCCAAAGGGAGGCACTGGATGCACAACGGTTGCTGTAAACTTGGCGATGATCCTTCATAATGAGGAAACACCGGTCATCCTCGTGGATGGCAACCTTCAATTCGGGGATGTATCCGTGTTTCTCAATGAGCAGGGCAAGAATAGCGTGGTAGATCTGGCTTCACGGGCTGAAGAGCTAGACCCGGAGTTCATTGAAGAAGTGCTTCTTACGCATTCCATCACCGGCGTGAAAATATTGCCTTCTCCTTCTCGACCGGAATATGCAGAAGGTGTAACGGGAGAACAATTCGCCAAAGTTCTTCAGTACCTGCGCAAATTGTATTCTTACATTGTGGTTGATACAGCTTCCGCGATGGATGATGTTACGCTGACTGCTGTCGATACCAGCGACCTTGTCATTCTATTAACCAATCAAGACATACCCTCGATTAAAAACTCGCGCTTGTTCCTGGATTTGGCAGATGTGCTAAAGATCAACCGCAAACGGGTGTTATTTGTGATGAACAGGTTTGATAAGCGGATTTCGATAACACCAGAGAAGGTTGGCGAAAGCTTCAAACACGAGATTTCTGCTGTATTGCCATACGATGAACGAACAGTCATTCCCTCGATCAACCGGGGAAGGCCGTTTATTCTGGAAGATAAATCGCGACCAATTTCACGTGCTTTCCTGTCCCTGGCAGAAATCGTGCGCCATCGCTTGGTTGAGCTGTCCTCATTGGAGGCGGATCAGGAAAAGGTTTTAGCCGGTAGTACTTCGAAACGATTGATGAAGCGATAAAAACAGGAGTGGTGAAGGATGTCTCTACTCAAAAGAATTGAACAAGGTCAAGGAAAACCAGATGGAACACCTGAAGCTGAGGGAGATAATCGCTCCAGGGTGATGACTTTACAAGCGCGGCGAGTAGCTGCCCCTGGTGCCAGTTCACAACGCGATACATACCTGGATTTAAAATCTCGCGTTCAAAACCGTCTTTTGGCTGAATTAGACCCTTCTATGGATATTTCTAAGGTCAATGAGGTGCGGTCTACTATCCAGGACCTATTTGAGCAGGTATTATCTGAAGAAAATATTGTTCTCTCCCGTCCTGAAAGACATCGACTTTTCGAACAGATCGCAGCAGAGATACTTGGATTTGGTCCATTACAACCTCTCCTGGATGATGATACCATCACAGAGGTTATGGTTAACGGCGCCAAGAACATCTATATTGAGCGTGCAGGTAAGATCCATCGTGTTCCATTTACTTTTGAAAGCGATGATCATGTAATGCGCATCATTGACCGCATTGTCGCGCCGTTGGGACGACGTATCGATGAGTCCAGCCCGTACGTCGATGCCCGCCTACCGGATGGATCTCGTGTCAATGCTGTCATTCCTCCGATCTCTCTGGTTGGCCCAGTGATCACCATCCGGAAGTTCTTCAAGAACCCAATTTCGCTAGAACAGCTCATTCAATTTGGTACGATTACCTCCGAAGCCCTACAATTTCTCAAGGCGTGCGTTGAAGCGAGGTTGAATATCGTAATTTCTGGAGGTACTGGCTCTGGAAAGACAACTCTCTTAAACATCTTGTCTCAATTCATCCCGAATGACGAGCGTATTGTTACCATCGAAAACGCCGCAGAATTGCAGCTGAGGCAAGAGCATGTGGTTACACTGGAGTCACGGCCTCCCAATATTGAGGGACGGGGAGAGGTTACTATACGTCAATTGGTGATCAATGCCCTGCGTATGAGACCAGATCGGATTATCGTGGGAGAGATCCGCGACGAAGCTGCCCTGGATATGCTCCAGGCGATGAATACCGGTCATGATGGGTCGATGACTACCTGCCACTCGAAT
>Ga0209254_10002734_pt1 | contig 16072 bp, 17 predicted proteins | sample FrelakmetDIP11DI_FD_187148 | JGI IMG/M metagenome (GOLD analysis project Ga0209254, IMG submission 187148) | Freshwater lake sediment microbial communities from the University of Notre Dame, USA, for methane emissions studies - DIP11 DI (SPAdes)... | ecosystem: Environmental > Aquatic >... | reverse complement strand
GGCAGGCAGCCGTCAGGACTCTGCGCATGGCGGGAAGCTCCTCGGTGGATACCATGAGCTTTCGGCGGCTGCAGGGCTGCAGATTCAAGAAGCCGTCGTGATGTAAGCGTCCGCCTCGATCTCGACGAGCATGTCCGGATCGATCAGCGCGCTCACCTCGACCATCGCCGAGGCCGGACGAATGGCGCCGAAGACCTCGCCGTGGGCGCGGCCGATGGCTTCCCACTGCGTGATGTCGCGCACGTAGACGCGGGTGCGAACGACGTCTTCGAGCCGGGCGCCTGCCCGTGCCAGGGCCGCCTGGATGTTCGCGAGCACCTGGCGCGTCTGCGCACCGGCATCGCCGGCGCCGACCAGTTTCCCGTCCGGACCGGTCGCCGTGGTCCCGGAGACGAAGACCATCGGTCCGACCCGGACGGCGCGCGAGTAGCCGACGATCGGTTCCCAGGGCGTGCCGGTGGCGTAGTTCGTTCGCTGCATTTTCATGCGTGCATTCCCCGTGGTGAATTGCCTTCGGCGAGGGCCCGCAACGCGTCGCCGGCCACGCGCTGCACGGTCCAGTCGTCCATCGCGACCGCGCCGAGCTTGCGGTAGAAGGCGAGCGCGGGCTCGTTCCAGTCCAGCACCGCCCATTCGAACCGCGCGCAACCCCGCTCCAGCGCGAGCCGGGCAAGGTGCCGCAACAGGACCTCGCCGTAACCACGCCCGCGGAATGCGGGGCGCACGAACAGGTCCTCGAGGTACAGGCCCGGCCGGCCCTCGAACGTCGAGTAGTTGTGGAACCAGAGCGCGAAGCCGACGGCCTCGTCGCCGACCCACCCGACGACTGCCTCCGCATAGGGCCTGGCCCCGAACAGGTCGCGATGCAGGTCCTCCGGTGTGATTCGAACCTGGTCGAGCAGTCGCTCGTACTCTGCCAGTTCCCGGACCATGGCGACGAGCAGCGGGGCGTCGGCGGCGCGGGCCGGGGCCACCAGCAGCGGCGTCGGGACGCTCATGCGAAACCTCTCATTTCTTCAGTTTCCCTCGATAGCGGACCGGGGATCCCCTTGATTACAGGGCCTTCCATCCGTATTGTTAATCGTCCTTTCACTTGAAGGCAGCCGATGGCGACCCCCCCGGACCGCGTGCCCCTCAACGCTCTGCGCGTCTTCGAAGCCGTCGCGGCCCACCTCAGTTTCACTGCGGCGGCCCGGGAACTCGGCGTGACGACGGCCGCGGTCAGTGCCCAGATCAAGTCGCTCGAAGCCGACATCGGCGTGCCCCTGTTCCGCCGCCACACCCGTGCCGTCGCGCTCACCCAGGAGGGTGCCGAACTGCTCCCTGGCGTGCGGCGCGGCCTGGACGAACTGCGCCGCGCGGTCGAACGCATCCGGCGCGAACGCGTGGGCGGCATGCTCAATCTCAGCGTGCCGAACGAGTTCCTGCAGCGCTGGCTGTTGCCGCGGCTGGGAGAGTTTACGCGCCAGCACCCCGAGATCGAGGTGCGGTTCGGGCCGCCGCGCGCGGCGCTCGATTTCGATCGCGACGATTTCCACGCGGCCATTCTGTACGGGTCGGGCCAGTGGCCAGGCCTCAAGGCCGAGCGTCTGCTCGACGAATACGTGTTTCCGGTCTGCAGTCCCGCACTGCTGGCCAAGTTCGGCCCGATCGAGACGGTCGCGGATTTCGCGCGCTATCCGCTGATCCACAGCCGGTCGGAACCCTGGCAGGACTGGTTGCGGCGGGTTGGCGGCGATACCACGCGCAACGACACGACGCCCCCCATGGAAGACTCGGCGGCCTCGCTTGCCGCCGTGGAGCAAGGCAAGGGCATCGCGCTGGCGCGCTGGTCACTGGTCGCGGCGGACATCGCCGCCGGACGACTGGCACGACCCATGCTGCCGAGCGTTCAGCAGCGGAACGCCTGGTTCCTCGTTGCGCCGCCGGCGAATTTTTCATTGCCTAAAGTGGTGCGTTTCCGGGCCTGGCTGCTCGAATGCTGTCGCGAATTTGCGCCGCCAACGGGTGAGACCCTCAGCGTGGAATAGTCCCCACCCGGCCCCAGTTGGCGGCCGGTTCCGGATCGGGTACCTTGAGGTCATAATCAAGTACAACGAACGGGAAGGGATTCCACGCACATGGCCGGCCCCCTCAAACCTCGACCAGTTCGCCTGCGTTATCACGCCGTCAGCATCGTTGCCGGCCCGCAGTGCTGCGCGCAGGTGAAGGCATTGAAAGGCGTGCGGCTGCTCTCGCTCGAGGCCCCGCGCCTGCCGCTCGCTGGCTGCAGCTGTCCCGACGGCTGCAGCTGCCGCTTCCAGCATTACGACGACCGCCGCGCCGGCTCGCGACGCTCGGAATTGCGTTCGGCCAGGGGAGCCTCGGCCACGGACAACCGCCGGCGCTCGATCGGCCGCCGCGACACCGACTACACCGACAACTGACTTACCTCTGCGGCAGCGGCAGTCGCAGCCTGACCCGCACCGGCCGGTGATCGGAGCCGACGTACGGGCCGATCTCGTGCGCGATCCCGCAACTCGTCGCGGGCACCAGCACGTGATCGATTGGCAGCGCGAGCGGCCAGAACGCCGCTTGCCATGTCGGCCGCCAGGCTGCGCCCTCGAACGCATCGCGCAGTCCTGATTGCGCCAGCAGCCGCGCGAACGCAGGTGCATAGGGCGTCAGGTTGAGATCGCCCAGCAGGATCGTCGATTCGGGTTGCGCATGCGCGAGCGCAGCCGCCCTGTCCAGGACCTGATCGCGCGCCACCTGCAGCCCGGGAACGACGGGCCAATGCGTGTGCAGCGCAATCACCTGCACTTTCCGGCCGTTGATGTCGACGGTGGCGACCAGCGACGGCAGGCCATCCTCCGCAAAGTCGACGGCCTCGACCCGTTCGAGGGGCCAGCGGCTCAGCACGGCGATGCCGTACGGATCTTCCCGCGCCAGCACCTTGCGGTACGGATACGCCTGCGCCGTCACGTCGAGCGCTGCGGCCCACGCGGCCGTAACCTCCTGCAGGGCAACGACGTCCGCCTTGCTCTGCGTGAGCCAGGCCAGCAGTGCGGCATGGTCGGTGTTGGCGAACCAGAGGTTCGCGGTCACGACGCGCAGGTCGTCACGGCCGCAGGCGCCCGGGCCGGCGTTCGCCGATGCCCTGCTGGCCGGCATCGCGCCCGGCAGCCATTGCAGCGCCAGCGCGGCGCAGGCAACGCCCATCATCCACGGGCGCCTGAGGGCAAGGGAGGCGAGCAACAGGGCGAGCGCGGCAGCGCCAATCTGCCAGCGGAAATGGGCGAACAGCTCGAAGGGCCAGCCCAGCGGCGCCAGCACGGATGCCAGGGATACGGCGGCCGTCCCGATGAGGGCGATGCTCACCGCACGCGACCAGGCACCGGCGGGTGGACGCATGGCTAGAGCAGCAGCAGCGCCACGTCGAGGCCGAACAGCGGGATGACGACGGTCATGCAGAACATGGACCAGTAGGCCAACTTGTGCGTCTCGCGGCAGACGCCGCGAATGGTGGTGATAACGTACCCGTTGTGCGGCAACGAGTCGAGTCCGCCGGAAGCGATCGCGATCCCCGTCGGCGGGCAGCGTGAAGCCTCTACAATCCTGGATTCTTGCGCCACGAGTTGCCTATGCTCAAGTTGTCGACGAACTCCGCGATTGCTCGGCGCGCGGCGCCGCTGCTGGCCGCCTTCGCCCTGCTCGCGGGATGTGGCGAGAACAAGTCAGGCGATGAGGCCCGCGGCGAGCGACTCGCGCCGCTGCCCATCACGGACGGATCCGTCACGGTCTCCGGCATCTCCGCCGGGGGTTACATGGCGGTGCAGTTCCACGTCGCGCATTCCGCGCTCGTCAACGGCGCGGGCGTCATCGCGGCCGGCCCGTACTTCTGCGCGGAGAACTCGCTGCGCTACGCGCTTGGCCGCTGCATGAAAGGCGACGATCCGATCGCCGCGGACGAGCTCGTGAGCCTCACCAGCGAGCTGGCGCTGAACGACGCCATCGACCCGATCGCGGGTCTCGCGACCGACCGCGTCTGGCTTTTCCACGGCGGCGCCGACCCGGTCGTCGCGAAATCGGTCGTCGACGCGCTGCAGTCGTACTACACGACGCTGGTCGATCCGCGCGGCGTGAAGCGCGTCGACCTCGCCGCTGCGGGGCATACGTTTCCGGCGGCAGGCGGCGACCTGCAGGCCTGCAGCGCCACCGACACGCCGTTCATCGGCGGCTGTGGCATGGACGGCGCGCGCGAGTTGCTCGAACACCTGTATGGCCCGTTCAAGGCGCAGGCAGCGGCCGCGGCGCCGGGCACGCTGGTGAAGTTCTCGCAGACGCCCTATGCGCATGCGGCCGGGGCTGCAGGCCTCGCCGCGCGCGGCTGGCTATACGTCCCCGCCGCCTGCACGGGCCAGGGTCCGGCAGGTGGCTGCCGCCTGCACGTCGCCTTCCACGGCTGCAAGCAGGGCTCGTCTTACGTGCACGACGCCTTCGTGAAGCGCTCGGGCTACCTTGCTGCCGCCGACGCGGGCAACGTGGTCGTCCTGTTCCCGCAGGTCGAGCCGAGCTACCAGCCCCTCAACCCGAACGGCTGCTGGGACTGGTGGGGGTACGACGGCGACGAATACGCAACCCGGCGCGGGCCGCAGATCGTGGCGATCAAGGCGATGGTGGATGACCTGCTCGGAGCCTCAACCGAGGCCCGCTCACGGTAGGTTCAGAGCGCGGGCGCACGCAGCCGCTGTGCGCCGTAGAGCACATGGAGACGCCGAACGCCCTTCATGCGCCGCGATGACCGCCGCACCTCGCCCATCAGCCGCAGCAGCAGGCTCGAGCCTTCGTTCATGCCGCCGGCGCAGTAGTCCTCGCTCAGGCTCAGGTGCAGCACGGTCACGTGCTCCAGGTCGGCCCGCATGTAGACGGCAACGCCGATCGGGCGAGCGGTGACCGTGTCGACCGCGAAGAGGCACTGCACGTCCTGGAGGCTGCCAACCCGCACTCGCAATCCCTCGTCTTCGTCGACGATCTCGGGCGGGCCATAGCGGTCGACCACGTGGACGATGTCGCGCGCAAAACGCTCCTGGCAGCCATTGAAGAAGAGCAATCGCTCAAGCGCGTGGCGCTTGTGGCGCGGGACGCGCGACGTGAATTCGATTCCCCGCATGGAACGTCCTGGCCGGGACCCGGCCGCGGATGGAGCAGTGGCCGATCATGCTCGCGGGGCCACATTATGTCGAGTAACGACCCGGGCTCATTGTTGTTGCGACGCGACAATCGAGCCCCGGTGGAAGGCGCCTCGGCCGTCGGTATTTTTATGAATTGCTTCATGTTTTTGGCATTTGGGCATGGAGTGTCCGGCGCGCTTGGCGTGCAATGGCGGCACCATGCTGCACCAGCCCTTGCCTCGCCGGACCGAAGCGGTTCCGGCCGTCCCCGCTTTCGCGGCGCAGGACGCGGTGCTGGTCGACGTGGTCGTGCTTTCCTCGGACCCGGAACTGTTTCAGGCAGCGCGCGACGCGGTCGGCGAACGCAACCCCGTCTGGCGGGCGCGCTCGGCTGAGGAGGCGGCCAACCTGCTGATCACCGGGCGATGTGGCGTCCTCGTCATCGACATGGCCGCGGTCTCCACGCGCGCCGATGCACTCATCGAACAGATCGTCGAGCAGTTCCCCGACGTCGTGGTCTGCGTGGCGGGCACGCGCGGTGACGAACCACTGCTCGCGCCGTTGATCAGCCACGGGCTCGTCTACCGCTTCATGCATAAGCCGACGAGCGCGCGGCGCGCCGGCATGTTCCTGCAGGCGGCAATGCGCCGGCATGTCGAACGGCGCGGAGGCCGCCAGGCAGCCGATCCCCTCCTGCCGCTGCTGCGCGGCCTGCGTCGCCCCGCGGCGGGCATGCCTCGCGGCTACCTCGCGCTCATCGGCCTGGCGACCATCGCACTGACCGTGCCACTGTTCATCGGGGGTTCGCCGGAAGTCCCGCAGCTGCCCACGACTGATTCGAGGCCACTGGTGGCCGCGCCCACCCCGTCGACGGCAGCCCGCGCCGACCCCGTGCTGTCGCGCGCCCGGGCCGCACTGCAGGCTGGCAGGCTCGAGGCGCCGGCAGGCCGCAACGCGCTCGACCTGTTCCACGGGGTGCTGCTCGCGCAGCCCGATCACCCGGAAGCACAGGCCTCGCTGGGGCGCACCATCGACCTGCTGCTGGCACGGGCACAGCAGGAAGCCGACGGAGGCCGCAAGACCGAAGCGGAGCGACTGCTGCAGCGCGTGCTGGCCGTCGCCCCGGGCCACCGCGAGGCGCAGGCGCTCGCCCGTCGCATCAATCCTCCGGACACACCGTCGCGCCAGTTGTCGCGTGAACAGCGGGCCGAAGTCGAGTCGCAGCTGGCCGCCACGGCGCTGAGCGCACCCGTCGCCGTTGCCGCTGCGCGAGCGAAGACCTTGCAGGAGATCGAAGCCGAACTTGCCGCACTGCCCGGGCCCGTGACGACGCTGTCGAGGGCTTCGAGCCCACCACCGGCAGTCACGCCGGCGCTCGTGCGGGCCGTGCAGCCGGACCCGCTCGCGCCCCGGTTCACGAACGCGGTGCGCACCTCCGGTCCGCTGACACGAAGCTATGCGCGGGAGATCGCCAACCCGTTGCCGACGGCTGCAATCGTCGCTCCGGCCGTCGCCAGCGAGAGCGCCATGGCGCCGGCGGCAGCCGTTGGACCCGTGGCGCCAGGCGTCGTCGCCGCCGACCAGCTGGATCGCGTCGTGGCGCGCGACCCCGTCTACCCGCCGCAGGCGCTGCGCGATGGCACGCGTGGCTGGGTCGAACTCGAGTTCACGATCACGCCGAACGGCACGGTGCGCGACATCCAGGTGGTGGCGGCCGAACCGCGTGGCGTGTTCGACGGCGCCGCGAGTGACGCGGTCGCAGCCTGGCGCTTCCGCCCCCGTGTCGTGAACGGACAGCCCGTGGCGCAGCGTTCAACCGTCACCATGCACTTCGACGTCGAGAGCTGACACACCGCAGTGCCGAGTGCGCGCGGGCTGCGCAGCTGGTGTGCAGCGGCACGCCGGTCACTGCCCGGCAAGCTGTGCGAGATCCAGCCGCAGCGATGGTTGCGCAACCTCTGCCTGCACGCCACGCAGCCGCAGGGCAGCGCACAGGCCGCTGGCACCTTCTGCTTCACCGTGCACGAGCCAGGTGCGCGGCTTGCCAGCCACGCCCGCGTGCCATCGCAGCAGGTCCTCCTGATCGCCGTGGGCCGAGAATCCGCCGAGCGTGTGGATGCGCGCATTGACGCTGTACTGCTCGCCGTGGATGCGAACGTGCTGGCGGCCGTCGACGATCGCGCGGCCGAGCGTGCCCACCGCCTGGAACCCGGTGAAGATGACGTTGCACTCCCGGTGCGCAAGGTTGTGCTTCAGGTGGTGCACGATGCGGCCGCCAGTGCACATCCCGCTGCCCGCAATGACGATGGCGCCGCCCCGCAGCTGGTTGATCGCCATCGATTCTTCGGCCGTGCGGCACAGCTTGAGATTCGGCAGTGCCGGCATGCCGTCCGCACTGCGGCGTGCCGCGCGGGCTTCGTCGTCGTACAGGTCCGGGTGCTTCCAGTAGACCTCCGACGCCTCGATGGCCATCGGGCTGTCGAGGAACACGCGCCAGTCGCCGACGCCCCACTCGTCGAAGTGCGCGGCAAGTTCGTAGAGAACCTCCTGGCTGCGGCCGACTGCGAACGCGGGTATCAGCACGTTGCCGCCGCCGTGCCGCGCTGTGCGCAGGATCTCGCCGAACTCGCGCAAAGTGTCGCTGCGCTCGCGGTGCCGGCGGTTGCCATAGGTGCTCTCCATGACGACGACGTCGGCGGCGCCATTGCCTGCGGGGTCGCGCAGGATCGGCGAGTCGTATTGTCCGACGTCACCGCTGAACACGATGCGACGCCGTGTCCCCTCCTCGTCGAGGTGCAACCACACGCTGGCGGAGCCGAGGATGTGGCCCGCATCGCGGAACGTGACGGTCACGCCCGGGAGTACCGCCGTCGGGCTCTCGTAAGCCACGGTCCGGAACTGGCGCAGCGTTTCCGTCGCGTCGTCCACCGTGAAGAGCGGCTCCGGGTAGCCACGCGCGCGCCGATTGCCGTGTTCGGCCTGGCGGCGGCGGAAGCGTTCGGCCTCCCGCTCCGCCATGAATGCGCTGTCGGCCAGCAGGATGCGGGCCAGGTCCCGGCTCGCGGCCGTGGCGAAAATCTGGCCGCGGAAGCCGCGCTTGCGCAGCAGCGGCAGGCGGCCGCAGTGATCGATGTGCGCGTGGCTCAGGACCACGGCGTCGATATTCGAGGCGTCGAACGGAAAGGGCGCGCGATTGCGGGTGTCCGGATCGTCACCGCCCTGGATCAGGCCGCAATCGAGCAGCAGCGTGCGGCCGCCCACGGACAGGATGTGACAGGAGCCGGTGACTTCGCCCGCCGCGCCGTAGAACTGCAGGTGCATGTTGCGAACCGCCTCAGGCGATTCGCTGCCCTGCGGGCACCTCGCCTTCCTGGTTGACCGGAGCCGTCGCCTGTCCGTCCTGCAGCAGCTTGCTGCAGGCCTTGACGACCCGGGCATCGTACCTGCGTCCGGCCTGCGCCTGCAGCTCGTCGAGGCACGCCGTCAGCGCGAGTGCCGCGCGGTGCGGCCGTTGCGCGAGCATGGCCTCTGCCGCGTCGGCGACCGCGACGATGCGGGCTTCGAGCAGGATCTCTTCGCCCTTCAGGCCGCGCGGGTAACCCGAGCCGTCGAGGCGCTCATGGTGCTGGCGCACCGTCTCCGCAACGGGCCATGGAAACTCAATGTCGCGCAGCACTTCATAGCCGCGCTCGGCATGCGTCTTGACGAGCTCGAACTCGGAGGCGGAGAGAGTGCCCGGCCGCCACAACAGCTCGCGTGGAATCTGCAGCATGCCGACGTCGATCAATTGCCCCATGACCCGGAGCCCGCGCACCGTGTGCCCCGGCAGCCCGAGCGCGGTACCGATGCCCGCGGCGTAATCACCAACGCGCCGGGCGCGGCCCGTCTTGCATGCATCCTGTGCTTCGGCCAGCTGCGCGAGCGCCTCGATGGCGCCGAACATCACGCGCTCCATGTGATCCATGGCGCTGACGACTTCGGCGTCGGACCGCCGGCGCCGCAGCAGCTTCGCTGCCGCGCCGGCAACGTGTTCGGCATGCCGGCGGTCGTCGTCGTCGTAGGGTTGCGCGGCGTCGGCGAGCAGCAGCACCCCGGTGAGGCGGCCTCCGTCCAGCAACGGCATCACGAGCTGTCGGTGCAGCGCGCCCGGCAGGCCCGCGTGTCGCAACGTCGAGGTGCCTTCGGTCGCATCGCGGATTACCGGCCGCTGCGATGTTGCGCACTCGGCCAGCGCGGTGTCGGCAGGCGGCGGCCCGCGCCAGCGCGTGAGCGTCGTCAGGGGTTCGTCCGATTGGCCGCCACGCCGCGCCACGATTTCCAGCGTGGTGGCGTCACCGACCGGCAGGAACAGGTACGCCTGCGTACTGCGCGTGAGTTCCTGGGCCAGCTGCAGCGTCCGGTCGAGGATCTCGGTTTCGGTGAGCGCGTGCGAGCGCTGCGCGAGTTCGAGCAGCCGGCTCACGCGCTCGTGGTCGCGCAGGTTGCGCTCGGCCGCGCGCCTGGCGGTCGACACGTCGCGGGCCGTGAAGACGCGGAAACTGGAGCCCGCTTCGTCCGGCGCGAGCGCGACTTCGACATCGAGCACGATGCCATCCGGCCGGCGCCAGCGGATCTCCTGGCGCAATGCGCCGGAGACAGTGCGGGCAACCGTGCGCAACGTGGCGTCGCCGTCGCCCTCGCAGTCCAGCATCTGCAGCGTCAGGGTCCCGAGCCGTTCGCGATCCGTGTTGAGCAGGGCCACCAGTGCGCGATTGCCGTAGCGCAGCCGGCCCTCGCCATCGACGACGCCGCACGCCTCCGGCGCCGCATCCAGCGCGTCGGCCTGCGCCGCCAGTTCCTGTTCCCGGGCCTGCGCGACCAGCTCAGCAGTGACGTCACGCGCGGTGACCAGCCAGCTGGCCCGCCCGGCGTAACTCGTGGCGATGCGCCGCAGCTCGAGCCGTGACTCGCTGCCGTCATGCCGCTGCCAGTGCACGAAGGCTTCGCGTGCTGCATCGTCGGCGAACTCGGCGCCGGGCAGCACTTCCTGCAGTGGCCTCCCGCGCAGGGCGGCCGGGTCGAGCCCGACCAGCGCGGCCGCCGAATCCGTGGCCGTGTGCACCAGCCGCGAATCCATGTCCACGATCCAGGTCGGCGTGGGCTGTGCCGAAAAAGCCCGCTCCGCGTCGTTGGCCGTCGACTGCGCCCGAGATCGCACGGTCTGCAGCTCGTTGAGCCGGGCTTCCAGCGCCGCGATCTTGCCGGCATCGGCGCGCGATTCTTCGGCAGCGCCGCGTGCCTGCGATTCGGCAACGGCGGCCTGTTGTTGTGCCGTCTCGAGGTCGCGGATGCGGATCTGCAGTTCCCGGATGCGGACCGATTCCGCTGCGGCGAACTCCGCGCGCGCGCGGGCCTCGTACTCTGCGCGCTCGCGCGCGACACGCTCGGCGGCCGAAAGCTGCTTGTTGGCGGACTCGACCTCGCGCAGCTGCTTCTCCAGGTCGGACAGCCGGCGGCGGTCCTGTTCGCGCTTGTCGAGCAGTTCAGGTACCAATGCGGGCATACGCAGGGTGCCGGACCCGGACTGCGATTCGTCGAGCACGCCGACCAGTTCTTCCAGCGTCGAACCCCGCGGCAGGAAGCGCTGGGCGCCGACTTCGGCGGCAAAGGCCTCGTACTTCGGGCCCTCGACCCGGAACGAGTGCAATACGAACGGCAGGTGCAGGTAGGCCGGATCCTCGCGCAGGCGGCGGCAGAGCGCAAAGCCGTCGAGCCGCGGCAGCAGCACGTCGCTCACGATTACGTCAGGGCTCTGGTTGCGAACGATCTCCAGCGCCTCGACGCCGGATCGTGCCTTGAGTATGCGGTGACCGCGCGATTGCAGCACGCTCTCGACCGCCGCGAGATCCTGGTCGCGTTCGTAAGCCAGCAGGACAGTCTTCATCGAGGGACTAAAGCTCCATCAGGTGATGCCGGGTAAACCCAGGCCGCAAGCGCAGGGCCCGTCACATGTTAACTGCCCGGGAGTATGCGCCAGCGCCGCGGTCGCATACCAACGTGCGGCCTCAGGCCGTCGACCTGCGTCACAAAACGCCCCCGCGCTGCAGCTCCGCGGCAAAGCGGCACGCCCCCGCCATCGCCCGCGGGCGGCGAAGGCTCGGGCCGTCGACGATCCCACGGGGTACAATTCCAGCATGCAAGATCGAGGAGACGACGATGGCTCGGCCTAAGACGTTCGTGTGGGCAGCAACCCTGGCCCTGCTCGCGGGCTGCGCGACGCATTGGGATGTCGACAGCTACCACGCACCCGATGGCAACGTCACGGCGCGACATACGTTCTATTTCAAGGGCGGAGACTTCGGCAGCCCCGTCTCGATCGACCAGGCGGTGATCACGACGGCGACCTCGCGGGTGCGTGATGCCGTGGTCTCCGAACTGACTCGCAGCGGCTATGCGGAAGTGGACTCGGCTGCCGCGGCCGACATGGTCGTCAGCTTCCAGGTGGCGGGCACGCAGCGCATCGTACCGTCCGACGCAAGGCGCATCGGCGCGCCTTCGGCCACGACCGTGCTGAGCCCGAGCGCGATTCAACCGCCACCGGCTTCGTACGTGCCGCGTGAGATGCGCGTTCGCGACGGTTCGGTGCTGATATACATCGACGACCGCGAGTCCGGCAAGCTGCTCTGGCGTGGCGCGGTGACCGAGGAAACGCGCAGCGGTTCGACCGAGCAGGGCGTGCGCGTCATCGCCGACATGGCACGTGAGATCGCGCGGCAAGTCCCGGCGCGTGCCGTCTCCGTGAAGTAAACCGGATCAGCGCCGCATCACCAGCAGCGCGCCCGCCAGCAGCAACCCGGCGCCGAGCAGCCGCACCGGCGTGATCGGGATCTGCGGGAAGCCGAGCACGCCATAGCGGTCGACGACCAGCGCGGCCCCCAGTTGTCCCGCGAGCGCCAGCGCGACCAGCGCCATCGCACCGAGCCGCGGCCCCAGCACGGTGACCGACGCCACGTAGGCGGCCCCCAGCAGGCCACCGAGCCAGGCCCAGGCAGGCACCTGCCCGAACGATCCCGGCGTCGTGCGCGATCCCAGCAGCATGGCAAACGCCACCAGCGCGACGAGGCCGACGCCGAAATTCGTGACTGCCGCCCAGACCGGCGCGCCGATGACCCGCGCGAGCGTCGCGTTCATGCCCACCTGCACCGTCAACCCTGCACCCACCAGCACGGCCACGAAGTGCGGCCAGTAGTTCGCGATCATCGTTCGAGACTCCTCATTCTCGGCTGGCCCGCCAGTGCAGCATGAGCCAGCAGCAGATGGCCACGCCGCCAGCCCAGGCCAGGCCGCGATTGACGGCTGCCCAGGTCGTGTCGAGGTGGAGCATTCCCCAGCGGGAGAATATCTCGCGCCAGTCGTGGTGGGTTTCCGGATCGAGGCCGCCGATCAACGGCAGGTCCATCGCACGCGCATCGCCCATGTAGGTCGCCACGTTGAGCCAGCTTTCGCAGGCCCATGCCGCGCAGAGCGCGAAGCCGAGCGTGTGACGGCGACGGAAGAACTGCCAGGCGGCCGCCACCGGAAACACCAGCTGGCCGAGCGTGCCGCCATAGACCGCGAGCCGCTCCGAGAACAGCCCGACGATCGGGTGGCCCGCTTCATGAAAAGCAAGGTTGGCACTGTCGAGGATCGGCACCCAGTGGTCGCCCGTGGATGCGCTCAGCAACAGCCACAGCACGAAGACAATGGTGACGAAGGTGGCCGCCGTTCCAACCGGCGACCAGGCGCCATCGCCACCGTCGGCAGGCTCGATGATGATGACGGACGGTCGCCGCGGCGGCTCAGGGCTCAGGTCGCACCTCGCAGCGCCTCGTCACGCCGCGGCCAGCCCTGCCAGGCCAGGGCACCGATGCCGAGCAGCAGTGCGGCGAACCGGAGCCACCAGCCAATGACCGGGATCTGCCCGACCAGCCACATGGCGATCACGGCAAGCAGCAGCGCGAACAGCTTCCAGCCGGTGGTCACTGGCTGCGTGCTGCGGATGAACCCGAGCACCTTCTCGCCGATGAACATCGCCACGGTGACCCAGCCGAGAAACAGCAGCAGCAGGTAGAGCATCAGGATGATCAGCGCGAGCGGGATGCCGATGATCGTGACCAGCAGCAGCACGACGAGCACCGGCAGGCAGACGAGGATCACGAAGCCGAGCCCGAGGCTGCGCAGCGGCTCGCGGCCGATCCATTGCGCCGCCCGCGACGAGTACGCCGGGAACGCGAGCATGAAGAGCGTGCCCGCGACGAACACGCCGAGCATCCACAGGAAAGACCCGACGCCGTGCGCCACCGTGCGCATGTCCTGCGCGGTGTCGTGGCCGTCGACGTACCGGCCGGCATCAGCCTGGTGGAACTCGACGCCGCCCGCAATCTGCGCCCCCTCGGGAATCACCGGCTCGCGCGAACTGTGTGCGACCAGCTTGCCGTCGATGCGCGTGTTCGGACCGATGTCGATCTCCTCCGCGCGCACCTCGGCATCGCCTTGCACAACACCATCGAGGCGCACGCTGCCCCCGGACGCCTGCAGGTAATCGTGGGTGTTGCCTTCGAAGCGGATGCGCCCACCCGTCAGCGACAGCGCACCGCCGACCACCGTGGCGGGCCCGAGCGTGACGTCGCCTCCGGCGACGCGCGCATTGCCAGCCACGATCGCATCGACCTGCACTTCTCCGCCCGCGACGTAGAGATCGTCGCCGATGCCGCCGCCGATCGATACTTCGCCACCGGCCGCGACGAGGTCGCCCTTCACCTCGCTCGCCGTGGTGACGTGCCCGCCGGCAAGAAAGGCATCGCCCGCGATCGGGTCGGTCAGGTTCAGCGCGCCGCCCGCACCGAAGTAGTCCGAGCCGAACTGCTTCGAGATGGAGTCGTCGTCGTGGCGCTCTATGCTGCAGCCTGCCATGGCCAGACCAAGGGCAAGCAGCCCCAGGGTCCGTGCGACCATTCTCATGTCGGTTCTCCTCGACTCCCGCGGCGCCACGAGACGGTGGGGCACGGGATTTTGCAGGCCATCGTCTTCGAGTCTAAGGGAACGCCGCGAGCGCGGGAACGCTGGGCTGCTCGTTTCAACCTGCGCTGCGCACGCTTCGTCGCGGAGCGGCGTGTCATCAAAGAAAAAGCCGCGACTCGCTGGGCGAATCGCGGCTTTTCCAGCTCGACGTCTTCCATGACGGCCCGCAATCGTCCCCCGGTCGGGCCTTCCATCTGGTCTGCCGCCCGGTCTCCCCCGCTTGCGGCTGCCGGCTTTGTACGCGGTTTGCTGCGCAGCGTCACCTTGCAGCGCAAAAACTACGCATACGAATGAATACACATGAAGTGCCGTCTCATTTCAACAACAACAATCTGGTACGCGGGCCACGGTCAGACCTTGAGCGCTGACCCTTCGGTCATGTAGCCGGCGAACCTGGGCACGCGCCGCAGGTAGTAGTGCCCGGCATCGCGCAGTTGCAGGCCGGACCCGGCCACCAGCTGCACCGTGTCCCGGATGAGATGGCAGCCGCCCCCGACTCGGTTCTGCAGCGGGTTGAGTCGATGCTGCCAGCGGGCCACCTTCGCGTCGGGAGACAGGCCATGCTCGAGGAACAGGAACTGTCCGCCCGGTTTCAGCACGCGCCGCACTTCACCCAGTGCATGCACCACGTCAGGAATCGAGCAGAGCGTCAGCGTGCAGACCACCGTGTCAAAGCTGTCGCCCTCGAATGGCAGGTGCTCCGCATTCAGGTGATGGAAGTCCACGGCGACGCTGGACGCGGCGATGCGGGGCAGCGAGAAGCGATCGAGGTCGGTGTCGGGATCGATCGCCTCGATGCGGCGCACGTCGGCGGGGTAATGCGGCAGGTTCCTGCCCGTGCCAAAGCCGATCTCGAGAATGCGCCCCGACGCCCGGGACAGCGTGCGGCGCCGCGGCTTGTCGAAGACCCGGCTGCCCATGGCGAAGTCGAGCAGGTATGGGAACACGCAGTGATGGTAGAGGCCCATGCTACCGGGACGCCGGCCATCTCACCGTAACCGCGCCGCGCAGCTGGCCGGATGCAAATCCTGTCGCGGCGTCCAGCGGGTACTCCCTGCCGATGACCGCCGCCACTTCAGGAGCAATGGTTGCACCGTGGCACGTGAGGCACAGGGGCTGCATGACGATCGCACGCATGTATCGACGTTCGATGCCCTGTGTCGAACGGAACTCCAAGACTGCCTCGGGCGCCGCCGCCGGGGACGATGCCTTCGACAGCTCGGTCGCAAAACCGGCCATGACCGCGCGCTCGAGGTCGTCCGGTGTGTTCGCCGGATTCCGCAGCCGAAGTGCCGTGCGACCCACGCTCGCGCCAGAGGACGAGGACAACCGGGCCGCGATCTCGGGCGCACGGGTCTTGCAGACTGCGATGGCGGTAACCGGTCCGCCCTGCTGCATCGCCTGTCCGAGTTCGGTCTTCAGTTCGCTCATCAGCTGATCCGCGAGCGCGCGGCTGGCTTCGTCCCATGCTGCGGCGGACTCCCCAGCCTGAGCCGGCAGTGCGACCAGGGCGTGCAGACCTGCAACAACGCTGGCAACCACCCACACTGGCCTGAGCATTCGCCGGAAACTCATGTCGCCACCCGCTCTCGCATGACAAGTAGATTTATAATTGCAATTGTATTAATCGATCACATTCAAACTCAATACGCATTTTTAGTCAGGATTTTTTTATAATAGACGCGGAATCGCGCAGCCCTGCTGCCGCGTGCGAAGTGCCGCCCGCTGAGGTAGATTGCGCGCCCTCCCCGCCCTGCCCGGGCCAGAGTCAGTCGAGCAACCATGGGACGCATTTTCGAAGTCAGAAAGCACACGATGTTCGCGCGCTGGAACCGCATGGCGAAGCAGTTCAGCCGCATCGGCAAGGACATCACCATCGC
>Ga0209254_10002733_pt1 | contig 16072 bp, 9 predicted proteins | sample FrelakmetDIP11DI_FD_187148 | JGI IMG/M metagenome (GOLD analysis project Ga0209254, IMG submission 187148) | Freshwater lake sediment microbial communities from the University of Notre Dame, USA, for methane emissions studies - DIP11 DI (SPAdes)... | ecosystem: Environmental > Aquatic >... | reverse complement strand
AGCCAGAACGCCCCCTGCGACACCGGCATGCGGCGCAGGACCCCGTCCGGGTCCGTCTTCACCGAGGCGAGGCCCGTGACGGCCCCCGCTTCCTGGAACTTCTTGATCGGATCGGCGCGCACCCATTGGCGCGCGTGGGCGGTCTCGCGGTACTCGACGGAGGCGGCGAGCACCACCGGCGCGCCGAAATCCTTGATGGCCTTCGCGAAGGCGTCGTCCTCGGCCGCATCGCGCGAAGGCTCGGAGAAGACCACGTCGAAGGCCACGAGGGAGACGCCCGCTTCCTTCAGCTTGTCCAGCAGCTTCGCGTGCGTGCCGCGCGACCAGGGCCACTGCTGCCCCATCGCGCCCATCGACTCCTCGTCGATCGCGATGAGCGTGATGGGCAGGCTCGCCTCGCCCGGCGCCGTGAGGACGGTGAGGACGTCGAAGCCCTTCAGTTCGAGGGAACGCCAGGAGCCCCAGAACGAGAGCAGGACGCCGGCGAGGCCCGCGGCGAGCACGGGCCACGGCCGCCCCGCGCCGAACCACGCGCGCCAGCCGGGTGGCGTGCCGGAGTCGGCCGCGTCCTGCGCGCTCTTCGCCACGCGCCGCTAGAAGCGGTAGCGCGCGTCGAGCACGTACGTTTCCTTGGCCACCTTGCTGCCGAGGTTGCCGGCGCCGGCGCCCAGGATGAAGCGCTTGTCCGTCGTCTCCCAGAAGACGGCGATCGTGCCCGTCGTGTCAGGCTCGAGGCGGCTCGTGTTGTCGCGGTCCGTGAAGCGCTCGGAGCGGTAAACGGCCGTCGCGCTCAGGTAGAGGCGCCACGGCGTGACCCAGGTGACGCCGACGGTGGCGAGGTCCTTCGGGATGAAGGGCACGCGCGCGTCCTGGCCCGAGTCCACGATGTTGCCGTTCTCGTCGCGCACGTAGATCGTCGCCCGGTTCTTCGAGTACGCGTAGCGCGCGGCCACCGACCATTCGCGGGAAAGCATGTGATTGAACGCGACCGCCCCCGTTTCCACGCGGCCCTCGTCGAAGTCGGGGATGCCCTCGAGGAGCTCCGAGTTGTTCACGTTGACGAGTTGCTGGTTGCGCAGGAGGTCCACGAACTGCACCTGCGGCGTCGGGATGCGGAAACCGAGCTGGCCGAGGTTCTTCACCTTGATGTTGTTGTAGGCGAGGGTGAGATGGCTGCGCTTGCCCAGCTCGACGAAGCCCTGCGCGGCGGCCTGCTCGGCCTCGCCGCCCGAGGCCACGAGCCGGTCGTCGAGCGCAAGGCCGGAAGTCGCGACGGGTGCCAGCGTGGCGGTCGAGACGGGCTGGATCCAGCGCCGCCACGTGGCCCGAACCCCGTGGCCGCCGGGGGTCCAGGCGAGGCCCACGCGGGGATTCCACTTGGTCTTCGTGGACTGGCCGCTGGCGAATTCGCTGGTCGGAATCGAGAAGTCGCCGAGCTGGGTGAGAGTGACCTGGCTCTCGTCGATGCGTTGCTCGAAGCGCTGCCAGAAGACGTCCGCCTGCGCCGACAGGTTGGGCACGATATCCCGTACATACGAAACGTAGCCCTGCTTCGACTTGAGCTTGATCTGTCGGTCGTACCGCGAGCCATACGACAAGAGTCCCAGGTCCGTCTGCTCGACGTAAACCTGCGTGAAGAAACCTTCGCGGTCGTCCTTGGCGTCGTCGTATCCGAAGGACAGGTGATCGACCGGGGTCAGGTCCATGGAATGGCGCGCCTGGACGTCCTTCGGCCTGAACTTGAAGCCCGACTGCGCCGCCGCGGCCGACGTCACGTCCTCGTTGAACACCAGGTAATTGTCGAAGACCTGGTCCTCGCGGGTCGCGCCGCCCTTGATCCAGGTCATCGACGTCGGCGAGAAGCGGTATCGCAAGCCGATGTCGCCGCGATCCTTGTCCTGCGATCCGAAGGTGCCGCTGAAGTCGCGGAAGACGACATTGTTCCGCACCCGGGTTCCATAGCCGAAGACGGCCAGGTTCTCGGTGAGCTCGCTGCCCAGGCCCAAGGCATAGAGATCCACCCGGGTGTCGATCTTGACCCGCGCCGGTGTGCCATCGTCCGCGGAGGAGTCCGCGAACGAGGTGCCGTTGCCGCGTTCGACATCGAGGAAGTAGGCCGTGCGCCCGAAGCCGTCCACGAGGCCGTTGAGCCGAAGGTAGGGGTTCGAGAAGCGATCGTCGTCGCGGGTGTAGGTGGCGCCCAGCGTCCCGTAGGAGCCGGTGCGCTGCGTGAGGGTGGAATAGCGGTTGCTGCCGCCGAAGGCCGTCGGGTCGGTGAGGAAGCCCTGGAACAGCGCCGAGTTCTTGTTGTAGTCGCCGGAATACCGGTCGGCCAGGAAGAGGTGGCTCGAGGCGAGGTACGGGCTGTATGACTGCTGAGCGATCTCGAGTGCCCAGCTTTCCAGCCCGAAGAACGCGAGCGAGAAGCCCAGGTTCGCCGTCCCCTGCTGGTTGTTGGCCACCTGGTTGAGCGACTTGAGATTCGGCAGGCGCTTCAGCGCCTCGCGCGAGGCATCCACCGCATCCCCGGCGCGGAAGAGGTCCGTGTAGACCTGGGTGAGGAAAAGGTACGGCAGCGGGTCCTTGTCGTCGAGCGCGGCCGATTCCTTGAACGTCGCGATGGCGTCGGCGTGGCGGCCGAGCTGGTAGTAGGCCACCGCGGTGAAGGTGCGGGCCCGGGCGTAACGCGGCTCGAGCACGCCGGCGCGAAGGAGGGCCTCGAGGCCGCCCTCGGCATCACCCTGCTTGAGGCGCAAAAGGCCCAGGCCCGTGAGCGCGACGTAGTCCGCGGGGTTGGCGGCGAGTGCCTTGTCGAAGGCGGCCTGCGCCTCGCCGAAGCGATTGGCGAAGGTCTCCAGGGTGCCGAGTTCCCCTTGGTAGCCCGCGCCGGCCGGGTTGAGCTCTATCGCCTTGGCAAGGCTCGCCCGCGCGGGCGTCGTGTCCTCGCGTTCGTTCTGCGCGCGGCCCAGCGCGAACCAGCCTCGGTCGTCGGCGGGCGCGGCCGTCGTGGCGCGAGTGAACGCGGTCATCGTCTTCGGGATGTCGCCGTCGCGACGGGCGACCTCGCCTTCGGCGACCAGGATGCCGGCCGTCTCGGCCTTGCGCGGCATCGTGACCGTCTTCCTGGCCTCGTCGGCGCGGTCGGCGACGAGCTGTGCGTTGGCAAGCTGGCCGAGCAGTTCGGGGTCCTGGGGGTTGGCGGCAAGCCCTTCGCCCAGCGTTGCGATGGCGCGTCCCGTCTCACCCGCCACCAGGTCCATGTCGGCGAGGAGGCTGAACACCGCGGGCGTCGTCGCGCCGCGCGCCTTCTCGGCCAGCAGTTCGCGCCGCGCCCCGGCGTAGTCGCCCTGCGCGACGGCCGCGAGCGCCGAACGCACCGCGGGCGTTTCCTTCGCCGCCTGCGCGTACCGGAGCGGGTCCACGGCGTACGCGTTGACCCACTGCACGCGGTCCTTCGGGTTCGTGAGCGCCACCTTGACCGGCGCTTTCCCGAATTCCGCGAGCGCGGCCTCGTTGCGGCCGACGCTCACGCTGCCCTGCGGGTTCGAGAGCTCGACGGTGCCGGAGAAGACGGCGAGGAATGTCTTGCCGGCCGGATCCACCTCCAGTTCCCACTCCGTGCCGCGGATGGCGGCCGTGGCATTGGGCGTGTCGATGACGACATTGGCCGTCTTCGTCTTCGAATTCAACCACGCGCGCCCGTTCTTGAGCTCGAGCCGTGTCGGGGCGCCGGAGGACGGCGACTCCTTGATCTGCAGCATGCTGTTCTGGTTGAGGCGAAGCTGCGTCTGGTCCTGCATCAGCAGGGCCATGGTGCTGCTGTCGCCCGTGCGCACGAACGCGCCGCCCCTGAGCTTCTGCTTGACGGCCGCAGGGCGCCAGTCGCTCGACCCCGAGTCGCGAGCCTCGCCCTTGCCCACGAGGCTCACCACCTCGGCATCGTTCGCGAGGAGCGGCGGCGCGGCGCCGGCAAGGACCAAGGCGAAGGCGAGCGCCCGAAGGCGGGGGCGTGGCGGGCAGGCGTGGCGGAAAGGGGCGCGCATGGGGCAATCCTCGTCAAGAGGGCCGGCCAGCGCCGACCATATGCCTAGCTTAGCCCCGGGCCCGTCCGAGGGCCATACCGGAAAGGGGGGACAGCGCCCGGCCCCCGCCCTCAACGGCCGGTGGGGGCGATGCGGTAGATCGCGTTCGCGTGGTCGTCGGAGACGAGGAGGGCACCGTCGGGCATGACCTGCACGTCGACGGGCCGGCCCCAGGCCTTGTCCGAGGGGACGTCGAGAAAGCCCTCGGCGAAGACGGCGTGCTCGACGACCTTCCCCCCCTCCACCTTCGCGCGCATCACGCGGTAGCCGCTCTTCTTCGAGCGGTTCCACGAGCCGTGCTCGGCGATGAAGATCTGGCCGCGGTACTCGGGCGGAAACAGGCTCCCGGTATAGAAGCGCATGCCGAGGGCCGCCACGTGCGCGCCGAACTTCTGCGCGGGCGGGGTGAAGTCCGCGCACTTCTTCCCCTTGGCGAAGTCGGGGTCGGGGATGTCCCCCCCGTGGCAGTGCGGGAAGCCGAAGTGCAGGCCGGCCTTCGGGGCGTGGTTGAGCTCGTCGGGCGGGATGTCGTCGCCCATCATGTCGCGCCCGTTGTCGGTGAACCACAGCTCCTTCGTGACCGGGTGCCAGTCGAAGCCGACGCTGTTGCGCACGCCGCGGGCGAAGACCTCCATCGCGCTGCCGTCCGGCTTGAGGCGCGTGATGGACGAGTAGGGGTCCTCGCGGTCGCACACGTTGCAGGGCGCGCCCACCGGGATGTAGAGCCAGCCATCCGGGCCGAAGCGGATGAATTTCCACCCGTGGTGGCGGTCCGTGGGGTACTTGTCGTACACGAGCGCGGGCTTGGGCACCTGGGGCAGCTGCGCCTCGATGCCGTCGTAGCGCCACACCCGTCCCACCTCGGCGACGTAGAGGCTGCCGTCCCGGAAGGCGACCCCGTTGGGCATGTTCAGGCCGTTCGCGATCGTGATCGTCTCGAGGGCCTTCTTCCCGTCGTGGCGGATCGCGTACACGTTGCCCGCGGCGCGCGTGGAGACGAAGAGCCAGCCTTTCTCGCCCAGGGTCATCGAGCGCGCGTCCTTCACGTTCTGCGCGAAGAGGGTGATCTCGAATCCGGGCGGCAGTTTCACGCGCTCGAGGGGCGGGGCCGCGGCGGCCGGGAGGGCGAGACAGAGCAGCACGAGGAGGGTGAAAGGGCGCATGACGGGACCTGTCGAAGGGCGGGTGATGTTCAGGGCCGGGTGCGGCCCGGCGGCGCGAGCAGCTTGTCCATGGCGGCGGCGTCGAAGCCGCGCATGCGCATGTCGCCCACGATGACGAGTGGCACCGCGCGCCCGCCGAACTCGCGGAACTCGAGCATGCCGTCCTCCGCGACCTCGATGTCGACCTCGCGCACCTCGAGGCCCTTCTGCGTGAAGTAATTGCGCGCGCGCTTGGAGACCGGGCACCAGGCGGTCGAGTACAGCGTGACGGCGATCGTGCCCGGCGCGGCCGTGGTGGGCGGCGGCGCGCGGCGGATCTCCTCCGTCCAGTTGTCCACCTGCGCGGGGCCCGTGTGCGATCGCAGGCCGACCTTCACGTCCTTGAGCTTGGCATCCTCCGGCGGGCGATCGCCATAGTGGGTGCGGCCGTCGGGCCCGGTCCACTTGTAGACCTGGGCGCCGGCGGGCAGGGCGGTGGCGAGCGCGATGAGCAACAGGGCGAACGGTCGGGCGGGCACGGGGCACCTCCTCTCGGGGCCGATTCTACGCACTCACGAAGCGCAGCTCCGAGGCGGGGACGGAAAGGCCCACGCGGGTGCCCGCCGCGAGCGGCGCGCGGCCGCGCTCGTGGGGCACGTCGGCGGTGACGAGCGCCTCGCCCACGCGGATCTCGTAGCGCAGGAACTCGCCGAGGAACTCCGCGCCTTCGACGGCGCCGCCCAGGTGCATGGCGTCGCCGGAGGCCACGGCGCCGTCGACCTCGAAATGCACCGCATGCGGGCGGAAGGCCAGGTCGTAACCCGCCGCGGGCGGCTCCAGTGCACCGGGCAGGGCGACGTCGCCCAGTTTCGGCGAAATGAAGCGAAGGGCGCCGCGCTCGCGCCGGAATTCGCCCGCGAAGAGGTTCACCGAGCCCACGAATTGCGCCACGAACCGGTTCACCGGGTGATCGAAGAGTTCCATGGGCGAGCCCACCTGCTGGATCACGCCCTGGTCCATCACGGCGATGCGGTGGCAGGTGGTGAGCGCCTCCTCCTGGTCGTGCGTGACGAAGATCGTCGTGATGCCCAGGCGCTTCTGCAGCTTCACGAGCTCCTGTCGCGTCTGCACGCGCAACCGGGCATCCAGGTTGGAGAGCGGCTCGTCCAGCAGGAGCACCTGCGGCTCGATCGCGAGGGTGCGTGCGATGGCCACGCGCTGCTGCTGGCCCCCTGAGAGCTGGCCGGGGCGGCGCTTGCCGAGTTCGGAAAGCCCCACGAGCTCGAGCGCCGCGGCCACCTTCGCGCGGACCTTCTCCCGCGGGAACTTGCGTTCCTCCAGGCCGAAGGCGACGTTCTGCTCGACCGTCATGTGCGGCCACAGGGCGTAGTTCTGGAAGACCATGCCGACGTTGCGCTTCCAGGGCGGCGTGCCGGTCACGTCTTTCCCGCCCACGAGCACGGAGCCGTGGCTGTGCTGGTTGAAGCCCGCGATGAGGCGAAGCAGCGTGCTCTTGCCCGAGCCCGAGGGCCCCAGCAGCGCGAAGAACTCGCCGGGCTTTATCGAGACGGTGATGTCCTTGAGCACCTGGGTCGTGCCGTAAGACAGCGCGACGTTCCGGATATCGACGCTGACCGGGGTCATGGCTTGCCTCCCGTGGGGTTCTGCGGCGTGTTGGCCGCGACGAAGCGATGCGACAGGTACGTGCCCACGGCGACCAGCACCACGGCGATGACGCCCAGGGCCGCGCCGGGCCCGCGCCCCGCGATCGACTGCATGTAGAGGTAGATGCCGTAGGACATCGGCGCGAGGCTTTCGCGGCTGGTGAGCAGGATCGTCTCCGAGATCTCCACGGCCGCGGTGATGAAGCTGGTCACGAAGCCGGCGAGGATGCCGCCCGCCATGAGCGGCACCACGACGCGCTTGATGGTGCGCCAGCGGCTCGCGCCGAGGTTCTCGGCCGCCTCCTCGAGCGACGGGTGGACCTGCTGCAGCGCCGCCATGCAGGAGCGCAGCGCGAAGGGCAGGCGCCGCACGGTGTAGGCCAGCACGAAGATGAGCCAGCTCGCCGTGAGCGCGCCTCCCCCGAAGGGCAGCTCGATGCCGCGGAAGGTGCGCAGGTAGCCGATGCCCAGCACCACGCCGGGCATCGCGAGCGCGACGGTGACCAGGTGGTCCAGGAGATGGCGGCCGGGCAGGGCGGTGCGCAGCACGATGTACGCGATGGCCGTGCCGATGATCACGTCGAAGAGCGCCGCGAGCCCGCAGTAGAGGAACGTGTTCCAGATCATCCGCGTGGAGTCCTCGAACACCGTCGCGTAGTGCGCGATCGTGAACTGCTCGGGCAGCACCGTGAAGCTCCAGACCTTCGAGAACGACAGCAGCAGGATGCCCAGGTGCGGCGACAGGACGAGGAGCAGCACCAGCGTGATCCAGCCGTAGGCGAGCACCGTCTGCCACGGCGTGAGCCGGCGCCGCGGCGCCATCGCCCCGCCGCGCGAGACCACGGCATAGTCGCGCCGCTTCACGAACCACCACGAGCCCGCCATGGCCGCGATGGAGAACACGACCAGGATCACGCAGATCACGTAGCCGATGGGGTCCTCGATGCCGATGGAGGTGACACGCAGGAAGGCCTGCGGGGCGAGCATGTTGGTCACGTTGAGCACGAGGGGCGTGCCCAGGTCGTCGAACACCTTGATGAAGACGAGCGAGGCGCCGGCCACGTAGCCCGGCAGCGCGAGCGGGAAGACGATGCGCGAGAAGAGCCGCCAGCCGGAGCTGCCGAGGTTCTGCGCCGATTCCTCCATGGAGGAATCGATGTTCGCGAGCGCGGCCGAGAGGTTCAGCAGGATGAAGGGGAAGTAGTGCAGCGTCTCGACGAAGATGACGCCGTTCAGGCCCTCCATGAGCGGCAGCGAGATGCCGAAGGCGTCCTTGAGGATGAGGTTCACGGACCCCGAGCGCCCGAAGAGCAACTGCATCGCCGAGGCGCCCACGAAGGCGGGCATCACGAGGGGCAGCACGCCGAGCGTCTGGATGAGGATCGCGCCGCGGAACTGGAATCGCACCGTGAGGTAGGCGAGGGGCACGGCGATGAGGGTGGAGAAGGCGACCGTCATCCCCGCGACGTACAGGCTGTTCGCGAAGGATTCCCGCATGAGCGAGATTCCCGCGAACGCCGAAAAGTGCGCGAGGGTGAAGCCGCCCTGCCCGTCGGAGAAGGCGGTGTACACCACCGTCGCCACCGGGATGACGAGGAATGCGACGAGGAAGGCCGCGATCGCGAGGGCGACCGCGACGACGGCGGGCGAGGTTCGGTTCAAGGGGCCGTCATTCCCGCGAAGCCCGTCATTCCCGCGAAGGCGGGAATCCAGCCTTCGCGGGAACGACCGTCCGCATTACTTCGCGCCGCTCGCCAGCTCGACCGCCTTCGCGTAGTTGGCCTTCACCTTCGTGGCCCACTCTTCCTCGATCTTCGCCTTGGCCTTCGAGGCCTCGGCGTCCTTCTTGTCGGCCTTGAAGAGGGCGAGCAGCTTCGGGTCGGCGGCCTGCTTCTCGTCGACCACGGGCGTGAGGACGAGCTTCCTCGCCTCGTCCAGGGCCGGGCTCTTCCTGCCGCCCAGGCGCTTCTCGGCATCGAGGATCGCCTTGGTCGCGGCCACGAGTTCCTTGTGGCGGAAGGTGATCGCCTGGTCGAACATCGAGAGCACGACGTAGTAGCGCGACTCCGAGAGGTTCGAGTCGAAGTTCACCTTGGCCTGGATCGTCCCGCCGAAGGGGTTCGGGTAGCCGGCCGGGGCCTTCGCGTAGATCGAGGGCAGCACCGGCAGGCGGCTGATCTCCTTCTGCAGCAGGAGCGTCTGGCCTTCCTCGGAAAGCGTGAACTCGATGAAGCGCTTGCCGCCTTCGGGGCTCTTGCTGCCGTCCACCAGCGCGATGTTGGCCGGGACGATGGACGTGACGGAGGGGTAGACGAACTCCACCGGCATGCCGGAATTCTTGGCGGCGAGACCGAAGAAGTCGATCACCAGGCCGATGCCGAACTGCCCGTTCGAGACGCCGTCGGGCACGCCGAAGCTGCGCTCGGTGATGGCCGCGCTGTTGCCGGTGATGCCGAGCAACTGCGCCCACCCCTTCGTCCAGCCTTCGCCCTGCAGGATCGTCTCGACCGTGAGGTGCGTGGTGCCCGAGCGCGACGGGCTCGAGATGGCCAGGTGGCCGAAATACACGGGCTTCACCAGGTCCGCCCATTCCTTCGGCTCGGGAACGTTGTTGGCCTTGAGGTAGCGCGTGTTCCACATGAGGCCGTAGCCGGCGAGCGCCTGGCCGCGATAGAAGCCCTCGGGATCGTTCACCGGGTAGTTGCCCACCTTGGCGGGGATGGCCGGGTTGCCCGGTCCGATCTTCGCGAGCAGCTTGGCCGAGGAGAGCACTTCGAAGGCGTCCGGCGCGGAGGCCCAGAAGATCTCGGGGCGCGACCCCATGGGTTGCTCGCGCACATAGGCGATGCCCGCGGCCGTGTTCTTGTTGAGGATCTCGAGCTTGTCGCCCGGGAATTTCGCCTCGTAGGCCTTCTTGTAGGCCGTCGTGAGTTCCTTGGGAAAGGACGTGACGACGGTCACCGTGTCGGCGAGGCCGGCGAGCGGGACGAGGGAAGTGGCGATCGCGAGCGCGAGGCGCCGGGCCAGGAAGCGATTCATGGGAACTCCTCGGAAAGGGGTGAGAATGCGCACGGCGGAACCGAACTTGTCGCATTGATCTTAGCAGTCCGAGTGTGGGTTTCGGTTGCAATTGTCCCTGTGAGGCGCCGCACAGGCCCCTCCGGGGCGCCGTGGTAGTTTCTGGCTCCATGAACCTCCCGTCCGTCCCTTCGCCATGGCCGTGAAGCCCGCCGACCCGCGCCTGCGGAGCGTCGCCGAGATCCTCGACGACCCCGCGGCCCATGCCGCGCTCTTCAATGCATTCCCGAGCCTCGTCTGGTGCGCGGACGCAGAGGGCGGCTGCTCGTTCGTGAACCAGGCGTGGGCCGACTACACCGGCCGCAGCATCGCGAGCGAGCGCGGGCCGGGCTGGCTCGAATCGGTTCATCCCGAGGACCGTCCCGGGCTCGGGCGCATCTGGATCGAGGCCCTGGGCCTGCGCGGCCACTTCGAGACGGAATTCCGCCTGCGCCGCGCCGACGGCGAATACGGCTGGGTGCACCACACGGCCGAGCCCGTCACCGGCGACGACGGACGCCTCGCGGGCTACCTGGGCACCTGCCACGACATCAGCGAGCGCCGCGACGCGGAGCTCACGGCCCGCGCGAAGGAGCGCGAGATCCGCCTGCTGGCCGACAACGTGCCGGTGCTCATCGCCCACTTTTCCGCCGAGGACCTGCGCTGCATCTTCGCCAACAAGTCCTATGCCCGCATGTGGGGCTGGGACGAGCAGAGCGTCGTCGGGCGCACGGTCGCGGAGGTCATCGGTGCCGAGGGCTACGCCGAGATCGAACCGCACATCGCGCGGGTGGTGAGGGGCGAGACGGTCACCTACGAGCGGGCCATCCACGCGGCCGACGGCACCTCGCGCGTGCTGGAGGTGAACCTGCTTCCCCAGCTTTCGGATGATGGGCACACCGGCGCGGCGTTCGTGCTCATCAACGACATCACGCGCCACCGCCTCGCCGAGCAGTCCGTGCGCGAGAGCGAGGAGCGGCTGCGCAAGTTCTCCGAGGCGACGCACGAGGGCATCGTCTTCCACGAGAAGGGCGTCATCACCGACTGCAACGACGCGGCGCTGCGGCTGGCGGGCTGCACCTACGAGGAGATGGTCGGCCAGCCGGTGCTCTCGTTCGTCCCGCCCGAGGGACGCGACGTGGTGATGAACAACATCCGCATGGGCTACGAGCGCCCCTACGAGGGCGAGCTGCTCGCGAGGGACGGCCGGCGCGTGGCCGTCGAGTTCACCGGCAAGCTGATGCCCTTCAAGGGCAAGCAGTACCGCATGACGGTCGTGCGCGACGTCAGCGACCGCAAGGAGGCCGAGGCGCGCATCCATTTCCTGGCGCACCACGACGTGCTCACGGGGCTGCCGAACCGCGCGCTGCTCATGGACCGGCTCGAGTTCATCCTCGCCTCGGCGCGGCGGCGTGACTCGAAGGCGGGCGTGCTCTTCATCGACCTGGACAACTTCAAGACGGTGAACGATTCGCTGGGCCACGCCGCGGGCGACGCGCTGCTTCGCGTCGTCGCGAGCCGCATCGAGGATGCGCTGCGAGGCGTGGACGTGGTCTCGCGCCTGGGTGGCGACGAGTTCCTGGTCGTGCTGCCGGATCTCGACAGCGAGCAGGCGCCGGTGGCGGTGGCCGAGAAGCTGCTCGCGGCGGTGTGCGAGCCGGTGACGGTCGAGGGGCAGAGCCTCACCGTGAGCCCGTCGATCGGCATCGCGGTCTTCCCGCGCGACGGCACCAACGCCGACACCCTCATCAAGAACGCCGACGCGGCCATGTACCTCGCCAAGGACCGCGGGCGCGCCAACTTCCAGTTCTTCAGCGAGCGGCTCTCGCAGACGGCCTTCAACACGCTCTCCCTCGAGACGCGGATGCGCGAGACGATCCGCGAGGAGGGCTTCGCCCTCGACTTCCAGCCGCAGCTGCGCGTGGACACCGGGCGCCTCGTGGGCATCGAGGCGCTGGTGCGCTGGCCGCAGCCCGACGGCACGACGGTGATGCCGAACGACTTCATCCCGGTGGCGGAGCAGCGCGGCCTCATCATGCCCATCGGGGCCTGGGTGCTTCGCGCGGCCTGCCGCCAGAACCGCCTGTGGCAGCACGCGGGCCTGCCGAAGGTGCCCATCGCCGTGAACCTGTCGACGATCCAGTTCAAGCAGAGGAACTTCGTCGAGGAGGTGGAGAGGGCCCTCGCCGAAACGGGCCTCGAGCCCGCCTGGCTCGCCTTCGACCTGACCGAGAGCATGCTGGTGGCCGACACGCCGGAGCTGGGGCGCACGCTCGAGGGGCTGAAGGCGCTGGGCGTCAAGCTCTCGATCGATGACTTCGGCACGGGGCACTCGTCGCTGTCGCGCCTGCGCCGCTGGCCGATCGACAAGCTCAAGATCGACCGCACGTTCGTGCGCGACGTGCCCGGCGACGGCGACGCGTCCGCGATCACCGGCGCCGTGGTGGACCTCGCCCGCAACCTCGGCATCACCGTCATGGCCGAGGGCGTGGAGAACGAGGCGCAGAGGCAGTTCCTCCTGGAGCGCGGCTGCGACGAGATGCAGGGGTTCCTCGTCGCGCGCCCGATGCCGGCGGCGGGCATGGCGGCGTTCATGGCCGAGCGCCGTCACGAACCCGGCGCGGCCCCCGTCATCGTCCCGAGAAGCGCATGACGCCGATCGCGGCGGCCGCGAAGGCGGCCCCCGCGAGGAAGGTGGCCGTCGGCCCCAGCGTGTGCCAGAGCGCCCCGGCGAGCACGCTCGAGGCGAGCAGCGCCACGCCGCTCGCCAGGTGGAAGACGCCGAAGGCCGTGCCGCGCCGCTCGGGTGGGCAGGTCGCCGCCACCCGCGCCGCCAGCAGCCCCTGCGTGAGCCCCAGGTGCAGGCCCCAGAGCGAGATGCCCACGCCCAGCGCGGGCAGCCCGCTCGCGAACGCGAGGACGAGGTCGCCCAGCGCGAGCATCGCCGTGCCGACGATGAGCAGCGAACGCGTGCCGATGCGGTCGGCGAGCCGCCCCGCCGGATACGCGACGAGCGAGAAGACGACGTTCATCGCCACGAGCACCAGGGGCGTGTAGCTCGCGGCCACGCCGAGGTCGATGGCCTTGAGGATGAGGAAGGCCTCGCTGAAGCGCGCGAGCATGAGCGCGGCCCCGGCCGCCGTGACCCACCAGAACGCGCTTCCCAGACCATGCGCCGCGCGCCACGAGAACGGGACCGCCGGTTGCCCTGTGCGCGGGGCTCGCGGCGGTTCGCGCACGGCGAACGCGATGAGCAGGAACGAGAGCGCGCCGGGAATGACGGCGACCCAGAACACCGCGCGGAAGTCGCCCGACCACGCGACCATGAGCGCCATCGCGAGCAGCGGGCCCGCGAAAGCGCCCACGGTGTCGAGCGACTGGCGCAGGCCGAACGCCTCGCCGCGGCGCTCCGGCGGCGTCACGTCCGCGATGAGCGCGTCGCGCGGCGCGCCGCGTATGCCCTTGCCGATGCGATCGACGAATCGCGCCGCGAAGACCAGGCCCGGTCCCGTCGCGAGGGCAAAGAACGGCTTCGCCAGCGCCCCGAGCCCGTAGCCGGCGGCCGCGACCCACTTTCGGTGGCGCAGCGCATCGGAGAGCGTCCCGGAGAACACGCGCATCGCGAGCGCGGTGGCCTCGGCCACGCCCTCGATCACGCCCACGACGAGGGCGCTCGCGCCCAGCCCCACGACGAGGTATGCCGGCAGCAGCGCGTGGATCATCTCCGAGGAGACGTCCATCAAGAGGCTCACGAAGCCGAGAATCCAGACGGCGCGGGGAAGGGGAGTGGCGGGATTCATCTTCGGGGACCGATGCCCATGGTAGCGCGGACGGTCCCGCCGCCTTCGGTTAACATGCGTCGGTTCCGAAAGGAGACCGACCATGGCGGATAACGCCGACGACAAGAAAAAGCCCGACCCGATCCCTCCCGAGGACCGGCTCTCCGTCACGCACCATCGCGCCACGATCGGCGGCCGCGAGGTCGCCTACACCGCCACCTGCGGCACGCTCGTGCTGCGCGAGGAGTCGCAGAAGGACGGCAAGGCCGAGGGCGACAAGGCGCGCGCCAGCGTGTTCTTCGTGGCCTACACGATGGACGGTGCGGAGCCCGGCACGCGCCCCGTCACGTTCTCCTTCAACGGCGGCCCCGGCTCGAGCTCGGTGTGGCTGCACCTGGGCCTGCTGGGACCGAAGCGCGTGCTGCTGGACGACGAGGGGCACGCCCCCCCGCCGCCGGGCCGCCTGGTGGAGAACGAGTTCTCACTCCTCGACCGCTCGGACCTCGTCTTCATCGACCCGGTGGGCACGGGCTTCAGCCGCATGGCCGAGGGCGAAAAGGTGGACGAGTTCCACGAGTACAAGCGCGACCTGGAGAGCGTGGGCGAGTTCATCCGCCTGTGGACCTCGCGCTACGCCCGGTGGGCGAGCCCGAAGTTCCTCATCGGGGAGAGCTACGGCACGACGCGCGCCTCCGGCCTCGCCGGTCACCTGCTCGAGCGCTACGGCCTCTACCTGAACGGCCTCATGCTCGTCTCGTGCGCGCTAGACTTCACGGTGCTTCGCTTCGACACCAACAACGACCTGCCGCCGGTGCTCTTCCTGCCGACCTGCGCCGCCACGGCGTGGTACCACGGCAAGCTCGCGCCGGAGCTGCAGGCGAAGCCGCTGCGTGAGCTGCTCGCGGAGGTCGAGGCCTTCGCCGGCGGCGATTACGCGAAGGCGCTCTTCGAGGGCTCGCGCCTTCCTGCCGAGCAACGATCGCGCATCGCGGAGCGCGTGGCCCGCTACACGGGACTCACGGCGCAGTACGTCGAGCGCACCAACCTGCGCGTGGAGATCTTCCGCTTCTGCAAGGAGCTGCTGCGCGGCGAAGGGCGCACCGTGGGCCGCCTCGACAGCCGCTTCACGGCCTTCGATCGCGACGCGGCCGGCGAGCGCTTCGAGTTCGACCCGGGCTACGCCGGGCTCTACGGAGCCTACAGCGCCGCGATGAACGACTACGTGCGCCGCGACCTCGACTTCGCCTCGGACGCGCCCTACGAGGTGCTCAAGGGCCTGTACCTCAACTGGGGCTGGAAGGACTTCGCCAACCGCTACGCGTCGGTGGGCGAGACGCTCAGGAAGGCGATGACGATGAACCCGCACATGCGCGTGCTCGTCGCCAACGGCTACTACGACTTCGCCACGCCCCACTTCGCGAGCGACTACACCTTCGACCACCTCGCGCTCGCCGAGCCGCTGCGCGCGAACCTCTCGGTGAGCTACTACGAGGCCGGGCACATGATGTACGTGCACCGGCCTTCGCTCGAGAAGCTGGCGCAGTCGCTCAGGGCATTCGTCGCGCCCGCCACTCCCGCCCAGACGGAAATCCAGCCCTGATCGTCACCCCCGCGCAGGAGGGGGTCCAGCCTGGATTCCCGCCTGTCAGATTGGGGTCAGGTGCAATTTTCTTCCTGTCCCCATGTTGATGGACGTTCGGGCGTTGAAATGGGGACAGGAAGAAAATTGCACCTGACCCCGGTTCTCTACGGAAACCACGCTGACCCCCTCTCTTGCCGCGCGAGTGCCCATGCCACGTGCTCGCGCACGAGGGCGCTCGGGTGGTCCGCGCATGCCGAGAGCGCTCCGCGCGCCGCTTCGGACGCCGGCGCGTTGCCCAGGGCCACCGCGATGTTGCGAAGCCAGCGCTCATGGCCGATGCGGCGGATCGCCGAGCCCGCGAGCCGTTCTTCGAACTCGCCTTCCGTCCACGCGAAGAGCGAGGCGAGCGAGGCGCCATCGAGGCCGTTGCGCACCTCGACGAAATCGGGCAGGGCGGCCGCGCGCGCCCACTTGTTCCACGGGCACGCGAGCTGGCAGTCGTCGCAGCCGTAGATGCGGTTGCCCATCATCGGGCGCAGCGGCTCGGGGATCGGCCCCTTGTGCTCGATGGTGAGGTAGGAGATGCACAGGCGAGCGTCGAGCTCGTAGGGCGCGACGATGGCGCCGGTCGGGCAGGCGCCGATGCACGCCGTGCAGGTGCCGCAATGCGCGCTGCGCGGCGGTGTCGCAGGCAGGGGGAGGTCGGTGTAGATCTCGCCCAGGAAGAACCACGAGCCGTGCTCGCGCGTGAGCAGCAGCGTGTGCT
>Ga0209254_10002732_pt1 | contig 16076 bp, 18 predicted proteins | sample FrelakmetDIP11DI_FD_187148 | JGI IMG/M metagenome (GOLD analysis project Ga0209254, IMG submission 187148) | Freshwater lake sediment microbial communities from the University of Notre Dame, USA, for methane emissions studies - DIP11 DI (SPAdes)... | ecosystem: Environmental > Aquatic >... | reverse complement strand
AGGGCGGTCGCTTCGGCGGCTGGTCGCTCTACGTGAAGGACGGCGTGCCGGCCTACGACTACAACTTCCTCGGGCTGCAGCGCTTCTCGGTGGCTTCCGCGCAGAAGCTCTCGCCGGGCAAGCACACGCTCGTGTTCGATTTCGCGTACGACGGCGGCGGGCCTTCCAAGGGCGGCAAGGGCACGCTCAGCGTGGACGGCCAGAAGGTCGGCGAAGGGCGCATCGGCGTCACGCAGGCGGGCCTCTTCTCCGCCGACGAGACGGCCGACGTGGGCATCGACCTGGGCACGCCCGTGGTCGAGGCGATCGGCGCGGAGGCGAAGTCGCGCTTCACCGGCCGCATCCCGAAGCTCACGGTGGAGGTGAAGTAAGGCCCGACTGCGACTACCGCCTCTACCTCCAAGATCGCGCCTTTGTCTGGTAGCGGCCTGCAGCACAGCATCCGCATCAACGACCAGTGGCGCATCTGCTTTGTCTGGACGCAGGCGGGGCCGGAGCAGGTCGAGATCGTCGACCACCATTGACGGAGACTGACATGAACAAGATGCGCCCTGTCCACCCGGGCGAGGTGTTGCGGGAGGAATTCCTTGCGCCGCTCGGGCTGTCCGCCCATGCGCTGGCCCAGGCGCTGCGCATTCCGGCGCCCCGCGTGAACGATATCGCCCGCGAACGCCGCAGCGTGACACCCGATACGGCCCTGCGGCTGGCGCGGCATTTCGGGACGACCGCGCAGTTCTGGCTCAACCTGCAGGCGAGTTACGACCTCAAGATCGCGATGCGGGAGTCGGGTGCGAAGATCAGGAAGGAAGTCGAACCGCGGGCGGTATAGTCCGGGTTTCCGAACCGGAGCGCGGGTCCGGTCGACTCCCCGACATTCCATGTGGGCGCCAGGAGACGCACGACGAAATGAACACGAAGGGTGAAACCGGGCTCCGAGGCATCCACGTCCTGGCGAAGCCGATCGGCTCGATCTGCGACATCGCCTGCGACTACTGCTTCTACCTGGAAAAGCGCGAGCTCTTCCCGGGAGAGCGGCAGTTCCGCATGTCCGACGAGGTGCTGGCGAAGTACGTCGAGCAGTACGTCGAGGCGCAACCCACGCCGGTGGTCGAGTTCGTGTGGCACGGCGGCGAGCCGACCCTGCTCGGCGTGGACTTCTACCGCCGCGTCGTCGAGGCCCAGAAGCCGCTGCGTGGCCGCAAGGAGATCCGCAACACCCTCCAGACGAACGCCCTGAGTCTCGACGACGAATGGTGCGCGTTCTTCAAGGAGCACGACTTCTTCATCGGGGTGAGCCTGGACGGCCCGAAGGAGGTCCACGACCGCTACCGCAAGGACCGCCATGGCGCGGGCACGTTCGATCGCGTGATGGCGGGCGTGAGGCTGCTGCAGAAGCACGGCGTCGAGTTCAACGCGCTGGCGTGCGTGGGACGCGACACGGCGTACAAGCCCCTCGAGGTGTATCGCTTCTTCAAGGAAGCGGGCATCCGCTACATCCAGTTCACGCCGATCGTCGAACGCGAGCCCGACGCGGCCACGAAGGCGATCAAGCTCTGGCTTGCGCGGCCCGCGGTGCTCGACCGGCCTGAACCGAACACCAAGGTCACGCCGTGGACGGTGGAGCCCGAGGCCTACGGCGATTTCCTCATCGCCATCTACGAGGAATGGGTGCGCAAGGACGTGGGCACGACGTTCGTCATGAACTTCGAATGGGCGCTCACCGCGTGGATCGGCGCGGGCTCCCCCGTGTGCATCTTCTCGAAGACCTGCGGGCGCGCCGTCGCCATCGAGCACGACGGCAGCGTCTACGCCTGCGACCACTACGTCTATCCCGAGTACAAGCTGGGCAACGTGCTCGACGGCAAGCTCGGCGAGATGGTCGAGCGTTCGGTCGCGGGCGGGTTCGGGCCGCACAAGGAGTCGACCCTTCCGAAGTACTGCCGCGAGTGCGAGGTGAAGGAAGCGTGCTGGGGCGGGTGTCCCAAGCACCGCTTCGCCACCACGCCCGATGGCGAGCCGGGCCTGCACTACCTCTGCGCGGGCTACAAGAAGTTCTTCCGGCACATCCGCAAGTACCTGCGCGCCATGGCGACGCTGCTCGAGAACGACCTGCCCGTCTCGGAGGTGATGCGGGCGATCGACGGGCCGCTCATCATCACGCGCACGAATCCCTCACCTGTGACCACTGGAAAAACGAAATGAACCGCACTGCACTCGCTCTCGCCGCAACCGTCCTGTGCCTCGCCTTGCCGGGGTGGGCGGCTTCGAAGGAAGAAAGGCAGGCCGACGTCCGCCAGACCGCCCAGCAGACGCTCGAGAGGCTCTACCAGCTTCAGCCGAAGGCGAAGCCGGCGATCGAGAAGGCCGCCGGATACGCCGTCTTCAGCAACTTCGGCATGAAGCTCCTCGTGACGGGCGGCGGAACCGGGCAGGGCGTCGCGGTCGAGCGCACGTCGAAGCGGGAAGTCTTCATGAAGATGGTCGAGGTCCAGGCCGGGCTCGGCTTCGGCGTGAAGAAGTTCCAGCTCGTCTGGATCTTCGAGACGCAGAAGGCGTTCAACGACTTCGTGCTCTCCGGTTGGGAGATCGGGGCGCAGACCACGGCCACCGCCAAGCGGGGAGACCAGGGTGCCTGGGCAGCGGGGGCCCTCTCGGTCTCACCCGGTGTCTGGCTCTACCAGCTTGCGGGCGACGGGCTGGCGCTGGAACTGACGGCGAAGGGAACGAAGTACTACCGGGACGACACGCTCAATTGACGGTCAGCCTGCTCCGGCCCTTGAGGAAGGGAGCGCCTTGATGAGGGCCTCGACCCGGTTGATGCTCGTCCTGCCGTTCCTGCTGGCGGGTTGCGCGAGCATGGGCCCGCCGACCATCGAGCGGGACCGTTTCGACTACGTCTCCGGCATCTCCGAGTCCTGGAAGCGGCAGATGCTGCTCAACCTGCTGAAGGTCCGCTATGCCGACGCGCCGGTGTTCATGGACGTCTCGTCGGTCATCAGCTCGTATTCGCTGGAAGGCGAGTTCCGTCTCGGGGGCGAGTACGCGAACGTCGGCCGCGGGGACACCTTCGGCGCCATCGGCGCGACGGGCCGGTACGCGGACAAGCCGACCATCACCTACCAGCCGCTCAGCGGCGACAAGTTCGCGCGCAGCCTGATGGCCCCGATCCCGGTTTCGGGAATCCTGGCGCTGATCCAGGCCGGCTATCCTGCGGACCTCGTGCTGAGGATCTGCGCGAATTCCATCAACGGCCACGAGAACGATTTCGGCGGCCCGGCCAATCAACGCGCGGGCAGCCCGAAGTTCCGCGAGATCCTCACCGTCCTGCGGCAGGCGCAGACGGCGGGCGGGACGGGCTTCCGGACCAAGGCCACCAAGGACAAGCAGGCCGTCGTGATGTACCTGCAGCCGCTGGGCGACGATACGGAGCCGGTCGTGCGCCGGTCGTGACGATCCCGGCCCGGTGAAATCGCGGCTGGCAGCGGCGTTCTGGTCCTGAAAGGAATCATGGGAATCCGCATGCGAAGGACTCGGTCGGCTTTCCTGGGTGCGGCTCTCCTGGGCGCCTGCCTGCTCGGCGGCATCTCGACACGCGCGTCCGCGCAGGACATCGAGCCGCGCACCTACTTCAACGCGCCCATCGGCATCAATTTCCTGATCGCCGGCTACGCCTACACGCAGGGGGCGCCGCAGTTCGACTCGGCGCTCGAACTCACCGACGCCGATCTCGAGACCTCGAACGCCGTCCTCGCGTACGCGAGGGTGTTCGATATCGGGGGAAAGCAGGCCATGGTGGACGTGGTCGTCCCTTACACCGGGCTCTCCGGGACGGCGCTCTACCAGGGCGACCCCATCGAGCGCAACATCAGCGGCTTCGCCAACCCCGCGGTCCGTCTCGTGTGGAATTTCCACGGCGCGCCGGCGCTTTCGCTGGAGGAATTCCGCTCCTGGCAGCCGGGACTGGTCGTCGGCGCGAGCCTGCGCGTGACGGCACCCTGGAGCCAGTACGACGCGAGCCGGCTCGTGAACATCGGCACCAACCGGTGGTCCTTCAAGCCGGAGATCGGCCTGTCGAGGAACTTCGGGCCGTGGGCGCTGGAAGGGTCGCTCGCCGCCACGTTCTACACCGTGAACGACGACTTCTTCGGCGGCAGCAGGCGCGAGCAGGATCCCCTGTACTCCGTGCAGGCGCATGTGATCCGCGGCTTCCGCGGGGGCAGCTGGCTCTCGGTCAGCGCCACGCACTTTTCCGGCGGACGCTCGACGCTCAACGGCATTCTGAAGCCGGATCTCCAGCAGAATTGGCGCGCCGGGGCCACCTACGCGATCCCCATCGACCGGAAGAACTCGATCAAGCTCTACGCGAGCACCGGCGTGTCGGATCGCACCGGCAACAGCTTCGACCTCATCGGCATCGCGTGGCAGCACCGCTGGGGCGAGGGGATGTGATCCGCGGCTCCCGGGGCGTCCGGGAGATCGCTCGCGTACGAACCTGGAGGAGGAAGCGATGACCTGGCTGCAGCGGTACCGCCTGAAGGACCTCGTCTTGAATGCCGTCTGGCTCCCGCCGCTTCTCGGCATGGTGGCGGCGCTCGTCGCGATGCCCGTCATGCGTGAAGTGGACGCGGTCCTCGCCGTGAAGCCCATCGTGAGCCCCGACGGCGCGCGCGCCATGCTCGCGGCCCTGTCCACGGCGATGCTGACGTTCATCGTCTTCGTCTTCTCCATCCTGCTCCTCGCCGTGCAGCTGGCGAGCGCCCAGCTCTCGCCGCGGATCATCGCGGGCTTCTACCGGAACCGCGTCATCAAGTTCGCCCTCGCGATCTTCGTCTTCGCGTTCATCTACACGCTCGCCCTCCTCAGCCGCATCGACGACAAGGTGCCCCAGGTCTCGATGTGGCTCGCCACCGGCGGCTGCGCCATATGCATCGGCGTCTTCCTCTTCATGATCGACCACGTCGGCAAGGGCCTTCGACCGGTCGCCATCCTCACGTCGGTCGGCACGGCGGGGCAGGCGGTGATCGGCGAGATCTATCCGAAGGCCATCGGCGAGTCGGCGGAGCCGCCCGCTCCCGACCTGCCCTCGCTCGTCGGTGAGCCGGCCCGCACGATCACGGCCCGTCGCACGGGCGTCGTGCTGGCCATCGACGTGGCGGGTCTCGTGGCACTGGCCCGGCAGGCCGGATGCGTGGTCGAGTTCGTCCCGCAGGTGGGCGATTTCGTGACCGAGGGCGACCCCTTCTTCCGCCTTTACCGGGGGGGCGGGAGCCTCACCGACGGCGACCTGCGGCGCGCGGTCGCCATCGGGCCGGAGCGCACGATGGAGCAGGATCCGGCCTTCGCCTTCCGCATCGTCGTCGACATCGCCGCGAAGGCGCTCTCGCCCGCGATCAACGACCCGACCACGGGCGTTCTCGCCATCGACCAGCTGCATCGCCTCCTGCGGGTGGTCGCCGGCCGGCGGCTGGACACCGGGCGCGTGAACGATGAATCCGGCCAGCTGCGCCTCGTCTTCCGGACGCCCGACTGGGAGGACTTCGTGAGCCTCGCGGTGACGGAGATCCGCCATTTCGGCCGCGACAGCATCCAGATCGCCAGGCGGCTTCGCGCCATGCTCGAGAGCCTCATCGCGGCCGTGCCGGCGCACCGGGCGGTCGCGCTGCGCGAGCAGCTCGAGATTCTCGGCCGGGGTGTGGCCACGGACTTCCGCGATCCCGAGGACCGCCTGCGCGCCGCGTCCGGCGATTCGCTCGGCGTGGGCGGGAGCGCCTGACCGCGCGGGCCGTCATTCCCGCGGAAGCGGGAATGACGACCCATGCGTGATGGTTCGGGATTTCCGTGTCGCAGTACTAGCGCACGACGTCCGTTGCCCGAAGCAGCAGCGCCTGCGGAAGCTTCAGGCCCAGCGCGTTTGCGGCCTTTTCGTTGATCACGAACTCGTACTCCAGCGGGCGCTCGATGGGCAACTCCGAGGGCTTCGCGCCCTTCAGGATCCGGTCCATCAAGTAGATCATCCGCCGGACGAGCGCGGGCAGGTTCGGCCCGTAGGTCATGAGCAGGCCCGACTCCGCGTAAGAGCGCCACAGGGCGATGGCGGGCAGGCGTTGCCTTGCCGTCAGGGCGGCGATCTGCGGCCGGACGTCGTCGATCACGAGCGGTTCCGGGAAGACCAGGAGCGCCTCGAGCCCGGCCCGGGCCGCCTGCGCGAAAGCCGGCTCGAGCGCCTCGGCATTCGCGACTTCGAGCGCCTGCACCGTGGCGAGGCCCTGCGCACGCGCCGCGGCGCGTGCCGCCTTCAGCCCATGCTCGGCGCCCTGCGAATCGGGGTTGTAGACGAGGCCGATGCGCGAGAGGCGCGGGATCGCCTCGCGCAGCAGTTCGAGCTGCTTGGCTGCCACCTCTTCCGTGGAGAAGCTCCAGCCGGTGACGTTTCCACCGGGCCGCGAGAGGCTGCGCACGATGCCCTGCTCGACCGCGTCGTGGTTGCCCATGACGATGGGGATCGTGGTGGTCGCGGCACGCGCGGCGGCAGTGGGCCCCGGCCCCATCGCCAGGATCACCGACACCGGCAGCCGCACCAGCTCGGCGGCGGCTTCCCGCAGCGTCTCCATGCGGCCCAGGCCGAACCGGAACACGAGCTCGATGTTCTCGCCATCGACGTACCCCAACTCCTTCAGGGCGGTTTGCATGAACATCGCCGGCGAACGGCTCGAGGCCGCGCCGCGGGAGCTGGCAGCGAGCACGCCCACGCGGGGAAGGGGGCCTTTCGCCTGCGCGCGCGCGGCGCCCGGGAACGCGGCGGCGGCCGCGAGGGCGGCGAGCGCCTGCAGGGACTTCCGGCGGGGGTTCATGCGTTGAGCTTCTCCAGTATCGCGCGGATCTTCTCCGGCTCCTCGCCCTTGAGCACCCGCGCGACATGGGGCGCGATGTCCGGCAGGCTCGTCGTGAGCACGCGCTGCTTCACGGCGAGGATCGTCGCCGGGTGCATGGAGAAGTGCCGCAGGCCGAAGCCCAGGAGCAGGCGCGTGAGCGCCACGTCGCCCGCCATCTCGCCGCACACCGCGACGGGCTTCTCGTGCTGGTGCGCGGTGCGGATGACGCCGTGCAAGAGCGAGAGCACGGCCGGGTGCAGCGGGTCGTACAGGTGCGCCACGTTGTCGTCCGCGCGGTCGATGGCGAGCGTGTACTGGATGAGGTCGTTGGTGCCGATCGAGAGGAAGTCGAGCTTGCGGATGAACATCGGCAGCGCGATGGCGGCGGCGGGAATCTCGATCATGCCGCCCACGGGCACGTGCTCGTCGAACTTCACGCCCTCGACCTTCAGCTCCTCCTTGGCGCGCGCCACGGCGGCGATGGACTGGTTCAGCTCCGTCCACGAGCACAGCATCGGGATGAGGATCAGCGCCTTGCCGTGCTTCGAGGCGCGCAGGATGGCGCGAAGCTGCGTGTTGAAGAGCTCGGGCTCGGCCAGGCAGTAGCGGATGGCGCGAAGGCCCAGGGCGGGGTTTTCCGCGTTGCTCTCGCGCCCCTCGAGCGCCTTGTCCGCGCCGATGTCGAGCGTGCGGATGTTCACCGGGCGGCCCTTCATGCCCTCGAGCACCTCGCGGTAGGCCTCGTACTGCTCGTCCTCGTCCGGGAGGTCGCGGCGGTTGAGGAAGAGGAATTCGCTGCGGAAGAGGCCGATGCCGGTGGCGCCGCTCGCGCGCACGGCATCCAGGTCCGTCGGCAGCTCGATGTTGGCGTGCAGCTGCACCGGCGTGCCGTCCAGCGTGGCGGCGGGCGCGGTGCGGATGCGCTTGAGCTTGTCGCGCTCGAGCCGGGCCTGGTTCTGCTTGAGCCGGTATTCGGCGAGGACGGCGCGATCCGGGTTGACGATGACCACGCCCTGGTCGCCGTCGATGACGAGCAGCTCGTCCTCGCGGATCATCGAGCGCGAGTGGTGCAGCGCGACGATGGCGGGGATGGCGAGCGAGCGCGCGATGATCGCCGTGTGCGAGGTGGCGCCGCCCATGTCGGTCACGAAGGCCGCGAACGGGTGCTCGCGGAAGAGGATCACGTCGGCGGGCGAGAGGTCGCGCGCGACGAGGATGGCGGGATCCTCGCGCGCGGGGCGCGGCACGATGCGGCGCTTGGAGCCCGCCAGCGCCCCCAGCACGCGCTCGGCCACCTGGCGCACGTCGGTCTCGCGCTCGCGCAGGTACTCGTCCTCGATGTCGTCGAACTGGGCCGTCAGTTCGTCGAGCTGCAGGCGCAGGGCCCACTCGGCGTTGCAGCGCTCCTCGCGGATGATGTCCCGCGGCACCTCGGAGAGCGCCGCGTCCTCGAGCAGCATGAGGTGCACGTTCACGAAGGGCGCGAGCTCGGAGGACGGGCCGTGGCGCACGCTGTCGGCGAGCTCCTTGAGCTCCACCTGCACTTCCTTCACGGCGCGGTCGTAGCGCCGCTGTTCCCGGGAGACGTCGTAGGAGGCGATCTCGTAGTGGTCCACCTCCGTGGACATGCCCGAGAAGAGGTGCGCATGGCCGATGGCGACGCCGCCTGACACGCCGATGCCGTGCATCGTGAAGCAGACGTTCAGGGGGCGCGGCACGGCGCTCGTGCCGTCAGCCATGGCCGAGGGGCTCCGGGAGACTCATTCGCCTTCGCCGAACTTGTCGGCGATCAGCTTCTCGATCGCGTCCATGGCCTCGACCTCGTCGGCGCCTTCGGTCTCGGCGTCGATGGAAGAGCCCTTGCCCGCGGCCAGCATCATCACCCCCATGATGCTCTTCGCGTTCACGCGCTTGCCGTTGCGGGAGAGGAACACGCTGCTCGCGTACTTGCCGGCCATCTGCGTGAGCTTGGCGGAGGCGCGCGCGTGCAGGCCCAGCTTGTTCACGATCGGGAGGGTCTTCTTCTGCAAGGGTTCGTCCTCAGGCCGGGGGCGTCATGCGGATCACGCCCTCGGTGCCGCCGGACAGGGCCTTGGCCATCACGGTCTCGAGGGACTCCTCGCGGTAGGTGAGCGCGCGGATGAGCATGGGCAGGTTCACGCCGGCGATGCCTTCCACGCGCCCGGGCTTGAGCAGGCGCGAGGCCACGTTCGAGGGTGTGGCCCCGTAGATGTCCGTGAGGATGAGGACGCCCTCGCCCCGGTCGACGAAGCGGATGAGGTCCTCCGCCACGGGGATGAGCGCATCCGGGTCGTCGTGCACCGTGATGCCGACCTGCCGGACGTAGAGGGGCCGCTTGCCGAGCACGTGGCTCGCGGAGTGGATGAGGCTTTCGCCGAAGGCGCCGTGGGAGACGATGAGGATGCCGATCATCGCCACATTCTAGGGCACCGGCGGCGCCCCCGCACCCTTCGGCCCCGTCACGCCGCCCGGATGGGCGTCACCTCGGCCGATTCGCTTCGCGCCGGCAGCACGCGGGCCGCCGGGAAGAGGCAGGAAAAGGTGCTGCCCGCCCCCACCTCGCTCTCGATTTCGAGGCGCCCCTGGTGGCGATGCAGCACGTGCTTCACGATCGCGAGGCCCAGGCCCGTGCCGCCGGAGGCGCGCGAGCGGCCGCGGTCCACGCGGTAGAAGCGCTCCGTGAGCCGGGGGATGTGCTCCGGCGCGATGCCCTCGCCGTTGTCGCGCACCCGCATCACCGGGTCGCCGTTCTCGCGCGCCCAGGTCACCACGATGTCCCCGCCCGGCGGCGTGTAGCGCACGGCGTTGGTGACGAGGTTCGTGAAGGCGCTGCGGACCTCCTCGCGGCTGGCGAGAAGCCACAAGGGCTCGATGTTCGTCGAGAAGCGGTGCTGGCCGCGGCTGAGCGACTGGGCCTCCAGCACCACCGCCGCGATGAGGGCGGGCACGTCGAGTGTCTCCTCGCGCAGGAGCGAGCGCGAGTCCTCCAGGCGCGAGAGCATGAGCAGGTCCTCGACCAGGCGCTGCATGCGCTCGGCCTGGCCCGTCATCAGCTCGAGGGAACGGCGATAGACCTTCTCGTCGGTGCGCTCCGTGTCGGTGAGCGTCTCGAGGAAGCCCTTCATCACCGTGAGCGGCGTGCGCAGCTCGTGCGAGACGTTGGCGATGAAGTCGCGGCGCACCGATTCCAGCCGCTCCCAGCGCGTCACGTCGCGCGACAGGATCATCTTCTCGTTGTCGCCGTAGGGCACGAGCTGGATGGACAGGATGCGGTCGGTCTCCCCGCGCAGGGAAAGCGGTTCGGCGTAGGTGGGCGACTCGAGATAGGCCACGAAGGCCGGGTGGCGGACGAGGTTCGTGAGGGTCTGCTGGCGGTCGCGCTTCAGGCCGAGGCCGAAGTGCTCCTCGGCCACGGGGTTCATCCACTCGATGCGGTTGTCGGCGTCGAGCACCAATACGCCGTCGGGCATGGCCTCGCCCGCCTGGCGGAAGCGCCACAGGGCGTGCGAGAGGCCGGCGCGGCTGCGCGACTGCTCGCGCAGCAGGCGGTACAGGCGCGAGTAGATGTCGCCCCAGGGGCCGCCCACGTCGGGCACGTCCTCGGCGGAGGGCTTCGTGGCCCACTCGGCGAGGCGCTGGCGCTCGCGCAGTTGCAGGCCGAGGGCGACCAGCAGGTAAGCGAGGAGGAAGACCGATGCCATCACCCACCCGCGCACCTGGCCCCAGCCGCCCAGGAGACCCACGATCACCGCGCCGGCGAGGGCGGCAAGGCCGTGGAGGGCGAGTCGGACGATCCAGTCGCTCATGAACCGCATTATCAACCAAAGGGAACGCCACCTCGAACGAGACCGAAGGCGTGCGCCCCGTTCAGGATCCCTACCCCCGCGAGAAGCGGTAGCCGGCGCCCCGGATGGTCTGGATGTAGGTCTCGAGGGCGGCGCGCTCGAGGGCGGCGCGCAGGCGGCGGATGTGCACGTCCACCGTCCGCTCCTCGATGAACACGTGGTCGCCCCACACGTGGTCCAGGAGCTGCGTGCGCGAGTAGACCCGCTCGGGGTGCGTCATGAAGAAGTGCAGCAGGCGGAACTCCGTCGGCCCCATCTGCAGGTCCTTGCCCTTGCCGGTGATGCGGTGCGAGGCCGGGTCGAGCTTAAGGCCGTGGTACTCGATGGCATCGTCGGTGATCTCCGGCGCGCGCCGGCGCAGCACGGCCTTGATGCGCGCCTGCAGCTCCTTGGTCGAGAAGGGCTTGGTGATGTAGTCGTCGGCGCCGGTATCGAGGCCGCGCAACTTGTCCTCTTCCTCGCCGCGCGCCGTGAGCATGATGATGGGCAGCGACTTCGTGCGCGCCTCGGAGCGCAGGCGCCGCGCGAACTCGATGCCGCTCTGGCCCGGCAGCATCCAGTCGAGGAGCACCAGGTCGGGCAGCGAGGCCTGGATGCGCCCCCAGGCCTCCTCCGCGCTCCCCGCGAGAATGGCCGTCTGCCCGGCCTGCTCGAGGTTGAGGGCGATGAGTTCCTGGATGGCGCTCTCGTCTTCGACGACGAGAATCTGGGCGGGCATGGGGCGGGAGCCGGTTAAGACCGGATGATCTTTGGCGGGATGTTACGGCCGGGACGTGACAGTCAGGTTACACCGCGGCGCCCCGGTCTCCCGGGAAAGCCGGGTTGAGCGCCAGGGTGTCCTGGGCTACTCTGGCCTCATCCCCTCCCGCCCCATCGCCGATGCCCATCGACGACATCGTCCAGCGCCTGCGCCGCTTCCGCGCCCAGCATTTCCCGCGCTTTCGCCGCCGGTACGAGGAACTCGTCGAGGACGGCCAGCACCCCACCGTGCTGTTCATCGGCTGCTCGGATTCGCGGGTCGTCCCGTACCTGCTCACGGGCGCCGGTCCGGGAGATCTGTTCATCGTGCGCAACGTGGCCGCGTTCGTGCCGCCGTTCGATGCTTCCCACGGCTACCACGGGACGTCGGCCGCCATCGAGTTCGCCGTGCTCTCGCTCGACGTGCGCGACATCGTCGTGTGCGGCCACTCCCACTGCGGCGGCATTCGCGCGCTGTATGAAGGCGCGCCGCGCGAGGCCGTGCACATGACCGAGTGGCTCGAGCTCGGCCGCGACGCGATGGTCCCGGAGCCCGTTTCGCCCGGGGTGCTGCGCCGGACCGAGCAGCGGGCCGTCGTGCTCCAGCTCGAGCGGCTGATGAGCTACCCGATGGTCTCGCGCCGAGTGGCCGAGGGCCGGATCGCGCTGCACGGCTGGCATTACGTGATCGAGGAGGGCGAGGTGCACGTGCTCGACGTCGAGCGCGGAGAATTCGTGCCAGCCGGCGGACCCGGCCCGGGGGCCGGGGACGATCCGGCGAGGGACGTAAGCCTTCTGCAGTAGGGCGTTCCCCGCGGGCGGCGCCGGCATGGGAAAATGGCCCTCCCCCGAAAGCCCGCCCCCATGAGCCCTGCCGCCCCCCGCCCCACCGAGATCAAGCTGCACCAGAAGTCGCGCCTCCTCGAGGTCGCCTTCGACGACGGCAAGCGCTTCTCGCTGTCCTGCGAATACCTGCGCGTCTACTCGCCGTCCGCCGAGGTGCGCGGCCACGGCCCCGGCCAGGAAGTGCTGCAGGTGGGCAAGCGCGACGTGGAGATCAAGGACATCGAGCCCGTGGGCGCCTACGCCGTGAAGCTCGTCTTCTCGGACGGCCACGACACGGGCCTGTATTCGTGGGAGTACCTCTACGACCTGGGCGAGACGCAGGAATCGAGCTGGAAGAGCTACCTGGCGCGCCTCGAACAGGCCGGCGCCTCGCGCGACCCGAAATGAGCGACAAGACCACCCATTTCGGTTTCAGCGAGGTGCCCGAAGCCGAGAAGGCTGCCCGCGTGGGCGAGGTGTTCTCGTCGGTCGCGACGAACTACGACCGCATGAACGATTTCATGTCGCTCGGCCTGCACCGGCTCTGGAAGAAGTTCGCCATCGCGCTTTCGGGCGTGAAGGCGGGCAGCACGGTGCTGGACGTGGCGAGCGGCAGCGGCGACCTCGCCCTCGCCTTCGCGAAGATCGCGGGCCCCACGGGCAAGGTGGTGATGACCGACATCAACGGCGCCATGCTCGCCGTGGGCCGCGACAAGGCCATCGACGGCGGCGTACTCGCCCCGCCCGCGATCTGCGACGCGGAGAAGCTCCCCTTCCCCGACGATACCTTCGACTGCGTCACGGTCGCCTTCGGTCTTCGCAACATGACCCACAAGGACAAGGCCCTCGCGGAGATGACGCGCGTGTGCCGCCCCGGCGGGCGCGTGATGGTGCTCGAGTTCAGCAAGGTGTGGAAGCCGCTCGAGAAGCCGTACGACCTCTACTCGTTCAACGTGCTGCCCTTCATCGGCAAGGTCGTGGCCAGGGACGAGGCCGCCTACCGGTACCTCGCCGAATCCATCCGCATGCACCCGGACCAGGAGACGCTCAAGGCCATGATGGAAACCGCGGGCCTGGTGCGCGTGGACTACAACAACATGACGATGGGCGTGGTCGCGCTGCACCGCGGCTTCAAGCCGTGATCGGCCCCTCGCCCACCGATGCCGCGGCCGGCTTCATCAACAAGCTGACGGGCGCCGCGCCCGTCTCCCGCGAGCGCCTGGGCAAGTTCGCCGGGCGCACGGCGGCCTTCCATGTCGGCCCCTTCGATGCCGCCTTCACCGTGCAGACGACGGGTGAGGTGCTGCCGGCCGTGGAGGGCGCGACGAAGGATCTCGAGATGCGCCTCTCGCCCTTCCTCCTGCCGCGCCTCGCCGCGCGCGACGAAGCGGCCTTCCGCGACGTGCAGATGACGGGCGACGCCGATTTCGCCGCGGAGATCGCGTTCCTTGCGAAAAACCTCAAGTGGGACGTGGAGGAGGATCTCTCGAAGGTGATGGGCGATGCCGCCGCCCACCGCGCCGTCGGTGCCGCCACCGCCGCCGCCAGCTGGGGCAAGGACGCCGCCGAGCGCCTCGCCGCCGCCGCCGCCGAGTACTTCACCGAGGAATCGCCGCTGATTGCTTCCCGGGTGAAGGTGGCCGGGTTCGTCGACGAGGTAACCCTGCTGCGCGACGCCGTGGAGCGGCTCGACAAGCGTATCGAAAAGCTCGAGAAGGAAGCCTCCGCTGGCTAACGCGGATTCCATTCGGGGTCAGGTGCAATTTCGAACCTGTCCCCATTTCCCGCGCTCCCGGATGATTCGGGGCCAGATCGGAAATTGCACCTGACCCCGAATTTTCGAGCTGGCGTCGCGTTGGTGCTGCTGTCGGCTTGCGCGTTCGGCGCCATGGCGATCTTCGCCCGAGGCGCCTTCGCATCCGGCGCTAACGTGCCGGGACTCCTCGCCGGCCGGTTCGCCATCGCGGGCATCCTCCTCACCATCCTGCTCATCGCCACGGGACGGAAATTCCCCCGGGGACGGCCGTTGGTCTTCGCCATGGCCATGGGCGGCATCGGCTACGTGGGCCAGGCCGCGTGCTTCTTCACGGCGCTGCAGCACGCGTCTTCCGGCCTCGTCGCGTTGCTTCTCTACGTGTACCCGACGATCGTCGTGCTGCTTTCGGCGGCGTTCCTGCACGAGAAGCTGACCGGAAAGAAGCTCACCCTCCTCGCCGTGAGCTTCGCCGGCCTCGCCCTCATGCTGGGCGGCGGAAGCGGAACGCCCATGGGAATCGGCCTGGGCCTCGCCGCGGCGGGGATCTATTCGGTGTACATCCTCGTGGGATCGCGCGAGCTCGCGAACACCGATGCCCTCGCGAGCGCCACGGTCATCTGCCTTTCCGCCGCCGCGTCACTGGGCATCGCCTCCCTCTTCATCGACACGCGCCTGCCCGGCACATGGTGGGGCTGGTCGTCGGTCGCGGCGCTGGGCATCGTGGGCGGCGTCATCGCGATCCTCGCCTTCTTCGCGGGGCTCAAGCGCGTGGGGCCGTCCGTGGCGTCGGTGGTTTCCACTTTCGAGCCGGTGTTCACCGCGGCGCTCGCGTGGTTCGTGCTGGGGGAAAGCCTCACGCCGGCGCAACTTGGGGGAGGGGCGCTGGTGATCGCCAGCGCGGCGATGCTGGCGAAGACGGGGCAAGAATAGGGGCAAGAATAGGGGACGCAACCCGATTTCGGATACTGCGCGCCCGGAAAGGCGAAATCGGGTTGCGTCCCCAATTCTTCCGAAATCGGGTTGCGTCCCCGTTTTTGCGATAATTGCAGCTTCGTCCTCAACGCCGAACGCCTCCCGTCCGCCTTCGCCAAGAAGACCATGCGCTCCGTCTCACTCTCCCGCTTCCTCATCGACGAACAGTGGCAGCAGCACGCCATCCCCCCGGACTTGCGCCTCATGTACGAGGCCAACCCGATGGCGATGATCGTCGAGCAGGCGGGCGGCGGCGCCACGACGGGCCGCGAGCGCATCCTCGACGTGCAGCCCACCGCCCTCCACCAGCGCATCGCGGTCTTCCTCGGCTCGAAGAACGAAGTCGATCGCGTCACGCGCTACCACCAGGCCAGGTGAGCGCCCGGGCCGCCTTCTTCGCCGCGCTGCTCGCGCTCTTCGCGACCTGCGCGGGGGCGAAAGAGCCGCTCGGTACGCTTCCCGTCACGTGGGAGGCGCCGGAGGAACTCAAGGTCCATTTCGAGAGGCACCTGAAGGGCCCGCCGCCGGAGGCGAAGGAGGACAGGCTCCAGCTGGGCCGCTGGGTCCGCGACGTGCGCCGGCGCGTACCCGAGATCGCCGCGGCCGAGGGCTGGTTCTCGGCGAAGGTGGAGATCGACGACGACATCGAGCCCGTGAAGGTGAAGGTCGTGCCCGGGGAGCGCACGGTGGTTTCGGACATCGCGATCGAATTCCGGGGCGACGTGGCGGGCGAGGGCGATTACCGCGAGGCGAGGCGCGACGCGCTCAGGTCGGCATGGGCACTTCCCGCAGGCAGGCCTTTCCGCACCGTCGACTGGGAAGAGGCCAAGGAGCGCCTGCTGGAAGCGCTCACCGCCGATGACTACGCCTCGGGCCGAATCGTCTCGAGCGAAGGCCGCGTCGACGCCATCGCCGCCACGGCGAAGCTTTCCGTCGTGCTCGACAGCGGCCCGGCCTTCACGCTGGGCGAGGTGGAGATCGTCGGCCTCGCGAGATACCCGGCAAGGGTCGTCGAGCGCCTCATCGACCTGGACCCGGGCGAACCCT
>Ga0209254_10002731_pt1 | contig 16076 bp, 12 predicted proteins | sample FrelakmetDIP11DI_FD_187148 | JGI IMG/M metagenome (GOLD analysis project Ga0209254, IMG submission 187148) | Freshwater lake sediment microbial communities from the University of Notre Dame, USA, for methane emissions studies - DIP11 DI (SPAdes)... | ecosystem: Environmental > Aquatic >... | reverse complement strand
ACTTCGCCAGCTTCACCAACCTCGACATGTACCCGCTCGGCTTCGGCCACTCCTGCTCGTCGAACGAGTGGAACAACTACCCCGACGTCTTCGGCGAGGCCGCCGTCACCACCGCGAACAAGGGCTTCGTCTCCTACTGGGGCGGCTCGAACTCCACCTACTGGGACGGCGACGACTACCTCGAGCGCGGCTTCTTCGACTCGATGTTCGACATCGACATGAGCGGCAACCAGATTCCGCTCGACCGCCAGTACTCCCAGGGCGCGGCCTGCTACGCCGGGCTCACCGAGGTCACGCTGCGGGGCGGCGACGAGCAGTACTACTGGTACCTGTACAACCTGAACGGCGATCCGACGCTCGACCCGTTCACCCGGCAGCCGATCGCGCTCGACGTCGGCGCTCCGAGCGTGATCCCGCCGGTCGCGAGCACCGACTTCGAGGTCACGGTGTCCGACAGTGTGATCGGTCCAGTGCCGCTGGCCCTGGTTGGCGTCAGCCAGGACGGCGTCCTGCTCGGCGCGGGGATGACCGATGCCACGGGCGCCGCGATCTTCCCCATCGAGGCCCCGACAGCCGGCTCCGACGTGACGGTGCGGGTGACCGCGCACAACCACCTGCCGACCGATGTCTCCGTCATCGTGGCCGCGGGCTCGGACGGTGTGATCGTGCTCGGCAGCGCGATCTACCGCTGCGACTCCACGGTCACCATCGATGTCTTCGACGAGGACCTCGCGGGCCACGGCACCCAGTCGGTGACCCTGTCGGCGTCGCCCTCCGGGGGCAGCACCGCGGTCATCCTGGCCGAGGTCGGGGGCTCGGTCGTCCGCTTCTCCGGCACGGCCGTTCTGGGCTCTGACCTGGTGGTTGCGCACGGCGACACCCTGACCGCCAGCTACTACGACCAGAACACCGGCGGCGGCTCGGGCGCGACCAAGACCGACACCGCGTTGCTGGACTGCGTCGGGCCGGCGATCTCCGGGGTGCAGCTCGAGGCAACGGACGCGGCGCTGATCGTGCACTTCACGACTGACGAGCCGGGGACGACGGTTGTGCGCTACGGGACGACGCGGCCGCCGCAGCTGGTGGTGTCGGACACGGCGCTCGCGACCTCGCACGAGATCACGATCGACGGCGTGGATCCGTGCACGGACTACTGGGTCGCCGTCGAGTCGGCGGACGCTTTGGGCAACGTCGGGGTGGACACCAACGGTGGGGCGTACTACTGGGTGCAGACGATGGGCTGGCAGGTGTTCCTGTCGGAGCCTTTCGATGCCGATCCGGGCTGGACGATCGACAACGGCGGCAACGCCCACGGCTGGGCGTTCGGCCAGCCGACCGGGGGCGGCGGGCAGTACGGGTCGCCCGATCCGACGTCGGGGTTCACCGGGAGCAACGTCTACGGTGTGAACCTGCAGGGGGACTACGACAACAGCCTGGCGACGGACCAGCTGAAGGTGACTGCGCCGTCGTTGGATCTGAGCGAGGCGACGTCGGTGGTGCTGCGGTACCGGCGGTGGTTGGGGGTGGAGAGCCCGTCGTACGACCATGCGCGGGTCCAGGTGTCGGTGGATGGCGGCGGATGGGTGACGGTGTGGGAGAACGCGGACACGATCGACGGCGGGTCGTGGGAGGAGGAGGTGGTGGACCTGACCGCGCAGGCGGCCGGGCACGCCGACGTCCGGATCCGGTGGACGTTGGGGGCGACGGACTCGTCGTGGCAGTTCGCGGGCTGGAACCTGGACGACGTGGTGATCGAGGGGGCGTTCCCCTGCGGCGGGTCGTCGATGCTCTTCCAGGACGGCTTCGAGTCGGGGGACTGCTCGATGTGGAGCGCGATGGTGCCGTAGCTTCGCTGGCCCATTGACAACCCAGGGCGGGCCCCTCGCGGCCCGCCTTTTTCGTCTGGGGCCTCGGTATCACCCTCGCTCACTCCGTTCCCGTTCCCGAATGTGCTCCTTGGACAACCCGCATCGCCATGCAGATCGGTGCGTGAGATCTGCGCTGCGACAGCTCTCCGAAGTCGGGAACGGGGACGGGCACGGGCACGGGAACGTTGACGACGGCAGGTCCTTGCACGACCCGCTTTGTTATACTTGCCGCGAGCATGGGCATTCCGCTCAGAGAGGCTGACGGGGCTCGTGAGAAACCTGCAACCAAAGGAGGTTGGACATTCGGAAGTACGCATTTCGTGACGACCCAGATGCGCCGCAGGTGCGCATCAATGAACGGATTCGACTCTCTCCAGTTCGTCTCATCGACGACGAAGGCAACCAGGTTGGCGTTGTGTCGGTCGACGAGGCGCTCCAGCGCGCACGCGAGAAGGGCCTCGATCTGGTCGAGGTGGCCGCGAACTCGCGGCCGATTGTGTGCAAGATCATGGACTACGGGCGCTTTCGCTACGAGCAGGAGAAAAAGGCGCGCGAGGCCAAGAAGACGCAGCACCACGTTGACCTCAAAGAGGTCAAGTACCGGCCCAACATCAACATCCACGACTTCGAGACCAAGACGCGCAGGGCTCGGGAGTTCCTCGAGCAGGGCAAGCACGTCAAGGTGACCATCATGTTCCGGATGCGCGAGATGCGGCGTCCGGAGAACGGCTACGAGCTCCTCCGTCGGGTCTACGAAAGCCTGAAGGACTCCGCCAAGATGGAACGTGAGCCCTCGAAGGAGCTGGAGGGTCGGGACCTGACGATGGTGCTGCGGCCGCTGAAGAAGTAGGCCCCTCGGACCGCTCCGGACGCGGCGCCCAACCCGTCAGTCCTTTCCCCGGGGCTCGAGGTTCGCGCGGACGACGGCCAGGCTGTGCCGAAACTGCCCGTAGGGGATCCGGCGCAGAGCGCTGCCCTGCCGCCAGCGGCGGAAACCCTCCTCGTCGAGGGCCTCCAGGTCGGCCAGCGCCGGGCGCAGGCGTTGCGGCGCCGGGGCGAACTCGGCGTGGAGATCGGCCGGCGCCTTGCGGGTCCAGGGACAGACCTCCTGGCAGATGTCGCAGCCGGCGACCATCGACCCCACGGCGGAGCGCAGCTCCTCCTGCACCGGCCCACGGTGCTCGATCGTCAAGTAGGCGATGCAGCGCCGCGCGTCGAGCCCCCGCGGCTCGGAAAAGGCGCCGGTGGGGCAGGCGTCGAGGCATGCCGTGCAGCGGCCGCAGTGGTCGCTTTCCGGGGCGTCCGGCATGAGCTCGACGGTGGTCATCAGCACGCCGAGGAACAGCTCCGAGCCGAGCCGGCGGTTGAGGAGGCTGGTGTTCTTGCCGATCCACCCCAGCCCGGCGCGCGCCGCCCACTCGCGCTCGAGCACCGGCGCGGTGTCGACGCAGACCTTCCAGCCGGCCTCCGGATGCTCCGCCTGAAGCCACCTGCCGAGCCGGACCAGCCGGCTTCGGAGCACGGTGTGGTAGTCGCGGCCCCACGCGTACCGCGAGACCCAGACCCGGCCATCGCGGGCCCCGACGGCGGTGAGGGAAGCCTCATGGCTGGTTCGGTAGCTCATGGCCACCGCAATCACCGATTGGCAGCCGGGCAGGAGGTGGCGAGGATCGCTCCGCAGCTCGGCGCTGCGCTCCATCCAGGCCATCCCGCCGTGGCGGCCGGCGGCGAGCCAGCGCCGCAGCGCGGGCGCGGTGCGGGCTGCACCGGCGGAGGCGACGCCGACCAGGTCGAAGCCCTCGGCGAGAGCGCGTTTCTTCAGTCGATCTGTGAGCTGGTCCACCGAGCGAGTATGGCAGCCCCCACCCGGCCAGGGGACAGGGGATGGGGGTTAGGGGGTAGGCCCCCGCCCGCATCCGATCGTGCGCAATTGGGCCGGCACGGGTGCTGCGCTACAGTTGACCCATGACACGACGAGTCGCCGCCATCGCCTGCGCCGGTCTCCTGCTCGGCTCGACGGCCCCCGCCAAGGATCCGCCCCCGCCGCCGGGGGCGCTCGCGGCGTCGGTCGGGGACACCGTCGTGCTCATCGACCCGGCCAGCGAGCGGGTTGCGGCGTTCGAGACCGGACCCGTGGGCTGGCTGTTCGAGGCTCCCGGCGGTGCGCTGTTCGCCCCGGACCTGGTCAACGGCCGCACCACCGTGATCGACCTCAGGACAGGCCAGGTCGCGGACCGCTTCGACGGCGTGACCATGCCGCACTTCGCGCCGACCGGCGATCGTTACGTCGTGGTGGCCGACGACGTGCTGCTGGTCAGCTACCCGGAGCGGGCGATCCTCTCCCGGATGGCCGCCCGGATCCGCTACCCGTGGCAGGTGGAGATGGTGTCCGACACCGTCCTGCTGGTGCTCGAGCGCGGCCCCGACGGCAACGGCGTCGCGACGCTGCACGCGGTCGACCTGGCGACGCGGCAGGTCGTGTTCCGGCGTGAGCTGGCCGGCGACGTGCGGCGGTTCGCGCTGTCGCGAGCGCTCGGGCTGCTCGCGTTCGCCGACGCGTCGTCGGGAACGGTCGAGCTGGTGCTGCCGGCGACCCTGACGCCGGTCGGGTCGCTGGAGATGGGGGGCGGGATCCGCGACGTCGCCTTCCTCGACTCGCAGGGCGAGTTGGCTGCGGTCGCCGCAGCCGCTGACGGAACGAGCGGCGAGCTCAAGGTCTGGAAGCTGAAGCCGACCGAAGGGGGGCTCAAGGTCAAGAAGGAGCGCGCGCTGCCGTTGCCGGGCACCCCGGTCCGGCTTGCGGTCGCGCCCGGCGAGCGTCAGCTGGCGGTCGCTCTTGAACCGGGCAGCATCCTGGTGGTGGACGTCGACGAGCTGGTCGTCGCGAGGACCCTCGAGCTCGCCTCGCCGCCGCGCGACCTGGTCTGGTGCGACCCGGCGCGCCCTGGGCCGGTGCTGCCCGACTGGTCCGACGACGATCCTCCGGAGCTGCGCCTCGGTCCGAGGTGACCAGGAGCGCGCAGGGTAGAGACCCCCATGCGCACCGCTGATGTGGTCAAAGCGGCTGGTCATCCTTCTTGGTGCTGGACGAGCTGCGCCGGCGCCGCCGTCGACGCGCCGACCGCTCCGGTGTCTTGGAGACCGGCGCTGTGGCGTCGTCGCCTCCCGGGTGCTTGGCGGCCCGTTGTGGCGCTCGCGGGCGGACCAGCTGCCGCTCCTCCGGCGCCCCCGCGTGGCGGTACAGGCTGTCATCGGCGAAGGCGACCGGGATCTGGTAGCCGATGTACTTGTGGATGGCGTCGAGGGAGTACACGTAGTCCTCGCACGCCAGGCTGATCGCCGTGCCCTCGGCGCCGACCCTGGCCGTGCGGCCGATCCGGTGGACGTAGTCCTCGGCGTCCTGCGGCAGGTCGTAGTTGATGACGTGGCTGACGCCCTCGATGTGCAGGCCCCGGCTCGCAACGTCGGTCGCGACCAGAATCGGCAACGTGCCGTCGCGGAAGTCGTCGAGCACGCGCAGCCGCTTGGTCTGCATGACGTTGCCGGTGAGCGCGCGGGCGGTGTGTCCGTGGCGGTGCAGGTCCTCGACCAGGCGCCGCGCGCCGTGCCGGGTGTTGACGAAGATCATGGTGCGGGTGCCGCCCTCCCGCTCCAGGACGCCGAGCAGCAGCGCCATCTTCTCCCGGGACGCGACGTGGTACAGCTCCTGCCGGATCGTCTCCGGCGTCAGCTGCTCAGGGTGGATGATGATCTCGGTGGGGTCGTTCATCTGCCGCCACCCGAGGGCCATCACGCGCGATGACAGCGTCGCCGTGAACATCAGCGACTGGCGCCCCTTCGGGGCGGGGAGGTGCCGGAGGATCCAGCGCAGGTCCTCCGCGAACCCCATGTCGAACAGCCGGTCGCACTCGTCGATCACCACCACCTCGGTGTTGCGCAGCGAGTAGGCGTTCTGCTGGTGGTAGTCGATCAGCCGCCCCGGCGTGCCGATGAGCACATCGGTCCCGGCCGCCAGCACGTCGCGCTGCTTGCGGTAGTCGAGGCCTCCGAACACGACGTGGATCTTGAGGCCGCAGTGGCAACCCAGCTGGGCCGCGTCGCGGGAGATCTGCACGGCGAGCTCGCGGGTCGGCGCCACGATCAGGGCCCGCGGCACCTCGGGCGGGCTCTGCCGGGGGTGGGCGAGGAGGTGCGAGAAGATCGTCAGCAGGTAGGCGGCGGTCTTGCCCGAGCCGGTTTGGGCCTGGGCCACGACGTCGCGGCCGGCCAGCGACAGCGGCAGCACCGCGGCCTGGACCTGGGTGAGTTGGACGAAGCCGAGCTCCGCGATGGCCTGCCGCAGCGGCGGCGCGAGGTCGATGTCGTCGAACACGACGTTCGAGAAGAGAGTTCCTGGGGCCTCGTCGACCTGCGGCATCGGGCGGTGATTGTAGCACCGCCGCGATCGGGGCCGTCAACGCCCGAGAATCGCCGGTGGGCTTCCGATGTTTTACACTCGGCGTGCCGATCCGCGGGGCCCGGCGCCTAAGCGGGGCCTTTGGGCGGATCGCGACACGAACGGAACAGCATGCATCGAACTCAAACGGCATTCATGATTGTTGCGCTGGCCCTCTGGCCCGCTGCGGGTGCGCTCGCGCAGGACGCCCCCTCCGCGCCGCCGCATCCGGGTCTCGAGGCCTTCCTCGAGGCCAAGATCCTGGAGTCGGGCGGCCTCTACCGGGAGGCGGTGAGGGCCTACGAGAGGGCGCTCGCGGCCGACCCCGACGTGGTGGAGATCCGGATTCGCTTCGCATCGCTGCTGGTCGACCTCGGAATGACCGACCGTGCGGTGGAGGTGCTGGGACCGGTCGAAGACCTCGACTGGTACGGGAGGAGGGTCCTCGGCCTGGCGCTCGCACAGAGCTCGGTGAGGGACTCGACGCTGCTCCCGCGGGCGGAGACGACGCTGCGATCGGCGCTGACCGAGCGCGAAGACGACCCCAACCTGCAGCTCGCGCTGGCCCAGGTGCTCCACCGCCAGGGCCGCACCGCGGAGGCGGAGGAGATCGTGGCGAGGCTGCGCAGGAACCGCGGCGGCAGCCCGCAGCTCGCCGCCTTCCATGCCGGCCTGCTCCGCCAGCTTGGCCGCCCGGAAGATGCGGTCGGGGTCTACGCCGAGTGCGCCACCGCCGAGTTCACCGGCGGGGTCGACTGCCGCGAGAATCTGGTCCAGCTGCTCGTCGATCTCGGCCGTCCGGGTGAGGCCGGCGAGGCGATGCTCACCTGGCTCACCGACCGCGACCTCGACCAGCTGCTGCGGGCCGCGTCCCTGCTCTATGAAGGGGGGCGTCCGGCCGAGGCCCTGCAGGCGGTGCAGCGAGTGCTGCGTGCCGCCCCGGACTCGCCTCGCGCGCGCGACCTCGAGGCCTACCTGCTGGTTCAGCTCGGCCGCTGGAACGAGGCGACGGCACGCCTGCGCGAGCTCGAGCGCAAGGACCGCAACAACCTCGACGTCCTGCTCGCGCTGGCGTGGGCCACCGCCAACACCGGGAACCCGGACGAGGCCCGGCAGTGGATCGAGCGCGCGTGGGAGGTGGTCGACGAGGACGCCGCCTCGAGGCAGGCGGTGCGCGTCGCCCTCGCCGCTGCGCGTGTCGAGCTCGTGGCCGGCAGCCCCGGTAAGGCCCGCGAGTGGCTGGAACGAATCGTCGATCCCGGCGATTCGGGCAGCGAGCTGGCATTCCTGCTCGCCGAGAGTTACCGCAGAGACGAGGACTGGCAGGAGGGCGTCGCGACACTGCTGCGCCTGCAGCCGAAGCTCAGCGGCCGGCCACAGCTGGAGGCGCGCGCCTACGAGGCGGAGTTCCGCCTTCGACTGGGCGACGAGCGCGGGCGGTCAATGCTGCGGCCGCTGCTCGACTCCGACGACCCGCGCAACGTGCTGATCGGCCTCGGGGTGCTGCAGCGCGTCGAGCGCTGGAATGACGTGGCGCTCGAGGCGCAACGGGCCAGCGACCGGCTGCCGGGAGATCGCAACCTCGTGTTCGCGCGCGCCGGCGCCCTCGAACGGCTCGGCCGGTTCGACGAGGCGGAGCTGCTGTTCCTCGAGCTGCTGGCGAGCGACCCCGGGGATGACGCGACCGCCAACTACCTGGGCTACGCCTGGGCCGACCGGGGCACCCGCCTCGAGGAGGCCCTCGAGCTGATCTTGCGGGCGGTCACGGCCGATCCGGAGAACGCCGCCTACCTCGACTCCCTGGGCTGGGTCTACTACCGGCTGGGCGACCTTGGCCAGGCCGAGCACTGGCTGCGCCGGGCGGTCGAGCTTGGCGGGACTGACGGCACGGTGCTGTCCCATCTCGGCGAGGTCCTGCTGCGCAAGGGGGAGGCTGATGAGGCCCGCCTGCTGCTTGGCCAAGCGCTCGCCGCGGGGTGCGAGCACCCGGAGCACGTCCGTGAGCTGCTCGACAGCCTCGACGATGCCCGCTGACGGTCGGCGGCGGCCCAGCCGTGGTTGGCGCCGTCGACCGCTCTGGCTGGCCGCGCTCCTCGTAGTCGCCGGCGTGATGGCGGGCGCGGGGTGCCGGAGCGCGGCCGATGTGCCGCCGCTCGATGTGGCGGCCCTCGCCGACGCCCGCGAGGCGCTGTCCGCGCCGCTGTCGGGCGACCTGGCGGCCCTCTACCACCTGCGGGTTCCGTCATCGGGCGCGCTGCGGCTCGCCGTGCTGGCGGTCGGCGGGGACGGGCGGATGACGATCAGCGAGCCGTTCGGCGGCGCGCTGTCGGTGACGGCGTGGGCCGCGGGCCGACCGACGCGCGTCTACGACCTGCGCGACGGCTGCTGGCGCGGCGCTGACGACGCCGTCGCCGGCCTCGGTGTCAGGGCGATGCCGCTGCCGCAGGCGGTGCGTCTGCTCGGCGGCCGCCTGCCGGCGGTCGTCGGCGATCACTTGGTCGAGCGGGCGGACGGGCGGCTCGAGATCACCGGCGACCAGTGGAGGGCGCTGGTCACGGTCGCTCCCGAGCCGTGGCGGGTGACGGCTGTCGCCGAGCTCACGCCGACTGGCGAGGCCGGCTGGCACGTGCTGCTGCGCGGACACAGCGGGTCGGTCCCGGGCACCGTGCGGATCGAGGGCGCCCACCGCGGCTGGGCCGAGCTCGAGCTGGTGCGGCTCGAGTGGTACGACGGCAACGTCCTTCCCGACGAGCCCCGGCTGCCGCCGTGCGGCGCCCTCGCGGACGGCCCACCGTGACCGCGACGTCGCTGGTTGGGCCCGGCCGAGGTTGACCCGGCCCGGCCTGGACGCTAAGGTAGGGCGCCTCGCCGACAGCTCGAGGAGGTCGAGAAATGAAGGTGACAGAGGTTCGCATCAGCCCGGCGAAGGGCGGCAAGGTCCGCGCGTTTGCCAGCATCGTGATCGACGACTGCTTCATCATCAACGACCTGCGGGTCGTCGAAGGCCGCGAGGGCGAGTGCTTCGTGTCGATGCCCGCCCGCAAGGCGCGCAACGGGCAGATGCGGGACATCGCCCACCCGCTGAAGAGTGAGACCCGCAAGGAGATCGAGGAACGGGTGCTCGCCGAGTACGAAAAGGCAGTTGCGGCGCTCGTGGTGCCCGTCCAGACCGACAGCGCCGCGGGCAAGCAGGACGAGCCGTCGGTCATCGATCGCCTGGCCTCGAAGCTGTTCGCCGACGACTTCTGGACCGCCGAATCGGAGGCCGCGGAGGAGGAGAAGGAGTGATCGCCGGTTCGGCGGGCGGCGCGGATTCACGGACCGTGTTGGGCTATACTGAGCGACGCTTGGGGCGTCGGCAAGCGGTAAGCCACCGGTCTTTGGAACCGGCATTCGCAGGTTCGAATCCTGCCGCCCCAGCCATGAAACGGGTAGCCAGATGTTGAAGGAAAACCAGCTCTTCATCTTCTCGGGGCGAACCAACATTCCCCTGACCGAGGCGATCTGCGGCTATTTGCAGACCGAGGTGGGGGCCCTCCGTCTCGGAAACTTCTCCGACGGCGAAATCTACTGCCAGATCGAGGACAACGTCCGCGGCGCCGACGTGTTCATCGTCCAGCCGACCGGCAATCCGCCGAATGAGTCCCTCATCGAGCTGCTGATCATGCTCGACGCGTTCCGCAGGTCTTCACCCGCGCGCGTCTGCGTGGTTATTCCCTATCTCGGGTACGCGCGGCAGGACCGCAAGGACAAGCCGAGGGTGCCGATTACGGCCAAGCTGATCGCCAACCTCATCACCACCGCGGGCGCCGGGCGATTGCTGACGATCGACCTCCACGCCGCCCAGATCCAGGGCTTTTTCGACATCCCGGTCGACCACCTGTACGCGGCCCCGGTCCTGATCTCGGCGATTCGGCGCAAGAACCTCGGAAAGCTGATCATGGTGTCGCCGGACGCTGGCGGCGTCGAGCGCGCGCGTGCGTTCGCGAAGCGGCTCGAGGCGGATCTGGCGATCATGGACAAACGGCGACCCGAGGCCAACAAGGCTGAGATCATGAACGTGATCGGGTCGGTACAGGGCTGCGACTGCGTGATCGTGGACGACATTATCGACACCGCCGGGACGCTGGTCCGCTCCGCTGAGGCGCTGATCGACCGGGGGGCGCGCAGCGTGTACGCGGCCGCCGTCCACCCCGTCTTCTCGGGGCCGTCGATCGCCCGGATCGGCTCGAGCAACATCGAGAAGGTGATGGTGACCGACACCCTCCCGCTCAGCGCGGAAGCGGCGCGGTGCCCGAAGGTCGAGCAGCTTTCGCTGGCCGTGCTGCTCGGCGAGGCGATCCGCCGCATCCACGAGGGCGCGTCGGTTTCGAGTCTGTTCGTATAGCTGCATTGAAGGAGATTCAGGACATGACCGAGAGCAACGATATCGTGATGACTGTCGAGAAGCGATCCGACCACGGCACGGAGACGGCGCGAAAGCTGCGGCGTGCGGGTCGGGTCCCGGCGGTGGTGTACGGCGGCGATAAGCCGCCGATGTCGATCAGCGTGGACGAGCATTCGTTCCGCGAGCTGCTCAGGGGCAAGGGCGGCGAGCACACCATCTTCCTGCTCAAGCTCGAGGGCGCCAAGGAAGAGCGCCGGGCGATGATCCGTGAGATCCAGAGGGACCCGATCTCGGGCCGCTTCATCCACGTCGACTTCATCCGCATCACCGCCGGGCAGAAGCTCCACATCCGCATGCCGGTCGAGCTGAAGGGCGACTGCGTCGGGGTGCGCCATGGCGGTCGCGTCGACTTCGTCTCACGCGAGCTCGAGGTCGAGATCCTGCCCAGCGATATGTTCGACAAGTTCACCATCGACATCTCCGACCTCGACGTCGGGCACCACATCAGCGTTTCCGACCTGGAGCGTCTGCTGCCGGCGAGCGCGCGCTTCCTGGAGGACGCGCACCGGGTCGTGGTGGTGGTCGAGATGCCGAAGGTGGTGGCGGCCGAGGCCGAGGCGGCGCCGGCCGGCGAGCTGGTGATCACCGAGGCGGCCGAGCCCGAGGTCATCCGCAAGGGCAAGGTCGCGGCCGAGGAGAGCGAGTAGGAGCGCGTGGGGCAGAGGCCCCTCGGCGCACGCGGGTCGTAGGCCTCGGGGTGTGCGTGAGGCGTCGCGGTCGCTGGCTGGCCTACGCCCCGCGCGCGCCGAGAAGGATGCGCTGCGCGCATCCTGACGAACTTGTGCTGCGGCGCCGGCCAGACGGCACCTCGGTCCACCACGACCGCCCGAAAAGGCAAGTGCGGTACAGACTCTTCGCCCGACCCCGGGCCGCTTCAGCCGTGGGCCGGCCACGGCGGTCTTCGGTCTCAGCGATCGTCCGGGGGTGCGGACGGCGGTCCGTTGAAGTGGCGCATCGCGGGCTCGAGGCCGTCGCGAACTGCCCACTCCACGGCGTCGGCGGCGCGTTCCACCAGCTGCCGGGCGATCGGCTGCTCGTCGGCGGCGAAGGGCGACAGCACGTAGTCGGCGAGGTCCTGCCACGGGTCCCGGCCGCGGACGCCGAGACGGAGCCTCGGGAAGGCAATGCCGACGCGCTCGCAGACGTCGCGCAGGCCATTGTGGGTCCCCGCGCTGCCCGCGCGCCGCAGCCGGAGCACGCCGAGGCCCAGATCGACATCGTCGAGCACGACCAGCGCCTGGCGAAGGTCGAGTTCGAGATGGTCGAGCAGCCACGTCATCGCGGCGCCGGATCGGTTCATGAAGGTGAGCGGCTTGGCGAGCAGCAGCCGCGAGCCGAACCGCGCCGAGGTGAGCTCGCACAGATGGAATCGGGCCCAGCGGTCGGCGGCGTGCCGTCTCGCCAGCTCGTCGACCACCAGGAAGCCGAGGTTGTGGCGCGTTGCGGCGTAGTCCGCTCCTGGGTTGCCGAGCCCCACCACCAGCTCGATGCCTCGCGTCGGCTCTGACTGGGAGGTCGGCGAGTCGCGGCGGCTGTCGGCCTGCGTCGCGGACGGGTCGCCGGCCGGGGCGGGACTGTCCGGCGGCCGGGCCATCGCCTACTTCCGCACCGTCAGCAGCGGGACGGGGGCGGTGCGCACCACCCTCTCGGCGACCGAGCCCAGCAGCTCGGCGGCGAATCTCCGGGCCAGGACGGCCGCCATCTGCTTCGCCCGCTCGCCGGTGGGCGAGAAGTCGGTGGCGCAGAGGATCCGGTGCGGAGTGGCGCTCATGGACTCCTCGACAGGAGTATACGGTCTCAAGCGACCGGGGAGCCAGGACGGACACGGCGAGCCGGCACGGGAGTCGCGCGGCGGTGTGTCAGGCGGAGGACGAGGGCCTGGCCGCCAGGCCGATCGCTGTCGATGCGGCCATCTTCGAGCGCACGACGGCTCCTCATGGGAGCAGGTGGGCGAGCCTTGAAACAACATCAGTACCACCGTGCTGTCGCGTCTGAGACTCGATGCGTGACACGGCAAGCGCCCTGTTCCTGGGGGGTCGCTCACGCCTGCTGAGGTCCGCCGGCCCTTGTGGGACAGCGCCGTCGATGCTCTGCGGATCGACTTCACGGGCCCCAATCCCACCTACTCGACCGGCGGGTGGTTTTTCGCCGGGGACATCTCGGGAGGCTACATCGCTCAGCAGATGACCCTCACACTGAGCGACGGCACCGTCTATGGTCCATTTGTCCCGGCCAGCACCACCACCTTCGTGGGCTTCATCAACGACACCACGCCGTTGACTTGGATGACGATCGATGCCGTGGACACTCCGACCGTCGGCTGGCCCACGATGGACCACTACTACGTAGGCCACAACCCGATCCCGGTGGAGCTGCAGTCGTTCTCGGTCGAGTAGCTCGGGTCATCAGCTTCTCATCGTCAGGATGCGCGCAGCGCATCCCGAGGAGCGTGTCGGGCAGAGGCCAACCAGCGACCGCGACGCCTTACGCACACCCCGAGGCCTACGACCCGCGTGCGCCGAGGGGCCTATGCCCGACACGCTCCTATGGGACCGTGAGCGACCACGCCTCCGTGGTCCCCGACTCGAAGCCGTCGGCGAACGGGAGCTGCCGTTCGAGGGCGAAGTCGATGGCGCCGATGACCGCATCCTCGGTCACCACGACCGGGTCGCCGAGGAGAGGATCGCAGGCGCCGCTGTACGCCGAGCCCCCCGGGCAGGGAAGGTCGTCGAAGACCTCGTTGAGGTAGCCGAAGGGGTTGTCGGTCGACACCCGGTAGGTCCCGGGCGAGAGCTCGGCAAGGTACGCGCCGGACGCTCCGCTCATGGTCGCGCCTCTCCACTCCCCGTCGCTGTCCCAGAAGTCGATCGCCACCCCCTCGATCGGCCCGCCGCTGCTCTGCTCGGTCACGGTTCCGGCAATCCCCTCCCTTCCCCAGGGCTGGAGGGCGAAGTCGACGAAGCGGGTGATCGAGCCCTCGACCACGGCAATCGGCGTCCCCTTGGTCGGGTCGCAGCCGTCCGGTGGCCCCCCGAGGCAGGGAATGTCGTCGAAGAGCTCGTCGAGCAGCATGTTCCAGTGGCCGCCGCGGGTCGCGACGAAGTAGGTGCCGGTCGCCAGGCCCCGCAGCTCGTAGGAGCCGCTGGAGTCGGTCCAGGCCTCGGCCACGAGGGTTCGGGTGCTGTCCCAGGCTGCCACCGAAAGGCCGGAGATCGGGGCGCCGCTCGGCTCGCCGACCACCCTCCCCGCGATGCCTCCGGACCGCGGCAGGTGGAAGTCGACGCCGGAGGTCACGCTGTTGTAGCTGAGCGGAATCGGGGTTCCGGAGGTGAGGCTGCAGCCCACGCCGGGCCCGCCGGGGCAGGGGATGCCGTCGAAGAGCTGGTCGAAATGGCTGGAGCTCGCGTTGTCGGTGACGGCGAAGAAGACGCCCGGCCAGGCGCCGTCCCACTCCCACTCGCCGCTGGTGGACGAGGAGACGGATCCGAGGTGGGACCCGCTGCCGTCGTAGACCGCCACATCGACGTACTCGAGCGGTTCACCGGAGGTCAGGTCGAGGACCACACCCCGCATCGCTCCCAGGCGGTCGAGGGTGAAGTCGATGCCGCTCACGCCGCCCCCGACAGGAACCTCGACGGGGGTGCCGGATGCGTGGCTGCAGCGCTCCGGGTACTCGCCGTCACACGGCAGGTCCTGCCACACCTCGTCTCGATGCGAGGAGTCCGAGTCGGCGATGGCGACGTAGCTGCCCGGTGCCAGGCCGGTGGCCGTGTAGGTGGGCTGGTACTCGCTCCACCAGCCGTTGGCGACCTCGTCGCCAGCCGCGTCCACCACGCGCACCAATCCGTAGCCCGGCGAGCCGCCCCCGGCGTCCAGCACGGTCCCCGTGATCCCGCCTCGCCTCAGCAGGGCGAAGTCGATCCCGGTCGTGGGGGCGCCGGCCGCGGCCGGCACCGGGGTTCCGGAGGTGGGGTTGCACCCCTCGGGCGGTCCTCCCCAGCACGGCAGGTCGTCGTACAGCTCCTCCAGGTGCTCAGCCCACCAGGAGTCGGCGATAACGACGAAGTAGGTCCCGTCGGCGAGCCCGGGGACGCGGTAGCCGCCGGATCCCGAGTACGCGGAGTCGACGTAGCGGCCCGCCTGGTCGTAGACCGCGACCTCGGCCGAGATTTCCTGGCCGGTCGCCTGGTCGACCACCGAGCCGCTGATCGACCCCTTCGGAACCAGGATGAAGTCGATCCCGGAGGTCTGCTGGTCGAACTCCACGGGCACCGGCGTGCCGGTCAGCGGATCGCAGCCCTGGGCGCAGGGCAGGTCGTCGTAGAGCTCGGCCAGGTGGTACGCCCCTCCGGCGACCACGAAGTAGGCCCCGGCCCAGAGCTCCTCCGCGACGTAGGTGTCGCCGGGGTTGGTGGCAGTCGAGCGGGCGACCGCGCCGGAGGCGTCGTACACCGTGACCGGGACCCAGTCGGCGCCGGGCCCACTCGGCGCCTCGAGGACCACGCCGGAGATGCTGCCCAGCGGCTCCAGGGCGAAGTCCACGCCTGCCACCGAGCCGCCGCCGCTCACCTCCACCGGCGTGCCGGCGGTCACGTCGCAGTCGGGAGGGCAGAGGATGTCGTCGTAGAGGACCCTGGTGTAGCCCCATTCCTCGGCAGTGAGGAAGTAGGTGCCGTCCTCGAGACCGACGAAGGCGTAGCTGCCGTCGCTCTCGGCGGAGGTGTATCCGGCGTTGCTTCCGTCGGACGCGAAGAGCTGCACCCATGCCCAGGGAAGCGGGTTGCCCGTCGAGTCGCGAACCGTCCCCTCGATGCGGCCTCGGGTGTCGACGGCGAAGTCGATCCCGTCGGTGAGGGCGTTGAGTGCCACCTGCACCGGCGTGCCGGTGGCCGGATCGCAGCCGCCGGGGGGGCCGCCCGGGCAAGGGATGCCGTCGTAGAGCACGTCGTCGAAGCCGGCGCCGCTCAGAGTGACGAAGTAGGTCCCGGGCTGGGGCAGGCGGATCTCGTACAGGCCATCCTGCGCTGTCCATTCGTAGGCTACCAAATTTCCACTGCCGTCCCAGACCCTGACCTCGGCGCCGGCCACCGGGCTGCCGGTTCCAGAGTCGTTCACGGTCCCGCTGATCCCCCCCCAGACGTCGAGGACGAAGTCGACGCCGGTCTGGTGACCCCCGGCGGTGACAGTCAGCGGGTCGCCGGTGAGCGGATCGCAGCCGTCGGGTGCACCGCCCGGGCAGGGGATGTCGTCCCACAGCTCGTCCTGGAGCGGGATGCCGTAAGGGTAGGCAATGGTGGTGAGGTAGTACGTGCCTGACGGCAGCCAG
>Ga0209254_10002730_pt1 | contig 16076 bp, 18 predicted proteins | sample FrelakmetDIP11DI_FD_187148 | JGI IMG/M metagenome (GOLD analysis project Ga0209254, IMG submission 187148) | Freshwater lake sediment microbial communities from the University of Notre Dame, USA, for methane emissions studies - DIP11 DI (SPAdes)... | ecosystem: Environmental > Aquatic >... | reverse complement strand
TGAAAAGATGGCGAGGCCTTTCAGCCTCGCTTTGTTTTATTGGCTCCCCCTAGTGGACGAAGTTTGAACCAGGATATATAAACTCAACAGGGAATTTGTAGTTCCCGAAGTGTCATCGACCGAAGGCCCAGGTCGTTTCCATGATCCGCCGCGGCGCCGCCCTCTTGAACCGGCGCTGCGGGTATCCAAGATTGAGCACGGCGACCACTTTCTCCCCGTTTGGGATGCCCATGGCCTTACGCAGGCCCCTATCGTGATTCGCCGCATGTATCAGGAAGCCGTTGTAACAGGTGGAAACGGCGATCGCCTCCGCATAGTCGACCGCGTTCTGGGCCGCTATCCATGCGTCTCCGAGGGCCATGGCGTTGCGCTTGGGGGCAGTGAAAGTCAACAGCGTCTTCGCGCCGTAGAGCAGGATGTCATCGTTCTTGTCCGATTCCCAAAGGCCCCTGAACGCGTGCTTGAGCACTTCCAGCTCTTTGGGGTCCAGACCCATCAGCCTCCAGATGAGTGGGAAAACCGGCAGCTCGAAGTACCGCACCAGCTTGCGATAGTAGCTGATGGCGCGGTCGCGGATGCACGATATGGCATCCACGTCGCAGCACACGTAAGCCTTGGTAAGATGGCTGTTGTGGGCCGAGGGAGCCAGGGAAGCCGCCTCTATCAACTCCTGCACGTGTTCCCGAGAGACGGGCTCCGCTTTATACATCCTCCCGCTGCGCCTGCCGCGCAGCAGGGCCATCATCTCCGGACCGTCCACAGGAAGCGTTTCCGGGAGCTCCTGAGGCTGAAAGGCCTCAAAACCCGTAAGGGTTATGGCATGTTCGGGACAGATCGCGAAGCAGTGACCGCATTCCACGCAAAGGATATTGCCGTCGTCTCTCACCTCGGGGCCTTCATATATGGGGCCTCCTATGCACGCGGAAACGCAGAGGTTGCACCCCGTACACTTTTCCTCGTCGATTTCGATCATCCCAGCCTCCCTTTCCAAGTCCCGCCCCGCCCGCTATGACACCTCGACGTCTCAACCTGGAAGAACCGTTTCCATGCTGGATGGTCATTACTACCGAACATTAGCATATGCCATCCTTCTTACCAACAATGTACCGTAGAGCAAGGCAACATCGCTTCTTGGTGACATCTTCGCCACGCTCACTTCGTGATTTCCGCCGAGAAAAGGCCGAAAAACCCGCTTCCTTGTTGATACATATATGGCGAGAAAACGAGGCCTTTCGGCCTCACTTGGTTTGCTGGCTCCCCGTAGTGGACGAAGTTAGAACCAGGATATATAGGCTGAGCAGGGAAATCACGATTCAAGATGCCCCTGCAGAAGTAAGGACATGCTTATTTCAAAGAAATGAACTTGATTGCGGCATGGTAAGATAACGGTGCCTGAAGTCGAATACGATAAATAGGTCAACGCCCCCGCATTAAGGCAAGTAGGCACCTAAACGGCAAACTCATATGCAATAAGGAGACATGATGTATATGGAAAGGATAGTAGAGGAGGGATAGCATTGTCCACGAATATCGGGTTCGACCCCGAGCTTTACGGCGGCGAGGAGTTGGGCTTCAGGGAATCCCTGAGGCAGGACCTAAAGATCGAGCTGGCTCCCTACGTGGAGGAGATCGAGCACGGAGAGACCGAGATCTGGGACGTGATCAGAAAGCTCGCCAGCAAGGGCTATATGGGGATTCTTTACCCGCCGGAGGTAGGCGGTCTGGGCAAGAGCTTTATGGAGTTCATGCTGGCCTGCGAGGAGCTCTCCGCCCTCAGCCTCGCCGTGGACATGAGCATGACCGCCTCCTCCTACGGCTTCGGGGCTTTGGCCGGCAACCGCAATCCGGAAAAGTACCTCAAACCTCTGGTCGAAGGGGAGAAGATAGGTGCTTTCTGCTACACCGAACCAGAGGCGGGCAGTGATCTGGGAAGGATGCAGGCTACGGCCGTGAGAGATGGAGACGGTTACGTCATCAACGCCGAGAAGAGATTCATCACCAATGGAAGCATCGCTGACTACATGCTGGTCTATACAAGAAACGGCGCCTTCGTGGTGGAGGCCGACCGCGAGGGATTCACGGTCAAGAAGGAATACAAACTGATGGGGCTACACGGCCTGCACCTGGGCCACCTCTTGTTCAACCGGGTGTGGGTACCCCAGGAGAACGCCATCTTCTACGTGGAGGAGACCACGGACAAGAAAGGAAGGGAAGATAAGGAGCGAAGGGCTCCGGCTACGGACATGTTCGGGTTGATGCTGGCCCCGGAGAGGTCATACATAGCCGCAGAGGCGCTGGGGGTGGCCAGGGCCGCCTTCCAGTCCGCCCTTAAATACTCCACGGAGAGGGTGCAGTTCAAGAAACCCATCTGCGAGTTCGAGGCGATAAGCTTCAAGCTGGCGGACATGGCTACTGCGCTAAGGGCCATGAGGCTTATGGTGGTGCAGACGGTCAGAGAGTTCCAGGGTGACATGTTCAAGGCCGCGAAGAGGGCGGCCATGACCAAGCTCTTCTGCGTGACCCAGGGTTTTGATATATGCAACGAGGCCCTGCAGGTCCTGGGGGGGATTGGATATACTACCGATTACCCGGTGGAAAGGTATCTAAGGGATATTCGCCTGCTGGGGATAGGAGGCGGGACCAACGAGATGATGCGCTACGTTATTCAGAGGGACCTCTATAAAGAATTCAGCGAAGCGGAAGAAGGCAGCGGTGAAAGTTAGGCGTAAGGATGGGGTCAGGTCTCGAAGATCGAATGTTCTGCCAAATATACCCAAACAGTATGCAAGAGGGAAGCGAGGCCTTGAGGCCTCGCTTGGTTTGCTGGCTCCCCGTAGTGGACGAAGTTACAACCAAGATATATGCCCTGAGCAGACAAATTGCGATTCCAGAAGTCTTTCATACAGCCCAAGATTTTGATGAGTAATTTTGTAGGGTGCTAGAATAATGTCACTAGCGGGGTATGTAGAGGAAATCTCAAAGTAATATGGAGATAGGTGACATCTAGGGGTAGAAAGGGAGATCCCGGCTGGAAGAAATCGGGATGCGCTGCCATGGAAATCTTCACCGACAGGATAGCCATCGTTACCGGCGCTGCTTCAGGGATAGGCCGGGCGCTTGCCCTGGAGCTGGCACGGAGGGGAGCGAAGGTTACCTTGGCCGACATCGATACCGTAATGCTCGATGAAACATTGAAATCTATAACCGAGACCGGCCACGATGCTACCATGGCGATGTGCGATGTTACTGACCTTACGGCAGTCAAAGCATTGGTTGAGGAGACCGTAGCGGAAAATGGTCGGCTGGATTATATCTTCAACAATGCGGGCACCTGCATCATGGGGGAAGCCCAAAACTTTTCCTATGATGATTGGCGGAGGGTCATAGACCTGAACCTCTACGGCGTGGTTCACGGTATCGCCGCCGTGTATCCGATTATGGTAAGGCAAGGATTCGGGCACATTGTCAATACCTCCTCTTTTGCGGGCTTGATGCCCGTTGCCGGACAGGTTCCCTATGTGACAAGTAAGTACGGCGTAGTGGGACTTTCCAATGCATTGCGTATAGAGGGTTCACTTCATGGGGTGAAAGTCAGTGTGGTATGCCAGGGAATGGTGAAGACACCCCTATACGAGACAACCAAGACACTCAAGTTGGATAGAGGCAGGATAATTGACATGCTGCCCGCGGCTATGCCCCCGGAAAAATGCGCGCGGTTCATCATGGATGGCGTCGAGAAGAACAAAGCAATTATTCTAATATCTCCAATAACAAAAATCTTCTGGATACTGCAGCGTCTCAGCCCTGAACTCGTTCGCAGGGTTTTTAAGATAATGTTTCAAAGGGTCCTACGTATTGCAAAGGTTGATGATTGTCGACAAGAAAAGGAAGGCTGCTGAGTGAAGGAGGCTGCCATGACGATAGAAGAGAGGGGCCTGGCGTAAAGTGCATATACGAGAATCATCGGATTCTGATCTGTATGATGTTTTGTTTGTCGAGCATGCAGCATTTGGAGATGACAAGGAGGCTGAACTTGTCAGGGAACTCTTGAGCGACCCCAGTGCGCAACCCGTCGTATCTCTGCTTGCCTACAAGGACGATCGAGCCGTAGGACATATCCTGTTTACCGCAGCATTTATCAAGAAAGCACAACGAAAAGTAACCGCTGCGATTCTGGCCCCATTGGCGGTAGTCCCTGATGCTCAAGGGCAAGGGGTTGGCGGGGAACTCGTTGAAAGAGGATTGCAGCTTATGTCCAGATCAGGTGTCGATCTGGTATTTGTCCTCGGACACCCGGAATACTACCCACGCCACGGGTTCAAGCCGGCACTCCAGCTGGGATTTGAGGCGCCATATCCTATACCAGACAAAGATGAAGATGCGTGGATGGTTCAAGCTCTTCGTCCAGGTGTGATCGGTTTTGTTGGCGGGAAGGTAATCTGTGCGGATGCGCTGAACAAGCCCGAACATTGGAGAGAATAGAAGCGGGAGCGTGTACTCCCGCTTGGTTTGCTGGCTCCCCGTAGTGGACGAAGCTAGAGCCAGGATATGGCCTGAACAGGGAAGTCGCGATCCCAGGCATGAAGTTTCCGGTATAATATCCCCAACTCAGACAGAAATTTGCATAACAGCACCGGTTGGTGAACTCAATACGCATATAATGAAAATTCGTAGAAATAAGCTATTTATAAACGAATATCTGTGATTGTAATTGTTTTTCTCGTAGTTGCTAGCGAAAGCACCTTTGAACCATACTTAAATATCTATGTATATGCTATAATGTAACTATATTTCTTATATTGTAATAGCTTTTCTGGAGGGAGCTATGATTGAAAGCGAACAGCATACATCGAATAACAGGCTCGCAGGCTATGCATTGCTCATAGAGTGGTACGACCTCGATGTCATACCGAACTGGCACAGGTCCCTTGTAGCGACCAGCGGGGTTCACCGTAAAGACTCAAGAGAAGGCGTCATCGAGGAGGTTTACCCGAATAAATATTGGCCAGGGGATAGGCTGGGCGACCAGCTTGAGTTCGCTCTCAAGTATGACGGCACGAATCTGGAAATCCTCGGCTGTTTGTTTCAGAAGGCAGCTGAGGGGGACCTCCTTGAGTATATCCGCTCCAAGCCGACCGGCAAGTATGCCCGTCGGGCGTGGTTTCTATATGAGTTCCTGACTGGTGTGGCCCTCCCCCTGGACGACCTTAAACGTGGCAATTACGTCTATCTACTCGAGCCGGACAATTACTATACAGTCGCTCCGGTGCGCCAAGTCAGACGACAACGGGTCAATGATAATCTGCTGGGTGATAGTCGATTCTGCCCGATTGTACGGCGAACGGATACTCTTCGCGACTTCGAAGCGATCGACTTCCCTAAGCGATGCCGGGAAGTGGTGTCCGGCTATTCCCAGGAATTGCTGAAGCGGGCGCTCGGATATCTTTACACCAAAGAGACAAGGTCCTCCTTTGAGATCGAACGTATTAAACCCACTTCGACACGTGCCGAGCGCTTCGTGGCGCTGCTTCAAATGGCAGAGCAAGAAGACTTCTGTCAGAAATCGCGGCTGGTAGAGGCTCAGAACCGCATTGTTGATGCACGCTTTCGTGACTCCGTCTACCGGCTAAGCCAGAACTATGTCGGCGAAACGGTTGCCTGGCAAGAAGAAAAGATCCATTTTGTATGCCCGAAGCCCGAGGACCTGGCTGGCCTTATGGGGGGCTTGCTGGCCTCCCATGCGCGCATGGACACGGGAGGCGTTTCCGCCGTGGTTCACGCTGCTGCCATCGCCTATGGATTCGTATTTCTACACCCATTTGAGGACGGCAATGGCCGCATACATCGCTTCCTGATCCACAATATACTTGCCCGGAGAGGCTTTACGCCAGAAGGCCTTATGTTTCCAGTCTCGGCCTCCATGTTAAAGAATGCCGCTGGCTACAATGCTTCTTTGGAAGCTTTCTCCCGCCATATAATGACCCTTGTTGAATACTCGCTCGACGAAGATGCTCATATGACCGTATATAACGATACGGCCATCTGGTATCGCTATATCGATATGACGACCCAGGCGGAGGCGCTTTTCCGTTTCATAGATCAAACGATTGAGACAGAGCTTGCTGGCGAATTAGCGTTTCTGGTTAACTACGACGTTACTAAGAAAGCCATCCAGGAGATCGTGGATATGCCTGACCGGCAGATTGACCTCTTTATCCGTTTCTGCCTCCAGAACAACGGGCGACTCTCCTCACTGAAGCGAGCGAGTCACTTTGCTGCCTTTTCGGATGAGGAAATAACCCGCATGGAAGAAGTTCTCCAATCAGCCTATGGTAACTCCGTCGCAAGCAACGGATGATGCATGATAAATCAAGCAGCACACTACCCTATATGGACAAAAGGGAAACGAGGCCTTGAGGCCTCGTTTGGTTTGCTGGCTCCCCGTAGTAGACGAAGTTAGAACCAGGACATATAGCCTGAGCATGGAAATCCCGATTCCGTCTGAGGGCAGGGAACATCTTATACATTCTGAACTGGTCGCGAAAGGAGCGATTGAAGGACTGTATGGTAGAACAATCGTATCGGGAGGCACACACAGGAAATGCCGGACAATTATTTGTCCGTGAACTCAGGTCTTAAAAATGCAGCTTTGCTAAAATATGAGGTAAGGTTGTTTTGTAAGAAATGCAAGAAGAGGCCATTATCGTGAGTATTAAAACTCTTAACAGGTTACTATGGATAGCCATATTAGCCCTTATTCTATGCATATCAACGACCATTGGCTGTGGTGGTGGAGATGAAGGGATGAATAGCATTGGAGATGATGGAACAACGGATCAGGATGGCACGGCCCAGGAATGCTATTCCGATCCGGAGATCATGACCACAGAGGATGGCATCCAATTTGTACGTTCTCCCGATGCTTGCTTCGAAGACCTGCCCGACTTTCCCTATGAAGCGAGATATGTGGATATAGACGGCCTTCGCCAGGGCTATGTGGATGAAGGCCCCACCGACGCCGACCCTATCCTCCTGCTTCATGGAGAGCCGAGCTGGTCATACCTGTACCGCAAGATGATCCCCGTGCTCGTGGAAGGTGGCCACCGGGTGATCGCCATGGATCATCTAGGTATGGGAAGGTCCGATAAGCCGATAGATATCGAATATTACAGCTATACTGGGCACGCCAACAGGCTTGAGAAGTTCATAAGATATCTGGATCTCGAACACATCACTTTATACTGTCAGGATTGGGGTAGCCTGATAGGGCTTCACGTCGCAGGGGAGAACCCAGAATGGTTTGACCGCATCGTTGTCAGCGATGGCACACTTCCACTTGTTCCCCCTGGCTATCAGCCTTATCCACCAGTCGAAAACCCAGAAGAGATCAATGCCGACTTAGTCTTGCCCTTTTCCGCCATCCCACCGCAGCAACCTCCATTCTACGATGAAGAGGGCAACCGGTTGATCCCCGGTTACCCGGAAACATCTTTCGCGGATTGGATGGTCTATGCGATGACCGCTGAGTCGTTTCACCCCGCGGAAGTGGTTGAGGCCCTGACCTACTTCGAAGTACCACCCGAAGTAGAAGCCGTTTATGATGCTCCGTTCCCTAGCCGGATTTACATGGCAGGGCCGCGCGTCTTCCCGTCCCTGGTTAATGATCTTGAAGGAGTCAACGGCAAAGCATGGGAAGGTTTGACCAAATACGAAAAGCCCTTCTTGACCATCTGGGCAAGCAACGATCCAGGCAATCTTGGATCGAAGGAAACCCAGAATAATCTGATAGACAGCATTCCAGGTGCCGCAGGGCAAGCACATGTACGACTCCCCGAGGCGAGTCATTTCATCCAGGAAGACCAGGGCATGGAAGTTGCCAGACGAATAAACGATTTTATTGAGGCCAATCCACGCCAGTCTGAGGATTAATTGGTATCGAACATCGAACATTGAAGATTAACACTAAAATAGGTTAAAGGAACTTAGTCACAATTTTTATAGGAAGATATATACGAGGAAATGTTCGGGAATCAATTGATCGAAAGTAACCATAAACTTGAAAGGCTCGAAAGCTGCGGCCGTACACCCGGAACAGGAGGCCCCGACATGGGAGCAGAGAGGGCTGCCGGTCTGAAAGACGGGATAACCATTGGCAGGCGCGGGCCGGCGCTCAAGATATCCGATCCTTCAGGTGAGCCGCTCCTCGAGGAAGTCGTGGATGGCGGTGTGCCGTCGGTGGGGGTAACCGAGGTGAGGTTGAAGTGGTGGGTCCTGATCTCGTGGTGGCAGTTCAGGAGGAAGTTGAAACCATGGCGCTGGGCTTACGCCGTGCTGGGAGAATCCGGTGAAGGACGTACCGTCCTCGGCGGTGACGACGGCAGTCCGCTTCTCGAGACGAGGGAATCCGCGGTCGAGCCGCACGTGGTGGAGGGGGAAGTCAGCACCGTCCCCGGGGTCACTGCCGACTGACCTTCGAGTGGCGTTAGCGGTAGCGGTATCTCAGATGACCTCCGAAGGGACGCTGCTGGGCTATGGCGCCGACTCGGGAGACGGTAGAGCGTCTTCCCAGTCGAAGAGGTCCTTCAGTTTATCCTCGCTATAAAGAACTCGCGGAGATACCCCTTAATATAAGTTTGACTAGATAAGCATTTAATGCTCTTGCAGAAGACCCAATGGTAAAAACAGTCATTGATCTAGCGACGAAGTTGATGTTAGCCTGACACAGAAGTAAAGCTAAATGGTGATTAAGAGTTCAGATAGTGAAGCGAGGCCTTTAGGCCTCGCTTGGTTTGCTGGCTCCCCGTAGTGGACGAAGTTAGAACCAGGATATACAGCCTAAACAAGGAATTTATGATTCCAGCGATATCCATTTGGGTACCATTGGGGTTATTCAACAAATCGTTCCTTTGTCAGATCGCGTGCATCTGACATGATTACTTTGAAATCATCAACAACGGAACCCTGTATACCGAGCTTCCTTGACACGAAATCTGTGTCAAGGTCGGTTATTGCTGATGTGATTCTGTCTGCCCAGGATCGGACATCTCGAGGGTCATTCCCATATCTGTCAAACATATGTGTGATGAGGGCACCCCATCCATATAGCCCCAGAACCAATTTCAGCAGTTGATGGTCCTCCAGGCACTGTTCTCTCGAGTATGAGAGATCCTCTGAATAATAGTCTTTGTAAGAACCAGAAAGATTATCATAATAGTAAGTAATCAGTTCCTCTTCGTATTTCCTTCTAATCTCCACATCACTGGACATGATAATACAATACGATGCATCCCAGGTTCCGATACTTGCATTGGCAAACTGCCAGTCAACCAGCGCGATCAATCCATCGTTATACCACATGATATTTCCTGGGCGGCAATCCCCATGCCCTATGGTTAACGGATGGTTGGTGTAGTATTTATAAAGAGCCTTCCATAATTCTTTGCATACTGTCTCCTTCTTCGTGATGTAGTCAAGAAACCATAGGTAACCCAATGCATGTTTGTCAGGAATCCAGTTCAAAGATGGATCCATAAATACCCTGTCCCAAAATTTAGCATGCATCTTCGAGATATTATATAAAACTGCTTTCGTCTGGTCTGGAGTGCATCCGATATAATCGTCTACTCGATAATCCGGGTACAGCGCATCCATAACGATGACAGCCCTGTACAATACCGGAATCGAATCGGTAAACAGACAGTTTGCGGTTACAAAAGGTATCTTTGTAGACAGTCCCTTGTAGAACTCAACTTCGCGGTTCAATCCACTATAGAGGGCTGATTTCAATGAATCGAGTAACAGGGGTTCGTTTTTTAGGGAGAGAAACTTAACGACGATGTCTTCTGACTTAGAGCGACCATCTTGGTCCAAGTATGCTAACTGCAACCCGGTGATGAACTGATCTTTACCGTGCTCCTCGCGTATTACGGAATATGTATTGAAAGAAACAACATCATCTATGGCAAGGCTATCCTTAATACAACTGATCAACTTGTCTGGATTCTTCTTCAGATCATTCGTTGATCGATTGAATGAGATCGGTATCATGAAGCTGAAATGATCCTCGATGAAGATAGTAACGGTGTATGCGATCAACGAAACAAAAACCCGGAATTTGGATATCTTGTCAGCTTTCATGGCTTGCTGCCCCCCCTTATCTTATGGAGCCCCTCGTTGTCCTTTATCCTTATGGCGTAGGGCTTCTTGTCATAAACAAGCCCCTAAAACCTCCTTTCGTTTTCGCTCAAAGGTTTTCTCCTATTGAGGATTTGATGTGACGGATTTGCTGCTGCATTGTCTATTTAGTAATACAAGCATCTATGCGCTTGATGTTCTTTGATGAGAGACCCATGTATATAATAATGAACGCGTTCATTATTCGTCAATACTTTTGTACCGGGTGGCGGAGGGGTTGCCAATACTACCGACATACGCAAGCTTGTGGCCCTTATCGTCTCTTTTGTGCCTCCGCACCCTGCAGTAGGAGGTCGATGGACATATCAAACATATGCTCCAGGTCGCTATGCTTCACAATCTTGGGGTCTTTAAGGAGCGCCAGTTCGATCAAGCCTGCTGCTATCCTCCAGCACAGGACACTGAATGCATAGGGATCGAGGTCCCTGCGGAAGATGCCGGTATCGATTCCCTCCAGCACGAATTCGCTTCCGTAGTTCAGCAATTCCATGATAGCCGTAATGATGTCGTTGAGCGTCTTCTCGGAGATGTTCTGCCGGAACCTCTCCACAAAAAGATCCTGCACCACGCGGAAGAGTATGGGCACCCGTATGGAGTACTCGATGAAGGTGAGATAAATGGCCTTTATCTTTCCTTCCAGGCTCTTCTTCTTGTTAACGTTCTTTGCCAGCTCCTCGCTAAAACCCGCGAGACCCTTGATGCAGACCATCAGGTAGAGCTCTTCTTTGCTCTTGAAGTAGAGGTATACTGTTCCCTTGGAGAGCCCCGTTTTCTCCGATATGGCCTCCAGCGTGGTGCCCTGGAAGCCCCGAGCGGAAAAGAGCTCCTCCGCCGCTTCAAAGATGGCGTTACGGTTATTGATCTTCTTTTGTTCTCTGCGTGAAAGCTGGTCCATTAATTGAGCGGCCTCCTTCGGCTGTCCGGGTCGAGGTACCCCTCAGGTCAAATCCACAATCGAGCAGAAGGGAAACGGCCATCGCCTCCCTTTCGATATTCTGGCATGAGATCGCCTTGGATTCCAGTGTACAGGTCCAGGGTTAGAGCACATACAGCGTGAACGAAGTGGCTCGGAAGGCACGCGCCTAACTGCATGGGGCCAAGTTCGGGATACGGAAGAGTGAACTGCGCAGTTTCCCAAGATGCTTGTAGAAAGTAAAACATGATAAAGAAAAGCGGGAGAATTAACTCCCGCTTGGTTTGCTGGCTCCCCGTGGTGGACGAAATTAGAACCAGGATATATGGCCTGAACAGGGGAATCGTGATTCCAATAATATCCTGAAGAGCCCAATCTATAGCAGGCAGACCCAGAATTGTTGTGTTAACATTAAATATCATGGAACACGAGACTTTTAGAAGGGGCCGTCCTCCACGTGAATTAGTATCCCGGCGGTTGAACGAGGCGGTGGCCGAGCTTAACGAGCGCATGGGCGGGCTCCCTTCACCAACTGAAGCAGAGGATATTTGGACCTCAATTTGGTATCAGGAGGCACACCATTCCACTGCGATCGAGGGAAACACCTTTGTCATCCAGCAGGTCGACAGCTGGTGTTGAAATACAATTTAAATGCAAGGGGGCTAGTATGAAAAGAAAAACAATAGTGGTTCTCGTGATATTTTTAGCCGTAGGGATTCTTGGCTGTGGCGGGAGTAAAACCGAGACAAGTACCGGCGATAGCAAAACGCAATCCGGGGAAACAACACCGCAGAGCACGGCTACGTGGCAAGTGGTCTTCCAGGACTCAAATGATGCCACAGAAATGGTCGACAAGACCACCGACACCTTTCACCTAGGTAGCGGACAAAAGGCAGCGAGGTATACCGTTAGCGCAAGTGGGGAGCGGCTGTTTTATGCGACCCTTCAGTTGGCTGGACCTGGGGATTTCACTGGTTTTCCGATCGGCCCTATTACTGAGTCCGGCTCCGGAGAAATCCCAATAAACGCCGACGAAGGGGACTATTTCCTAAGAATCCAATCAAAGGGCTGCACATGGTCCTTGACAATAGTTGAATCTAAGTAACAGGATAATTCTCTTTAAATACCATATCCTTAAGGAGAGTTTTTCTTAATCAAGGATGATAATAATACCTCCCGACAGACACAAATGCTTAGATAGGCATGACATATAAAAGCGAGGCCCTGAGGCCTCGCTTGGTTTACTAGCTCCCCGTAGTGGACGAAGTTAGAACCAGGATTCAATCATACAGCAACGCTTATCCCCTTCCCAATACCTTGTCTCTACTGGAATCTATAATGAATATATGTGCTGATTTATTTGTTATCAGGCAGCGAAACCGAAGATTGGAAGGCCATGAAAGTGCGTGATATCATCAGGATGTTGGAAGACGATAGGTGGTATCTAGTTGCGACAAAGGGAAGTCACAAGCAATTTAAACATCCGACGAAGAAGGGGAGGGTCACCATAGCCGGACATTACAATGACGATTTGGCTCCCGGAACGTTGAGTAGCATACTGAAACAAGCCCAGCTGAAGGAGAAGCGAAGGGATGTATAGATTCTTAGTGGTTATCGAAAGCACCGAAACCGGTTATTCGGCATATTCCCCTGACTTACCAGGGTGTGTGGCCACCGGAGCTACCCGGGAAGAAGTTGAAAAGAATATGCATGATGCGGTTGAAATGCATGTACAGGGATTGCTCGAAGACAACCTGCCGGTCCCAGAACCAACCACATTCGCGGAATACATCTCTATTTAATAGACAGACCCGAGCAAGCACATGTAATGAAGCGAGGCCTTATGGCCTCGCTTGGTTTGTTGGCTCCCCATAGTGGACGAAGTTAGAACCAGGATATATCGCCCGAACAGGGAAATTGCGATTCCTGAAATGTTCTTGGAGCGTTGAACACGTATTAAGTACCTACTTTCACCAAAGAATCCGTTGTTCGAATGGTTAAGCTCTGATCTAAAAAAGTCCTGCTATCACAACTGTGGCTATGAGGTTTCAATCTGCCTAGTGGAGGGTAGAAGTATGGCATTAGCGGGCATATATGGGGGATCCAGATACTCGAAGAATGTCTGCGTTTCGGCTTCGAGATGAAAGGGGGAGAAATGGAAACGATAGATCTTAGCATGCATTTCAGGGTTCCGATAGAGAAGGTCTGGAAACTTATTGCTGACTATGAGGGCTACACTTTCCTCGAGGAAATAAGCTCTTCAAAGCTGCTCCAGGAAGGACGAGATGAGAAAAACGGGGTAGGCGCTGTTCGAGAGCTTCACTTTCAAGTGCAAGGGCAAGGAATCACGTTCGTCGAGAAAATAATAACCTTCGACCCTCCGAATTGTCTCGAATATCTTATAGAGGAATGCACCATACCTGTAAAACATGAAATCGGAAGGATGGATTTTACTTCCAACGGCGATGGCACTGACATTCATTGGATCAGTCGGTTCGAGTACCCACCTGATAGAAGCCAGGAGCCAGCCATGTGCCAAGCAATGAGCGAAACATTCATGTCTTTCCTGGAACAGATAAAGGCTAGATTGGAGGCCTGAGCACGCTGCACTCCACCCATTCAATCGGTTCAACGAGAGTCGATATAGACACAATATAGAAAGCGAGGCCTTTCAACCTCGCTTGATTTGCTGGCTCCCCATCGTGGACGACGTTAGAACCACTATTTATAGCTTGAACTGGGAAAGTACGATTCCAAGAGTCCCTATTCTGGCATCCTTCGATTAAATTCCCAGATTTGGGAGATATATACTTATGGAAGTGCTGCTAATGGAAACAATAAGCAGTAGCAGGGCGTTTGACGTTTTAAGGGGAAAGGGGAGAAGTATGACAGCATATGAGGGCAATAAAGCAATTGCTGAGCGCTGGATGCTGGAGCTGTGGGAGAAGGGTGACTATGACCTCGCGAATGAGATAATCTCACCTGACTATTCTCGGCACGACCCTTTCATAGAGCTAAGAGGCCCACAGGAGTACGTCGAGAAGGTGGTCAAGCCGTTGCGAGGGGCCTTCCCAGACGCTAAATACACGATCGAAGAAATGATCGCGGAAAGGGAATATGTCTTGATCAAGTGGTCGTTCGTCGGAACCCACGCGGGAGATCTCCAGGGTATTCCACCGACAGGGGTTAAAGCTGAGCATGATGGGATGGACCTCCTGAGATTCGTAGATGGTAAGATCGTGGAAAGCTGGCCTGGCTTTGATGGTGTTAGAGTTCTTAAAACACTGGGGGTCATCCCTGTTTAGAAGATAAACGCATGTACTCCAAACAACTACTGGGCCATCAATAAATGCTTCGCAATATTGGTTATCCAACTTAGTAAATATTATAGATGAGGAAAGCGATGGAGTATCGCCCCGTTAAGGAGGTGCAAAATGGACTATGCAAGATCCGGCAGTAAGCTGGAAGAGGTGGAGATGCTCACGCCGCGGGGAGCGGAGCGGATGCCGTCAATGAGCTTGCCGGTGATGAAAGCCACTACCAAGTCGCTTTTCAGGCAGACGGGAGCCTTGCGAGGGATGGGGCTATTATTGAAGACCAATACCTGGGGCATGATCGCCAATAAGCCTAAGTGGCACCCTGAATACTTCGATATCAAAGACGAGGAAGAGGAACAGGTCTACAGAAAATACTTCAAGCTGCTGGCACCCATAATTATGATGTATGAAAACCTGCAGCGACAATATGGGGAATACCTGGCAGATGAGATAATGGCCAGCATGGCGATCCCCATGCAACTTGCATTGTATCCCCAGTTCGGTTGGATGCCGGAGGACAGAACAGATATGGAAGAGTGGAGGCAAGTGACAGCAGACGCATATGGCAACAGGGCCTATGAGTGTACGCAATGGATAGCCAAGGACAAGACCGAATTCAGAATGCATTGGACGAAGTGCGTCCCCGTGATGATAGTTAAAGCCTACGGACTGCATGTGTATGCAGCAAATGTCTGCCTGACCGACCATGTCTTCATGGGTTGTATGGTACCTGGAGTGATCTTCAGCAGGAACTACACAATCGGAGCCGGGGATTCATATTGCGATCACACCATCAGGCTACCTCTAAACGAGGACGACAAGAAAGAGGAAGCGGACTACGCTGACTGCCTGAAGGTAAAAGGAGGCAGGGAAAGAGTCCGCCACTGGGAAGAAGTATACAAGAGATTTGGCGACTTCAGACTCTAGCTATAGGAAGGGAATAGTCAAACAAGAGCGAGGCCTTTCGACCTCGCTTGTTTTGCTGGCTCCCCGTAGTGGACGAAGTTAGAACCAGGATATATGGCCTGAACAGCAACTATATATTCCACCAGTGCAAGCCTAATAATTGGATACATGCGAGAAGGATTTGACACTTAAGGCCTGGCCCCATTTATTACTGGTCTTCCAGCTCCATCTCTCTGAGCATTCTTTTATTCACGTTGAATACCTCGGTCAAAGGCATCTCATCCAGGAAAACGACTGAACGTGGTACGGAGTACTTTGCCACCTTCCCCTTGAGGTAGGCGGTATATTCCTCTTCTGTAACCTTACCCTTGAAATCCTCCTTCAATTGCACAATCGACCTGTCGGATCAGGCACCAACAGAGGCGGAGCTCGGGGCTCCTATCTATCCGGGGTCGGAGTATGTAGAAGGCAGCGGTGGGACCATGACCGGCACGGGCGAAGAGGGAGAATTCGCGACAGCAGCTGCCGAGCTCACCACTAAGGACAGCTTCAATGAAGTCGTCGCCTGGTTTACTGATGAGCTCGGACAAGAGCCTTTCACATTGAGCACCGACGGCGTCGGGGAGGCCTCCTGGTTCCTGGGTGATGAGGAGACGGATTTCATTACAGTGACCGTGGCCGAGGAAGATGGCGAGGTTCTTGTCGGACTGGCAAGAATTATGGCAAACTAATAGCAAAAGACCGCC
>Ga0209254_10002729_pt1 | contig 16078 bp, 11 predicted proteins | sample FrelakmetDIP11DI_FD_187148 | JGI IMG/M metagenome (GOLD analysis project Ga0209254, IMG submission 187148) | Freshwater lake sediment microbial communities from the University of Notre Dame, USA, for methane emissions studies - DIP11 DI (SPAdes)... | ecosystem: Environmental > Aquatic >... | reverse complement strand
GACCTGAACGCCGCGCTCGACCATCTGAAAATCATGGGGATGACCGACCGGGATGTCGCGGAGCTCTCCCGGCGACGGACCATCAAGTCCTTCTCGCCCATCACGGCAAACCTGAGCGGCACGGTGATCGAGCGGAAAATTACCCTCGGGCAGGTCGTTCAGTCCTCGGACGCGATCTTCACCGTGGCCGACCTGTCGCATATCTGGCTGGTGGCCGATGTGTCGGAACAACTCGCGCATTGGGTTCGCGAGGGCGATGAGGCCGAGGCGGAAATTCCGGCTCTGCCGGGCAAACGCTTCACAGGACGCGTGATCTATGTCGGTGACGTCATTCATCCTGAGACGCGGACAGCGATGGTCCGCATGGAAATTCCCAATCCGGCAGAGATCATCAAGCCCAATATGCTGGCTAATTTGCTGATTCGGAAAGTCGGCAGCCAACAGGCGGTGGTCCCGGACGAAGCCGTCGTGAGGGATGGCAATCGGGATCACGTCTTCGTGCAGGTCGGTCCCACGGAGTTCCGCTTGCAGCTGGTTGAACTGGGTGAGCAGGAGGGCACCGTCCGGCCGGTTATCACCGGGGTTCTCCCCGGAGACCGGGTGGTCGCGCGCGGCGCATTTCATTTGAACAACGAGCGTCTGCGCAAGGAACTGGAATAAGCGATGGTCGGCGCATTGATCCGCGTTGCCCTGGAGCAGCGCGTCGTCTTCCTCGCCCTCGCCGTCATCCTGTTAGGGTTCGGTATCCGGGGCCTCCGCCAACTCTCGGTCGACGCATTCCCCGACGTCACGAACATCCAGGTGCAGATCGCGACCGATGCCCCCGGTCGGTCGCCCGAGGAGGTCGAGCGGTTCATCACCGTCCCCCTGGAGATCGCGATGACCGGGTTGCCGGGCCTGACCGAAATGCGGTCCCTGATCAAGAACGGTCTCTCGATCATCACTCTGGTATTCACCGATCAGACCGACGTCTACTTCGCACGCCAACTGGTGATGGAACGCCTGATGGAGGTCGCCGACCGGATGCCGGAAGGCATCCGGCCGATCCTTGGGCCGGTGTCCACCGGTTTGGGCGAGGTCTACCAATACACGCTGGATAGGCCCGACGACGGCCAAAAGGCGTTGTCCGCGGAAGACCTGATGCAGCGGCGGGTGGTCCAGGACTGGGTCGTGCGGCCGCTGCTGCGTGGAATTCCCGGTGTTGCCGAGATCAACTCGCAGGGCGGTTATGTCAAACAGTACCAGGTACTGGTCGATCCGGACCGGATGCGTCACTACGGCCTCGACCTGGCCTTGATCTTCCAGTCCGTCGCGCGCAACAACGCCAACAGCGGCGGACGGATCCTGCCGCATTTCGCCGAACAGTACCTGATTCGCGGTATCGGCCTGATCCGGGGGGTAGACGATCTCGGCCGCATCGTGCTGAAGGAGCATCATGGCATTCCGGTTTACCTTCGGGATGTCGCCGACGTCCAGATCGGTCACGAGCCGCGCGTCGGGGCGGTGGTCAAAAACGGTTACACCGAATCAGTAGGCGGCATCGTAATGATGCTGCGCGGCGGCAATGCCAAAGAGGTGGTCGGCCGGATCAAGGACCGGGTCCGGGAAGTCAACGCTAAGGGCATGCTGCCGGGCGGGTTGAAGATCGTGCCGTACTACGATCGCAGCGAACTCGTCGATGCCGCGCTGCACACCGTGACCAAGGTCCTGCTGGAAGGGATCATCCTGGTCGTGATCGTGCTGTTTCTGTTTCTCGGGGATGTGCGCTCGAGCCTGATCGTGGTGGCGACCCTGGTGCTGACCCCGTTGGCTACCTTCATGGTGATGAACGAAATCGGGCTGTCGGCCAACCTGATGTCCTTGGGCGGGCTGGCGATAGCAATCGGCCTCATGGTCGACGGCTCGGTCGTGGTCGTGGAAAACGCGTTCCGGCTCCTTGGGGAACGGCTAGGACGCGGCTACAGCCGGGCGCGCGTCATCAAGGATGCGGCCGAGGAGGTCGGGACGCCGGTGCTGTTCGGGGTCGGTATCATCATCATGGTTTTCCTGCCGCTGATGACGCTGCAGGACATGGAAGGTAAGATGTTTTCCCCGCTCGCCTTCACGATCGCCATTGCGCTCTTCATCTCGCTGATCCTTTCGCTTTCGCTGACACCGGTGTTGTGCTCGTACTTGCTGAAAGGCGGGGCGGAACACGACACGCGCCTCATCGCCGCGATGAAAGCGCCCTACCTGAAGCTCCTCGGGTGGGCCACGAGTCGACCGAAGACCATCGCGGTCATGGCGATCGCCTTGCTCACCGGAACGCTCGCCCTGATTCCCTTCCTCGGAACTTCCTTCATCCCGGAAATGAAGGAGGGCTCCATCGTGCCGGCAATCAATCGTTTCCCGAATATTTCGCTCGACGAGTCGATCAAGATGGAGATGGAAGCCATGCATCTGGTAATGGATGTGCCTGGGGTCAAGAGCGCTGTTTCTGGTGTAGGGCGGGGTGAAAGCCCCGCCGATCCTCAGTCGCAGAACGAGTCGACGCCGATCGTCAGCCTGAAACCGCGCGACCAGTGGCCGGATGGCTGGACGCAGGACGACATCGCTGATGCGATGCGCGAGAAGCTGCACGCCGCACTGCCGGGCGTTCAATTGGTGATGGCGCAGCCCATCTCGGACCGGGTGGATGAAATGGTGACAGGCGTTCGTTCCGATGTGGCCGTCAAGGTATTCGGTGACGATCTGAGCGTACTGACCAACAAGGCGAGCGAGATCGCCAAAGTGGCCGGCACGATCCCGGGCGCTCAGGACATCCGTGTCGAGCGCGTGACCGGTCAGCAGTATCTGTCCATCGTGATCGACCGTGGGGCGATCGCGCGCCATGGCATCAACGCGTCGGACATTCATGACATCATCGAAACGGCGATCGGGGGAAAAGTCGCGACCGAAATCTACGAAGGCGAGCGGCGCTTTTCGGCGATGGTGCGTTACCCGGTGAGCTTTCGGGACAGCCTCGAAGCGATTGGACACATATTGGTTACTTCCCCGAACGGTGCGCGCGTACCGCTGAAGGACCTCGCGGACATTCAGTTGCTGGACGGACCGGCGCAAATCAATCGCGAGACTGCGCGGCGCCGCATCGTTGTCGGCGTCAATGTCCGCGACCGTGATCTCGGTGGATTCGTCGCCGAGCTGCAGCAGGTGGTCGGTGAGAAAGTCCAGATGTCAGAAGGCTATTACTTAGTCTGGGGTGGGCAGTTCCAGAATATGCAGCGGGCGCTGGGACACTTGAAAATCATCATCCCAGTCACCATCGCCGGCATCTATTTCCTGCTGTTTGTGTTGTTCAACTCCTTGCGTTTTGCCGCGCTCATTATTCTCGTGCTGCCGTTCGCGTCGCTGGGTGGCGTGGTCGCGCTTTACCTGACCGGGGAGTATCTGTCGGTGCCCGCCTCGGTCGGCTTTATCGCCCTTTGGGGCATCGCCGTGCTGAATGGGGTTGTCCTCGTTTCCTACATCCGCACTCTGCGCGAAGACGGCACGAAGCAAGAGGAGGCGATTAGAAAGGGCTGCGAGCAACGCTTTCGGCCGGTAATGATGACCGCGACCGTCGCAATGTTGGGGCTGATGCCTTTCCTGTTCGCGACCGGTCCCGGTTCGGAAGTGCAGCGCCCGCTCGCCATTGTTGTGATCGGCGGATTGATTACCTCCACCTTGCTAACCTTGGTGGTATTGCCTTCCCTCTATAAGTGGTTCGAAGTAAACCGTTACGAAGCTTGACCAAGGGCTGCAGAATGAAAGAAATCAAGGCGAGTTTTCGGAGACGAGATAGCGGAGATCCGGTGCAATATCTGGTCTCGCTGTGCCAAGTTGGGAATTGTCGGCAAGCAACCCTATTTTCTCGTTGATGGCGTCGAGAGTATGGTCAGCGGCACTGAGGTTGCCCTCGCCGATATAAGTGGAAGAGAGATCTTGTTTCGCCTGCAGTGTGAGGGTGACGCGGGTCATGATGAGAATGGTTACCGCAAGGCATCAAAGCGCTCGCGAGCCTCGCGTTTGATCGCATCCAAACCGCTGGCGAGTCCCTCCTGCCAAAGACGAAGGAGCTCTGTGAACTCCGACCACGCCGATTTCACCGGCGCGCTCGCCACCGGTTCGGGGACTTCGACTGGGGTCAACACACCGCGGGTGGGCAGGATTTCTTCAGCTTGCCGGCGTGGTTGTCACGCCTTAGCTTAAGCATTGCGGGCTTGAGAATCAAACAGCCGATGACGATCATATCGGGGTGTTGGTCAATCGAAACGAACCGCTACGGGAGGGGGAAATGACGAAAAAGAAACTGGCTGATTGGTGGAAAGAAACACACGCTTCCCCAGACAAAGGAGGTTCGGGAGACCCTGGTGCAGACGAAACGGTGGAGGAGCTCTACGAGCGACTGGGCAAGGAGCCAGCCGTCGATGTCTCCGTAAATGTTATCAGAAAGGAAATGGCCGCCGTTTATAGGGATATGCGCTGTGGTCGGATAGATTGCACTGATGGTACCCGTCTCGCCTACGTACTGGATCTGTTGCGCAAGTCTCATGAAACTTCGGTAGTGCGTGACAGACTAGGCGCCCTGGAAAAAGCGATCGGTATACAACCGGACAAAAGCCCCGACTGGCTCGGAATTCCGTTCGACGAAGGGGGGCAAAGTTGACAATTGCCCGTCCCGCCACAGGCATGCTCGCGGACCCGACACGGTGGAAGGCTATGCCGGAAGGCGGCTCGGTCACGCGCCCGCCGCCGGCCGTGCGGCGGGTTCAATAGGGTGCTAACCCATGTTCACCTACCTCGGCCGTCAACGTGAATAACCGCAACCGTAGAAGACGGCGGAAATCGGTGAATCAAGCCTGAATTTCTACTGTCGTTACGATGCAGGTGCCTTCTTCGATGGCGATGAGGGAGCCGGAACCTCACATGACGCCCCGGCGAGGGCGCGGGCATACGCTTCATCTGGGTCTAGTCGCCGCAGTTCCTCCGACATGAGGTCCTTGAGCTCGCGGTCGGGGAGAGCAATCGTTGAGTCCGGTGCTTGTGGTCGCTGCAATGTCGCAGTGGAGCCGTCGGGGCGGGAAATTGCGATGTCACCGGCAGCGCTGGTGAGCCGAACGTCCGTGATGTCCGGTCCCTTGCCAAGCTTGAGGGTGATGGGAACGCCGAGCCGTTCCGCCAGCCACGAGACGAACAATGGGCCGCTCGGGTTGTTGCGCTCGGCGGTCACACAACCTGATTGGATTGGCGCGAACGGTTGATCGAGCGCGGCGGCAAGAGCCGTGCGCCAGGGAGTCAGTCTGGTCCAGGACAGGTCAGTATCACCTGGGCAGTATCCCGCTTGTAAAACTGCCAGCTCGTGAAGTGGTTCCTTGGCCGAACCCGCGTCGGTGATGCGCCGCTGGGCATGTCGACCCAACGGATCTTCTCCGGGAATTGGTGGCGCCGCCCCAGGCCACCAGGCGACCACCGGAGTATCCGAGAGCAGCAGCGGGATCACCACCGAGTTCGCATGCTCGGACAGTAAACCCCGAAGGCGAATCACCGCCACTTCGCCCGGTCCGTCATCACCGCCCACCGCAATGTCCGCGTCAAGACGCGACGGGCCCTTTCCGGGGCGCGGAACCAGGGTCAAGATGCGCATGGGGTGCTGGCGTGCCGACGCTACCGCGGCGGCGGTGGCATCGGCCTGGTGTTCCTCGTCGGCGACGATCAGCAATGTCATGACCATGCCGGTCGTCGTCGATCCCATGCGGTGGCGTTCGGATGCAATCGCTGAGGCGACCGCCCCACCGTTGGTGTCTTCGAGGTGGATCATGGCCGTCTCCAGGTGCGTCCGTCGCGCGCGATCATCGTATATGCGGAATGGGGGCCCCAGCCGCCCGAAACGTAACTTTCGGGCGCACCCTGGTCAGCCCAGCGCGTGAGAATCGGATCGAGTATCTTCCAACTGAGTTCAACTTCCCGACTGCGGGGGAACAACGGTGGATCACCGAGCAAGACATCCAGGATGAGCCGTTCGTATGCCTCGGGGCTCGTGTCTACGAACGTGTCGCCATATTGAAAATCCATATTGACATCACGAACCTCGACCAGCGAGGTGCTGGGTACCTTCGATCCGAATCGCAACGTAATGCCCTCGTCTGGCTGGATGCGAAATACGAGCGCGTTATTAGACAACTCTTGGACCGAAGACTGTGCGAATGGCAAGTGCGGCGCGCGTTTGAAGACGATGGCTACTTCCGTGACTCGACGGCCAAGGCGCTTTCCGGTCCGCAAATAGAAGGGCACGCTCGCCCAACGCCGATTATCGACATTGACCCGGATCGCCGCATAGGTCTCAGTCGTCGATTTCGGCGAGATTCCTGTCTCTTCAAGAAAGCCTTTGACGGGCACTCCTCCTTGCAAACCTGGTCCGTATTGACCGCGAACCGTGTGCAAGTCGAGCTCTCTTGGCAACTGGACCGCTGACAACACCTTCTCCTTTTCTTGTCTGATTGCACTCGATTCGAACGAAAGCGGCTCCTCCATAGCCGTCAGTGCAAGCAGCTGCAAAAGATGGTTTTGGATGACATCACGTGCAGCACCGATACCGTCGTAGTAACTAGCCCTGCCACCGATTCCAATATCTTCAGCCTGCGTGATCTGAACGTTATCGACGTAATTACTGTTCCAGAGCGGTTCGAACATGGTGTTGGCAAAGCGCACCGCCAAGATGTTCTGCACCGTCTCTTTGCCCAAGTAATGATCGATTCTAAATACTGAGGAGGGTGGAAACACTTCTTCCACTATGTGGTTGAGCTCTTCGGCACTCTTCAGGTCATGCCCAAATGGTTTCTCGATGACCACGCGTTTCCAGGCACCGGGAGCGGATGTGGCCAGACCTGACGTGTGCAGATGCTGCAGGACGACCGGGAAGAATCCCGGCGGTATTGAGAGATAGAACGCGTGGTTGCCGCCCGTCCCGCGCGAGGCGTCAAGTTCATCAACCACTCGCTTGAGGTCGAGGTAAGCATTCTCGTTGGCAAGGTCGCCAGCGACAAATCGAAGCCCCTTGGCAAGTTGCTGCCAGACGTCTTCGCGAAAGGGTGTGCGGGCGTATTCGCGGACCGCATCATGGACAACTTGAGCAAAGTCCTGGTCTTCCCAATCTCGCCGAGCAAATCCAACCAGGGCAAACCCAGGTGGCAAGTAGCCGCGATTCGCCAGATCATAAATCGCCGGCATAACTTTTTTGCGGGACAGGTCCCCGGTAACGCCGAATAACACCAGACTGCAAGGCCCAGCCACGCGTGGTATACGACGATCATCGTCAGCGCGGAGCGGGTTGGTTGTGACTAGCGGTGTGTCGGCCATAGCTGTTCTTAGCGCGCAGCAGTTAAAGAATCGATGCTATGAAGGGTCGCTTTGGTTAAACTTTCGTGACCTCAACCTGCCATACGAGGAGGCCGCAGAAGAACGCGGTAGCTCTTGAAGTTCAAGATAACGCGATTCAGTTGGTCTTGTACATAGCGTTGGAAGTCAGCAACAAGCAATTCAAGCTGGTGCTAGCGGATGGCATGAAAAGGCGACGGACAATGGAAGCGGGCGATCTGGCCACAGTTTGCAACGATGGTGGTGCAAGCGCTATTGCGGTTTCCATGATTGTTGGACCGAACGCAGGCGTGGCTAGTCGCGGATAGGCCCGAAGCGGAATGACTTGGCCAGGGACGTGTGGCTGAAGATGTTTTACTTGAAAAAACCTCGAGGTGGGTGATGAAAAAACGAACGTATGCTCTTGCGGCTTTCCTATATTGCTCCTCCTCTGCTCTGGGTATGGCCGCTGAAACCCAGTATGAGTCCGATGAGTCGATCCGCCAGCGTTTGGGCGTCAGCCATCACGGGGGCATGATTATGGACTGTACTCCGCCGATGTTCTTTGACGAAGTCCCAGCAAAGGATGCGAAGGTCGGCTCGTTTCAGGATTTCTCGTTGGCCGCTTCCGAGAACACGGAGCCCGACACGGTGCGAGTCTGGGTGAATAACGAAGCGACGCCCGTCACGATAACGTCACAACGGAGTGGCCGGTTGACGATACAGGGAAAATTGGAAAAACCGATCACTAGCGGGAGGGTGTGGATGAAGGTAAAGGGATACAGCAATGAAGGCTGTGACCAGTTGCACGTGTGGTATGTGTACGTTGGCGGTTGAATATTCCACCGACCTATGCCCCTGAGAATGCCAAGCCAGTGAACGGTGACTTGTGGCGCTCTGAATACCCGCTAGCACCTCTCTTGGTGCTGAGTCACTCACTCCAGACTGAAGATGAGCCGCGCAAACCCTGGCGTACAGCCGGTCTTTGAGGTCGCCACGCGCCTGACGTGCGCTGCTGTGGGTGCTCTCATCCTTGGCCTGACGCCGGTCAACGTCATCGAAGGCAGCGAGTGGTGGTGCGCATCCCCAAGGAATGAGCCATGAAAGGGTCTTGGAAAATTGGTCAGGTCGCGGGCATCGGTGTTTACATGCACGCCACGTTTTTGCTGCTCATCGGCTGGGTGGCACTCAGCCACTGGATGGCCGGACGAAATGTTCAGGCGGTGCTGGAAGGCGTTGGCTTCATCCTGGCGCTATTCGGGTGTGTGCTGCTGCATGAGCTCGGACACGCGCTAACGGCAAAGAAGTACGGGATCAAGACACGCGATATTACGTTGCTGCCCATCGGCGGTCTGGCACGTTTGGAACGAATGCCCGACAAGCCTATGCAAGAGTTCTGGGTGGCCCTGGCAGGCCCAGCCGTGAACGCGGTCATTGCTCTCGGTCTTCTGGTGTCCCTCGAAAAGATGGCGTCGCTGCAACCGCTCGGCGAACTGAGTGTCACGGGGGGCTCGTTTCTTCAGCGGTTGATGATCGTCAATATTTTTCTGGCGGTCTTCAACATGGTGCCTGCCTTTCCCATGGATGGTGGGCGTGTGTTGCGCGCGCTGCTCGCCACGCAGATGGACTATACGCGAGCGACGCAGATAGCCGCGACCGTGGGTCAAGGACTCGCACTCGTGTTCGGGTTTATCGGACTCTTCGGCAACCCGATGTTACTGTTCATCGCCTTGTTTGTCTGGATCGGCGCGGCACAAGAGGCGGCCATGACTCAGATGAAGTCGGCATTAGGTGGCATACCGGTCGGCATGGCCATGATCAGAGAATTCCACACGCTCTCGCCCACCGATTCGCTGACCCGCGCGATCGAGCTGCTCCTGTCCGGTTCTCAAGCGGACTTCCCGGTCGTTGACAGTGGCCAAATAGTGGGTGTCCTGACACGCAACGATTTGCTGATAGCGCTGGCGAAGAAAGGCCAGAACACGGCAGTCACCGACGTCATGCACCGAGATTTTCAAGTCGTTGACACGGATGAGATGCTGGAGATCGCCTTCGCGCGCCTACAAGGCTGCGAGTGCCAAACGTTACCTGTGACGAGCCGCGGCCGATTGGTAGGCTTGATCACAACGGAAAACGTGGGCGAGTTCGTCATGATCCAGGCAGCGTTGAGTACTCCGCGGCGCTGAGAGCGTTGGGAAATCGACTCGCTTGGAGATATCTGCTTCGAAACATCGTCCACCTCCCGATCTCAGAGGCAAATTACATGTCTACACGGGGCAGCGAACGAGGGGTCCGTTGGGCAAATTTCCTGGTAGGACAACGCACTACTGTTGAAGTATTCCCCACTCAACATTGTGCTGAAGGCAGTTTCTGTTTTCTGCCCGTCAAGGACAAGTGCGTTCTCACGCTCACGTTGTCGGTGAAATATGATCCAAGCCTCTGCACCTCATGTCACCGCCCCTTTCTCCGCAAATCAGGTCATTCCTTACCGGACCCTGATGCGCCATGCTGAAGTGATTCCCATCGTGCGGAAGCATCGGCGCTCGCAAGCGCGGCACCGGGCGCCTCTTCGGCCGGCGCGGGTCTCAGGCGTTGTGGGATGATAGAGCCGTCGGGGGTTGCTGACCCAGCGGCGCCGGCTCTTGCGTGCGGGTTACCGCTTGCGGCGGGGCGGCTTGCGAGGTTTGGTTCTGGCTTTGGTCAAGGTCTTCTCCTGCTGTAAGGGGTTTCCGAAGGGCCCATCAAAGGCACCAACGCTGTTTCGGCGCGCTGCCGCATCCAGTCGTGCTAATCGGACCGTCGACTCGTCGACCACGGTACCCGGCGGCATGCGCTCCTCCTTAAGCCTAGACCGGATTGCCCGCGCATCCCCCAGAAGCAAGAACGTATACGGCTTATTTCCCGGCTCGAACCGGATCGTTGCCGTCGTGACCGGTGCTCTCGTCGAGGCATCCCGCTGCAACACACCGGAACCCACGGGCTTCCGGTCGGAGCCGCGTCGCCCGCCACCAGCGGGGCCTCTTTGCGTTGCCTCGACGTCTCGATCGTTGCTCGAGCGAGCGGTTGAAGTCGGACCGATCAATGACCACCTTCAGAACTCCTGATCTCATGGACTGGCTCGGGGGTGGGTAAATTTCGCGAACCGCTTGACCCGTTGCGCTTTGGCTGGGGAGGCGCACGCGTGGGAGGGTTTGCGCAGCCCTCGGATTTTGCGGATAGCCCGGTTTTCCGGGGACCCGGAGCAGTTCCGGCCATGGCAGTTGAATGTCCTCACAGTCGTTCGAGCCACTCCGCCGGTGTCAGGCAGCGAATTTCGGTCGCGGCTCGTTGCCGCACTTCCTGGTCGTAAGTGATCAACAGCCCGTTCGCACGCTTCGTCGCTGCGACGTAGACGGCATCGGCGCTCCGCAGGAGCAACCGCGCGCCGAGCTCGGCAGCCTCGCTTGCCGCGCGATCGTCGAGCGGCAAGAAAGCGACTGGTCGGAGTTGCTGCATCTGACGCATCAGCGCGATGCCTTCCAGCGCATCGCGGCATTTGCGTGCCGCCGTGCAGGCGACCTCGGCGAGTAGCAACACCGGGCAGACGAGTTCATGCCCTTGAGCGGCTGCTTCGACCAGCAGACGCCCCGCTTCCACGCTATGCGGTTCGGACGGGAAACGCGCGGCGATCCAGACGTTCGCGTCGATGACCAGCTTCATCGCCGATCCGCAGCCAGGATCTCTACCATACTGCGGGGGTCCACCGATTTGTCCTCGATCCTTCGCCCGATCGATTGCCATTCGCTGAGCCAGTCCGCCATTTCCTGCGCACGCCGCTCTCGTTCTGCGCTTTCGCCGGTCTCGCCTGGCTGGAGCGCGGCCGTGCCGTGCTCCAGCCATCCTCTCAGTAAGCCTGCCATCAGATCCTTGATGCGGACATTCTCCAGTGCTGCACGGGCTTTGACCGCACGGAACAGATCATCGGGGATTTCGATGGTGGTTTTCACTGGTGCCCATAAAGCTGTAAAGCAAGTTTCCTGCTTGCGATTATGGGGCTGCCGACCCATCGAGGCAAGCGGTGGCGCACTAGGCTGGCGGGTCGAGGGTACGGAAAACCAGCGCCCGCAAGGCCGGTCATTCGATGCAGTAGTGGGTCAACCTCTTGCTCCGGTGCGGTAGCGCGAGGGGTGGGAGACATCGTAGCGGCGGGTGAACTGCGGCATGTCGCCGACGCGTCCGAGAACGATCAGCGCGTCGCCGGCTTTCAGGGTTTCGCCTGCATCCGGTCGCGTCACCGTTCTGCCATCCGCTCGCCGCAGCGCGATGACCATGAAGATGTCCTTGCCCTTGACTTCGATCTCCGCGACCGTCAGCCCATCGAGCGCTGAACCTTCGGAAACGGTAAGCTCGTCCATCTGCAGTTCGAGATGAACCAACATCTCGTTCAGGCGCTGGCGTTCGGTGTTCTGTCCGAGAAAGTCGATCGCCGTGGGCTGGGTGATCAGATTCGCCATCTGCATGCCGCTGATGGCCGCCGGTAGAATCACATGATCCGCCCCGGCTTGACGCAGCTTCTTTTCGGTAGACGGCACATCCCCGCGGGCCAGAATCACCAATTCGCTGTTCAAGCCGCGCGCGGTCAATGTGATGAATAGATTGTCGGCATCGTCGGGCAGCACCGTCGCCAGGAACTGGGCCTGGTCCACGCGGGCCAACAACAGCGTCTGCTCGTCGGTGGCCAGCCCCTGGCAGACGCGGTAGCCGGCCTCCTCGGCCAGGGTCAGCGCTTGGCTGCTTTCCTCGACGATCACGAAGGGCTTTTCGGCCAGCTTCAATTGCTTGGCCAATACCTGGCCGATGTGGTTGTAGCCACAGATCACCACATGGTCGCGGAGACCGGCGATATCACGCGTCTTGCGGCGCTGGTCCAGCGCCCGATGCAGTTCCCCTTCCGTCATCAGTTGTATGAATCCCCCGAAAGTGAAGAGTACCGAGCCCGTCCCGGCGACGATCACGAACATCGTGAACCAGCGGCCGGTGTCGGTGATCGGGCAATACTCCCCGTAGCCGATGCCGAAGACCGTGATGACGACCATGTACAGGGCGTCGAGCGGCTTGCATCCGAAGCTCAGATAGCCGATCCAGGCAACCGACAGGATAAAGGCGAAGACTATGAAGCCCGCGACGACTCGTCGCAGCGCCTTGGATGCGCCCAAGGGTACTCCCGAAGGATAAGAAATTCAAAGGGCGTCGCCGGTTCACCCTGTTCCGGATCGTAGGCGGAAGTTTGATCCCGGTGTAAGGCGTCCACAACCGGTGCGGAGCGGGCGGAAGCGATCTAGTCAATGAGGGGGCAATCACACCCAAGGAAAACAAGGCCCGCAGTTGACTCAAGGTTTTGCCCAGACTTGTTCGTGCGCTGGTGCACGAACAAGGGCAAGCTTGCTCGTGATGACGGGATGGACCGGCCATCAGGATAGGGGCGGTAAGCCCCATCCCTGGTTTCCACCTCCCCTGCGGGAACAACGCTTTCCTGGCGTCGATCGCATTTCATGCCGGGGCACGCCCGGCATGAGCGCGGATGGACTCCGCTAACCCTGTCTGGGGCCCCATGACCGGCACCACCCTTTGGCGCTGACCACATAATTCCTGTTGAGTCTGGGATCTACCCGGTAGGAAAAAACCGCGCAAGGTCCCCAAGCCTCACCAGGGGAGCCGGTGTAGAGCTGGCAGTTCTGACAAGATTGATCGCTGCCTCTGTGGAACTTGGTGGCGTCTACCGAGTCAGCGTCCTCACGATAACCCAGTGCCATGGCTTGCCTATCGTTCTCCGGCAGTCTCGGGACTTCGGACGATAAGTCGGGACCGGTGGACTTACCCTTGGCTTCTGCTACGTGAGTAACCAAGAGATTTCCAAAGGGTGCAACAGCGAGGCCTATTGCGCTGAGAGTCATGAAGCGTCGTCGCCTGTTATCCATCATGGTATCGTCGGACATGATCGTATGTTCCCCCGTGTGGTTCGTTTCGCCAGGTCGATGCCCCCGTAACGAACGGCTGCGACCGCCGCCGTCGGATGAACGCCCCCATCGGCGAATATGTGAGAATGGCGTCATCGAAACCTGGATTAGCGGCCGCGAGTTGTTCAGCGGCACCCGTGCAAGAACGATTGTGAGGGAAGAGGCGGTGGGGATCAATGGGTAGAAATACGTAAGGGAGAGCCCTGATTCGGCATTGGGGGATTCCCTTAGGACGCTTGGTTGTCTTGGCTTGCGCTGGGCGCATGCATCGGCCGTTGATGACCGAAAGGTCTGTGCTCGCAGCGCACCCCTGCTGTTAGCGGAGGCTTCGGCAGCAGCGCTGAGAAGAACGCGGGAACGGACGGGCGATGGCTGGTTAGACTTCTCTGTCCACCCACTGGACAGCGAACTTGACGAGTTGACCGGAGCTCGTGAGGCCAAGTTTGGTCCTGATGTGGGAGCGGTGTGTCTCGATGGTTTTCACGCTGCGGCTGAGTTGGTCCGCGATCTGACTCGTCGCAAAACCCAACCCGATCAATCGCAAGACCTCGTATTCCCTCTCCGAGAGACAGCTGACCGGGGAGGAATGTTCGTTGCCAGAGGAGGCGAGTAATTGCTCCAAGAGGCGCGCCTGCATTGCCGGGCTGAGGTAGGCACCGCCCTGCAGCAATTGACGAATCGCCGCGAGTATCGCTTGGGTGGCCTCCTGCTTCATGATGTAGCCGTTCGCTCCAGCCCGCAGGGCGCGCGTTGCATAGGCGGACTCCTCGTACATCGACACCACCAGAATCGGGAGGGCGGGATAGTGACTCTTCAGGTTCTTGACCAGGTCGAAACCGGAGACCCCGGGAAGCGAAATATCCACAATGGCCAACTCGTGGCGGCAGTCACGCATAGCCGCTAGAGCCCCGGTGGCGTCCCCTGTCTCGCAGCAGAGTTCGAGGTCATCCTGGAGGTTAATCAGCTGAGCCATCCCCTGGCGCACGATAGGATGGTCGTCGACGATTAGGATTTTCGCTTTGCGTTTAGCATGTTCTGCATGTTCGATCACTTATTCTCCCCCGTTGCTTCGCGTGCAGAGGACCGACACATCCATCCCTCCTTCCGGTTTCCTCCTTAATTCGAGCGTTGCCCCGATTGCGTTGGCGCGGTAATGCATGATGTGGAGACCCAATCCTTCCCGTTGTCCCAAGTGCTTCGGGTCGAAGCCGGTGCCGTTATCACTGACCGACATACGATACTTGCCGTTCTCGGTGTTGGTGCTGCTGATCACGATCCGCCGAGCCCTGCCGTGCCGGATCGCATTGTTGACGGCCTCTTGAGCGATGCGCAACAGATTGATGGCGCACCCGTCGGCCATCCGGACCGACGCATCGCCGAGATACGTGCAGTCGATCCCGTGTCGTTCACGGCTTTGGCGCGCCAGTTGTTTCAGGCCGGCGACCAGATCTCCGGACTCGAGTGCCACTGGGCACAAGCCCCTGGCAATCGAGCGAGTCATCGAGACGGATTCGTTGACGAGCCGTGTGATCTCCTGAGCTGCACCGGCCAAAGTGGGCAGCTTTGCTCTCAGTTCCCCCGTCAGTGCCTCACTCAGGAAAGCGATACCCGTGAGATGTTGGCCCAATCCATCGTGCAACTCCTGGCCGATATTGCGCTGTTCTTTTTCGCTGGCCTGGATGACCTCCGTCTCCAGGCGCTGCCCTAAAGCGATCTGATCGTGCAGATCGCGACTGATGTTCGTCAGGGTACGCGTTTGTTTCTCGACCTGATGTTCGAGCTCTTCCTTGGCCCGCGCGAGCGCGGCTTCGGCGATTCGCCGCTCAGCGCTCGAAGCGCCCAGCAGCAGCCCGGTCGTGGCCACGAAGGTGTCGAAGAGCCACCAGCGAATCAGGCTGTAGGTGGGCAGACTGACGACGAAAGGCCCGTTTCCATGCGTCGTGGCCAGCATCGTCACGAGCGCGATGATCAAGGTGACACTTGCGGCGCCCGGCACACCGAAGCGCAAGGCTCCCCAGATGACGAAGGGATAGACGGCGAATGCTGCTGGATAGTGACCGGCGTCGCCGAACTCGGAGGCGTCGAAAATGACCCAGGTCGCCACTCCCAGGGTGCCGAGAAGCGCGGTAGCTTCGAGGGCCTGAATCGCGGGGGGGAGCCTACTCGTGTGCGGATGGTTTGCCCAACCCATCAGGACCGGCGTAGCGATGAGCATGCCTGTCGTGTCCCCCATCCACCACATCAACCATGCCCACAGACCGTCCTCCGGGCGAATGACATCGCCGAGGGTGAGACTGGCCACGCCTGCGGATGCACTGACAATCGCACTGAGCGCTGCCGCGCCGACCAGTGCCACTGCACCCTGGACGTCCCGGAGTGATGCGTCGCACTTCGCTAGGCCGGTGAAAAGGAAGGCCGCGGTGACTGCCTCGAGCGTATTCCCAGCGGTGATTCCCGCAACGACTGGAAGCCGCAGCCCGATCGCTGTGTTGGCCAGAAAGGCTCCCGCCGCGATACCGGGCCACACGCCGCTTCCCAGTCTGAGTAAGGATGCCAGCGCCCATCCGCTCGGTAGCCAAGTCAGCGTGACAACGCCCGTGACCGCCGCGTACTTCAGTCCGAAACGAGCGGATGCAACATAGCCGATCGTGACCAGTACCGTCAGCGCAATCCGCCAGCCGAGCCTTTTATCGCTGCGCAAGAGATGGACT
>Ga0209254_10002728_pt1 | contig 16078 bp, 12 predicted proteins | sample FrelakmetDIP11DI_FD_187148 | JGI IMG/M metagenome (GOLD analysis project Ga0209254, IMG submission 187148) | Freshwater lake sediment microbial communities from the University of Notre Dame, USA, for methane emissions studies - DIP11 DI (SPAdes)... | ecosystem: Environmental > Aquatic >... | reverse complement strand
GCCTCGGTCGCACCGTGTCAACTTGCGGTTCCGTGGATACAGCAGCCCAACCTGGTCCCGCCGCCCTGCAGCGCCTGCTGATCGCCGTCGCGGCCTGTGCATGGGTCTCGGTCGCCGGTGCTCAGGCGCCCGAACCGCCGCCGGCGCCGCCGACGTCCGCCGCGGATGCGATGGCGCCCGAGTTGCCTGCCACGACCCCCGAAGCGGCCCACGAGGAGTTCAAGCGCCGTTTTGAACTGCGCGACTATGCGGGCGCGGTCGAGCAGGGCCGCGCCGTCGTGGCCTACGCCGAACGCAGCCAGGCACCCGATGAGGAGCACCTGCAGGTCGCCCTCATGAATCTCGCCATCGCGCAGCGGATGGCGGGCGACTATCTCGCCTCGGAAGCGACCTACCAGCGCGTCATCGGGCTCATCGAGGGCGCCGGCCGCATGGCCAGCCCCCGCCTCGGGCGCGCCTACGGAGGGCTTGCGCTCACCTACCACGCGGCACGCCGCTACGACCTCGCGGTGCCGGCCTTCGAGCGAGCAATCGCGCTGCTGCGGCGCGCGGAGGGACTGTTCAGCGAGGAGCAGCTGCCGCTGCTCGAAAAGCACGCCGATGCGCTCACCGAGATCGAACGGCCGGAAGAAGCACTCAAGGTGCACCGCTACGCGCTGCGGCTCGTCGATCGGCGCTTTGGCGAGCAGAGCCTGCGCTATGCGCAGGAGCTCGAGTCCTTCGGGCGCTGGTACACGCGCGCCCGGGCCTACGAGTCCTCGCGCGTCGTGCTGCGCGCGTGCGTGGATCTGCTGGTCAAGCTCGAGGGCCCGGACTCGCTGCAACTCATCGGTCCGCTGACCGCAGCCGCCGACAACGCGCGCCGCTGGCTCACGGACCCGAGCGTCAGCTTCACGTCCTCACCGGATGAGCAGAATCGCACCCCCTTCAGTGATCCGGTCCTGCCGGGCCCACCGACGCTTTCGCCGAGCATGATCGCCTCGGAAGGCCTGCGCGCGCTGGAACGCGCCACGGCGATCGTGGACGCGCATCCCGACGCACCGCCGGCCAGCATCGCTGCGGTGCACGTGCAGCTCGGCGACCTGTTCCAGGTCCGCCAGGCGCCCGAATCCGCGCTGCCCCACTACCAGCGCGCGTGGCAGGCGGCAACCCGGACGCCCACGACGGACGGCCGCCCGGTGCAGGAGCTGCTGTTCGGCGAACCGCTGCGGCTGCACTACGTGCTGCCGGACGGCTGGGACCGATATGCCACGCGGCCTCCCGAGGAGGTCGAGCGACGCCTGGTCGAGATCGAGGCGACCGTCACGCCGCAGGGCCGCCTCCAGGATCTCACGCTGCAGTCCGACGCCGGCGACCCGAAATTCGCCCAGCGCGCACTGCGTGCCGCCGAAAGCGCCCGCTATCGGCCGCGCTTCGTCGACGGCCAGCCGGTCGAGACCCGCGGCGTCCGCTTCACTCAACCGCTGTATGTGCTTCGCGAGAGCCAGGAACCCGCCAACACCGCCCGCAAGGCGGGCGACCCGCCAACCGAGGACAAGCCTCAGGGCGGCGGCTGAACCTCGACCGGCCGCAACGGCGCCGACTCGTCGATCAACCCGCGCACGATGGCCTGCTCGCGGAACTCCACCGCGATCTTCGCGCCGGCGTCGCGCATCGCGAGCGCCGCCGCCTTTCGCAGCAGCTCCGTGCCCTGCCCCGGGATCTGACTTCCGGGGTGTGCGCCATAACCGGTGAAGGTCCACGAGTCGACGGGCTGACCGGACGGCGTGTAGGCGTTGATGCGGTACTTGAGGCTCACGGCGTACACCAACGTGCCGGTGTCGCGCGGCGTGACGAACGACAGCTCGACGAGCTGCGGCTCGAACACGCCGCGGATCTCGGGATCGGTCGTGGCCCCCGCCGCGACGGAATCCACGGGCACGACACGGGTGAACATCGCGTTCATGAGCCGCAGGAAGCCGTCCGCCTGCGCCTGTCCGACGTCGATCAGGTACTCGGAGCCGTCGCGCTCCTCGCGCTGCACCGCGGTGCTGAACGCCAGCGGCACGTGGACCCCGACCACCGCCGGGATGCGCGTCACGAGCGGCGGCGGAATCACCGTCTCGACCTTCATCTGCGTGGCACCGCAGCCCGAGAGCAGCACTACCAGCGGCCACGCCAGCCAGCGACGCTCGCGCCGCAGCGCGCGAAGACCGGAATGCCGGGTGCCTCGTTCCATGGCTCTCATGCTCCCACGTCCCCGATCAGCGCCGGTAGCTCACCGGCTCGTTGAGTCCCACGAAGGTGCCGCCGTTGCGGTCGCAGACGATGCGCATCAGTGTCGCGAAGCGCACGCTGGTGTACTGCGGCGCATCGGGCCGCACCGGGAAGCCGATCGCGTGGATGCGCACGCGGCGGCGGCCCGATTTGTCCTCGCGATTCATCAGGTCCACCGCGCGCACCACCGAATCGATCGACGATCCCGTGAATTCATCCCCCAGCACGTACAGGCTGATGCGCAGCCCGCTCGAGTGATACGTGCGGATCGCCTCCACGATCCCCTCGACCGGGCTCGAGTTCGAGAACGGAAACCAGTTGCGCAATCGCTCGAGCGTCAGGCGGCGCTGGTTGGGCGTGTCCGGGAGCCACTTGCCGCGGTAGGACGGGAACATGTACCCGCCCTCGTCGTTCATCACCTGCCAGCCTTTGACGGTCGGGTAGGCGTCGAGCACCTCCTGCATCTTGGCGAGCATCAGCGGCCATGCGTAGTTGGCCATCGAGCCCGAGGTGTCGATGATGAAGATGATGTACTCGCTGTCCACCGGCACGCCGCCAATGGGGGAGTCGTCCTTGCGCCGGAACTGCGCGCCGAGCAGGCGCTTCATCTCCTCGGTAAGTTCCTGCTGCGCCGAGACGAGCTGGCCCTCGATCTCGTTCGCCACCTCGGCATCCTTGCGCGAGGACTGGTACTGGCCCTTGATCGCGCTCAGGTCGCCGCGCAGCCGCGCAATCTTCTGCTGCTCCTCGGAGAGCTGGATGCGGCGCGCCCTGAGCTCGCGGTTCAGCACCTCGCTGGTGCCGCGGATGTCGGCGAGCTGGGACTGCAGATCGAGCACGCGGCCCTCGAGCTCGACGCGCGACTTCTCGAACACCACGGGCTCACCTACTTCGGTGAGCACCAGCAGCAGGATCACCGCACCGAATCCGCAGCAGATTGCGTCCAGGAACGAGAGGCTGAACACCTCCACGTCGCGCCGCCCGAGTCGCGACCGCCTCATGGCCAGTCCCTCGCAGGGCTCATGAATGCACCGTCGGTGCGTCGCGTGAGCGCCCAGTAGGCACCGGGCGCCAGCGGATCACCTTCCATGGGCAGCAGGATCACGTTGACGGGGATGCTGGTCGGCAGCTTGCCGATCGCGCGCTCGAAGAGCTTCAGGCGTCCCTCGCCGTCGATGGTGCGTTTCACCGCCGGCGGCGACGCGCCCTGTGTCGGAAGGCCGTCGGTCACGAGGATGATGTTGTCCGGCCGGGGCGCGAGCGCCATCGCGGCAGTAAAGGCATTCTCGAGGCTGGTGCCCTCTTTGGGCACCGTCGAGCGCAGCTCGCGCAGCGCGCCACTCAGGGCATTGGCGTCGTCGGCGTCGAGCCAGCGGCCCTCGGTTCCCGGCACCAGTGCGCGCACGGCGGTGTTGAACGCGTACACCTGGAACTTCGACTTCGCGGGCAGCTGCGAGGTGACCCAGTCCACGGTGCCCACCGCGCGCCGCCACTTCGGCGCCGCCATGCGCTTTACCTCCGGCATGTTGCGCAGCCGGATCACGTTCACCACCGACTCGTCCATCATGCTCGCGGACACGTCGACCAGGATCAGGATGCGCTGGCCGCCGACCTTGAGCCCCGTGAGGTACTGGCGGTCGCCGCTGCCCACGAAGCCCTTGATGCGCGTTCCTGGCTGACCGGGATCGGGCGTTCCCGCCGCGAGACGCTTGGTGCCTTCCTCGAGCGACTTGAGATCCTGCTTCAGCTTTTCGATCGCTTCGCGCTTCGAGAGCGTGTCATTCTCGGCCTCGGCGAGCTGCTGCCTGAGACGTTCGGTCTCCTCGATGATGCGCGCCGCGAGTCCCTCGGCGGGCACGGCCTCGTCGCTGCTCTCGAGCGAATTCTTCAGCACGACGAGGTTCTTGTAGCCTTCGAGGACTTCTTCCTCGAGCCTGTCCACCTCCGCCTGCAGGTCGTCGTTGCGCTTCTCGCGCTGCACGCCCGCCTGCGCCGAGAGGATCGTGTAGAAAAGCACGATCGCCCCGAACCCGCAGGCGATCACGTCGAGGAACGACAGGCTGAAGACCTCGGTCTTACGCCGCGCCATCGTCGTCCACCACCCGAAGCAGTTCGAGCTCGACGCCCGGGTTGCCGACCCGCAGCCGGTCGCCCACCGCGAGCCCGACACGCCCGCCGATGCGCTCGCCGTTCACGTACGTGCCATAGGTGCTCTGGTCCTCGAGCCAGACACCGTCGGCGTCGCGCCACAGCGCACAGTGCACCCGCGAGATGCCCGGTCCCGCCGGGACCACCAGCGCGCGCCTGCCGACAGGTATCGCGGCACCGACCGCAAGTGGTGCGGCGTGGATGGCGTGGGCGCGACTGCGGAAGACGACGTGCGTCGGGCGCTCGGAGGGCGGCACGGCGTTGCCGGGCGCGGCGGCCGCGGCTGTCGCGACGCGCGGGGCCACGGGCAGGCGCTGCACCAGCACCAGCGCCGCAGGATCGCGGCGCAGCACACGCTCGAAGGCGAGCGCTCCGAGCGCCGCCGCCCCCCGCGGGAGGCGCAGGACCTCGCAGTCGCGCAGTGCCTCGAGGCGCTCGCTGAAGCCGGGCAGCGCCGCCCAGCGATGCGAAACGCGCAGGTGCAGCGGCCCGCGTGCCGGCCGTGCGCGCTGCAACGCGTGCACGACCGCGTCGTAGATTCCGGCAGCAGCCGAGACGAAGTCCTCGCGCGTGAGCTCGACCGACAGCGTCGCACCCGCGGTCTGCGCCTCGATCACGACGGCGGGCTCCTGCTCCAGCATCGCGAGCCAGCCGGGCAGCGCGTCCCAGAGCCGCTGCTCGCTCGCCGCCTCGTGCAGAGGGTCGTAGCGCGTGCGACGCACGAACTCGGCCGCGACACGATCGGTCCAGGCCTGCTGCAGCGCGAGCCAGCCGTGGCGCGGCAGCAGTTCGCAGCCCGTGCGCCGAAGCTCGCCGGAGTGGTCGAGCACCGTGATCACCGACTGATACGTGGTGAGCTCGAGTTGCAGCAGTGAGTCGGGCGCAGGTTCCAGCGCGGCGGCGGCGAGTCCCGCGCCGACGAGCCCCACGACGCGCAACCCCGCCTCGCCGGCCACACCGAGCAGCACCGCGAGCTGTTCCCGCGTGTACCACTCCGGCACTGCGAGCAGCGTGTCGCGTTCACCGTCGGGAATTCCGGCGGTCAGCGCCGCGAGCTGCGCCCAGGCCACCTCGGCATAGCTCGCAGCCGCGGGCATCGGGCGCGGCAGTGGTGCGGTACCAAGTTCCTGCCAGTGACGCGTCTCGGCGTACAGCGGCTTGAGGCGCGCACGCCGGATTGCCGCCGTGCCCGCCTCGACCTCGCGCCCGTCCAGCATCGCGCAGCCGGGCTCCTCGGCGACGATGACGCCGTCCCGCACCAGTACGAGGCCGATGTCGTTGATCTCGAGAGCGAGGGTCATCTGCGGTTTGCGGGTCAGCGCACCTGCATGTGGCGGATGAGGTACTGGTCGAGGTAGGTCTCGCTGTCGAGCACGAGCCGTTCCTGCGCCAGCTGCAGCTGGTGCAGCAGGAACATGAGCACGATGCTGATGAGCAGCGCGACCAGGGTGGAGTTGAAAGCCGTGCCGAGGCCCTCGGTCACGCCCGAAACATCGCCTGTGACGGCGCGGTGCGCCTCGCCGAGCGCGTCGCCGATACCGCGCACCGTGCCGATGAAGCCGATCGCAGGGATCGCCCACGCGATGTAGCGCAGCATCGACAGCTCCGAGTCGAGGCGGTCGGCCTCGGCCTCGCAGACCCCGCGTGCAGCCTCCGACACGTCCTGCACGTTGCGCGTCGCGCCGTAGCGGTACAACGCTGCGAGCAGCGCGCGCGGCAGCAGACACTCGGCGTCCAGCGGCGGCAGCGCCTCGAGCGGACGCGCATACTCGCGTGCGTCCTCGGGAAGGACGCGCATGCCCTCGGGCAGGTGCACGAGGTCGCGAGACAGCAGTGCGCGCTCGCGGCGCCCGCGCCAGAACTTGTAGCCGATGATGGCGAACGCCCACAGTCCGAGGATTACCTCGGCCTCCTGCTCCCAGTCCTTCATCACCACGTAGATCGATCGCTCGGCGACGAAGTTGGGGTCCTTCTTCATCGCCTCGCGCTGCTCGGCGAGCACCGCGGCGGCACGTGGCCGCACGACTGTCACGTACACGGCGTGCACGGCGATCGCGATGATAATGAAGGCGAACAGGCTGAAGAGCAGCTCGTTCGGCGCGCGGGATTTCGGTCGGGCCATGCCGGGTCTCTCCGGGTTCAGATGTCGACGGGGAAGGACACGTCGAAGTCGGCGCGCACCTTCTCGGAAGGTTCGAAGCGGTCGCGCGTCGGGCCGACCTTGCCGGTGGGCTTCGCCTCCTTCGCGCCGGAGGATCCCGCGTCGGAACTCGCCGCTGCGTCGGGTGCAGCGGCGGCGCCTGCCGTCGCGGCTGGCGCAGCTGGCGTATCGCCCGCGGCCGTCGAAGCGGTCGCGGGCGGCAGCGGCTTGTCCGCGGCCTGCACCGCAGGCGACGGCAACGGCGTCGTTGGCGCCGCGGGCGGCGCCGTCTCCTGCGCGCGCAGCACCGTGACCCCTGCCAGCACGGCGAGGAACAGCAGCGTTGCTCGCTGCAGGCTGCGCCTACTGCGCGTAGCGCGCGATGCGGAATCCGAGATCATTTCGTCTGCCGTCCCAGTAGTCGCGGAATGCGAGTCGCAGCTCGGTCACGCCGGACTGCTTCCAGCTCGAGCCGCGAACCACGTGCACGGCCCCTGCACCTGCCGCTGACGGGTCCACCGCGACCGTGCCACTCGCCGGCTGAACAGTGTAGAGGTCGTGGGTCCACTCGGCGACGTTGCCACCGAGATCGTAGAAACCCTGAGCGTTGGGCGTAAAGCTGCCGACCGGCGCGCTCGCGGCGTAGCCGTCGTCGTAGCCGGGGAGGACCTGGGGCACGAGCGGCTGTGCCTTGAGATCCGCGAAGTTGCCGGCGCCTGGCGGCACCGGCAGCGCATCACCCCACGGATACTTGAGGAACCCGCCGGCACTGCTGCGCGCCGCGAATTCCCACTCGGCTTCGGTCGGGAGGCGGTAGCCGGTATTCGCCGGCACGACCGGCACGAGTCGTCCGCCCTGCTCCGTGTAGGCCGCCGGCAGGCCGTCCTGGGCGCTCAACCAGTTGCAGTACGCAGCGGCGTCCTGCCACGTGACGTTCGCCACCGGCTGGCGGTCGAGGTCCAGCGTCTGCTGCATCACGAAGCCTGAGCGATGCGGCGGCCGGAACTGCTGGAACTCCGCGTTCGTCACCTCGCGCAGTGCGAGATAGAAACGCCTCTCGAGCTTCACTGCACGTTGCGCTTCGTTGGCACGGCGCCCCGCCTCGCGGCGCGGGCTGCCCATCGTGAACTCGCCGGCGGGCAAGAGCTTGAGATCCTGCCCAGCCTTGGTGCGGATCGTGGCACTCAGGTTCGCGGGCGCGCTCCCGGCAGGCGAATCCGTGGCAGCACTCGCAGTCGCTGTCGCCGTCGCCGTTGCTGCGGTCGACGGCGTCGCAACGGTCTCGCGTCCCGTTGCCTCGCGCAGCGTCACCTCGATGTTCTGCGGAAGGCCTGGCCGCGGGGTCACTGTGGCGCGATGCGTGACGTAACCCGGCTTGCGCACCTCGATCACCTGTGCAGCCGCAGGCAGCTGCAGCGTCTGCCCGACGGTCCCGCGTGCAGCACCGTCCACGTAGACCTGCGCGTCCGCCGGCGTCGCGCGCACCGTGACTTCGCCGAGGATGGGCGTGAGCGCAAACTCCGCGACCACCCGCTCGCCCGAGGCCACGTTCACCTCGCGACTCGCCGGCTCGTAGCCCTCGCGCTGCACGTCGACTGCCTGGGAGAGGTCCGGCCGTATGTCGATCTCGAGCGGCGTGCGGCCACGGTAGGCGCCGCCGACCGTCACGTTCGCGCCAGACGGCGAGCTGCGCACGACGAGCCGACCGTCCGGCACGCCCAGCCGCACCGGACCGATATCGAGCGGCTGGTTGGCCTGCACCTGCACGTCGTTCACCCAGGGCTTGAATCCGGTCATACGCAGCTCTATGTGGTGCGAACCCGCCATGAGCTCCGTCCTGAACGGCGTGCGGCCACGCAGCTCGCCGCCGATACGCACCTCTGCACCAGCGGGCTCCGATGCGATCGCCACGTCGGCCCACGCCGGCACCAGCTTCGGCTCGAGCTTCTGCCGCTTGCCCATGCCTTCAACCTTCACCTCGACCGTCGCATCGAGATAACGCTCGGTGTCCACGGTAACGGTGTGCGTGCCGGCGGCGAGCTCGAACGGACCCGGCGCCTCGCCAACCAGGCGGCCGTCGATCGTCACCCTGCCTGGCACCGGCAGCGCGACCTCGAGGCGACCCGGCAGCGGTGCGAGCCGGTAGCTCAGGCGCTGGTCGCGCGCCTCGCCAATCTCGACCGGCACTCGCAGCGGCTCATAGCCCTCGCGTTCGGCGACCAGCAGGTACTTGCCTGGTCGCAGCAGGTGACTGCTGCCGAAGCGCAGGCTGCCCCAGCTTCCCTCGAACGCCACGCGATCGGGGCCGGGCTCGATCTCCACCTGCACTGGCACTGCCGTGAAGATCACCGCTGCGATCGCGGCAAGCAGCGCGAGTCCCGCCGCAACGGCGAGCTTCCGCCACGGCAGCACGCGTCGCGCCGACGACGATCCGGCTGCCGTCCGACGAAACACGACGGGCTCGATGCGCTCTTCTTCACCCGCCGCCGGTGCGCCGATCGTAGCGATTGCTTCCGCCGCCGGTGGCGCGGTCGCATTGCCCACGCCTCCTTCGACCATCGCGAGCACCCGGCGACCCTCGTCGATCCGGAGCTTCAGGCGACCGCCGCCGACGTCGAGCACGTCGCCACTGCGCAGCCATGCGGAGCCGGCGATCGCGCTGCCGTTGTGCAGTACCTCGGCGGTGCCCTCGGGCTGCACGAACAGCTGCCCTTCGTGCAGACCGAGCCAGGCGAGCACACCGCCCGCCGCCGGCAGCACGAGGTCCGCGCCCGCACCACCCAGCGACAGCGGGAAGTCCTCCGGGCCCAGCAGTCGCTCGCCCAGCGGCTCACGCAGGATGAGGATCGGATTCAGATCGGCTCCTCGCAGCGAATCACGACGGGGGGTGCCTCGCGCCCGGGCAGCAGCGTGATCTCGCGCCGCACGTCACGGTAGCCCGCGCGTTGCCCGACCACCGTGTAGCGACCCGGCAGCAACTCGACTTCCTTGCGCTCGAACGTCCCGAGCCGACCGACCCGATAGAGGGTCACGTCGGTCTGGTTGTCCGAGCTGAGGGCCACGCGCTGTGGCGTCTCTGCCGCCGACACGAGCGACTCCACGGTCGCGACTTGCCCACGCAGCACCGGACCCGCCTGCGGCACTGCACGTGCGCCTGCAATCGCGGCGCGAGCAGCGTTGCGCACATCGGGCGAGTAGAGCCGCTCGGGGCGCTCGACATATGCGCGCAGTTCGGCGTCGAGCTGGGCGCGTGGCTCGGCTCGTTCGACGCCCTGCTGCGCTGCGAGCAGGTTTGGGTCAACGGTAAGTGCCTTGCGGTATTCCGACAGCGCCTCTGCCCAGCGTTCCTCGCGCTCGGCACCTTGCGCGGCCTCGACGTGCGAGGCGAGGCTGCGGGCACCGAGTGCACGCTCGATCTGCGCGATCGCGTCGGTCACTTCGGGCGAGCCCGGGCGCAGCCGCCCGGCACGTTCGAAGGACTCCCTGGCGACCGCGTAGTCGCGCCGCGCCAGTGCCTCGAGTCCCTGCGACATCGCGGCCGCAAAAGCCGCATTGCCGGCCTGCGCCTGCAGGCGCGAGAGAGCTTCGCGCGCGCCGCGCGCGTCGCGGTCGAGGGCCAGTGCCTTGCGATATGCAGCCATGGCTCCGGTCGAATCACCGCGATCCTCGAGCATGCGGCCCTCGGCGAGCAGCGCACGCACCTCGTCGAGGGTGGCGGCGCGCCCGAGCCCTCGCTTGGCAACGGCGTTCGACGCGTCGATCTGCAGCGCGCGCTCGAAGCCCGCCCGCGCCGCCGCGGCATTGCCGGAATCGAGCCCGGCCGCGCCTGCATCAAGCGCCTCGCGCAGCTTCGCGGCTGCCAGCTTATCGGTTGCGACGAGGTCGGAGTCCGCTGCGCGCAGCGTGGCTAGCGCCTCGACATACTCGCGGCGCCCGAAGACTGCGTCTGCATCCGCGAGCAATCGCTTGCCGCGCGCGTAGCCCTCGCCACCCCACACGCCCGCAGCGCGGGACTCGAGCGATCCGAGTCGCTGCGCGACCGAAGGCCGCAGCGCCTCGAAGTCACGCTTGGCGAGCGCGAGGCGCTCGAGATCTGCCGCGGGATCCGGTTTCGGTGCGGGCGGCGGCTCCGGCTTCGACTCGACGACCGGCGGCGCGGGAGGCGCAGTTGCGGCATTGCGCTCCACCCATCGCGGCAGCAGAAAGAACACGAAGCCTGCGCCGAGCACCAGGACGACGAAGCTCGCGACCAGCAGTCCGCGACGGAATCCCTGCGCGCGCAGTTGTCCCGCCGATGGGGCCCGCTCGTTCGTGCGCGTCCATTGCGGCGCGATGGCGGGTTCCGCCTCGGCCGGCGGCTTGAGCGTAACGGGTCGCGTCGCGGTCCGCTTCGGCTCACGTGCCGGTGCGGTCATCTCCAGCGAGCGCAGGGTCGCGGCAACTTCAGTCATGTCCTGCGGACGATCCGCGGGCTGCTTCGCGAGGCAGCGCATTACCAGCGAATCGAGCGCCCCGGGCAGGGTGCCTGGGCGCAACGTGGCCGGTGGATCGTGTCGCGCGCGCAGCGGGTCCGGGTAGTAGGGCGGGTAGCCGCTGGCGAGTTCGTAAGCCAGCGCGCCGAAACCGTAGATGTCGTCGGCGGTGGCGGGCGGCGTGCCGTCGAGCTGCTGCGGACTCATCGAGAACGGCGATCCGCCCCGTGCTGCCGCGGGATCGCCGATGCTCGCGGCGAGGCCAAAATCGGCCAGCATCGCGCGCCCCTCGGCGTCGATCAGCACGTTGGCGGGCTTGAGGTCGCGATGCACCAACCCGCTCGAATGCATCGCGGCCAGCCCGTCCGCAATGTCCACGAGCGCTGGCAGCAGCACTGTCCAGGGGCGGCCGCGCCAGGCCGAGAGGTCACCGCTTGCAACGCCTTCGAACACGGCAAACGCCGGATCGTGCTCGTGCACGGCCGCGCAGGACTGCAGCCGCGGATGCCGCAGTCTCAGCTGCAGCCGCGCCGACTCCAGGAACCGCGCACGCTCGTCCCCGGAGCTCGTGGTCAGAATCTTGAGCACCCGGTCGACGCCGTCTTCCCTGTCGCGCGCCTGCCAGACCTGCGCGACGCGGCTCTCGCCGAGCTTGCGCAGCAGGGTGTATCGCGCAGCCAGAATCTGCCCGCTCTGGAGCATGTCAGCCATCGGCATTCAGGGCTCAGAGCTTGCCAGCGGGCGCGGTTGCGCCGACCGTGGCGGGCAATCCCGTCTCGTTCTCGTACAGCTCGCGCAGCAGCTGACGCCACTCCGCGTATTGCTGCTCGGCCGATCCCTTGAGCTGCAGCGTGCGTCCTTCGACATCCACGACCATTGGCTGCACTTCGTTCTGGAACGAGTCTCCGAGCTGCTTGAGCGATTCGGTGTGGATCTTGACCTCGGCGCGCTTGTCGAGGCCGCTCTTGAACGCGTACATCCCGCCGATGACGGCGGCAGTGGCCGCCGCATTGGCGGCGCTGCCGCTCACTTCCGCGCCCGCCACGATTCCGCCGACCACGGCGACGGCGCCCAGCACCTGCCGCGTCAGCGCCTCGCGCTTCGCCTGAGATTCGGCCTCGAGTTCCTCGTAGTTGAACTTCCGCCAGCTCGTGTACGGCTCGGCCATGCTGCCGCCGAAACTCGCGTAGTACTCGTTCAGCGTGTCGACCAGCGCGTAGTCGCGCTCGCGTACGCGCTGCATGCGCTGGACCACCGGGTCGCTCTCGGCGGGCAGGCGCACGGCCGTGTAGACACCTTTGCGATCCTTTTCGAGGTAACCGGAGAACGCATAGGGCGCCAGGTCAGAGGCGAAACGGAGGTCAGACACCTGCCGCAGCTGCTGGCGCTCGGCCTGCGGCATCGCGCGACGCGCGGCGAGCATGTCGTTGGCGATGGTGTTGTAGAGGTTCTCGAACGGGTCGCGCGGCTTCGACACGACGTCCTTGTAGGCGCGCGTGTCGGCTTCGCCCTTGTAGGTCTTGCGCATCCAGGTGCGACCGGCCGCGTCGCTTACCACGATGTCGAGTTCGAGCTCGCGTCCGTCGGACTCGACGATCCGACCGTCGACGAACACTTCCATGCCCGTGCCGTCGCGCGGCAGCACGCGCACCTGTCCCCACTGTCCTGTCGACTCGAGCGTGTCGCGCAACATCACCGGCATGTAGCGCGATTCGGCATTGCGAACCTCGGGAAAGACGCGCTCCTTCTCCTGCTGCGCCTCGTCCTTCGGGACGTTGGGATCGAACAGACGCACGCCGACGTCGAGCAGCTCGTCGTCCGCGACCTCGGCGGTCGCCTTCTCGGCGGCGATGCGCTGAATCGGCTTCTGCTCGTGGACGACGCAGCCGCCAAGCAGCCCGCACGCGAGCGTCGCGGCGAGCAGTGTGATGACCAGGCGCGCGCCTGTGTGAGTCTCGTTCACTGGGTACTCTTCTTGTACTGCCGATACTCTTCCCACAACCGCTCGCGCAGTTCGGGATCCGTCTCCTTCATCGCGGCCTCGCGCAGCTGGCGCGCGACGATGTCGTCGTCACGGCCGTCCGGAATGTCGGCCGGCACGGCGTTCGGGCCGGCGCCGCCGAGCGGACCACCGCCACCCACTCCGCCACCACCACCCTGTTCACCGGTCGCGCCGCCCGCAGACTCGCCTCGCCCGCCCGGCACGCCTTCCGCGGATGGGCCGTCGCCGGACTCGAGGCCGCCATCGCCTTCTTCCCCGGACGCACCAGTTGCATCGCCTTCGTTGCCCGCGCCCTCGCCGTCATCACCCGATTCGCCTGCGGAACCCTGGCCGGATCCCGTTCCGCCCGCGGCGCGTTCCTGCGAGATCGTCTCCTGCTCCCGGCGCATGCGCTCGTCGAACACCGCGAAGGTCTCGTCGAACCGTCGATCGATCTGGGCGCGACGGTCCTCGGCGGTGACGGGACCACCACCAGACCCCGAGCCGCCAGCGGTCTGCCCGGTCGACCCGGTTGAGCCGCCGGACCCGGTGGATCCTCCAGCAGACCGGCCGGTGGGCTGCCCCTGCGCGCCCGCGGAACCGCCCGATCCACCGGACTGTCCGGCCGGTCCAGCCTGACTCGACTGGCCCGACTGGCCCGCTCGCCCAGCCTGTCCCGACTGACTCGATTGCCCTGTTTGCCCGCCTTGCCCCGACTGACCGGATTGCCCCGTCTGGCCGCCCTGCGCTGTCTGGCTTGATTCGCCCGCCTGGCCCGATTGGCCGGCCTGACCCGTCTGGCCAGCCCGTGATCCGCCGGCCGATCCGCCGGCCTGGTCGGTGCCGGTGCCGGGAACCTGACCAGTCTGCCCGGACTGGGCCGGCGAATCCGATGGAGGCGTGGGCCAGCGCTGCGGCGCCGGCTCACCGCCGCCCTCGCTGCCGTCCTGCCCTTGCGAGGAGGACGTCGACGGTGATCCGCCGGAGCTGCTGGAGCCTCCCTGGCTACCGCTGCTCGAGGACGGGCTGCCCGAAGATCCGCTGCCGCCCGGCGACTGGCTGGTGCTTCCCGGCATACCCTGGCTGCCGGACGAGCCGGAACTGCCGGGGGATCCGGGGCTGCCAGTCGATCCCGACGACGGCGACGAACTCGGCATGGATGGCGGCGACGAAGACGTCGACCCGCTGGTCGTGGCGCAGCCGGCCAGCGTCAGCGCTGCTGCCAGCGTGAGCGCCCGCCACGTCCACAATCGCCCTCGAGACATCTGGTCCGACTCCGTTGCACAGGGACGGGGCACCGCCTCGCGCCTCACGCCCGACACATGGACTTGGATCTGTCCGCGGGAACAATGGTTCAACGCGTGCCGCCGCCGGGCGAGGCCGTGGCCGCACCGCCGGTGGCGAGATCGTCACCCACCAGGAAGGACCGCAGCTGATCGGACAGGCGATTGCAGGCCGTTCGCTGCACCGGCGTGATGATCGGGATAGGTGCGACCGCTCCGATCAGTACAGACGTCCCGGTGACGTCCGTGCTCACTGTCCCGAGTTCCGAGCCTGATTTGAGATCCCACACCGACGCGACATAACCCGACTGCTTCTCCCACCAGCCAACCCCGAAGCAGCCGCCGCCTCCCGGCCCGATCGCACACGCAATGCTGCCGCCGCCGTCTGTCTTCTGCGTGTTGCCGTCGAGCCAGACGACGTAGCGCACTCCAATCTGGTTCAGTCGCTCGGTCACGCCCGGGCGCTCGAGCAGCGATCGCAGTCCCGCAGCGTTCGCAGGCGCGGTGCTCGGCTCGAACCACGGAAAGAGTGCATCGGCGAATTCCTGCTCGCCGTAGATGTTGAAGGGCACGTGACCCTTCGACTTCGAGGCCTTGGCCGACTGGCCCTGCTCGGGATGCACCAGCGTGCCGCCGAGATTCTCCTGGATGCAGTCGACGAACTTCTCTTCCGTTCCGACGCCTTCGAGCTGCGGCTTCTTGAGCACGACGATGGATTCGTTGGCCTGGATGCTCGCGGCCACCTGCCGCGTCTCGTCCACCCTGGCGGTCATGCAACCCGAAGCCAGGACGAGCACGCCTACGCTGGCCACCGCCGCGCGTCGCGTCGGCCTGAAGACCGTGCGTCCCGACGCGTGGCTGAGATGCGGATTCATGACGTGCAACAGCTATTAGTTCCCGTCGAGTATACGTCAAGGCTCGCGTCGCGAACTGCTCTGCGGACCGTGAAATTCAGCTGAACAAATCGGCCTGCAGAGGTGCATCGGGATCACGCCGGAACTGGCTGCAGTCGAGCTGCGGGCCGCGAACAGCGTTGAGTCCGTGCCGCCGGCAGGCCGCGGCAAACCTGGCCTGCAGGAGCTCCGCGTACACGCCCTCTCCGCGCATGCGGTGACCGAAGCGCGGGTCGTTCAGTCGCCCGTCGCGCATCTCTCGAATCCGGCCAAGCACCCGGCCGGCGCGGTCCGGAAAGTGCTGGGCCAGCCACCGCTCGAACAGCTCGCCAAGCCCGTGCGGCAGGCGCAGCAGCATGTAGCCCACGTTGCGGGCGCCGGCCCCGGCCGCCGCCCCGAGGACCGCTTCCATCTCGTGATCGGTGAGTGCCGGGATCACGGGCGCCATCATCGCGGTGACCGGCACTCCGGCAGCGGAAAGCTCGCGAATCACGCCGAGTCGCGCATGCGGTGCAGCGGCGCGAGGCTCGAGCACGCGTTTCAGGGAATCGTCCAGCGTTGTCAGGCTCACGACCACCGCAACGAGCCGCAGCGCGGAGAGTTCAGCAAGCAAGTCCAGGTCTCGCAGTATCAGCGCGCCCTTGGTGACGATCGTTACGGGGTGGCGATGCGCGAGCATGACCTCGAGCAGTCCGCGGGTCGTGCCGAGCTCGCGTTCAGCCGGCTGGTAGGGATCCGTGTTCGCGCCGAGATTGATCGGCTTGCAGACGTATCCCGGGGCCGCGAATTCGCGCTTCAGCAGCTGCGCGAGCCCCGGCTTGTGGAAGATCCTCGTCTCGAAGTCCAGGCCCGGCCCCAGGTTCCAGTAGGAGTGCGTGGGTCGCGCGAAACAGTAGATGCAGCCG
>Ga0209254_10002727_pt1 | contig 16085 bp, 12 predicted proteins | sample FrelakmetDIP11DI_FD_187148 | JGI IMG/M metagenome (GOLD analysis project Ga0209254, IMG submission 187148) | Freshwater lake sediment microbial communities from the University of Notre Dame, USA, for methane emissions studies - DIP11 DI (SPAdes)... | ecosystem: Environmental > Aquatic >... | reverse complement strand
ATGCGCGACGGCTCGGATGCGATCAGCGACTGGCCGATCTTGAATGCGCTGATCAATGCCGTGGGCGGCGCGACGTGGGTGAGTTTCCATCACGGCGGCGGCGTGGGCATCGGCTACAGTCAGCACGCGGGACAGGTCATCGTGGCCGATGGCACGCCTGAAGCAGCGAAACGGCTCGAGCGCGTGCTGACGACGGATCCCGGCATGGGCGTCGTGCGTCATGCGGACGCGGGTTATCCCGAAGCGATCGAGTTTGCGAAGAAGAACGGGATCAAGATACCCCTGTTGAAGTGAGGGAACTTCCTGGCAGCCCGAAACGTCTTATCTGTGGGTCAATGTTGCAGGCAAGCATCAGGCTTGAGGAGAAGGAGGCAATGAAACGCTACGGTTTACTGATTAGCGTGGTGATAACACTGGCGGCCTGCGCCAGCGCCGCATCCCCGTCGAGCACGCCGCCCACTGCTGCGGTGAATCCGTCACCGCTAACCATTCCATCTGCGCCGCCCGAACCAGCAGGCGTGACACCCGCCACCCCAATCGCGGTGTCGGAGTCGGTGGTTGCGACACCCACCGCCACTGATGGACGGGTGGCCGTCTTTCCCAACCCTATCATCGTATACCAGCGTGAAGGTGGAATTACGGGCAAGTCCGAGAAGTGGACGATTTATCCGACGGGCCGCATCGTGACCGGCGAGGGCACGGAATGGCAAGTGCCGGCCGATCAGGTGAAGCCGCTTTTCGATCTGGTTGAATCACCTGATTTTCATAATCTGAATGATAGCTATCCGGCGGCGAACGTCTGCAACGATTGCTACACACACACCTTGACGGTCTACCATCAAGGCGCGCCAAAAACCGTGACCTTCGTCGAAGGGGCCGACTTGCCCGAGGCCTTGCAGCAGTTGCTGGGCGAGATCAATCGATCTGATCGCATACTGCATCGGTAGTGCAAGGATTGAATGGAAAACACACGAGGCTCCCGACGGGGAGCCTCGTGTCATCTCGACCGAAGATCAGCCGTCAATCACGGCCTTCGCCGAATCCGCGTTTTTTCCTGCAGCGATTCAACCACACGGTTCACTTCAAAAGCAGAAACGGCTGCCGTTGGACAACCTGTGCCAGTGCACTTGCGAAGCACAATATTGTCGACATAGCCGCCTTCCGCCAGAACATCACTCGCGTCGCTGTAGAAATTCAGTGCAATCCACACATTGGACTGGCCTAGATAACTGGACAGATTCAGGGTCCGCGTTATCCAACCGGCCGAGTCTCCTGTGGTGCAAGCGCCGGAGAAGCTGGTGCCGTTCGTTGAGGCAAGGCGGCACACTTCATCGATGTCAAACTCGGTGTTCAGCCAGAGATCAAAATTGAGTTCGGCAGCGGTGGCGTCTGCCAGGGAGACGGGACCGAAAACCATCCAGGAATCTGTATTGTTAGGATAACTACTGCCGCAGCCCAAGGCAGCGCCGTTTGCGCCTCCCCCAACTCCCCAGCCACTAGAGGTGCCCCCATTGGCCCGACAGCTGCGCTTGGCCCAGAAGTATTCGCCATTGGCTGTCCCGTCGTTGTCGCTAACATCCCACACACCTGGAAAAGAGCCTTCAAAGGTCTCGTTCACGAGGACTGCCCAGGTAGTAACAGGCGGAGCGTCTTTTCTTATAAGAGGCAGATAAACAAACTTCTGCACTGTTCCGCCTAACTCCGCCCGCAGTTGATAACTGCGAGAGGTGCATGACGCAGGGTTATTCGCCGTCTGTGATTGATTGGTGATCACCGCCACCACGCTGCTGCAGCCGCTGGGATTGAAGCTGCCCAGCGAAGAAGAAGCGCCCGCGCCGACCACCGCCGGCAAGGGCGTCGCACTCAAGGCCGAGCCAGTATCACAGACCACGCTGGCGCGCAGCTGCCCGCCAGCCGAGGTGTTCTGCAATGTCACGGTGTAAGGGCTACCGCTGGTGGGCAGGCTGATCCAGTTGAGGGCATAGTTATCTGCCACGCTGCCACTGTAACTACCACCGACCGTGGCGATTGAGCCTTGCACGGTCGTCGCGCCGCCTGTGGCGAGATAACCAGCGGCTTCCTCAAAGCAGTACGGATAGACGTAGCTGCCGCCGCACGTCTTATTGAACTTGGCCGCGATGGCATAGGCGTGGTATGCATCGGCCAGATTAGTGCCCTTGTTGACCAGCGCCGTATTCATCGCGCTTAGATTGTTGCCAGTGCCCTTGCTGGTCTCTTCCCAAAAGTCCTGCATCACTTGTTCACCCGCACCAGCCGATCCAGTGCCATAGCGCTCGGTCAAGCCGCGCCACGTGATCCAATAATCATACGGCGAATTGGTGTATTCGCCCATGCACATGGTGAAGGTCGGCCACAGATAGTTGTAGTTGTCATTAGCGGCATCAAAGACTTCGTCCTCCATCCAAGTGGCGCCGCCTTCGACAAACGCATCATCGGGAGTGTTGGAACCGCTTAGTCCGCCGAAGCCGAATTGGATCGAGTGGTTGAACTCATGCGCGGTGGTGGCATCCAGCGCTTTCTGCGGTGTGCCAGGGAACCCGCTGTAATCGTTGTTCAGCACCATGCAGGTGGCATAGGCATCGACGTCGTCCCAGGCCGTATTCGGGTTGTTGCCAATCAGGCCGGCATGGTCGCCGTTGGTGGTAACATACCCATACAGGCTGCTGCCTAGGGAATCAATGCGCACATGATACCGGTTGCCTGGCGGCGGGTTGCTGGTCTTGACCGGCGGCGCGGCCCAGCCAAAGGTGGTGATTTCTTTCGTCCAGGCTGCTTCCAATGACGTGGTGTAAGTCGCGATGCTCAAACCACCGCCGATCGTGTCATACTCAACGTAGAAATGCGTGCTCGACGTGTTGTTGGGCAGCGTACCGCTGGAATCGCTGCAGATTGCGCTGATCGCTTCCACAATCTGGGCGCGGATGACGCTGGGCCTCATGGTCTTGGTGCGTTCTTGCAGATGCAGCAAAGGCAGCGTTCCATCCCAGGGCGTGGTGCTGCGATACTCGCTCGGCAGTTTTTCGTAATCGGTCAACGCATACGCCAGATAAAGATCGGCCTGCTCCTGGCTGATCTCGCCGCGCGCCACGGCCACATCCAACAGGCCGGGGGTGGCGACCTGCGACTGCCCGTTCACGGACGACGCCTGACCGAGACTGCCCAGCCACAAAGCGCCGGATAACAACACTATCGCGCAGATGACTTTCGAACGAGGGGACATGTTTTCTCCTGTAAATAAAGATGGGACGACAGAAGACTTGGTTCAGAGGCAATTCAACGAGCAACTGCAAAATCAGTATACGCCCGCCGCGCGGCGAAAGTCAATAGGCGGAAATGTCGAGTGAACAAAACGCCCTGCCGAAGTCTGTGACCTCGACAGGGCGTTGCTCATTGTTCATTGTTCATTACACTGCAGTGCTCTCCGCCAACCGCTTCTCATACTGCGCCTTGTAGTATTCCATATATTCGCCGCTCTTGATCTTGCGCCACCACCATTCATTGTCCTGATACCACTTGATCGTTGCGGCAAGTTCCTGCTCGAACGTGGCGCTTTGTTCCCAACCCAAGGCATGCAGCTTCGCTACGTCGAGCGAATAACGGCGATCGTGCCCGGCGCGATCGGTCACGCGGCGTAATAGCGATTCCGGTTTGCTCATCATACTCAGCAGCAGGCGGATCACGTCGATGTTATGCTGTTCGTTTTCGCCGCCCACGTTGTAGATTTCGCCGATCTGACCACGATGCAAGGCCACATCGATGCCGCTGCAATGATCCATCACAAACAGCCAATCGCGCACTTGCATGCCGTCGCCATAGATGGGCAGCCACTGATGGTCGATGGCATTGGTGATGAACAGCGGCAGCAACTTCTCGGGGTATTGATACGGGCCGTAGGTGTTGGAGCCGCGCGTGATCGTCGTGGGCACGCCAAACGAAACGTGATACGCTTGCACCAGCAGGTCGCCGCTGGCCTTGCTGGCGGAATAGGGACTGCGCGGCGCCAGCGGATCAATTTCTTTCGACGAGCCGATTGGCACATCGCCGTACACTTCGTCGGTGGAGACTTGATGATAGCGCTCGAGCTGCAGATTCTTCGCGGCTTCCAACAGCACATGCGTGCCGTTCACATCGGTCTTGATGAAGGCATCGGGCGTCAACAGCGATCGATCGACATGCGACTCGGCCGCAAAGTTCACGATCGTGTCGATGTGATGCTCGCGCAGCGCAGCCTCGACCACGGCGGCATCGCAGATATCGCCCTGTACAAATTCATAACGCGTCTGGAATTGCTCTGCTACGTCGCGCAGATTATCCAGGTTACCCGCATAAGTCAGCTTATCAAAGACCACCGCGTTGAGATCAGGGTGGTTCTGCAGAACATACCGGACGTAATTGGAACCAATGAAGCCCGCCCCGCCGGTGATCAGTAGGTTGCGCACTGTCTATCCTCACTTGTTGTGGATTATTGTGTGGAAAAGTTGTGGACAATCGTGGATAACCCGTTGTCCGCGTGGAGAATCATACCATGAGCTGTGGAAACTCGAAAGACGCGCACACTACGCTTGACCGCTGATCACCTGACGCCCTCAACCTTAAAAAACTCAAATATTTAAGGTTACCCTATTGCCATCAACGCTGGTCTTTGCTACAATGGTCTTCGTTGTCGGGAGCAATCATCACTCGATCCCGACATTCTTTATCTAAACAAGTCGATCGCGGAACTCACTCCTCATGGTGCTGGCCTTTCCACAACTGCCAGCACTTGCTATCGATAGGCAAGTTACCCGTGTCCACGATCGCTCCGCCGCAGTCATGCACTTATTCTTCAGCGTGGGGAGAACGAACTTATGAAGGCCGATGAGATTTGGCAGGCTGCACTCGGCGAGCTGCAGCTGGAGATGACGCGTGCCACGTTCGAGACTTGGGTCAAGCCCACTTCATTGATGTCTTACGAAGACGGTCGGTTTGCTATCGCCGTCCCCAACGCGTATGCGCAGGAATGGCTCCAGAACCGCCTCCTGTCCACCGTTAAGCGCGTCCTCACGGGTATTACGGGGCGCAGTGTTGAGATAAAATTCGTGGTATGGAACAAAGACGAGCCGAAGGAACCGGTGACGCTTTTGAAGGGTATGGACCACCAATCTGAACCCAATGGTAACGGCTACATGAATGGCCGCGCACCCCTGGCCAGCGGCTTGAATCCGCGTTACGTTTTTGACACCTTCGTCGTCGGCAACAGTAATCGGCTGGCACACGCCGCTTGTCAGGCGGTGGCCGAAAAACCTGCGATGCAATACAATCCGTTATTCCTGTACGGCGGCGTCGGGTTGGGCAAGACGCATCTGTTGCACGCCATCGGGCATGTCGCCGCCACAAACAACTTGCAGGTGTTGTACGTCTCGTCGGAGGAGTTCACCAACGAACTGATCAATTCCATCCGCGCTCAAAACACCTCGACCTTTCGCGACAAGTACCGCACCATCGATGTGCTGCTGGTGGATGACATCCAGTTTATTGCCGGCAAAGAATCGACGCAGGAGGAGTTCTTTCATACATTCAACGCGCTGCACGGCAATGGCAAGCAGATCGTGATGACCAGCGATCGTCCGCCGAAGGCGTTGATCACGCTGGAGGATCGCCTGCGCAGCCGCTTTGAGTGGGGCCTTATCGCCGACATTCAGGCGCCCGATCTGGAAACCCGCCTGGCCATCTTGCGTGACAAGGCCGAGAGTCACGGGATGGCGATTCCCGACAACGTGCTCGACTTTATCGCGCGGCAGGTGCAGAGTAACATCCGTGAGCTGGAAGGCGCACTCAATCGGGTGCTGGCGTATGCGCGCCTGACAGGCAGTCAGCTGACGCCGGAACTCGCGTCCAGTGCATTAGCCGATTTGATGGCACGACCGACGACGGTCACGCTGGACGAGTTGGTTCTGACCGTGTCCGATTTCTATAGCATCTCGCGCGATGAGCTGCTGGGCCGCGGCCGCAACAGAGAATTTGTGCACCCCCGCCAGGTAGTGATGTATCTGGCCCGCGAGGAGCTGCAGTTGACGCTCCCGCAAATTGGCGAGTCGCTGGGCGGGCGCGATCATACGACTGTCATCTACGGCGTGGACAAGATCACCCAATCCATCGACAGCGACGACAGCATTCGCCGTGAGGTATTGGCTATTCGCGAAAGATTGTATAATCGAAGTGGGGCCGCGCAGCGCGCCTGATTGTGAGAGAGTTGGCTCAAGACGCGTGTAGCCGTCATAACGGCGGCTACGAGAGGAAAAGGGACTGCAGGGATGTCCCTTTTCCTCTTTTTTCGCACCCTTTCGCGCTTTTTGCGGGGCAGATATGGGGGTAGTCTTCTCAGGTGCTCCTCATTTTCGCGACGTAACTTGTGGAAAAGCATCGAATAACTGTGGATAACCGGCTTCTTTTGTGGATAACCTCTTCTGTCAACACGAGAGCATAGGCTAGATATGGGGTAATCATTCTCAAGGAAGCCAATATTTGGGTGTGGGCAATTGTGGAAAACTGCCTCATAACTGTGGATAAGCACTGCCTTTTGGGGATAACTACCGCTTTGTGGAACATAAGTCACACATTCTGAATCCATATATACGGCAGGAAGATGATTCATACCCTAAATATGGTTTGTCTTGGAGTTGCCGAGCTGGCGTACCGTAACCTCAATCTGTCTTTCCCTGCGCAATCAACACGCCCTGAGGACAAAGACGTCCTGAGGTGCCCCTATCTATCGGGAATCCAGGCACGTCGGCACCCAGATATACGAAAAACATGGCTTTCCTCCACAAATCCACACCCCCTACTACTACAACTAAATTATATAATGATCTCATGATGTTGATTGATCAACCGCGCGGGAAACTCAAACTGATCATCGCGGGCGGCTCATATGATAAAATGGGAAACACAGGCTAATGGCTATGAGCAGCTTAACGCCCATTCAGCTCGATGAACTCGTCCAGTTTTTGCGCGGTATTCCTCTCTTCAACCGTCTGCAAGACGACGATCTGCGCGTGCTGACTACGCTAGTGCAGCGCGAAACCATTCAAGCCGGACGTGACGTCTATCGGCAGAGCGATGATGACGGGACGTTGTACATCGTGTATGCCGGTCAGATCCGATTGATCCACATCGATCCCACCGGCGTTCCCAACGATGTCGGTACCGCGCAGCCTGGCCGCATGCTGGGCGAATCGTCACTGCTGCTGGCCGAGCCGCATGATGTGACGGCGCTGGCCGTGACCGAAGTGGTCACGCTGACCTTCAAGCGCGATACCTTCATGCCGCTGCGTGATGAGTATCCGCGCTTGTGGGGCCGGCTAAATCCCAGTGAGCTCGTGGCCAAACGACTGGATGCACCGCACTATGGCTGGCAGGCGCAAGATGAAGCCGTGGTGTTGTTCACGCGCGAGCACTGGTGGGGCCTGCTGCGTCGCATGTTTCTTCCGCTGCTCGCGCTGCTGGGCATCATCGCGCTGCTCATCTTCATTCAGCAGTCGCTCCCCGCATTTCTGGGGCTTTCCGCCGCGGTGGGCCTGTTGATCCTGGGCGGCCTGGTGACGTATGTCTTCATTGACTGGCACAATGACTATTGGGTCGTGACGAACAAACGGATCGTGCACGTTGACGAAATCGTGTTCATCCGCAAGAATCGCGACGAGACGCCGCTTCCTGCGGTGACGCAAGTGCAGTTCGAGCGCCACGGCATTGCGGCCGCCATTTTGGATTTCGGCGATTTGCAAGTGGAGTCTTTTACCGGGAATATTGGCATGCGCAACATGCCAAGCCCCATGCATATTAAGGGCGAGATTCAGGAAGAAGTCGAGAAGGTGAGAGCCCGTGAGCGTGCCGCCGGGCGCAAGGGCATCCGCGACGATTTGGAAAAACGCATCATCGCCAAAGAAGGGGTCGAGGTGGCGCCGATCGCGCCTGAGGAAGAGGCTCCGCCGCGGACCGCCATTTCGTTCGGAATCTTCAGATATTTTTTTCCGAAACTGGTCGACGTGCAGGGAGATTCCATCATTTGGCGCAAGCACTGGATTATCTTGTGGCGCCGGGAACTGCTGTCGACGATCTTCCTGGCTGTGGCGGTGCTGGCTTTTCTCAACTGGTTTAACGGCGCGCCGCCGCTGGGCACGCTGCTGGAAGATGGCGCGTGGTGGATCTGGCCATTCATTCTGGGCGGCCTGGGCGCGTGGTGGTGGTGGGTATTTGAAGATTGGCGCAATGATGAATATCTACTGACAGGCAATCGGGTGATTGAAATCCAGCGCACACCGTTTTCCTTGAGCGAGAAGCGGCGCGAGTCGCCGTTGTCCGATTTTCAGTCCACGGAACTGAAGGTCGTGGGACCGTGGCAAAAACTGTTCCGCTATGGTACGCTCATTGTGAAGTTGCCCGGCGCGCAAGTGGACTTCAAAGATATCGTCAACCCGGCTACCGCCCAGACCGAGATCACCAAACGCTTGAATGCGTACAATGCGCAGCAGTCCGAGAAAGAAGCGCAGGCGCGCCGGAACGAGTTGACCGATTGGTTTGCCGCCTACGACGAGATCCGGCAGCGTGAGCGGGTGCGTGATGCTTCAACCGCGGCTGCGGCGCAGACGATTGGAGGAGGAAGCAGCGATGGCGGTTCGTGAAATCGTGGTGATTGAGCATCCCGTCTTGCGCCGCAAGGCGAAGAAAATTGTAAAGATCACGGCGGAGCATCGCAAACTGATCGAGGACATGATCGAGACGATGCGTGAGGCGCCCGGCGTGGGATTGGCGGCGCCGCAACTCGCGGTTGGCGAGCGCCTGATCGTGGTCGAGTGGGCCGACGAGCCGGAGCACGAAGACGATCCGCCCAAGAAGAAGAAACTCTACGTGGTGATCAATCCGGAGATCGTGCGGGCTTCCGAAGAAATGGTGCAGGGCACGGAAGGCTGTTTGAGTGTGCCCGGCTGGGTGGGCGATGTGCTGCGGCACGAAGCCGTCACCGTGCGTGGCTTGAATCGCCATGGCGAGAAGATCAAGATCGAGGCTGACGGCTGGCTGGCGCGCATCTTTCAGCATGAGATCGATCATCTGGACGGCGTGTTGTACATCGACAAGTTAGTTTCGAAGGAATCCTTGCGCCGAGTGGAAGCGGGTACCGAAGAAGCCGGCGATCTCAGAGCGGAAGCCATCGGGTAACGGGAGAAGCGTATGCCTACGTTAGGCGCCTTGATCAAACGCCAGCGCGATCGGCATGGCTGGACGCAGCAGGAAGTAGTCGATCGGGCCGGGCTGGATCGCAGTTCCAGTTACATTTCCAGTATCGAAACGGGCAAGACCAGCCCGTCGATTGATGAACTGGACGCGCTGGCGCGCCTGTTTGGCACCACCTCGCTCGATCTGCTGCGCGAGGCGAGCGGCATCACGCCCGATTGGGAATTCGAGCCGAACTCGGATCTGGCGCGCCTGGTGACGTTGTATCAGGCGCTTGATCCGGTGGAGAAGGATTCAGCACTGGCCTATCTGGAATTTTTACTGGAAAGACAGCGGCGCAAAGTGATCTAAAAAACTCGGAGGTCTTCACAGGCCTCCGAGTTTTTTCATGCAGGCTGACTCGCGTGCTATGGTTGCTTGTCGCTGATTTCAGCCTGCGCGGCGCTTTGCTTGCGGCGCTGCGAGATGCGGATGACAAAGAAGGCAATCACCAGTATGACCAACACGGCTAAAGTCAACTGCTCGTAGCGTCGCACGATGTCCAGCACTTGATCCCAGTTGGCGCCCAGGATGACGCCAGCGGCCGTGAGCACCGCCGTCCAGATCGCCGCTCCCAGCGTGGTGAAGAGCAAGAATTTGCCCATGGGCATTCGCTGCATCCCGGCTGGCAGCGAGATCAAACTGCGCACGATAGGAATCAAGCGCCCGAAGAAAACAATGGCTTCGCCGTGGCGCGCAAACGCCTGCAAAACCCGATCGAGATCGGCCTCCGACAGAAGAAACCACTTGCCAAATCGGCGCACAAAGCGGCGCACGATCGGTTCATCAGCCCAGCGCCCGATATAGTACAGGACCACCGCGCCCAGCACGGCGCCGAAGGTTCCCGCCGCCCACACCGGCAAGAAACTCGCCTTTCCCTGGCCCACGACAAACCCGGCGAAGGGCATCACCAGTTCTGAAGGGATGGGCGGAAAAAGATTCTCTGCAAACATGACGATGGTGATACCGGGCAGCCCCATTGCCAGGATAATTTGCTCGATGATCATGCGTAGTTGGTCGATAATTTGCGCCACTGCCTGAACTCCTGGTTGGACAATAACAGACCCCACAGCGACGTGGGGTCTGTTGGTTTGAGGTTGCGAGAATACCACAGATCAAATGAGGCGACAAGCCGGGCCCTTCCGGAGAGTATAACGCAAAAGTGTTGGTGACTTTTTCGCCAACGCTCCCGCTGGATGACAATCCAGCGGTTCGAAACGGCGGATTGTCATCCGCCTTGAGCCTGCCCTACAGTTTTGCGTTATACACCTTTCCGGAGGCTCGCGCGGCCCCGGAGAAGAGTCAATTAGCGGTTGCGTCCGTACTTCTCGTGGCTGGAAACCCAATCGGATGAAGAGATAGCCGCGGCCAGCGAGATTTCACCGGCCAGCGCAACCGCCGCCACAATCTCGGCCAGCCGATTGACTTTGCCCTTCCCCACACAGCCCAACATCTCCAGACATTCGTGCTGCGTAGGCAGGTTGGTGCCGCCGCCGTGCGTCGCCACAATCAACGAGGGAATGGTGAGCGACATGTAGAGATCGCGATCGGGCGTGAGTTCCACGTACATGATGCCCGCCGACGATTCTGACACGTTGGCCACGTCCTGACCGGTGGCGATGAACATCGCCGTGATGCCGTTGGCCGAATGCAGGCCATTGTTGTTCACACCCGATAGGAATCCGCCGATGCCGGCGACCCCAAAGTGATAGGCCAGGCTCTCCGGTTCCACGCGCATGTGCTGAATCAGCACGTCGCGCGGAATGGTCGCTTCGGCGGTGACGCGCTTGCCGCGCGTGCGCATGATGTTGATCTGCGAGGCCTTCTTGTCGGTGGCAAAGTTCGATTCGAGGTAGAAGCGCTCGATGCCGGGATAGTTATCCAAAATCCAACTGCTGGCGGCGAAGGTGGCGCGCCCTACCATGTTTTGGCCGGCAGCATCGCCCGTGGTGTAGTTGAAACGCAGATAGACGAACTTGTTGGCAAGATACGGATCGATGTTGAACAGCTTCGCGACGCTGGACGTGGCCTCGGCTTCATCTTTGATGATGGCGAAGTTGTCTTCCACCCATTTGGCAAAGTCGCGCCCGGCGCGGGCGTCCTTGAAGACGAAGACCGGCGCGCGCTGCATGGCATCGGCAACGACAGTGACCTTCACACCGCCCGAGAGATTCATCAACTTCATGCCGCGATTGTACGAGGCGACGAGCGTGCCTTCCGTGGTGGCCATGGGCACGATGAAGTCGCCCTGCGCGTGTTCACCGTTAATGCGCTGGGGGCCGGCAAAACCGATCGGGACCTGGGCAACCCCGGTGAAGTTTTCGATGTTGCCCTTGGTTAAGTGCGGATCGAACGAATACTTCCAGACGTGTTCTGACTTCGTGTTGGTCACCTGTTCAACCAGCGCCTGCCGCTGCTTGATGACGGCGTCGCCATAGTCGTCGTTGGCGTCGCGCGGAAGGCGGATGCCCTGCGGCTCTTCCGTCGAGATGGTGTCTTCGACTTTGAATTGCAGCTTGCCAAAGGGCTTGGTCTCAAACGCGATCTCGATCTCGTGCATCCCGACCGGCAGCGGTGCGAGGCGAGTCTTCAGCAGGACCGTCGCACGCAGCGGAAAAGCGATCGGGTTGGCCGCCGAGATCTGATCGGGTTGAAAAGTTTTCCCGTCGGCCAGTTGAAGCGTGACCTCGCCCAACGCGATCGCTTTGCCGTCGACGGCGATGCTTTTCAGCCCGGTGAGTTCGGCATCGCTGAGACGGTTCTTCACGGCAAACTGCACACCCTGCTCGGCGTTCTTCAGGCTGCCCAGCGTGTACAGCTTCTTCAACAACATGCTCGGTATCAACATGGCGGCCTCCTCTGGCTGAAATGTGGAATTCCCCGTTGCGCACTTATCCGTAAATATACTTGAGCACTAACGCGGAGTCAACCATGTAATTGCCACGCTTTCAGCGACTCCATAAACTGATAAGCCGTCATGTCCATGTGAATGGGTGTGACGGAGATGTAACCGTGATGCAGCGCGCCCACGTCGGTGCCATCGTCGGGGATACCGGTGGGGAAATCGCCGCCGATCCAGTAGTAGGGCCGCCCCCGTGGATCGACGCGCGCCACCAGTTCGTCGTGATAGACGCGCTGACCCATACGCGTGATCTGCACGCCTTTGATCTCGCCGGCGGGCACGTTGACGTTGAGGAGCGTTTCGTGCGGCAGGCCCTGCCGATAGGCGATCGGTGCAAGAAGAGCCGCAAACTGCGCGGCAGGCTCATACGCGACGGCATCTTCCACCGACACCGCGATCGACGGGATGCCGCTGAGCGCGCCTTCCATCGCGGCCGTCACCGTGCCGGAGTAGGTCACATCGTGGCTGAGGTTGGGAAAGGGATTGATGCCGGAAACGATCAGATCGGGCTTGAAGTCGATCGCGCCGAGCAGCACCAGCGAGACACAATCGCTGGGCGCGCCGCTGCTGGCGTAGGCGTCGCTGCCATCGGCGAGTCGCTCTTTGCTCACACGCAGCGGCTTGTGCAGCGTTTTGACGTGCCCGCCCGCGCTCCAGTTTTGATCCGGCGCGACGACGGCCACCGTACCGACTTTCTCCAGCGCTTGCTTCAAGATCAACAGGCCGGGCGCGCTGTAGCCATCGTCGTTGGTGACGAGAATGTTCATGGGTGGCTCCTAATGTTGTATGGATGATGGCAGTATAATGCGGGAGGAGTGAAAAGTGAAGAGTGAAGACGTGATGCGTGAAATTTCTTGGATGCCGTAAGAGGTCACTTATGAGGCGCCTAACTCGTATCGCAGTATGGTCAAGAATGATTCTCATGGTAGTGTTTTTGGTTGCATGTGTGAGCACCGTTTCGCAATCCATTCCTTCCCATCTTACAATTGAGTCGCTTCCGAGGGACCTTCCGCCAGTGGTCCGCTTCGTCCATTGGGGGAACGGGATGGAGATTGTTTGGTATGACCTACCTTTCTCTGGGGCTAATATGGCACGAGATCGTCAACTGGGCTTCTCAAGGCGGTCTTAGTGGTCAGTTGGCTGAGGAAAGTCGATAAAGAAGTCACAACGATTCTAAGCAAACTAAAAGATCGAACTTCGGACAAGATTCCAGACGGTTCGCGCGTGATAGGGTTGTTTTTTTCTTGGGAAGGTATCAATCGAGTACTTTATTATTCCGATCTGACTTGCGACGACGATATTCGCCGCTTGCTTGAAATTGTAGATGTGACCTTGAAACTTAACCAAGACCCTAAGAGTTCGTTGATCGGCTTATGTACACCTGAGGAGTTCCCGGCTTCTCTTCTGCCAACACCGACTAAGGATCGAAATCGGTTTCTACCTCTGCCCCAGCCTCCCGATCTGCGCAAGACGAGGATGCTCAGCATTTCATGGGTTCAGCGTCCTATGACAGAAACTTATGAAATGATGTCACGGCTCGCCGATGACTCGTTGTACTATGATGCCCACTTTGGCGAGGAGGCCAACTCAGCGATCGAATCTCATATCAGCATCACGGATGAACAAGCCGTTCGTGAAACGTTGGCTTCTTTGGCGACTCTGAATGAAACGCCTGATTTAACCAAGGCAGAAATCATCGTGAGTTTCCCGTGGAACGGAGACTATCACATCGTCGGGTTTACCAAATCGCAATGCCCTGCCAAACTTCGCACTCTGTTTGACATGATGCTCCCCCTCATTCAGCAATCGTCTTCTGATCATCGAGAGATCGAAAGTCCTTGCAGCGGTTAACCTTCGTGAAGCGAATAAAACAGGCTCGTCCTCATCGCTGAGAACGGGCCTGCGTGCAAGTCATACCATCTAATCTGTCTTCAGCGCTGGTTCTGACTCCCGCTGTGCATCTCATCGATAACGGGAGTTCTGCCGGATTCAGTTCCATCGTTGGGTGCGGGTTAGTGAGCGAACAGTCAGAAATTCAAACCGGCTCGCCCTCATCGCTGAGAACGAGCCGGTCCTGATCCCTGATCAACCGATCCCTGATCCCTATTGCTTTTTAGCCCCGATGCTCACCTTCACCTTATTGCTCTCCGCCATGTTGCCCGCTTTATCATACACGCGCGCGAAGAACGTATGCGTGCCGAGTTTTTCCGGCGCGTCGAGTTTCCACTTCTCGCCATAGGGCGGCGCCTGGCGGATCGACCACGGCTCCGGCTTGTCGTCCACGAACAGTTCCACGCGGTCGATCGCCACGTTGTCCTTCACGTCCATCTGAATGCTTACCCATTCATCACTGGGGTAGGAATAGCCGTCGCCATCGTTGGGATAGATGATCTTGATCGTCGGGGTGATGTTGTCGATCGTGACTGGCACCACCGCCGTCTGCACATCGCCGTTGTTGCGGAAGACCGTCAGGCGCAGACTGACCAAGCCATCGAGGTTAGTCACATCAAAATTCTCCAGCACATTGTTATCGATCTGCTCGCCGTGATCGGGGCCGATCTGCTGCCACTCGGTGGGATTCAGCCCCTTGCCGAAGTCGAGGCGATAGCGATTGAAATCGCCGCCACGCGTGTTGCCGATGATGGGCGCAACGCCGCGAATATACGAGTACGTGCCCGGCTGGATGATCGCCACATCGCCGAACTCAGTCGGCGGCGGGCCGTAAGTGGTATCGAAGGTGTTGGGCGGCTGCGGGATGTTCGCCTCGCGCACATAATCGGTTGCTTCCGGCGGATAAATCTCGAAGATCTTCTCTTCGACCTTGTCGGCGGGCGTATTCGCCGTGGCGAGCTGGCCTGTTTCCCGATCGATCAAGAACGCTTGATAGACTGTGTCATATGAAGTCGGCTCGGTGCCGGGGACGAACAGCTCGGCCACGGTCGGACAATACTTTGTCGGCAGCAGGCCGGTGGTGGCGCAGACGCCTTTCTCCTCCAGCCCCGGCGGGCGCACAAATGCCTCAACGGGCTTGTCCTTCAAGAAGTACGACATGAGCTGGTTCCACACCGGCGCCGCGCCCGTGATGCCCGACACCTTCTTCATCGCACTGTTGTCCGTGTTACCGATCCACACGCCGATGGCAACCTGCGGAGTGTACCCGATCGTCCAGTTGTCTTTATAGTCGTTGGTCGTGCCGGTCTTGACGGCGGCGGGCCGATCAAGTTCCAGCACGTTGTTGCGGCCAAAGGCCGGCCAGCGTGACGGATTATCCGACAGGAAGTTGTTGATGATGTAGGCATACTTCTCGTCTACCACCGGGATCGACGTCGGCGACTCATACTTCCACAGCACTTCGCCGTCGCTGTCTTCCACGCGCAGCACCGGCACGGGATCGACCGTGCGATAACCGGGGCGCTGGCGATCTTCGGGAATGGGCGCTCCGGCCATGTTCCCCCGATTGGCTAACACGCCGAAAGCGTAGGTTTGATCGAGCAGTTTAACTTCGCCGCCGCCTAGCGTCAACGCCAGGCCGTAAAAGTCCAGACCTCGATCGAGCGAGGTGATGCCCATCTTGTGGGCTACCCGGATCACGTTGTCCACGCCGGCCATCTCCATCGCGCGCACGGCAGGAATGTTCAACGACTGCGCCAGCGCTAATCTCATGCGCTGATAGCCGTGATATTTGCGGTCGTAATTCTCCGGCACGTAGATCGGCGGATTGGCGCCAGGCTGGGCAAACTCGGTGCGTACGTCGAGGAAGCCTTGAGAAGGTGATACGCCCTGCGTCAGCAGTGTGAGATACGTGAACGGCTTAAAGGACGATCCGGGTTGGCGCAGGCCGGTCGTGACGTTGAACTTGCCGTCGATGGCATCGTTCCAATAATCGGCGCTGCCCACCATCGCCAGAATCTCG
>Ga0209254_10002726_pt1 | contig 16086 bp, 13 predicted proteins | sample FrelakmetDIP11DI_FD_187148 | JGI IMG/M metagenome (GOLD analysis project Ga0209254, IMG submission 187148) | Freshwater lake sediment microbial communities from the University of Notre Dame, USA, for methane emissions studies - DIP11 DI (SPAdes)... | ecosystem: Environmental > Aquatic >... | reverse complement strand
GGCACACGGCTGTGGCGAGCGCCTGGGCGTTGGCCAGCGACACGTCCTGAATGGTGCCCAGCTTCTGGCCGTCGACGTTCAACGTCACGTTGAGCGCGCCGTCGCCCACTACCGACTGCGCCCCGGGCGGCGCCGCATGCGCGAGGCCAAGACCACCCGCAACCAGCAGCGAGCCACCCAGAAGGGTTCCAGCGGCCGTCTTCTTCATCGTGTTCATATTCGCTCTTTTCTTCCTGTTTCCGGCAGGGATCCAGAGCTGCGCGAGGTTCACCACACAGCCCCGAAGGAGGACACCGACCGCTGAGCGGTCCCGCCTCCCACCTTGGGCAGCCGACAAGACTGTCGACTACTCCCAGGCTTGCCACGGACCAGCGAACTCAAACCAAAACTGAATGTTCCGTCGGTCTCACATTTCGGGGCCCAGGCCTGTGAGCAGCACATTCGACGATTCTGCTAGCGGCCGACTTCGTCACACAAAAACCTCGCCGGGCGCGTCCAGCCGTAAAGGACTGGAACACGCCCGGCGAGTCGATGCGTCGGATCAGCGCTTGCTGTACTGCGGCGCCTTGCGGGCCTTCTTCAGGCCGTACTTCTTGCGCTCGATGGCACGCGGGTCGCGCGTGAGGAAACCGGCCTTCTTCAGGGCCGGGCGGTCCTCGGGCTGCACCAGGATCAGGGCGCGGGCGATCGCGAGGCGAAGCGCACCGGCCTGACCCGAGGGGCCGCCGCCGTCGAGGTGGGCGTAGATGTCGAAGCTGTCAACCCGGTCGACGGTCACCAGCGGAGCCTTGATCAGCTGCTGGTGCACCTTGTTGGGGAAGTACGCCTCCAGGGTGCGGCCATCGAGGTGGAACTTGCCGGTGCCGGGCACCAGCCGGACGCGCACCACAGCCTCCTTGCGGCGGCCGACGGTCTGGATCGGGCGGTCGATGATGACCGGCTCGCGCCGGGCGGGCTGCTCGGTGACCTCGGGTGCCTCAGTGACCTCAACGGCCTCTGGGGCCTCGGGAGCCTCGGGGGCCTCAGTGACCTCAGCCACCTCGGTGACCTCAGTTGTCTGGTCTGTCGTGTCGCTCACTGGTCCACCTGCTTGATCTGATAAGGAATCGGCTGCTGGGCGGCATGCGGATGATCCGGCCCGGTGTAGACCTTGAGCTTCTTCTGGATCTGGCGGCTCAGCTTGTTGTGCGGCAGCATGCCGACGATGGCCTTCTCGACCACGCGGTCGGCGTGCTTCTGGAGCTCGTCGCCGAGCGTGCGGGACCGCAGACCACCGGGGTAACCCGAGTGGCGGTAGGCCATCTTGTTCGTCAGCTTGTCGCCGCTGACGGCGATCTTGTCGGCGTTGATGACGATGACGAAATCGCCACCGTCGACATTCGGCGTGAATGTCGGCTTGTGCTTGCCGCGCAGCAGAGTTGCTGCTGCAACGGCGAGCCGGCCGAGCACCACGTCGGTGGCGTCGATGACGTACCACGATCGCGTGGTGTCACCCGCCTTCGGCGTGTACGTAGGCACAGCGCTACTACCTCTCGTTTCAGGGCTTCCGCCCCGGATGGTGGGTCCCGGTGTGACCCGGGTGCCGGTCGGGCGAGACGGTGGGGTTATGACTCTCGGCGACCAACACTGACCCGAGATCCCGGCTTACCCCGCGAAACATCCACGGCGTACCGCACGCCAACGAGGCAGCTTACCTGCGGCGATAGACGCAGGTCAAAACGCGCGTGCCCGGTCGTAGGCGATGTTGGCGATCGCGCGGACGTAGTCGGTGCCGCCGTGGTCGGTCATGGTGGCGCTCACCGTCACCATCCGCCGCCCGACCCGCTCGGTAGTGGTCGCCAGAGTCAGGGATCGCCCGTCGACGGGCGGTGACCGGAAGTAGTGAACGCTGAGGTCAGCCAGGGTGTAGGAGTCTCCGGGCCCGGTGTGAGCCTGGCCGGCCAGCGAGCAGGCCTGGCCGATGAGCGACGCGATCACCCCGCCCTGGATGGCGCCCAGCGGGTTGGCCATCCACGGTTGCGGGTCGACCGTCATGACCGGCTCGGCGTCGAGGCGCACCGTCGTGGCCAGCAGGTCGCACAACGGTCCGCGGGCGATGTCACCGCGGCTGATCGCGGTCAGGATCTGCCGGCCGTCCCATCCTGGGTCGATGTCGGACACGGTGGTGTCGACGTCGGGCGGTGCCGCCGGCGGGCCGGTTGGCGATGCGATCTCGTCGCGGTTCAGGGCCTGCAGCGCGTCGCTGGTGCGTCCCACCCGCACGGCACGGGCCACCCCGGAGCAGACGACGTCGTGCGAGCCGTTGGTCATGGTCATCGTCGCGGTGCCGTAGAGGTCACCGCGGTGAGCCATGACGGAGGTGGCGCGCAACAGGTCACCGACCCGGGCGGGGGTGCCGGCGGTGAGCGCCAGCCAGGACTGCACCGTGGCCGCCGACTCGGTGAAGGTGTACCAGTAGGCACCGCTGGTCACCGACTCCGCCATCACCGCGTACGCCGGCATCTCGAGGGCGCCGCGGTGATCGACCAGTCTCGCCGTCACTTCCTGGTCGAGGGAGATTCCCGCCTCGGTGACGCGGACGTCGCCGACGGAGAAGGCCGCCTGCGGTCCGTTAGCTGTGCTCATCACCTGGCATCCTTGCAGATGAGCGAGAGGGGCGCCGATGTCGGATGTACACCCGTATCTCGACGCGACATTGCCGGTGCCGCAGCGGACCGAGGACCTGCTCTGCCGCCTGCCGCTGTCCGACAAGGTCGGGCTGATGTTCCACACCATCGCCGTGCCGGCCGACGTCGACGAGGTGGTGCACCTGTTCGGTCAGCGGTCGCTGCGCTCGCTTCTCGACCGGGGAGTGAGTCATTTCAACATCCTCGGATCGTTGCCCGACGGGCGGTCGTTCGCGCGGTGGCACAACAGCGTTCAGCGCGCGGCACTGGAGCGCCCGCTCGGTGTTCCGGTGACGTTCTCCACCGATCCGCGTCATCACTTCGGCGACAATCCGATGACGCAGATGATGGCGGGCCCGTTCTCGCAATGGCCGGAAACCCTTGGGCTGGCCGCCATCGGGTCGGCCGATCGGGTCGCCGAGTTCGCCGAGGTGGTGCGCCGCGAGTACGTCGCGGCCGGTATCCGCGTCGCGCTGCACCCGCAACTGGATCTGGCCACCGAGCCACGGTGGCCACGGATCAACACCACTTTCGGTGAGGACGCCGAGCTGGCATCGCGGCTGGGCACCGCGTATGTGCTTGGGCTGCAGGGTGATCGGATCGGCGCCGAGTCGGTTGCGGCGATGATCAAGCACTTTCCCGGCGGCGGGCCGCAGAAGGACGGCGACGACCCGCACTTCGCCTGGGGACGCGAGCAGATCTACCCCGGCGACAACGCCGAGTACCACCTGCGTCCCTTCCGCGCCGCGCTGGCCGCCGGCGCGGCCGAGGTGATGCCCTACTACGGCATGCCGGTCGGATCGGAGTGGGAGGAAGTGGGCTTCGGGTTCAACAAGTCGGTGATCACCGGCCTGCTGCGCGACGAACTCGGCTTCGACGGAATCGTCTGCACCGATTGGAATTTGATCACCGATCGTCCCGAACTCGGCGACCTCGGGGTGGCGCGGGCCTGGGGTGTGGAGCAGCTGAGCGCCGAGGACCGGGTGGTGCGGGTGCTCGAGGCGGGCGTGGACCAGTTCGGCGGGGAGGACTGTACGGATGTGCTGCTGTCGGTGATCCGCGCCGGCCGGGTCAGCGAGTCACGCATCGACGAGTCGGTGGGCCGGCTGCTGCGGATGAAGTTCGAGCTCGGTTTGTTCGACCGGCCGTTCCTCGACGAGGACGACGCCGCGGTCACCGTCGGGCGGGCCGAGTTCCGCGAGGCCGGTCTGCGTGCGCAGCGGGATTCGCTGACGTTGTTGACGAACTCCGCTGTGCTGCCGCTGAAATCCGGCGCCAAGGTGTTCGCGCCGGACATCGCCTCGCTCGGCGGATATGGCGAGAAGGTGGACTCGCCGGCTGAGGCCGATGTGGCGGTGCTGCGGATCAAGGCGCCGTTCGAGCCGCGGACCGATGGCATGGTCGCGTTGTTCCACCACGGCTCGTTGGAATTCGGATCCGACGAGGTGCGCCGGATACTCGAGGTGTGCGCCGCGGTTCCGACGGTGGTGGACGTCTACCTGGACCGCCCGGCGGTGCTGACTCCGTTCGTCGACACCGCCGCAGCGATCGTCGCGAACTTCGGGGTGAGCGAGGCGGCCCTGCTCGACGTGCTGTTCGGCGCCTGGGGCCCGGTGGGTTCGTTGCCATTCGATCTCCCCCGCTCGGATGCCGCGGTGGCGGCAAGCCGCAGCGATGTCGCATTCGACACCGTCGACCCGGTGTTCCGGTTCGGGCACGGCTTGCGCTACCCCAGTTCTCAGCGGTAGTCGCTTCTGCGAAGCTGTGTGGCCCCGGCGGCTCTCCTCCGCCGGGGCCCCACAGAGTTCAGCGCCGGCCGGCGATCAGCCCCACAGGCGGGCGGCGTGCCGGTCGGCCTCAGCCACGTCGGCGGCGCCGTCGCGTACCGCGTTGCCCAGCCGGACGAGGATGTCGTGCAGCGCGGCGGCGGCCTGTCCCCAGCGCGCCTGCTCGCGCTGGAAGGCCGTCGCCGCCTCGCGGGTCCACACCTGTTGCAGGGGTGCGATCTGACGGGCCAGGTCGTCCAGGGCCGCGCTGAGCCGGGTGGACGTCGACTGGATGTCGGCGAGCACCGCGGCATCGATCTCGGCGAAGTCGTAGGAAAGGATGGGATCCACTGCGGGCTCTCCTCTACAGCTCGGCGCTGACGTCGGCAATGCGCTGCGCATGCGCATGGGCTGCCTCGCGCAACGCGTGTTCGTTACTCCTGACCGTCTCGGCGATCCCGGCGAGCGCCTGGGACAGTCGTGTCGACTCGACATTCCACTGAGCGACAACGTCTTTGAATCGTACGGCTGCCTGACCGCCCCAGACGCTCGGCGGAACCGACTCCATCCGGGCGATGAACCCGTTCAGGAGGCCGCGAATCTCGTCATTGCGCGCATCAGCACTGGCCGCCACGATGCGCATGAGGTCGAAGTCGGTGTTCAAAACGGTCACGAGAGGTTCCTGTCGACTGAGTTGGTCACGTTTACAAAGGATTCGACGCTCACGACTGCGGTGGGGTTCCACCGACTTCGCGCGCCGAGCGGATTGCCTCGTCGCACACCCGGCTGATGGCGTCCTCCCGCCCGGGAGCGCTCTGGCAGCCGATACTGATGCGGGTGGACCCGTCGACGAGCACCGACCACCGGACGTCTCGGCCGACGCGCACCTCCCGGTAGGTCACCGCGGCGCGGCCGGCGTGCTCGTCGGCGGGGTTGAAGTCGACGAAGGTGCCTGCCGCTTCCTTGGCCAACGCGCGCCGCAGCACCTGCGCGGCACCGTCCAGGGTTTCCTCGGGAGTGTAGGACTGGGTGACGTGCAGGGCCGCGGAACGATCCAGCGGGGAGACGATCTGGACGCGCCGCGAGCCGGGTCCCGCGGTGACACGCGTTACCGGCCACCCGGTCGGGATGCGGATCGTGACCCGGCCCTCGACGAGGCTGACGGCATCGGAGCCTGCCGACGAGACATCTGCCGGGCGGGTTGTGGCCACCCCGACACCGCACACCACGATCCCCACCGCCACCGCGGCGGCAACCGGTGCACGAAGCCAGCTACGACGGACCGGTGCCACCGCTGCAGGCTCAGCAGTCCAGGCGATTTCATCCTCGAGCCGCACCACGCTGGCCGACACCCCGTTGCGAAGCAGTGCTTCTCGGACGGCGAGGCCGATCTGTTCGCCGCCGCCGTGTACACCGTGGGGCACGTCGATGAGGATCTTGTCCGACGGGTCGGCACCTGCTGCCTCCGTAGCGATCGCAACCACGTCGGCCGATCGACGATGGATACGCGGCGCACTGGTTCCCCGACAGACGGCCACCACCTCATCGCCGAGCTCGACCACCGTGGCGGCGCCCGAGCCGTGACGGCGGGCGATCACCGCCGACCGCGGCAGCGCGACGACCTCGGGGGTGACCGAGGTGGCCGCATCGAGGATGCGAGTTACCCACCGCTGCGGCCACCACGACGGGTGCAGGACTGTCAGCGGCTCGCCGTCGGTCCCCATGCCGGCCGCGATGAGGTTGCGCCACAATGACTCGACGCTGACCGGCCGCTCGTCGAGCAGGACGGTGGTGTCGTCGATGCCGGCCAGTGCCTGCGCGACCATGTCGCCGTCCAGCGCCGGTTCGCCACCGGACGGCAGCCGCCGCACCGCCGCGGGGCCGATCTCGAGCACGCTCACGGCGGGCACCAGCCAACCTGAACCCGTTGTGCGCCAACACGGCTCACGAACAAACCACGACCGGGTGGCTGCGCGACGGCGCGGTGCGGTCCGATCACCGCTCCCTCCTCGGGAGATCCGCTCATGAGCAGAGTCATGCACCCGCTGTCACGCAGGTGCGCCAGTATCGGGTCGTACATCGCGCGCGCGAGGCCCGCGCAGCGCCGGGCGATCACGAGGTGCAATCCGATATCCACGGCGTGCGGCAACATGTCGGTCAGCGGAGCAAGCGCGTCGCCTGTTCCGGAGGAGACCAGGTCGTAATCGTCGACCACGACGAACACTTCAGGACCGCTCCACCAGGATCGGGCACGCAGTTGCTCGGCCGTGACGTCGCGCGCAGGCAACCGGCGTCGCAGCGATTCGACGAGCGCGGGCAATTGATCGGCTACCGCGTCCGAGGAAAACGCGTAGCCGGTCAGCCGCGCGGGGTCGACGATGCCCAACAGGGTGCGCCGATAGTCGACGACGAACAGTTGGGCGTGCTCTGCTGTGGTGCTGCGGACGATCTCGAAGCACAGGGTCCGCAGCGTCGCCGTCTTGCCGCACTCGCGGTCGCCCACGATCAGCAGGTGCGGCTGGCGGTCGAAGTCCACAGCGAGGGGTGCGAGGTCGGATTCACCGATGCCGAGCAGAATGCCGTCGCTGCTCGCCTCTACGAGCACCGAGGCGTGGTCGATGGCGGCCGGCAGGAGCCGCACCTGCGGTGTCCGCCATGATCCCGGCCAAGTGCTGTCGGAGATGCTCGAGGTGGCGATGGTGAAGTGGTGGCCGTCGCGGGTGACTCCCCTGCCCGGCGTTGCGAGCGGCACGAGCGCGGCCTGTTTGCGATCCATGTCGGAATCGAGTGGGTCGCCCAGGCGCAGTTCGATGCGGGTGCCGATCTGATCCTTCAGACCCGGCCGGATGTCGGCCCACCGGCCGGCGGTGAGCAGGACGTGGATGCCGAATGACAAGCCCGCGGTGGCCATCCCGGTGATCTGCGGCTCGAGGTCGCTGAACTGCTCGCGTACGGTCTGCCACCCGTCGACCACCAGGAACACCTCCCCGTACTCGTCGGCCAGACCCGTCTCCCTGGACCGCATGATGGCTTCGACGTGGCCGACGATCCTGCGGACCAGTTCGTGGTCCGCGCGCGCGGCCACCGATCCCACGTGCGGCAGTGCGCGTAGCGCCTCGAGCGTTCCGCCGCCGAAATCGAGACAGTAGAACTGGATTCGCCGTGGGTCGTGGCGCAGCGCCAGGGCGGTGACCAGTGTGCGCACCGCCTGCGACTTCCCGCTCTGGGGTGCTCCGACCACCGCGATGTGGCCACCGGCGCCGTCCGCCGCGACCACCAGCGGCACCCGCCGCTGCTCGAACGGCCGGTCCACGACGCCGATCGCGGCGGTCAGCTCGGGGCCTTCGGCGTTGGCCAGCTCGGCCAGCCGAGGAGATCTGGGCAGGGGCGGCAGCCAGACCTGATGAGCCCGAGATCCGACACCGGTGAACCGCTCGAGCAGGAAGTCCATCATGGTTCGGTGGCCGTCCCCGACCACCGGGGCGGCCGCCGGCGCGGAGGTGAAGAGTCGGACGGCGGGTGCGCCGCGGGCAGGATCGGGTCCTGCGGCCGGTGCGGGTGCGCCGAGATAGGTGGTCTGGAATCGGGCCAGCCGACCGTCGGCACCGCGCAGGTACGCCGCACCCGGGGCCGTCGGCAGGTCGGCGGCATCCGGAATACCTAGCACCGCGCGGGAGTCCGCAGCCGTAGAGGTCTTGAGGCAGATGCGGTAGGACAGATGCGATTCCAAGCCGCGCAGCCGCCCTTCGTCGAGTCGTTGACTCGCGAGCAGCAGGTGCACCCCCAGCGACCGGCCCAATCTGCCGATCATGACGAACAACTCGGCGAAGTCCGGATGGTGATGCAGGAGTTCGGCGAACTCGTCGACGACCACCAGCAGCGACGGGAGCGGCGGCAGGCTCCGGTCCCGGCTGCGGATTCGACGATAGGCAGCCAGGTTCACCGCATTGCCGGCGTGACGCAACACCTGCTGCCTGCGGTGCATCTCCCCGGCCAGGGCATCGTTGGCGCGCGCCACCAGGTGTGCCTCGTCGGCGAGGTTGGTGATGGTGGCCGCGACGTGATGCAAGCCGTCCAGTCCGAGGAACGTTGCGCCGCCCTTGAAGTCGATCAGCACCAGGTTGAGTTCGTCCGGGCAGTGCCGCGCGACCATGCCGAGGACGACGGTTCTCAACAGCTCCGACTTGCCCGAGCCGGTCGCCCCGACGCACAGCCCATGCGGGCCGTCCCCGCCTTCGGCCGCTTCCTTGATGTCCAGGTCCACCCTGTTGCCGGCGGCACTCACACCGAGCGGCACCCTCAGCCACTCGCGTGGTGAACGTGGACCCCAACCGTCATCGGCCCACGGGCGGATGCCGTTGGTGACCGGACGGGTCGGACGGTAGCGGGCAAGACGACGGGCGCAAACCCGAGCCTCGGGCAGCGTCATGCCGTCGGCCCGGGCGAACCGTTCACCGCCGGATGTCAGGCAATCACCGTCGAGGTGCAGGCGAAGAGCGTTGTCGTCGCGGGCCTCGCCGACGAAAACGATGGTCACCCCGGCTGAACCCACGGACGGTTCACAGTCCACGCCGTCGACGACCAGCACCAGATGGGGCAGGCCCGACTCGGCCGGCACATCGTCGAACGTGGCTCCCGCGTCGAACACCATTGGGCCACCGCGGGATGGATGGCTGTTGTGCGGCAACCACTTCAGCCAGTCCCAGTACTCACGTCGGCCGCTGCCGACCACTGCGGCGACCAGGACCGCGGTCGGGCCGTGCGACACGGCAAGCTGACAGACCATCGACCTCACCAACGCCCGGACGCCGGCCAGTGGCCCGGTGACGGCCACCCGCGCAGCTCCGCGCAGTGCCAAGGCGATCGGAAGGTCGGCGACTGTGGCGTGGGTGTGTACGAATCGCCGGAACGCCTCGGCGGTCACGGGATCGAGGTCGCGCACGGCGGCGATCGGCGGCAGTGTGATCGCGCGGCACAGGCGTTGTGTTCCGGCGCCGAGCCGGACATGACCGAAGTCCGAGTCGACGACAGCGCGTTCCCACATCTGCGGCCCACCGGCCAGCGTCCACAGTGCGCTGGGTGCCGGGTGCGTCCAGGTAAGCGAAAGCCGTTGGTGTTCAGCGGCTTCCCGCAGTTGTCGGCTCAGCGCATTGAGGTAGTCCAGGTATTGCCGCCGCTGCTCGTCGAGGTCGCCACTGGCACGTATGGTCCCGCGCTGCATCGCCATGCCCAGAATCGAGATCACCATCATGGCTGGCAGCATCAGTGCCATCGGAGTGGGCGCCACTGCCGACCTCGAGACCCAGATCAGCGCACCGGTACCCACCATCGCGACCACGGCCACGATCGGTATCAGCCGCGACGGTCCGGCGGGAGCGGGCGGCAGGACGAGCGGCGCGTCGATGGTGACGTCATCGGTCGGAAACGGCGGTGGCGGCAGCCGTGCACCGCGGGCGATGCCCACCGTCGTCGTGACCATGAGCGGACGGTAGACACCGAGCCGGTCAGCGGCAATTCACCTGTGGACAACGGCGTTCATCGCGAATCCAGGATGGCTACCGTCCGCTCATGACCGCCGAGATGTGCCGGGTGTCGATCCGGTCGGCCCACCGCGACACCGATCTTGCTCTTCCCGCCGACCTTCCACTGTGCGAGGTGATCCCATCAGTGGTTGACGTGGTCGGCGCCGAGGTCTGCGGGCGCGACGTCCATCTGGTCAGAGCCGACGGCGACGTCCTAGATGCGGCCCGGTCGCTCGCGCAATGCGGCGTGCACGACGGCGAGGTGCTGATCCTGACTGCCGCGACCGAGCCACCACACCGGGCGCCGTTCGATCTCTGCGATTCGGTCGTCGACGCCGTCGGGCGGACGGACTCTGACGTGCCCGCCCGGCATCCGACGACGGCGGTGGTAGGGGCGCTGTGGTCGGCAGCGGCGGTGGCAGTGGTGCTCGGCCACAACGCTTTCGATGCCACGACCGGAAACGTCGGCGCCGGGTGCGCCACGGCGATCTCGGCGCTCGTCGGCGCGGTGGTGCTCCGACGGGATCCCCCGCTGGCGGTGCCACTGGGGGTTGTCGCCGCTGCATTGGCGGGCCTGAGCGCGGCGCTCGCGGTGCCGGCGCTGCCGGGCTTCATGCTCGCGATGTCGGCGGTTTCGGCGACCTCGCTACTCGCGTGGCGGCTGCTCGACTGCGGGACAGGCACGTTCCTGCCGCTTGGCGGTATGACGATGGCGGCGGCCGCCGCCCCGTTCGCCGAACACCTGGGATTGCTGCCCACGGCAGGCATCGGGCCGGTCTTGACAATGGCGTCGCTGGCGGTTCTGGCGGTCGCCCCGCGGCTGGCGACACGCCTGTCCGGATTGTCTGCATCGGTGTGGCCCGACGATGTCGAGCGCCGCGCGGCGAGCGCTCGGCGCGTCCTGACCGGACTCGTCACGGCGGCGGCTGCCGCCTCCGCTCTGGGGACGCTCGTCACCGCTGTCCTCAGCGTGCGTAAACTCGAGGCAGCAACCCTCATCGCCGCCGTCGCCGCAATACTGTTGCTGCGCAGCCGGACTCACGCGGATCCCTGCCGTGCTGCGGCACTGCTCATCTCGGCCGGAGTCGCGGTGTCGGTCTTCGTCGGGCTGGTGGCAGTCAGCGCGCCGTGGACCACCACCTGGCTCTGCGGATTATTGATCGCCGGCGCGGTGATCGTGATGGTGCTCGGCTCGACCGATCTCAGTGTTTCCCCCGCCGCAGAGCAGATGATGGCGGCAGTGGAGTGGGCTGCCGGTGCGGCCGTCGTGCCGTTGGCATGTGCGACGGCGGGGTTCTTCACGGCGATGCGGAGCCTGGCGTGAGTCGGGCAGGCCGCACTCTGGCCGTCACCGCGGCGGTTCTGCTGGCCGCGCAGCAGTGTGCGCCGCCGGCGTTCGCCGTCGCACCTCCGCCGATCGACAACTCGCTGCTGCCCTCCCCCGCCGCACCCGCGCCTCCCGAACCCACCGAGCAACGGGCGCCCTGCGCCGTACCGTTGCGCGGCGAGGCGAAGCGTCTGCGTCCGGGGCAACTGGACGGCGTTGACCTGCAGGCGATCTGGCGCCTCACCCGGGGGGCGGGTCAGCGGGTCGCCGTCATCGACACGGGAGTCCAGCCGCATCGACGCCTGCCCGGTGTCGTCGCCGGCGGCGACTACGTATCGGGCGGCGACGGCAGACAAGACTGCGACGGGCACGGAACGATCGTGGCCGGCATCATCGCGGCCGCTCCCGACCCTGAGGACCGGAGCGGGTTCAGTGGGGTGGCCCCGGAGGCGAGCATCCTCGCCATCCGACAGTCCAGCAACACGTTCGGGCCGTTGTCCGATCCGTCAAGTCGGGGGTTCGGTGATGTGACCACACTGGCGATGGCCGTTCGGACGGCCGCCGACATGGGCGCCTCGGTGATCAACATCTCGTCGGTCGCCTGCGTCGAAGGAACGCTGGACGACCGGGCGCTCGGTGCGGCGCTGTCCTACGCGGTGGACGTCAAGGATGTGGTGGTGGTGGCCGCCGCCGGAAACGTGGGCGGAACCGGGCAGTGCCCGGCGCAGAACACGACCCCACAGACGAGCGTGATCGTCAGCCCCGGCTGGTACGACGACTACGTCCTGACCGTCGCATCCGTCGGGGTCGACGGTGCGCCGTCGGCGTTCAGCCTCACCGGGCCGTGGGTCGACGTCGCGGCGCACGGGGAGGCCGTCGTGTCCCTCGACCCCGACGGCGACGGAACCGTGGACGCCATCCCGGGGGCGTCAGGGCCGATGCCGATCACCGGTACCAGTTATGCGACACCGGTCGTCAGCGGTCTGGTGGCACTGGTGCGCGCGCGCTTCCCGCGGATGTCGGCGCGTCAGGTGATGGCGAGAATCGAGGCCACCGCCCACCAGCCGTCTGGGGGCTGGAACGTTCAGGTGGGCAACGGCGTCGTCGACTGCCTGGCAGCGCTGAGCGATCACCCCGCCTCGCCACCCGTGCCGAAACCAGGGCCGGCACCCGTCAGGTCCGACCCACCGCCACGATCGGCTCCGGCGCGCGGAATCGCCGCCGCGGCTGTCGGGCTGTGCCTGGCCGGCCTCGCCGCCGCCGGCTCGACACGGTTACGGCGACGGCGTCGCGACGACGTCACGGCTGACTGAGGCGGCATCCCGGCTCAGCTCGGGACCCGCGGGCAGAGCCGCGATGATCGCCCAGGGCACCTGCACCGGCGCCGTTGTCAGCCCGAGAGCGACGGCCGTGGCCGAATCCCGCAGTGGGAAGCGGATTCCGGCGTCAGTGATCAAGTACCGGCCGAACGGTCCGGTGTCCGTCGTCAGCATCCCCGCGGTGACGTCGACGCGGTGCCCCGCGGGTATCCGGACCACGTCGACGTTGGGGCCGTTCCCGTCGGCGGCGGCCAGGGTGACGCCCCCGCGCCGGCCCGGGCGCCCGTCGGCGGCGGCGATGCCGACCCGGCCGGAGCGCCACATCGCGCAGAGCTCACCTGCCACCTCTAGGAGTGCGGGTGCGTCGCTGGGATAGGTGGCCACCGGAAGAGTGTCGGCAACGGCACTGCCGGCAACCAGGTCGGGGGCCACCGAGACGACCTCGGCGTCGCCCTCGGGGTAGCCGAACCGGATGAGGTCGGCGGTCAACCGGCCGACCCGCTGCAGGCCCTCGAGCAGCACCACATAGTACTCGTCAAAGCCGGCCCTGGCCGTGCGCAGGATCGCACCGATCGGGAAGCCGGCCACACCGGACCGTGCACCCACGGCAGGTATCCGCGGCGAGCTGATCGCCGGGACCTCCGGGATGGCGCTGAGGAGCGAGGACGACACCGGCCGCGGTTCGATCCCGTCGAGATGCAGCGCGCGGGCGATCACCCGATCATCGGGATCGACCGATGCCCGGCTGCCCTCGTAGAGCAGGTACGGCGACCCGTCGCTCGCGGACACCAGGACGGCACGGTCGGCCGCAACCGCCGCCGGCTCGTCGGAGGGGCCAACCGCGACCGTGGTGACCCCGTCGCGGTCGTCACAGATCGTCCACGGCTCCGCCGGCGCCATCTCCGCTCCGATCGACCGCGGCGCTCCCGGGATGCCCAGAACCGGGCCGCGCACGACATCTGCGAGTCCGGCGCCGTCAAGCAGTCGCGGTGTGGCGGGGTGTCCCAAGATGAGGTAGGCGGAGGCCAGGTTGGCCACCGGGCGCAGGTCGTCGCCGACCCGGACGAACAGCTCACCGGACTGGCGTGACATGACCAGCGCCGCGTCGCCGGGTACCGGGCGCAGCACCGCCAGACCGACGGTCACGACCCCTACTGCGACCGCGCACGCGCAGCCGGCCAGCAGCGAGCGCCGGTGCGTCCGAAGTGGATCTGCCTCGGCGGGCATCGACCGCCCGAGAACCGCGTAGTCCATCCGACGCGACAGGAAACGATGTGCGCTGAACTGACGTCGAGGCGACCCCGGACGCACCATGGGCAAACGGTAGAACAGTTGCGCCGCTGACGAATTCAGCGATCAACAGCGGCTCCGGCCAGCGCGCGCAGGGCTGCTGACGCTACCCCTCTCTGGAACGACGTTCACGGTATGCGGCGACGTGCTGACGGTTGCCGCAGTTTCCGGTGTCGCAGAACATCCGGGAGCGGTTGCGCGACAGGTCGAGCAGCGCTGCGTCACAGTCCGGTGCCGAGCAGATCTTCAGCCGGCGGAGTTCGCCGGCACGCACCAGATCGGCCAGCGCCATCGCCATCTCCGCGCCCATCCGCTGGGCCAGCGGATCGTGGATGGAGGCCAGGTGCAGGTGCCACTCCGGCATCTCGGGGTGACGGGTGAGCCACGGAGAGGCCCTGGTGTCGGACAGCAGCGCGTTGATCTGTCCGACCGCGCGCACTTCGTCGCCGGCGGTCGCCCAGATCCGGCCCAGCCGGTCGCGCAACTTCTGTACCGACGCGAGCTCGGCGGCGTCGTGGTCGCGCCGGCCCGTCCAGCCGAAGCTGTTCAGGTAGTCATCCAGCGCGGACTGGTCGCCAAGCTGTTCGCCGTCCACCCGGTCGCTGTTGATCAGCGCACACGCCGCGAGCAATGTGAATTCCGTGTCATGACTGAAAAGCATTTGACTCCTGACCCCCTCGGGACGTAGTGTCATGACCAATACTTATTTTACTCATTACACGCGGGGAGGTGCCTCATGTCGACGACGGTTCGCGGCGACAGCCCTTTCCGGCTCGGTCTGTTGTTCGCAGTCGGGTCGGCGTTCACGTTCGGCATGTCCGGCCCCTTCGCCAAGTCACTGATGGTGGCCGGGTGGTCGCCGACGGCCGCGGTCACCGCCCGGCTGGCCGGCGGAGCCCTGGTCATGGCGCTCTTCGCCACGATAGTCAAGCCCGACTGGATCCGGGAGGCTCGCCGACACGCCCGCGTCGTCGTCGCCTACGGCCTGGTCCCGATCGCCGGCGCCCAGCTGTGCTACTACAACGCCGTTTCGCACCTGTCCGTCGGCGTGGCACTGCTGCTGGAATACACCGCGCCGATTCTGGTCGTGGGCTGGATCTGGGCCACCACCCGGCGCCGGCCGCGCGGTATGACCCTGGCCGGGGTCGGCCTGGCGGTCGCCGGCATCATGCTGGTGCTCAATATCGTCTTCGGAGCCGCAGGGGCGGCGACATCCGGCAGCGGGCCCGCTCACGTCAACGCCATCGGAGTGGCGTGGGGGCTGGCCGCCGCGATCTGCGCGGCCTGCTACTTCATGATGTCCGACGAGGTCACCGCCGACGGCAGCGGGCTGAGCTCGATCACCCTGTCGGCCGGCGGCCTGGTAGTCGGCGCCCTAGCGGTCGGGCTCCTGGGCCTGTCCGGGGTAATGCCCCTGACCTTCACCGCCAACGACGCGGTGGTCGCCGGTCTGACCGTGCCCTGGTGGGTGCCGGTGATCATGCTCGCCGTGGTCTCCACCGCGATCGCCTACACGCTAGGCATCAGCGGTGTGGCCCGGCTGCGGCCGAGTTTCGCCTCCCTGGTCGGCCTGGGCGAGGTGCTGTTCGCGGTGCTGTCGGCCTGGGTGTTGCTCGGCGAGGCCGTCACCCTCACCCAGGCGGTGGGCGGCGCCGTCGTGCTCGGCGGATTGGCGCTGGCCCGACGGGGTGACCGCAGCACCGAGGTGACGGCCGTGACCTGGCCGGATGCCGGACCGATCGAAGAGGTCGCCGGCGGCGCACGCCTATGACGCGTCCGGCACGCGGGCAAACGTCGGGAATGAAACCGGCTTCCCATCTGTAACATCGCGATGTGACGTTTACCGCCATGTCAACGCGTACCTTCCGGGCCGCCTCGGCCGCCGCAGTGGTGGCCGGTGCCGTGCTCGTCAGCCCGATGATGCTTCCCGTCGCGAACGCAGACTGCAACGACGTCCAGGTGGTGTTCGCCCGCGGCACCGACGAACCGCCGGGTGTCGGCCGGGTGGGCCAGGCGTTCGTCGACTCGCTGCGGGGCAAGATCGGCAACCGGTCGATGGGCGTCTACGCCGTCAACTATCCCGCCAGCTACGACTTCCTGGCCGCGGCCGACGGCGCCAACGACGCGAGCGCCTTCATCCAGAACGTGGTGAACACCTGCCCGGACACCCGACTCGTGCTCGGCGGCTACTCCCAG
>Ga0209254_10002725_pt1 | contig 16088 bp, 11 predicted proteins | sample FrelakmetDIP11DI_FD_187148 | JGI IMG/M metagenome (GOLD analysis project Ga0209254, IMG submission 187148) | Freshwater lake sediment microbial communities from the University of Notre Dame, USA, for methane emissions studies - DIP11 DI (SPAdes)... | ecosystem: Environmental > Aquatic >... | reverse complement strand
CCGTGGTCTGCGGTAAAGGCCTTGGAGAGGGTGAGCACGCGCCCTGGACACGGGCGATCACCCTTAGCGCCGAGCCAGCTTGCACGGGGGCCCGACGAACCGGCGGTGTACTCGCCGGAGAGGCTAGCTGAGGTGGCCGCGGAGTGCGGCCTCCGAACTCGTAGCGTGGCCTCGGCTGCCGGTCAGCAGTCCTGCCACTTCTTGGAGGTCGAATTCGCGTTTCCGACCTGCCCAGGCGGACACAACTTGGGCGATCCATGCTTCGCATACGCTGGTGCTGCCGCCAGCGTCAGAATCGCCGGAGTGATGTACACGGCCCGCTTCACGAACTCGCGCCGGGATTTGCTTTCGGTGTCGAGCTTGCTGTCCATGCTTCGCTCTCCTTTGGGCATCGCGCCCGTCGTCAGAGTTAGACACTGCTCCTAATTCTGATCCTCGTCAATCATCCACATGGGTGAGCCGAGAACGTTACACGTTTTGTGCGGTGCGCCACGGCAGCGCGCGGTGATGTCGAAACCTACACCCTCGGGGAAGCCCGTTGGGAGGTAAGCGCCCGAAGGGGCGCCGGCACCACCTATCTGTCGCGCGGGGCACGGCCCCGGTACTCAGGACACCCTTGAACCGCGCCGCTTCGCCCCAATAATCGCGCGCATCGACGGCCGCAGAAACCCGACATGACCCAGACCCTCGCCAAGGAAACGCTCGGCTTCCAGACCGAGGTGAAGCAGCTCCTTCACCTCATGATCCACTCCCTCTACTCGAACAAGGACATCTTCCTGCGGGAGCTGATCTCCAACGCCTCCGACGCCGCGGACAAGCTGCGCTTCGAGGCGCTCGCCGATCCGTCGCTCTACGGCTCCGACGCCGACCTGCAGGTGCGCATCTGGACCGACTCGCAGGCGCGCACGATCACGGTGTCGGACAACGGCATCGGCATGTCGCGCGACGAGGTGGTGGCCAACATCGGCACCATCGCCAAGTCGGGCACGCGCGAGTTCGTGAAGTCGCTGACCGGCGACTCGGCGAAGGACGCGCACCTGATCGGCCAGTTCGGCGTCGGCTTCTACTCGTCGTTCATCGTCGCCGACCGGGTCACGCTCACCACTCGCCGTGCCGGCCTGCCGGCGGACCAGGCGGTGCGCTGGAGCTCCGACGGCGAGGGCGAGTTCACCATCGAGCCGGTCGAGAAGGCGACTCGCGGCACCGAGGTCGTCCTCCACCTGCGCGAGGGCGAGGACGAGTTCCTCGCGGAGTTCCGCCTGCAGCAGCTCGTGCGCCGCTACTCCGACCACATTGCCATTCCCATCCTCATGCCGAAGCAGGAGTGGGACGAGAAGGGCGAGAAGAAGCCGACGACCGATTGGGAGACCGTGAACCAGGCGAGCGCGCTCTGGGCGCGCCCGAAGGGCGAGGTCAGCGACGAGCAGTACCAGGAGTTCTACAAGCACGTCGCGCACGACTCGGAGCCGCCGCTCGCGTGGACGCACGGCCGCGTCGAGGGCCGGCACGAGTACTCGATGCTGCTCTACCTCCCCTCGCACCGGCCCTTCGAGGTGTGGGACCGCCACCAGCGCAAGGGGCTGAAGCTCTACGTGCGGCGCGTCTTCATCATGGACGACGCCGAGCACCTGCTGCCGGCGTACCTGCGGTTCGTGCGCGGCGTCGTGGACTCCAACGACCTGCCGCTCAACGTCTCGCGCGAGATCCTGCAGCAGTCGAAGGACGTCGAGATGCTGCGCTCCGGCTGCACGAAGCGCGTGCTCGGCCTGCTCGAGGACCTCGCCGAGAAGGAGCCGGAGAAGTACGCGAAGTCCTGGGAGAGCTTCGGCCAGGTGTTCAAGGAGGGCGTCGGCGAGGACTTCGCGAACCGCGACCGGATCGCCAAGCTGCTGCGTTTCGCCTCGACCCAGAGCGACACGCCGACGCAGGACGTATCGCTCGGCGAGTACGTCAAGCGGATGAAGCCGGCGCAGAAGGCGATCTACTACGTTGCGGCCGACTCGTTCGCGGCGGCGAAGTCGAGCCCGCACCTCGAGGTGTTCCGCAAGAAGGGCGTGGAGGTGCTGCTGCTCTCCGACCGCGTCGACGAGTGGGTCGTCGCGAACCTGCACGAATACGACGGCAAGCCGCTGGTGTCCGTCGCACGCGGCGGGCTCGACCTCGGCGAGCTGGAGGACGAGGCGGAGAAGAAGGCGCACGCCGAGACCGAGGGCCAGTTCAAGGACCTGGTCGAACGCATCAAGGCGTCGCTCGGCGAGCAGGTCAAGGACGTGCGCACGACGTGGCGGCTGACTTCCTCCCCCGCCTGCGTGGTCGCCGACGAGCACGACATGGGCGGCAACCTGCAGCGCATCCTCAAGGCGGTGGGACAGAACGTGCCGACCGCGAAGCCGATCCTCGAGATCAACCCGACGCACCCGATGATCGAGCGCCTCAAGAGCGAGGAGAAGCACTTCGACGACTGGGCGCAGCTCCTGCTCGACCAGGCGCAGCTCGCCGAGGGCGCGCAGCTCGAGGACCCGGCGGGGTTCGTGAAGCGGATGAACGAGCTGATGCTGCAGTTGTCGGGGTCCGGGTCGCGGATCTGGACGCCCGGTTGAGAAAGGCCGCTCACCGCAAAGACGCGAAGAACGCAAAGGCGCGCAGAGGATGAGAAGGGCGGAGGCAAGCGCGAGGTCTGGCGACAGTGTGGCGCGTGCCAAGACGCGGACCTCTTCGCGGCCCTTCGCGTCCTTTGCGCCTTCGCGGTGAAGTCTTTGCCATCGTGCGCATCTTCTACTCCGACCACTACGTCCTGCCGCTGCCGCCCGGACATCGCTTCCCGATGTCGAAGTACGCGCGCCTGCGCGAGCGCGTCCTCGAAAGTCACCTCGCCGCGCACTGCGAGGTTTCGCCGGCCGCCACGGACGACGAGATCAGGCGGGCGCACGACGAGTGCTACGTACAACGTGTGTTCGCCGGGACCTTGAGCGCGACGGAGCAGCGACGCATCGGCTTCCCGTGGTCGGCGCAGATGGTGGAGCGCTCACGGCGCACGAGCGGCGCGACCATCGCCGCTGCGCGCGCCGCGTTGCAGGACGGCACCGCCGTGAACCTGGCCGGCGGGACGCATCACGCGTTTCGCGACCGCGGCGAAGGCTTCTGCATCTTCAACGACAGCGCGATCGCGGCGCGCGCGCTGCAGGCAGAAGGCCGGGCCGAGCGGGTGCTGATCGTCGACTGCGACGTGCACCAGGGAAACGGCACGGCGTCGATCTTCCGCAACGATCCGAGCGTGTTCACCTTCTCGATCCACGGCGCGAACAACTTCCCGTTCCGCAAGGAGCCCGGCGACCTCGACGTGGAGCTCGGCGACGGCACGGGCGACCGCGAGTATCTCGATGCGCTCGAGCGCGGGCTTGCGCAAGCGATCGCGCGCGCGCGGGCCCAGCTCGTGATCTACCTCGCCGGCGCCGACCCGTATCAGGGCGACCGGCTCGGCCGGCTCGCCCTCACGAAGCAGGGGTTGCTGGACCGCGACCGGCGGGTGTTCGAGCGTTGTGCCGAGGCGGGGCTGCCCTTGGCGGTGACGATGGCGGGGGGCTACGCGCGGGACGTGGCCGACACGGTCGAGATCCACCTCGCGACGGTGGAGACCGCGGCGTGGTTCGCGCGATGACGCGAGCCGCGCGGTTGCCGTGAACGCCGAGCGGCCTCGGTCGCGCGGTGGACGGCGAGGCGACCATGGTCGCCGTCGAGGGCTCGGCAACCGCGGTTGGCGTGAACCGATCGCGAGGTTGCGCCCGGCAGGGGAAGGGCGGCCTTGCGCCGCCCTTCGCGCGTCGGATCAGAGCTGCGACAGGACGGTCTCGGCGTTCGAGACCTCGAACTTGCCCGGCCCCTCGATGTTGACGCGCTTGACCGTGCCGTTGTCGACGATCATGGCGAAGCGCTGGCACCGCATCCCCATGCCGCGCGCCGTGAGGTCGAGCTCCAGGCCGAGCTTCTTCGTGTAGTCGGCGCTGCCGTCGGCGAGCATGCGCACCTTGCCGCTCGACTTCTGGTCACGGCCCCAGGCGGCCATGACGAAGGCATCGTTGACGGCCATGCACCAGATCTCGTCCACGCCCTTCTTCCTCAGCTCGTCGAAGTGCTTCACGAACCCCGGCACGTGCTTCGCCGAGCAGGTGGGGGTGTAGGCGCCGGGCAGGCCGAAGATGACGATCTTCTTGCCCCCGGCGGCGGCCTGCACGTCGACAGGCTGGGGGTTCATCGGGCAGCCGTTCTCGGCATCGAACTCGGTCGCTTCCATCAGCACGCCTGCGGGCAGGTGGTCGCCGGCCTTCACGGTCATGTGCGGTTCTCCTCTATGGTGGTCGGTGGGGTGCGCGCCGCCGGCAGGGCGCGGCGGCGCGCGGCGCGTAGCATTGCGCAGGGCGCCGCGAAAAGTCAAAACCCGTCACGCCTCACGGGGGATTCCGGTTGGGGCGGGCAGCGCGGCTCGCTATATTGCGCCGATCCCGCCTTCCAGGTTTCGCGACGGGCCCCATGCAGGCCGCCACCTCGCGTGCTCCCGCACGCACCGATCACCCCGAAGAGCGCCGGCTGACCCTGGCCGAAGTGCTCGACCACGCGGTGGCCGACGGGCTCGTGACGCGCGAGGTCGTGGACAAGCTGGTCGCCGACCGGCGTCTTGCGCGCCATCCCGCGCACCCGTTCATCGTCGTTGCCGACCAGAAGTGGCGGCACCCGCAGCCGCCGCACCTGATGCTCACGCTCGAGTGGCTGACCGAGTGGTACGCGCCGAAGGTCGGTCTCGACTACCGCCACGTCGATCCGCTCAAGACGGACTTCGCGGCCGTGACCGGCATCATGTCGGCCGGGTACGCCGAACGCTACCGGGTCCTGCCGGTCGAGGTGAGCGCGCACGAGGTGGTGATCGCCACCGCCGAGCCCTACCTGCGCGAGTGGGAACGGGAGATCGCGCGCATCCACAAGCGCGACATCCGGCGCGTGCTCGCGAACCCGGTCGACATCTCGCGCTTCATCGTCGAGTTCTACAACCTGGCGAAGTCGGTCAAGCGCGCGGCGGGCAGCGCCGAGGCGCGCTCGACGCTCTCCAACTTCGAGCAGCTCGTCGAGCTCGGCAAGACCAACCGGCCGCTCGACGCGAACGACCACCACATCGTCCACATCGTCGACTGGCTGTGGCAGTACGCCTTCGACCAGCGCGCGAGCGACATCCACATCGAGCCGCGCCGTGACCTCGGCCACGTGCGCTTCCGCATCGACGGCGTGCTGCACAACGTCTACCAGCTGCCGATGGCGGTGATCACCGCCATGACGAGCCGCATCAAGATCCTCGGCCGCATGGACGTGGTCGAGAAGCGCCGCCCGCAGGACGGCCGCATCAAGACGCGCACCGCCGACGACCAGGAGGTGGAGCTGCGCCTCTCGACGCTCCCCACCGCGTTCGGCGAGAAGCTGGTGATGCGCATCTTCGATCCCGAGGTGCTGGTCAAGGACCTCACCGAGCTCGGCTTCTCCGAGGAGGACAAGCAGCGCTGGAACCAGATGACCAGCCGCCCGCACGGCATCGTGCTCGTCACCGGGCCCACGGGCTCCGGCAAGACGACCACGCTCTACTCGACGCTGAAGACGCTGGCGACGCCGGAAGTGAACGTCTGCACGATCGAGGACCCGATCGAGATGATCGAGCCGGCGTTCAACCAGATGCAGGTGCAGACCGCGATCGATCTTTCCTTCGCCGAAGGCGTGCGCGCGCTGATGCGCCAGGACCCCGACATCGTCATGGTCGGCGAGATCCGCGACCTCGAGACCGCCGAGATGGCGATCCAGGCCGCCCTCACGGGCCACCTCGTGCTCTCGACGCTCCACACCAACGACGCCGCGAGCGCGATGACGCGGCTGCTCGACCTCGGCGCCCCGGCCTACCTGCTCAACGCCACGATCCTCGGCGTCATGGCGCAGCGCCTGGTGCGCACGCTCTGCCCGCATTGCAAGGAGGCGCTGCCTTACGCGACGGCCCGCTCCGAGGACCTCTCCTGGGAGGAGCTGGTGTCCCCCTGGAAGGCGCGCCGTCCCGATGCGATCTACCGTCCGGTGGGCTGTCTCGAGTGCCGGATGACGGGCTTCCGCGGCCGCTCCGGCATCTACGAGGTGATGCTGATGTCGCCGGCGATCCGCAAGCTCGTGACGGAGGAGGCGGACATCGCCGCGATCCGCGACGTCGCCTACCGCGAGGGCATGCGCTCGCTGCGCATCAGCGGTGCGATGAAGGTGGCGGCGGGCTTGACGACGCTGGAGGAAGTGCTCAAGGTGGCGCCGCCGCATCACGCGGAGAGGGATTGAGGCGATGGCGCGGGCGACCCGCGCCACGGAATCGGGGTGATGTCGTTGCAATCGGGGGCCAGGTCGTTGCTTGAATCGCGCTGGATGGGGCTCGCGGCGGTCGCGTTCGCCTACATGCTGCTCGCCGAGGGCGGTCTGGTCTTCGCCGCCGAGTACGGGCAGGCGAGCATCGTCTGGCCCGCGGCGGGTCTGGCGCTGGCGGCGGTGCTGCTCGGCGGGCCGACGTACGCGGTGCCGGTCGCGGTCGCGGCCTTCGTCGTCAACCTCGCTGCCGGGAAGCCGTTCGGGCCGGCGCTGCTCGTCGGCGTCGGTAACGCCTCTGCGGCGCTCGCCGGCGCGGCCATGCTGCGGCGGTTCGCCGACTTCTCGCCGCGCCTGGAGCGGGTGCGCGACGTCCTGTGGCTGCTCGCGCTCGGCGCGCTCGCCTCGACGGTCATCGCCGCGACCTTCGGGGCGATCGCCCTGGTGGCTGCCGGCATGATCACGCGCCACGCCGCCGCGCACCAGTGGCTCACGTGGTGGGCGGGCGACGGACTGGGCATCGTGATGCTCGCGCCGATGCTGCTCGGCTGGGCGGAGCGGCGGCGCATGGACGCCCACGCCGGCCTCGCGCTCGCCGCCGCCGCGTGCGTGGCCGGCCTTGCGTTCTTCGCCTCGGCGATTCTCCGCGGCTTGCTGCCCGGGCTGTCGGCGCAGCTCATCGTCGCGTTCACGCTCGTGCCGCTTGCGATCGGCGTCGCGTTGCGGCTCGCGCCGCGCGACGTCGCCACATTCAACGTCGCGCTCGGCACGGCGCTGTTGGTGGGCTCGATCGCCGGCCTTGGCCCGTTCGCGGAGCAGGCAGCCGACGGTGGGCTCGTGCCGCTCATCGGCGCGCTGTCGTGCATCGGCCTGACGACGCTCGTGGTCGCGGCCGCGATGGCGGAGCGGCGGACGGCATCCGTGCAGCTCGTCGCGAGCGAGGCGCGCTTCCGCAGGCTCACCGAGCTTTCCACCGACTGGTACTGGGAGCAGGACGCCGAGCTCCGCTTCACGCATCTCTCCACGGGCTTCGAGGCTGCCAGCGGCTTGAGTGCGAGCGACGTGCTGGGCCGCCGGCGCTGGGAGGTGGCAGCCGATCCCGGGCAAGGCGCGCGCTGGGTCGAACACCGCCGCACCGTCGAGGCCCGCAAGCCCTTCCGCGACTTCCCCGTCGAGGTGCTCGCGCCCGACGGCAGCCGGCGGACCTTCCTCGCCACGGGCGAGCCGGTGTTCGCCGAGGGCGGCGAGTTCCTGGGCTACCGCGGCATCGGCCGCGACGTGACCGGCCAGCGCCGCGCGGAGGATGCGCTGCGCGAGAGCGAGGCGCGCTACGCGAGCGTCTTCCACTCGGGCGCCGCCGGCATCTTCACCGTCGCAGTGGCGGAGGACGGCGAGTTCCGCTTCGAGGAGATGAACAGCGCCGCCGAGATCCTGATGGGCCTGGTAGCGGACGACATCATCGGCAAGACGCCGCAGCAGACGCTGCCGCCGCGCGCCGCCGCGTCGGGCTACCAGCGCCTGCAGGAGTGCCTCGCCAGGGACGCGCCGGTCACCTTCGAGGAGGACGTGCAGCTCGCCTCCGGCGAGCGCTCCGCGCTCTATACCTTCGTGCCGATCCACGACGCGGCGGGCAAGGTGCGGCGCATCGTCGGCATCGCCGTCGACCTCACCGAGCGGCGACGCGTCGAGCGGCGGCTCCGCGAGTCGATGGAGCTCTTCGCGCGCATCTTCACCACCACCTCCCAGCCGATGCTGATCACGCGGATCGGCGACAGCACGGTGACCGAGGTGAACCCGGCGTGGTGCGCGCTCACGGGACGCTCGCGCGCCGAAGTGCTGGGCCGCACGCTGGCCGATCTCGGCGTGCTGGCGGAGGCCGAACGCGCCCACAGCGAAGGGGTCGGCCGCAGCGGCCCGGTGCGCAACCTGCCGCTGCGCATCGTGCGCGCCGACGGCGAGCCCGGCGAGGTGCTCTACTGCGCCGACGCGATCGACATCCAGGGCGAGCGCTGCGCGCTCGCCACCTTCGTCGACGTGACCGAGGCGCGGCGGGCCGAGGCCGCGATCCGGCGCTCGCAGCAGCACTTCGAGCTGCTCTTCCGCTCCAGCCCGCAGCCGCTTGCGCTCACGGCCATCGAGGACGGAGTCGTCTTCGACGTGAACGACATGTGGACGCGCACCTTCGGCTACGCGCGCGGCGACCTGCTCGGCCGCAGCTTCCTCGACCTGGGCATCTGGATGGAGCTCGAGGCGCGCCGGCGGCTCACCGAGCGGCTGCAGCGCGACGGCAACGTGCGCGACTACGAGTGCCGGTGGCGCAAGCGCTCCGGCGAAGTGGTCGACGTGCTGCTCGCCGGCGCCGCGATCGACTACGAAGGGCGGCAGGTCATGCTCTCCACCGCGCTCGACATCACCGAACGCAAGCGCGCCGAGCAGCTGCTGCGGGAATCGGAGTCGCGCTTTGCAAGCTTCTTCCAGTCGAGCCCGGTGCCGGTGGCGATCGCCAGCCGCGATGCGGGGCGCTACGTCGAAGTGAACGATGCCTGGGTGGCGTTCTTCGGCTTCTCGCGCGCCGAAGCCATCGGCCGCACGGCGCTCGACCTCGGCATCTGGGCCGTACCGGAGGAGCGCGCGCGCTACCTGGAGAGCATCCGCCGCGAGGGCCGGGTCACCGATCGCGAGGTGCGCTTCCGCAAGCGCAGCGGCGAGCTGCTCGACGCGCTGGTGTCGGGCGTGCCGCTCGAGCTCGCGGGCGAAGCGTGCCTCCTGGTGTCGGTGGTGGACATCACCGAGCGCAAGCGGGCCGAGGAGCAGCTGCGGGCAAGCGAGCGCCGCTTCCGCGACTTCGCCGAGGCCGCGGGCGAGTACGTGTGGGAGATCGACCGCGACGGCCGCTACACCTTCCTCTCGCAGCGGGTCGAGGTGGTGATCGGCTACCGGCCCGAGGAGCTGTTCGGCCGGCGCCCGTACGACTTCATGCCGCCGGGCGAGGCGGAGCGCCTGCAGGAGCTGATCGCCGAGGCGCTGCGCGCCGGGCAGTCGCTGCGCAACGTCGAGTATCGTTCGCTCACGCGCAGCGGCTCGCTCGCGTGGCTGCTGGCGAGCGCGGTGCCGATTTTCGCCGCGGATGGCCGGGTGAACGGCCTCCGCGGGACGGTCATGGACATCACCGAGCGCAAGCGCGCCGAGGCACGCATCGAGGAGCTGGCAACCCGTGACCCGCTCACCGGCCTGCCCAACCGGCTGCTGCTCGCCGACCGCCTCGGGCAGGGCATTGCCGGCGCCGCGCGGAGCGGCGAGAGGCTGGCGGTGCTCTTCATCGACCTCGACCACTTCAAGCAGATCAACGACACGCTCGGTCACCAGGTGGGCGACCACCTGCTCAAGGAGGTGGCGCGGCGCCTGAGCGCCGTGGTGCGCAAGGACGACACGCTCGCCCGGCTCGGCGGCGACGAGTTCGTGATCGTGCTCGAGGGCCTGCGCTCCAGCGAGGACGTGGCGCAGATCGCGCAGAAGGTGCTGCACGCGCTCAGCCAGCCCTTCGCCATCGACGGTCACGAGCTGCACACCGCGGGAAGCGTCGGTATCGCGCTCCATCCCGCAGACGGCACCGACGCGAGCACGCTCATGCGCAACGCCGACATCGCGATGTACGCGGCGAAGTCGAGCGGTCGCAAGAACTACCAGTTCTTCTCGGCGGAGATGAACTCGCGGGCGCTCGAGCGGCTGCGGCTCGAGTCGGCGTTGCGCCGCGCGGCGGACAGCGGCGAGCTGCGGCTCTTCTGGCAGCCCCGCGTCGAGATCGGGAGCGGGGACATCACCGGCGTCGAGGCGCTGCTGCGCTGGCGGCATCCGGACCAGGGCCTCATCGGGCCGGACCGGTTCATGCGCGTGGCCGAGGAGACCGGCCTCGTGGTGCCGATCGGCGAGTGGGCGCTGCACGCGGCGTGCCAGCAGGGCCAGGTGTGGGCCGATCTCGCAAAGCACTCGCTCCCGGTGGCCGTGAACGTCTCGGCGCGCGAGTTCGGCATGCCGCTCGCGGAAAGCGTCGCGAAGGCGCTCGAGGCGACCGGACTACCCGCCCACCTCCTCGAGATCGAGCTCACCGAGTCCACGCTCATGCGCAATCCCGAGATGAGCCGTCTCGTCCTCGGCAGGCTGCGAGAGCTCGGCGTCGGCATCGTCGTCGACAACTTCGGCGTCGGCTATGCGTCGATGCACTCGCTGCGCCGCTTCTCCGTGGACGCGATCAAGGTCGATCGCTCGCTCGTGGCGGGGCTGTCGGCGAGCGCCGAGGACCGCATCGTGGTGAAGGCGATCGTCGAGATGGCGAGAAGCCTCGGCGTGGTGCCGATCGCCTGCGGCGTCGAGACCGAGGAGCAGCTGCAGGCGCTCGCCGAGATGGGGTGCCGCGAATACCTGGGACATCATTTCCTGCCGGCCCTGCCCGCGCCGGAGCTGGAACGGCAGCTGCTGCCCGGCGGGAACGTGCGCTCCATCGGCTCGCGCCGGTAAACACGAAGCAGCGGCCCCCGGCCCGCGCGAGGCACCACCGTCGGGCCGAAACAACATAGAATCCCCGGTCCCGGAGGAGGGCGGCCGCACCATGCGGCCGTTGGCCCGTGGCCGACGACTTCATTCTCGAGACCAGGCATCTCGTCAAGGAGTTCAAGGGATTCGTCGCGGTCAGCGACGTCAATCTCAAGGTGCGCCGTGGCGAGATCCACGCGCTCATCGGGCCCAACGGCGCGGGGAAGACCACCGTCTTCAACCTGCTCACCAAGTTCCTGATCCCCACGTCCGGCCGTATCCTCTACGAGGGCGAGGACATCACTTACGAACGGCCGGCGCAGATCGCCCGCCGCGGCATCATCCGCTCCTTCCAGATCTCCGCGACGTTCCCGCACCTCACCGCGCTCGAGAACGTGCGCGTGAGCCTGCAGCGCAAGCTCGGCACCTCGTTCCACTTCTGGAAGCCGCAATCGACGCTGGACGTGCTCAACGATCGCGCGATGGAGCTCCTCGACACGGTGCACCTGCGGCCCTTCGCCGACTACGTGACGGTCGAGCTCCCTTACGGCCGCAAGCGCGCGCTCGAGATCGCCACCACGCTCGCGGCGGACCCCGAGCTCATGCTCCTCGACGAGCCGACGCAGGGGATGGGCCACGAGGACGTCGAGCACGTCACCGGGCTCATCAAGAAGGTGGCGGCGAACCGCACGGTGCTCATGGTCGAGCACAACATGAACGTGGTGTCGAGCATCGCCGACACGATCAGCGTCCTGCAGCGCGGTCAGGTGATCGCCGAGGGGCCTTACGCGCAGGTCTCGCGCAATCCGCAGGTGATGGAGGCCTACATGGGTGCCGCCGAGGGCGAGCTGCAGGGGGCGCATTGAGCACGCCGGTCGAGCTCCTGCGCCTCTCCGACCTGCACGCGTTCTACGGCGAGTCGCACATCCTGCACGGGGTCGACCTCATCGTGAATCGCGGCGAGGTCGTCACGCTGCTCGGCCGCAACGGCGCGGGACGGACGACGACGCTGCGCTCGATCCTCGGGCTCGTGGGTCGGCGCACCGGGTCGATCATGGTCAACGGGATCGAGGCGATCAGGCTGCCGACGCACCGCATCGCCCAGCTCGGCATCGGCTACACGCCGGAGGAGCGCGGCATCTTCTCGAGCCTCTCCTGCGAGGAGAACCTGATGCTCCCGCCGCGCGTCGCCTCCGGCGGGATGAGCGTCGAGGAGATCTACGCCATGTTCCCGAACCTCAAGGAGCGGCGCGCCTCGCAGGGCACGCGCCTCTCCGGCGGGGAGCAGCAGATGCTCGCGGTGGCGCGCGTGCTGCGCACCGGGGCGAAGCTGCTCCTCCTCGACGAGATCTCCGAGGGGCTCGCGCCCGTCATCGTGCAGGCGCTCGCGCGCATGATCCGCGAGCTGCGCACCAAGGGCTACACCATCGTCATGGTGGAGCAGAACTTCCGGTTCGCGGCGCCGCTCGCGGACCGCTTCTATCTCATGGAACACGGGCGCATCGTGGAGGGGTTCGCGGCGAGCGAGCTCGAAAAGAAGATGCCCATCATCCACGAGTACCTCGGGGTCTAGCGGCCCCGGCCACTTCACCGAAGAGAGGAGTCCCATGAAACGCAAGCTCATCCACGCGCTCGTCGCCGCGGCCTTCGCGGTCGGCGCCGGCGCGGCACTCGCGCAGGCGCCGAAGCTCACCAACGACGCGGTCAAGATCGGCGTCCTCACCGATCTGTCCGGGCTGTACTCGGATCTCGGAGGCCAGGGTTCGGTCACCGCGGCGCAGATGGCGGTGGAGGACTTCGGCGGCACCGTCCTCGGCAAGAAGATCGAGGTCGTCTCCACCGATCACCAGAACAAGGCCGACGTCGGCGCGCAGAAGGCGCGCGAGTGGATCGACCGCGACGGCGTCGACATGATGACCGACGGCCTGAACTCTTCCGTGGCGCTCGCCACCGCCAAGGTGGTCGCCGAGAAGAAGAAGGTGTTCATCAACACCGGAGCGGCTTCGACCCGGCTTACGAACGAGGACTGCACGCCCTACACGATCCACCACACCTACGACACCTTTGCGCTCGCCAACGGCACCGGCAAGGCGGTGGTGAAGCAGGGCGGCGACACCTGGTTCTTCCTCACCGCCGACTACGCCTTCGGCCACTCGCTGGAAAAGGACACCTCCGAGGTGGTGAAAGCGAACGGCGGCAAGGTGCTCGGCGCCGTGCGGCACCCGCTGAACGCGTCCGACTTTTCGTCCTTCCTGCTGCAGGCGCAGTCGTCGAAGGCGAAGGTCGTCGGACTTGCCAACGCCGGCGGCGATACCATCAACTCGATCAAGGCCGCGAACGAGTTCGGCCTCACCAAGAACCAGTCGCTCGCCGGGCTCCTCGTCTTCATCACCGACGTCCACAGCCTCGGGCTCAAGGCGACGCAGAACATGTATGTCACCGAGGCGTGGTACTGGGACCTGAACGACGACACGCGCAAGTGGTCGAAGCGCTTCTTCGAGAAGATGAAGAAGATGCCGACCATGAACCAGGCCGGCGTCTACTCGGCGGTGACGATGTACCTGAACGCGGTCAAGGCTACTGGCACCGATGACGCCGACACGGTCATGAAGTGGCTGCGCGAGAACAAGCACAGCGACATGTTCGGCAAGAACATGGTGCTGCGCGAGGACGGGCGCCTCGTCCACGACATGTACCTCATGCAGGTGAAGAAGCCCGAGGAGTCGAAGACGCCGTGGGACTACTACAACGTGCGGCAGGTGATCCCGGCCGCGGAGGCGTTCCAGCCGCTGTCGGCATCGCGGTGTCCGCTGGTGAAGAAGTGAGTCTCTCGCGCGGCGCGGTCGGACGCGACAGGTGAGCGGGCTTTCGACCCCCACCCCGACCCTCCCCCTGCCCGGGGGGAGGAAGGTCGCTCGTGCTGCACATGCCGCAGCGGCGGCCACTGCTTTCCCTCCCCCTCCCAGGGGGAGGGCGAGGCTGGGGGTGCCGCGCCCGCAGTCGGCGTCGCGCCGTCCTGGTGAAGAAGCGATCCCTTGAGCGCAACGGGTGCGGGGGCGGCGGGTGAGCGGGCTTTCGACCCCCACCCCGACCCTCCCCCTGCCCGGGGGAGGGGGCTCGCCTGCGCTGCACATGCCGCAGAGGCGGCCACTGCTTTCCCTCCCCCTCTCAGGGCGAGGGCCAGGGTGGGGGTGCTGCGCTCGCGTCCCGCTCACGCGCCGTACTCCCCCGCACTGAGCCTCGGCTCCGCCCCGCATGGAACTCTTCGGCATCCCGCTCCAGGCCCTCCTGAGCCAGGTGCTCATCGGCCTGGTGAACGGCTCGTTCTACGCGATGCTCTCGCTCGGGCTCGCGATCATCTTCGGGCTGCTCAACATCATCAACTTCGCGCACGGCGCCTTCTACATGATCGGCGCCTACGTCGCCTACATCGCGCTCGAGAGCTTCGGCCTCGGCTACTGGTGGTCGCTCGCGCTCGCGCCGCTCATCGTCGGCGGCTTCGGCATCCTGATCGAGCGCTTCCTGCTCAAGTGGATCTACAAGCTCGACCACCTCTACGGACTGCTGCTCACCTTCGGCCTCGCGCTGATCCTCGAGGGCGTGTTCCGCAGCCAGTTCGGCGTCTCGGGCCAGCGCGTCGAGGTGCCGGAAGCGCTGCAGGGCGCGACCAACGTCGGCTTCATGATCCTGCCCAACTACCGCGCTTGGGTGGTTATTGCCTCGCTCGTCGTGTGCCTCGCGACCTGGTACGTGATCGAGCGCACCAAGCTCGGCGCCTACCTCCGCGCGGGGACGGAGAACCCGCAGCTCGTGCAGGCCTTCGGCGTGAACGTGCCGCTCATGATCACGCTCACCTACGGCTTCGGCGTCGGGCTGGCGGCGCTGGCGGGCGTGCTCGCCTCGCCGATCTACCAGGTGAACCCGCTGATGGGGTCGAACCTCATCATCGTCGTGTTCGCGGTGGTGGTGATCGGCGGCATGGGGTCGATCCTCGGCTCGATCGTCACCGGGCTCGGGCTCGGGCTCATCGAGGGGCTCACCCGGGTCTTCTATCCGGAGGGGTCCTCCACGGTCGTGTTCGTCATCATGGCGATCGTGCTGCTCCTGCGTCCCGCGGGCCTCTTCGGCAAGGAGAAGTGAGATGCGCCGCGGCACGGTGCTGAACCTCGTGCTCCTCGCGCTGGCGATCCTCGCGCCCGCCGTCGGCTACCCGGTGTTCCTGATGAAGGTGCTGTGCTTCGCGCTGTTCGCCTGCGCCTTCAACCTCCTCATCGGCTACACGGGCCTGCTCTCGTTCGGTCACGCGGCGTTCCTCGGCTCCGCGGGCTACGCCGCGGGACACGCGATGAAGGTGTGGGGCTTCACTCCGGAGCTCGGCCTCGTCTTCGGCGCCGTCGTCGCCGGGCTGCTCGGCTTCGTCATCGGCGGGCTGGCGATCCGGCGCTCGGGGATCTACTTCTCGATGGTGACGCTCGCGCTCTCGCAGATGGTCTACTTCTTCTGCCTGCAGGCGCCGTTCACGGGCGGCGAGGACGGGCTGCAGGGCGTGCCGCGCGGGAAGCTCTTCGGGGTGTTGCCGCTCGACAACGACCTCACGCTCTACTACGTCGTGCTCGCGATATTCATCCTCGGGTTCTGGCTGATCCATCGCACCATCCACTCGCCGTTCGGCCAGGTGCTCAAGGCCATCCGCGAGAACGAGGCGCGCGCGTTGTCCCTCGGCTACGACGTCGACCGCTACAAGCTGGTCGCGTTCGTGATCTCGGCGGCACTGTCCGGCCTTGCAGGCGCGACGAAGACGCTGGTGCTCGGCTTCGAGACGCTCACCGACGTGCACTGGCACATGTCGGGCGAAGTGGTGCTCATGACCCTCGTCGGCGGCCTCGGTACGGTCTGGGGCCCCGTGGTCGGTGCCGCGGTCATCGTCACGCTGCAGAACGAGCTTGCCGACAAGGTGGGCGCGTGGGTGACCGTCATCACCGGCGCGATCTTCGTCGTGTGCGTGCTTGCCTTCCGCCGCGGCATCGTCGGCGAGCTCGCGGCGCTGTTCAAGGTGCGCAAGCCGGAGCCCGCGCCGGTCGTTGCATCGGACTCGTGAGCGCCGCGCCCGCGACGCGTTGCAGCGTGCGCCGGGCCGTGCCATTGGCCGCGGCGGACGATCGGGCGCATGAGCGCTTGGGAGCGCT
>Ga0209254_10002724_pt1 | contig 16098 bp, 14 predicted proteins | sample FrelakmetDIP11DI_FD_187148 | JGI IMG/M metagenome (GOLD analysis project Ga0209254, IMG submission 187148) | Freshwater lake sediment microbial communities from the University of Notre Dame, USA, for methane emissions studies - DIP11 DI (SPAdes)... | ecosystem: Environmental > Aquatic >... | reverse complement strand
CGCAAGCCCTGTCCCGCCGGATCGGGCAGGACATCCGCTCCGCCCGGAAATATTTCGCGTCGCACAAACGGTCGCTGGCCGGACTCGCCGGCGATTCCTTGACTTTTCGGGCGGAATAGGGCATTTATGATAGGATAAAAAGGCCGCCATTCGAGCCCCGACGCGGCCTTGAGCCCGACAGGAGCGACCTCATGGCCAACAAAATCAAAGCCCGAGTCATGGATGCCAGCAAGATCCGGAGGATCATGTACCGGATGGCCACGGAGATCATCGAGCGCCACCGCGACCTGAAGACCCTGGTCATTGTCGGCATCCGGACCCGGGGCATCTACATCGGCAAGCGCATCGCCAAGATCATCAAAGAGATGGAGAAGGTGGACATCCCGGTGGGCGTCATGGACATCACCCTCTATCGGGACGACTTCTCGGAGCTGGAGCCCCAGCACACGGTCCAGAAGACCGAGATCAAGTTCTCCGTCGCCAAGAAGAACGTCCTGCTCGTGGACGACGTCCTATTCACCGGCCGGACCATCCGGGCGGCCATGGACGGTCTGTTCGACATCGGCCGGCCCAAGAGCATCCAGCTGCTGGTGCTCATCGACCGCGGCCACCGCGAGCTTCCCATCCGGGCAGATTACGTAGGCAAGAACCTGCCCACCTCCCGCCGGGAGATCGTCCAGGTCCAGCTCAAGGAGATCGACGACAAGGACGAGGTCCTGATCGTCGAGCCGGCCGAGCTCGGGTAGGAGCCTCCCGTGGAATTCCATCAGAAGCACCTCCTGGGGATCGAACAGCTGACGGACGCCGAGATCCTGGCCGTCCTGGACACGGCCGAGTCCATGGCCGAGATCTCGACCCGGGAGGTCAAGAAGGTCCCCACCCTGAGGGGCAAGACCATTCTCAACCTGTTCTTCGAGGCCAGCACCCGGACCCGAAGCTCCTTCGAGCTGGCCGCCAAGCGGCTGAGCGCCGACATCGTCAACTTCAGTCAGTCCACGAGCGCCGTGACCAAGGGCGAGAGCCTGCGGGACACGATCCTGACCCTGGAGGCCATGAACCCCGACGCCCTCGTCATCCGCCACTCCGCCTCCGGCGCGGCCCACTACCTGACCACCTTCTGCCGGTCCCACGTCATCAACGCCGGCGACGGACAGCACGAGCACCCCACCCAGGCCCTCCTGGACGCCTTCACCATCCGCCAGGAAAAGAAGAATTTCAAGGGACTGAAGGTGGTCATCACCGGCGACATCCTCCACAGCCGGGTGGCTCGGTCCAACATGTTCTGCCTGCAGAAGCTGGGCGCCCAGGTCGTGTTATGCGGCCCGCCCACGCTCCTCCCCGACGAGTTCCGGAGCTTCGGCCCCGAGGTCAGCCATGACTTCGACCTGGCCCTGGAGGATGCGGACGTGGTGATGATGCTCCGCATCCAGCTGGAGCGGATGCAAAAAAGCTTCTTCCCCTCCCTGCGCGAGTACCGCAACCTCTACTGCCTGACCCCGGAGCGCTTCAAGCGGGCGAAAAAAAGCGCGATCATCATGCACCCCGGCCCGATCAACCGCGGGGTCGAGATCTCCGCGGACATGGCCGATTCGGCCAAATCCGTCATCCTCAAGCAGGTGGAGAACGGCGTCTCGGTCCGGATGGCCGTCCTGTACTTGCTCCTAGGAGGCAAAGACCGTGAAGCTGCTGATTAAGAACGGCCGGGTCGTCTCTCCCGCCGACAGGCTGGACGAGACCCTGGACGTCCTCGTCGAGGACGGCCGCATCGTCGAAGTCGGGTCCAAGGTCGAGGCTGCGGCCGACCGGGTCGTGGACGCCTCGCGCCTGGTCGTGGCTCCGGGGTTCATCGACATGCACGTTCATCTCCGTGAGCCGGGCTTCGAGGAAAAGGAAACCATCCGGACCGGTTCCCGGGCCGCAGCCCGGGGCGGATTCACCTCGATCGCCTGCATGCCCAACACCTTTCCGGTGAACGACAACGCCGGGGTTACCGAGTTCATCCTGTCCGAGGCCAAGCGGGTCGGCCTGGTCAACATCCTGCCCATCGCCGCCGTCACCCGAGGGCTCAAGGGAGAACAGCTGACCGACATGGCCGACCTGGCCGCCGCCGGCGCGGTGGCGTTCTCCGACGACGGCCAGCCGGTGGGGAGCGCCCTGCTCATGCGCCGGGCGATGGACTACGGCCGGCTCCTGCGGGCGTTGATCATCGACCACTGCGAAGAGAAATCCTTGACCGAGGACGGGGTCATGAACGAGGGCCGGGCCTCCTACCTCTTCGGCCTGCGCGGCATGCCGGCCATGGCCGAGGAGATCATGGTCAGCCGGGACATCATCCTGGCCGAGCACCTGGGGGCCAGGGTCCACATCGCCCACCTCAGCGTCAAGGGCGCCCTGCCCCTGGTCCGGGCGGCCAAGGAGCGCGGCGTGGCCGTCACAGCCGAGGTGACTCCCCATCACCTGGTCCTGACCGACGCCGCCTGCGAAGGCTATGACACCCGCTTCAAGGTCAATCCGCCCCTCCGGAGCGCCGAGGACGTCGCCGCCCTGACCGAGGCCGTCCGCGAAGGCCTGATCGACGTCTTCGCCACGGACCATGCCCCTTACACGGCCGAGGACAAGGAGCTGGAGTTCGACCGGGCACCCTTCGGCATCAACGGCCTGGAAACCGCCGTCTCTCTTCTCCTGGACCGGCTGGTGGCCGCCGGCGTCATCCCCCTCAACCGCCTGGTGGAGATGATGTCCGTCAACCCGGCCGCCCTTCTGGGCCTGGAGCGGAAAGGCCGGGTCCGGCCGGGCGCCGACGCCGACCTGACCTTGCTCAACCTCGCCAAGGAGACCGTGGTCGACGCCGCCCGGTTCGAGTCCAAAAGCCGCAACACGCCGTTTCACGGCTGGAAGCTCAAGGGCCTCCCCGTCCAGACCATCGTAGCCGGCCGCGTCGTCTATCCGTTCGATGAGTGATCCCCGGCCGCTGCCCGGCCCGGCCCCGGCCGCGGAGGATTTGCGTGACCGATAGAATTTTCGCCGCCCGGCTCGAAAAGGCCATCGGCTACACCTTCATCGACCCTTCCCTGCTCATCCAAGCCCTGACCCACAGCTCCCGCGCCTACGAGCACCCCGGAGAATCCCTGTCGAACAACGAGGTGCTCGAGTTCCTGGGCGATTCGGTCGTCGGCCTGCTGGCGGCCGAGTACCTTCACGAGCAGTATCCCGCCAGCCGCGAGGGCGAGCTGTCCAAGCTGCGGTCCATGGCCACCAGCACCGAATCCCTGTCCGAGTACGCCAAGAGGACGAAGCTCGACAAGTTCCTCCTGCTGGGCAAGGGCGAGGAAAAGAGCGGCGGCCGCAAGAAGAAAACCATCCTGGCCGGGGCATTCGAAGCCTTGGTCGGAGCCCTGTACACGGACGGGTCGCTCCCGGCTGCCCGTCTCCTGCTCCTGCCCCTCCTCACCGAGACGTTTAAGCGGCTCAAGACCGGGGCCTTCCTTATCAACGATTACAAGTCCGCCCTCCAGGAATATTTCCAGAAGCAGAACTGGCCCGTGCCCCGCTACGCCATCGTGGAGTCCAAGGGGCCGGACCACAAGAAAACGTTCGTCATCGAAGTGTCCTGCGGCGGACGCATCCTGGCCCGGGCCAAGGGCGATTCCAAGAAGGACGCGGAACAGCGGGCCGCCCAGAAGGCCCTCAAGGGCCGGCTGGGCCGGAAGCTCAAGGACATGCCCTGCGAGATGTTCGTCGTCAAGAAGAATTAGTGGCTCATCAACACGGCCACGAACTTCAGGCCGGGGATGTTGTCGCAGACGATCTTGATGAGGGCCACGATGGGCACGGCCAGCAGCATCCCGGCGATCCCCCACAGCCACCCCCAGAAAAACAGGGCGAATAGGACGACCAGCGGGCTCAGCCCCAGCCCCCGGCCCACCAGCTTGGGTTCGACCACATTGCCCTGGACGTTCTGCACGACGGTCATCAGCACCCCGATCCAGACCGCCGGCCAGAGGGTGGGAAACTGGAAGGCGGCAATGAGCATGGGCAGGCCGGTGGCGATGATCGAGCCGATGGTCGGGATGTAGTTCAGAACAAAGGTCAGGAACCCGAACAGCAGGGCGAACTTCAGCCCGAACAGGGTCAGGATGCCCGCGGTCAGGATGCCCATGATCAGGTTGGAGATGGTCTTGATGGCCAGGTAGTGCTGGATCTGGGAGTTGATGTTCTGGATGATGCGGCGGAGGCGGGTGGCCTGGGCCGCGTTGAATGCGCTTACGAGCTTCTTCTCGGTCTGTCCCTTGCCGGCCAGGATGAACACCAGAAAGAGAAGGACCAGGAACAGGTTGGAGATGAACGATAAAAAAGGCCCAAGCGAAGACACAAAGAACTCGCCCAGCTTGTTGACATCCAGGGAAGCCAACCAGGCGATCGAGGGGCTCTTGGTCCGGGACAGATGCAGTTTCCTCACGAGGCCGTCCAGGCTGGCCCGGAGCTTTTCGGCGTATTTGGGGATCTCCGAGGCGAACCCCTTCCCGCTTTCGAAGATGAGCATTCCGAGCAGGTAGAGCACGAAGAAAGTCAAAATCAGGATCAGGAGGATAGCCACGGCCCGTGGAATTTTTATCCGGACGAGAAAATCCAGGACGGGCGTCACGATAAAGGACAGGACAACGGCCAACAGGAAAGGAAACAAGACCGGCTTAGCCAATCGCAGGACAACACCGGTCAGGAAAACGATCAGGGTCAGGCCGGCGATGGTCGAGACATTGCCCAGGGCCGGACGTCGTTCGGTGGTCATCGTTCGCCCCCCGCGGCCGCGGAGCTCTGCGGACCGCCCAGGCCGGAACGAAGCTTCCCGAGGTAGGCCCGGCCCGTATCCTGCCGGCCGTCCGGGATGCGGCTGACGCCGTAAAGGTAGCGGCCGCGGCGGCCGACGAAAACGTTCTTCATGTACTTGTCCTGGAATTCCCAGCCGTCCGCCTTGGCCCCGACGGCCGAGCCGGCGCCCCGGAAATGGTCCAGGTATTGACGGGCGGCCTCTTCCGCCGCCGCCTCGTCCTTGGACTCGACGATGAAACACTCGAACTCCAGGCCGTCGAGGCGGTAGCCGGCCTGGAAGCCGTTCCGGAGAAATGCCAGGCCCTGAAAATTGCGGAGGATGAACCTCTCGCTGTTGGCCACGAGCCCCTCGCGAGGAAAGGCGGCCAGCTCCGCCGGAAAGCCCGCAGCGCCGCGGATCCGGCCCGCGACGTCCAGGGCGACCGCGGTCAGGAGCTTCTCGGCGTCCGGCCCGCAGTCGTAGCCCATCATCTTGACGTAGTATCGTCCGGCCAGGAAATTCAGGCTGCCGTCCTCGTAGTAGCCCTGGGTCCCGACGGGGATGAAGCGCGACTCCGGGTAGCGTTCCGACCCGTAGATTCCGAACGCGTTCCGGGGCCCGCCCAAGTCATAGATCTCCAGGGTCAGGGTAGCGGATGGAGCGTCCTTTTTTTCATACTGGGCCACGATGAGCTCCCGGAAATCGTAGCTGATGTAGCTCTCCGCCGCCCCGTTGATGTACTCGAACAGCGTCTCGGGAAGGAACTGACGCGGCGGCTCGGAAGCCCGCCAGACGTCGCTCGCGGGAAGAAGGGCATGGAGGGGCGAGGTGAACGTCGAGGCCTCCTGAGCCCCCGTTTGGCCGAAGGCCGGAACGAATACGCTCAGGCCGAGGACGAACATCCAGATCAGGCCCTTCCCTCTTTGAGCCGCGTCGATTCGCATGATGGAACTCCCCGATGAAATCTGTCGAATTATCATATCTCTTTTTTGCCGCCTTGACAACCCGCGGCCGGCCGTCGTTGACATGGCCTGCCGAGGGGAGTAATTTTGAATCATGGCGGCTTCGCTCGTGGTCAAGGTCCGGCTCAAGGGGATCCTGGGCTCCGGAGGCGGCCTGGACCGGCTGCGTCTGCGGCGGGGATTCGAGGCCGGCTTCAAGGCGCTTCTGGCCGCGGGCCGCCCCGACGAGGCGGTGAAGGCCATGTTCTCGCCCTCGGACAGGGTCGGGTTCAAGATCAACGCCATCGGCGGCCGAGAGCTCTCGACCCGGCCCGAAGTCTCCATGGCTTTGGCCGCTCTGCTGGCCGACGGCGGCCCGGCCGAGAAGAACATCGTCGTCTGGGACCGGACGAACCGCGAGCTTCAGGAAGCCGGCTACCGGCTCAACATGGCCGCGGACGGCGTCCGCGTCTTCGGGACGGATTCCTCGGGCATCGGCTACGACCCGGACATCGTCTCGCACCTCAGCATCGGCAGTCGTTTTTCGGCCATCCAATCCCGGCTGACCGGAGCGCAGGTCAGCCTGGCCGTGCTCAAGGACCACGGGACGGCCGGCCTCACCGCGGGCTTAAAGAACTATTACGGGGCCATCCACAACCCCAACAAGTACCACGACACCGGAGGCGATCCCTATATCGCCGAGCTGTTCGACGCCCCGCCCATCAAGGCCCGGCATCGCCTGTCCATCCTGGACGCCCTGGTCGTGCAGTATCACCGAGGGCCGTCCCACCACAAGCGTTGGGCCGAGCCCCATGAATCCTTCATCCTCAGCCGCGACCCGGTGGCGGCCGATGTTATCGGCTGGACGATCATCGAAGAATTCCGCGCAGCCAAGGGTTTGCCCAGCCTGAAGGAGGACGGCCGCGAGCCGTCGTATCTTTTCACCGCGGAGCGGATGGGGCTCGGAGCGGCCCGCAAGGACGCGATCCGAGTCGTCGAGGTGGAGGCATGAGACGCCGCGAATTTTTCAAGGGGGCCGGAGCGGCAAGTCTCGCCCTGGGTTCAGGAGCCGGCGCGGCCCTGGTCCATCTCTATGCGTTCGCCGATACGGCGAATCTGTCCAAGGTCGAAGCCCGCTACTACAAGAAGCTCCCCGACAAGGAGATCGAATGCCAACTCTGCCCCAGGCTCTGCCGCCTGGGAGACAAGGAGCGCGGCTACTGCGGAGTGCGCGAAAACCAGGACGGGATCTATTTTACCCTCGTCTACGGCAAGCCCTGCTCGGTCCACGTCGACCCCATCGAAAAGAAGCCGTTCTTTCACGTCCTCCCGGGGACCGCTGCCCTCTCGATCGCCACGGCCGGATGCAACGTCAACTGCAAGTTCTGCCAGAACTGGGAGATCTCCCAGGTCCGGGCCGAGCAGGTCGCGGCCATCGACCTTCCCCCGGACAAGGTCGCGGCCCTGGCCGTCGAGAACGACTGCCCGACGATCGCCTACACCTACTCCGAACCGGTCGTGTTCTTCGAATACATGGTCGACACGGCCCTGGCCGCTCGGGCGAAGGGACGACGCAGCCTCGTGGTCACGGGAGGACACGTCAATCCCGCTCCCCTCTCCGAACTGCTCCAGGCGGTCGACGCGGTCAAGGTCGACCTCAAGAGCTTTTCCCCCGACTTCTATAAGTCCTACGTGCGAGGAGACTTGAAGCCCGTCCTGGAGACCATCAAGGCCGTGGCCAAGTCGGGCCGCTGGCTGGAGGTCGTCTATCTCGTCATCCCCACTCTGAACGACACGCCGGAGGAGATCCGGCGTATGAGCCGCTGGCTCCTCGCCGAGGTCGGGCCGGACGTTCCCCTCCATTTTTCGCGTTTCCACCCGATGTACCTCATCAAGAACCTGCCGCCGACACCGCTGTCCACCCTGGAGGAGGCACGTGCGGCCGCGCTCGCGGAGGGGATGCGCTTCGTTTATATCGGCAACGCGCCCGGCCTGAACGCGGAGGACACCGTCTGCCCGAAATGCCGGACCACGCTCATCAAGCGCTACGCCTACAGCGTCCAGGTCCGGGCCATGGACAAGGGACGATGCGCGAACTGCCGGACTCCCATCCCCGGAATTTGGGCCTAAGCCCCTATCTTCCGCCGGCGCTGCTGGGCTTCGCCGCGACCTCCTTCCAGGTTTACCTCATCCGGGAATTCTCCGTCCACTTCTACGGCAACGAGATGACCTATGGGCTTGTCCTGGGAGCCTGGCTTTTCTGGGGCGGGATGGGGAGTATCTTCGCTTCGAAGCGAAAGGTCCCGGCTCGCGCCTTCTGGACGATTCTGCTCCTGGCGACGTCCGTCTTCGCTATTTGCCTGGCGGCCCTTCGCCTGTCGCGATTTCCCCTTCATCTTCTGCCAGGGGAGATCACCGGGTTGTCGCTGATGCTGCCTTTCGCGCTGGGGCTGGGGCTGCTCGCGAGCTTCCCCCTGGGGATGCTCTTCGTCCTGGCCGTGGCGGCCGACAAGGGCAATATCCGACGGGTGTGGATCGGAGAATCGCTGGGAGCGGCCTTGGGAGGCCTGATCGTTTCCCTTGTTCTCATCCCCTATTTCTCGAACTGGAAGGGCGCGGCGCTTGTCGGCACGGTGGTCTGTATCGCGGCGGCGGTCGTCTCCGGCCCGGGAAAAAGGCTCTGGGGAGCAGCGGCGGTCGCGGGGCTTGCCTTGGCCGGCTTATGGGCCTTCGACCTTCCGAGCCAAAGGCTGTTCTGGAAGCCGTTCACCTACCTCGCCGGACGGGACACCCCCTACGGCAAGCTCCAGGTCGTCCGCCTCAAGGAGCAGATCTCGCTCTTCGACAGCGGGCTTCCGCTCTATTCCACCGGAGATCCCGCCTCGGCCGAGGAATCCGTTCATTTCCCGTTCCTTCAAAAGCCGGGCGCTAAAAAAGCCCTGCTCATCGGCGGGGGCGCCGGAGGCGGATTGGCCGAGGCCTTGAAGTATCGGGAGATCCGCATCGATTATGTCGAGCTCGACCCGGAGATCGTCCGGCTCTCGCTCCAGTATCTCCCGGAAAAAGAAATGCAGGCCCTTCTCAACCCTCGAGTCCGAATCGCTTTGCAGGACGGCCGGTCGTTCCTCCGATCCTCCCGTGAATGCTATGATCTCATCATCCTGAATCTGCCCGAGCCGGCCACCGCCCAGGTCAACCGTTTCTACACGCGCGAGTTCTTCGAGCTGGCCGCGGCCAAGCTTTCTGAAGGCGGCGTATTCTCCTTCAGGGTTCCGTCCGCGGAAATTTACCTGAGCCCGGCCCGGCGGATGTTCCTGGCAACGCTCTACCGAACCCTGAAGTCCGCCTTCAGGCGGGTGGACATCGTCCCGGGGGACACGAACGTTTTCCTGGCTTCTTCGGCGGTCCTCTGCCTTGACGCCGGGGTGCTGGCGGAGCGCGTGGAGGGCCTGGGGCTCGAAACCCTGTTCGTCCGGCGCGAATTCCTGCCGGAACGCCTCGACCCTCTCCGCGTATCCATGTTGAAAACTCAGCTCGAGGGGACGGAAGCCCGGTTGAATTCCGACCTCGAGCCGATAAGCTATTTCTACGACGCCATCCTTTGGAATTCCCAGTTCCGACGCGTCGAAGCCGGGATCATGGCCCGGCTCGCCCGACTCCCGAAGATCTGGCTGCTCGTCCCGCTCCTGGCCCTTGGCCTGCTCGTTCTACTCATCGTCCCGGGCCAGGCGCCCGGCTATCCGCTCATTCCCTTGCTCTTCCTCGGACTCACCCAGATCGTCTCGGAAATCATGCTCCTCCTGTGGTACCAGACCCTCCACGGCTCCGCATACGGAGCGCTGGCGGGACTCGTGGCCTCGTTCATGGCCGGGCTGTTCCTGGGCGGAGTCATCGGCACCGGAAAAAAGGATGTCCTAACCGGCCGCCTGATCCGGCTTCAAGCCGGAATGGTCCTCTGGCTGACAGTCCTGTATTTTTTATTGAAAGTCCCCCTCCCTAAGGCTTTCTTCCATCTGGCCCTGCTTGGCCTGGGCATCCTGGGGGGACAAGTCTTCATCACGTCCAACCGCTTGTTCCTGAGCAAGAAGCAGGATTATGGGCTCGGCTACGGCCTGGACCTCATCGGGTCCTTCGCGGGCGCCCTGGCCGCCTCGGCGATCCTCGTTCCCCTGGCCGGGCTGGCCGGACTGACTCTTCTACTTATCGCCCTCAACGCCATGACCCTCGCCGCCGTCGCTCTTAAAATTAAGATCTGAAGAACGGCGCCGTCTGCTCAGCGCAATACCCTCGAAGCCGCGGCTCGCTCCTCCCTTTTTCGCGCGGGGCATGAACCCCGCGTAATAAGCTAAGAAGAATAAATAAACGTTTCTTGACATAAACTATAAATTATATAGAATAAATAACAAGTTTTAAGCAATTTTGGTATGGAGAGTATGGACGATGAAATACGAAAGACCGTTCTTTAGATCTCTCACTCCTTCAGCAGAAGGATTGACATGCTGTACCAATGGTACCGGACCTGGAGTAGATTGCCTGGCTGGAGCTACAAACAATAACCGTGGGGGATGCCAGTCGGGTTGTGGCGCTAATAATCGGTGTAACGTTGGAACCGATGCCGGTTTAACCAGCGGACAACAGGGATGTATAAATGGTTTAGCTGCAGTCCCGCAGTGCAATCCGGGCACAGCTCCCGGAACTCATGGCTATTGTGCGACAGGCCATTCAGCAACAGCGATGTGCAACACAGGATCCCAACCTTATTAGATATCTTTTTTGACATTACATATTTTTATTGTTTCATATTATATTTTTTTATATTGTTATAGTTATATTGTTGCTTGGCCAGGCCAACTTGTTGATATTAAATATAAAGGGCCATCATTGGGCTTTGTGACTAGCCTCATTGGGGCTTTTTGCGCTTAGAAAAAATGAATCAATCTGTTCTTGATCGTCTTCGTTTCCCGCTTCATATGGCTCGTTAAGCGCGCTCGGATATTTTGGAGTTCACAATGGGGTGTCAACGGCAAGCGAGAGAGATTGATCCGTTGATTTTTCTGCCTGAAATCGCTATCATATGGGGCTCATCGGCTTGCCGCTGAGCCCGTCTCCCGGCAGGACGCAGACATCACAACGGACTTCCCGGACGAACGGAGGAGCGCTCATGTCCAACATCGGCTCGTACGACGCCAGGGTCAAGGGCTTCGACTGGTCCGTCTCCGAACAGGAGCTCGGCTATAAAAAGGGCGACGTCATCAACATCGGCTGGTACTGCACGGACCGCATCTGCCAGCTCGGCAAGGCCGACAAACTGGCCCTCATCTGGGAAGGCCAAGGCGGCAAGGAAAAGCGATACACCTTCAACGACATCCGCCTGGCGACCAACACCATCGGCGCCTTCCTGAAGGGCCTGGGCATCAAGCCCGGAGACCGGGTCTGCCTGTTTCTGGACAAAGTCCCCGAACTCTACCTGGGCTTCCTGGGCATCCTCAAGATCGGGGCCATCGTCCAGCCCCTGTTCTCGGCCTTCGGCGACGAGTCGCTCCACGTCCGCCTGGACAACGCCGAGACGACGGCCATGATCACCCAGAAGAAGCACGTGGCCAAGGTGCGCAAGATCCTGGACAAGCTCCCGGCCCTGAAACACATCATCGTCGTCGACGCCGACGCCCCCCAGGCCCTCAAGGAGCGCGAAATCTCCTTCAACCTGGCCCAGGCCGCCCCGGTCGAGCACCTGGACATCCATCCCACCCTGGCCGAGACACCGTCCGTCCTCCACTACACCTCGGGCACGACCGGTATGCCCAAGGGCGTCCAGCACGTCCACTATTCCCTCATCTCCCAGTACCTGACGGCCAAGTGGGTCCTGGACCTCAAGGATGACGACATCTACTGGTGCACGGCCGACCCGGGCTGGGTGACCGGCACCTCCTACGGCATCATCGGCGCCTGGGCGACCGGGACCACCCAGTGCGTCCTCGACCTGGGGTTCATGGCCGAAGCCTGGTACAAATTCATCGCAAAGCACAAGGTCACGGTCTGGTACTCGGCGCCCACGGCCATCCGCTCCCTGATGAAGGCCGGCGAGGAGATCGTCAAGAAGCACGACCACTCCTCGCTCCGCCACCTGGTCAGCGTCGGCGAGCCGCTCAACCCCGAGGCCGTCATCTGGTCGGAGAAGGTCTTCGGGCTCGCCTTCCACGACTCCTACTGGCAGACCGAGACCGGGAGCATCATGATCTCCAACTACCCCGGGATGAAGATCAAGCCCGGCTCCATGGGCAAGGCCTTCCCCGGGATCACGGCCGTGGTCCTCGACCCGGACAAGTACGAGCCCATCGCCGAGCCCGGCCGGATCGGCCTGATCGCCCTGGAACCCGGCTGGCCGTCCATGATGCGCACTTACTGGAAGAACGAGGCCACCTACCGGAACAAGTTCAAGAACGGCTGGTACCTGACCGGCGACCGGGCCCGAATCGACAACGAGGGCTACTTCTGGTTCGTCGGCCGGGACGACGACGTCATCAACACCGGCGGCCACCTGGTCAGCCCCTTCGAGGTCGAGTCGGCCCTCCTGGAGCACGAGGCCGTGGCCGAGTCGGCCGTGGTCAGCAAGCCCGACGAGATCAACATGGAGGTGGTCAAGGCCTTCGTGGCCCTCAAGCCGGGGTTCGCCGCCAACCCCGACACGGAGCTCGCCATCATGAACTTCATCCGCAAGAAGCTCTCCCCCCTGGCCATGCCCCAGGAGATCGAGTTCGTGGACTCCCTGCCCAAGACCCGCAGCGGCAAGATCATGCGCCGGGTGCTCCACGCCAAGGAATGGGGCCAGGACATCGGCGACACTTCCACCCTGGAAAACGACTGAACAGCGAGGCATCGAGCCCCAACGCCATAAGGAGAATCCAACATGGACGATATGCAAAAGATCATTTTGGAGTACGTCACCCGGGAGTACCTGGAGGACGACAGCCAGACCATCAACCCGGACACGCCCCTCATCTCGGGCGGCATCGTCGACTCCTTCTCCATGGTCTCGCTCAAGCGCTTCCTGGAGAACAAGTACGGGATCAGTATCCCCGACGACAAAGCCACGCCCGAGGCCTTCGACACGGTCAACAAAATCTGCACCCTGGTCCGCGAATTCAAGAAGTAAGCGGCGGCGCCCCGTCTTTGAAGGAGGAACTCTCATGGCCTATCCTGACCAAATCAAGCAAACGTACCAGAAGGAAATCCAGGACATCCGGGATGCCGGACTGTTCAAGGAAGAACGCTTCATCCACGCCCCCCAGGCGGCCGACATCACCGTCGAGTTCCCCGAGGGCTCCAAGCTCCAGCCGGCGATCAACATGTGCTCCAACAACTACCTCGGGCTGTCGAGCCACCCAGAAGTCCTCAAGGCCGCCCATGAGGGGCTGGACAGCCGCGGCTACGGGATGAGCTCGGTCCGGTTCATCTGCGGCACCCAGGACATCCACCGCGAGCTCGAGCAGAAGGTCACCAAGTTCCTGGGCACCGAGGCGACCATCCTCTTCCCGTCCTGCATGGACGCCAACGCCGGCGTGTTCGAGGCCGTCCTGAACGACAAGGACGTCATGATCGCCGACCGTCTGGTCCACGCCTCGATCATCGACGGGATGAGGCTGTGCAAGGCCCAGCAGGACACCTTCAAGCACTCCGATATGGCCCACCTCGAGGAGAAGCTCCTGCTCCACGCCGACAAGCGCATCCGGCTCATCATCACCGACGGCGTGTTCTCCATGGACGGCGACACGGCCAAGCTCGACGAGATCGTCCGGCTGGCGGAGAAGCACGGGGCCCTGGTCTTCGTCGACGACTCCCACGGCTCGGGCTACATCGGCAAGACCGGCCGCGGCACGCACGAAAAATGCGGGGTGACGGGCAGGATCGACATCATCACCACCACCTTCGGCAAGGCCCTGGGCGGAGCATCCGGCGGATGCGTCTCCGGACGGCGGGAGATCGTGGAGCTTTGCCGCCAGAAGGCCCGGCCCTACCTCTTCTCCAACACCATGGCCCCGGTCATCGTCACCGGCGTGCTGAGGGTGCTGGACCTCCTCTTCCAGAGCACGGAGCGCCGGGACAAGCTGGAGCGGAACACCATCCACTGGCGGAAGGGCCTGACCGAGGCCGGGTTCGTCCTGAAAGAGGGCGACACGTCCATCGTCCCGGTCATGCTGTTCAACGCCAAGCTGGCCCAGGACGTCTCGCGCGACCTGTACGCCGAGGGCGTCTACGCCATGGGCTTTTTCTTCCCGGTGGTGCCCAAAGGCCAGGCCCGCATCCGGACCCAGGTCTCGGCCGGACACGAGACCCATCACCTGGACAAGGCCTTAGCGGCCTTCCGGAAGGTCGGCCAGAAATACGACATCCTGGGCAAGTCCAAGGACGAGATCATCCAGAAATACGGCCTGTAAGAAAAAAGGCTCCGGGGACAGCCGCTTCATGCCGAAACGCGCGGCCTTATCGATCGTTCTCATCTTGATCTGCTCATCATCGTTCGCCGCCCGCATCCCCCGGCCGGCCCGGCCCACGGCCGAACAGACCGCCTGGCAGGACCTGGAGCTGGGGATGTTCATCCACTTCGCTCCCAACACCTGGCAGGACCTGGAGGGCGACGACCGCTCGACTCCCCTCTGCGCGATCAACCCGACGAAACTCGATGCCGACCAGTGGGTGAACGTCGCCGAATCCATGGGCGCCCGATACATCGTTTTCGTGGCCAAGCACGTCGGCGGTTTCTGCATGTGGCGGACGGATACGACGGCCTACGGCATCAAGGACACTCCCTGGCGCGGAGGACGCGGCGATGTCCTGGCCGACCTGGCCGAGTCGTGCCGCAAGCGCGGGATCCGATTGGGAGTCTACCTCAGCCCCCGGGACGATGCGGGCGGGGCGGCCGGCGGCGGCGTCTGTCCCACGCCGGAAGCCCAATCCGCCTACGACCGACTCTACCGGCGGCAGCTCACCGAGGTCCTCAGCCGCTACGGGGAAATGACCGAGGTCTGGTTCGACGGCAGCAACATCATCGAGGTCGGGGACATCCTCAAGCGCTGGGCGCCCCGGGCCATGGTCTTCCAGGGGAAATATGCCACCATCCGCTGGGTGGGCAACGAGGACGGGATCGCGCCCTACCCCGCCTGGAACGGGCTCTCCGAAAGAGCGGCCCGATCGGGAACGGCTACGGCCGAGGACGGAGACCCGGACGGCGTCGCCTGGCTGCCCAACGAGTGCGACGCCCGGATGCGCGATACCTGGTTCTGGAACACCAAGAACGCCGGGTCGCTCAAGAGCCTGGACGCCCTGATGGAGATCTATTACGGCTCGGTCGGCCGGGGGGCGAACCTCCTCCTGAACCACACGCCCGATATGACCGGCCGGATCCCGGAGGACGACGCGCGGCGGGCCGCCGAGTTCGGCGCAGAAATCCGCCGCCGCTTCGGACAAAGCCTGGCCGAGACCTCCGGCGAGGGCCCGGTCGTAGAGCTCCCCTTCTCCGGTCCCGCAACCGTGGATCACGTCATTCTCATGGAAGACATCCGCGCCGGAGAGCGCGTCCGATCCTATGTCGTCGAGGGGCAAGCCGGCGGGGCATGGATCGAGCTCTGCCGCGGGACGGCCATCGGCCACAAGAAGATCGACAGGTTCGGGCCGGTCGTCGTGTCGGGGGTCCGGTTCCGGTGTCTCCATTCCGCCGAGCCGCCCGTCATCCGCAGGCTGGCCGCGTTCCGTTCAAAATCATTTTGACAAACGCCCCCGGTTGAGCTAAGTTGATACCGGATCATTGACGGTTGGAGAGGAGTGGAACGATGGTGCCGACCATTGAACGAAGGGCTTGCCCGCGTTTCACGATCCCCGGAGCCCTGGTCCGCTACCAAAAAAGCCGCTTGTTCGGGAAACGAATGGAATGGGATGAACAATCCTGCCCGCTGTTCGACCTCAGCCGCGGCGGGGTGAGGTTCCTGTCCAAGGAATCGCCGCCCCTCGACGCGAAGGTGGACCTGGAATTGACCGTCCCCGAAGAGAAGAATCCTTTGAGGCTGGCCGGCATCTCCCGCTGGGTCGCCGACCACCAGGGCGACGAATTCCGGTATTTCGTGGGGGTGCAGTTCAATCCCTACGGGAATAGCCGGAAGCACAACCCCCTCGAGAGCCTGGATCAGATCATCGGCCTGGAAAACCTGTTTCTCAGGACGTAGCCGCCGTTCTCTCCCCTTCGACTACGACCCACGAATAATCCGCGATCTGGACGAGCAGCTTGCGGATGGCCTGCAGGAGCCCCAGCCTGTTCCGCCTCAGCCGGAGGTCCTTGTCCATGACCAGGACCTT